>JAABUX010007681.1_pt1 | contig 12590 bp, 12 predicted proteins | sample 5561851 | NCBI WGS metagenome assembly JAABUX01 (sample SAMN10711883, study PRJNA513361) | rock metagenome | isolation source: Antarctica rocks | place: Antarctica: Victoria Land, Richard Nunatak red sandstone | collected 2016-01-03 | reverse complement strand
CGTGCTGATGATGTCGACCAACAACATCCTCAGCCCGGCGAACGGCAAGCCGATTATCGTCCCCTCGCAGGACATGGTCTTGGGCATCTATTATCTGACGATGGACCGCGCGGGCGAGCCAGGCGAGGGTATGGTGTTCGGCGAGATGACCGAACTGCATCAGGCGCTCGACAACAAGTCGGTGACCCTGCACGCCAAGATCACCGCGCGACTGCCGCAGACCGATGAGAAGGGCAAGACCTACCTCAAGCGCTTCGAGACCACACCTGGGCGAATGCTGCTCGGCGAAGCTCTGCCCAAGAACTCGAAGGTGCCGTTCGACATCGTCAACCGCTTGCTTACCAAGAAGGACATCGGCGACGTGATCGACGTCGTCTATCGTCACACCGGGCAGAAGGAAACGGTGCTGTTCGCCGACGCGATCATGGGGCTTGGCTTCCGTCACGCGTTCAAGGCGGGGATCAGCTTCGGCAAGGACGACATGGTCATCCCGGCCTCCAAGGCGACCGAGGTCGAGGCGACACGCGGTCTCGTCAAGGACTATGAGCAGCAGTACCAGGACGGGCTGATCACCCAGGGCGAGAAGTATAACAAGGTCATCGATGCGTGGGCGCGCTGCGGAGACCGGGTCGCGGACGCGATGATGAAGACGATCTCGTCTCCGAAGGCCGACGCGGACGGCAAGATGCCCCAGATCAACTCGATCTATATGATGGCGCACTCGGGCGCGCGCGGCAGTCAAACGCAGATGAAGCAGCTCGCGGGGATGCGCGGGCTGATGGCCAAGCCCTCGGGCGAGATCATCGAGACGCCGATCATCTCCAACTTCAAGGAGGGGCTGACGGTCCTCGAATACTTCAACTCCACCCATGGCGCGCGCAAGGGGCTCGCCGATACCGCGCTCAAGACCGCGAACTCGGGCTACCTCACCCGCAGGCTCGTCGACGTGAGCCAGGACTGCGTCATCGCGGCCGAGGACTGCGGCACCGATCATGGTCTTCAGATGAAGGCCATCGTCGAGGGCGGCTCGACCATCGTCAGCTTGGGCGAGCGTATCCTCGGCCGCACCACGGCGGAGGATGTGGTCGATCCCAAGACCGGCGACATGCTTGCGGTCGCGGGCACGTTGCTCGATGAATACAGCACCGCCGCGATCGAAAAAGCCGCCGTGGTCAGCGTAAAGATCCGCTCGCCGCTGGTCTGCGAGACCAAGACCGGCGTGTGCGCGGCCTGCTACGGCCGCGATCTGGCGCGCGGAACACCGGTCAACCAAGGCGAGGCGGTGGGCGTCATCGCGGCGCAGTCGATCGGCGAGCCGGGCACGCAGCTCACCATGCGCACCTTCCACATCGGCGGCGCGGCGCAGGTTTCGGAGCAGTCGACGCTCGAGGCCCCGGTCGATGGGCGCATCGTGCTCAAGAACCTGCCGCTGCTGACCGACGGGCGCGGCCGTGTCATCGCGATGGGCCGCAACGGCGAACTCGCGCTGATCGACACCGACGGGCGCGAGCGTAGCACGCATCGCATCCCGTTCGGCGCGCGGATGCTGCACGAGGACGGCAGCATCGTCAGTAAAGGCGACCGCATGGCCGAGTGGGATCCCTACACCACGCCGATCATCACCGAGAAGTCGGGTGTCGTGAAGTATCAGGATCTGATCGAAGGGCTGACGCTTACCGAGGAGGTCGATGAAGCTACGGGTATCGCCAACAAGGTGGTGAGCGAATACCGCGCGACCTCGACCAAGGACAAGACCGATCTTCGTCCGCGTGTGACGCTGCTCGATGAAGCCTCGGGCGAGGCGGCGCGTTACTTCCTGCCGCCGCTGGCGATCATCTCGGTCGGCGAGGGCGACAAGGTCTCGGCGGGCGACATCCTCGCGCGCGTGCCCAGGGAATCGGCGAAGACGCGCGACATCACCGGCGGTCTGCCACGCGTCGCCGAGCTGTTCGAGGCGCGCAAGCCCAAGGATTCGGGTGTCATCAGCAAGATCGCGGGGCGCATCGAGTTCGGCAAGGACTTCAAGGCCAAGCGCCGCATCATCGTACGGCCCGAGGACGGCGGCGATCCGGTCGAGTATTTCATCGCCAAGGGCAAGCACATCACCGTCCAGGAGGGCGATCATGTGCAGAAGGGCGATTACATCCTCGACGGCAACCCCGATCCGCACGACATGCTCGACGTGCTCGGCATCGAGCCGCTGGCGGAGTATCTGTGCGCCGAAGTGCAGGAGGTCTATCGTCTGCAAGGCGTCAAGATCAACGACAAGCATATCGAGGTCATCGTGCGCCAGATGCTGCAGAAGGTGGAGATTACCTACTCGGGCGATACGCATCTGCTGATCGGCGAACAGACCGACCGCGACGAGATGGACCGCGAGAACGCCAAGTTGCCCACCGGCGGCAAGCCCGCCGAGGGCAAGCCGGTGCTGCTCGGCATCACCAAGGCCTCGCTGCAGACGCGCAGCTTCATGAGTGCCGCATCGTTCCAGGAAACGACGCGCGTGCTGACCGAAGCGAGCGTCCAGGGCAAGGTCGATCCGCTGATTGGGCTGAAGGAGAATGTCATCGTCGGCCGCCTGATCCCGGCGGGCACTGGTGCTGGCATGAACCGCCTGCGCGTGGCGGCCAACGCGCGCGACATCACGCTCCGCGCGCAGCAGGACGCGGCGGCGGCGGCGATTGCGGCGCTACCCGCTCCCGAGGTGGTCGCGGCGGAGTAGCGACCGACTGCACCATCAGTCCGGCCCAAAGGGCCCCGCCGATCCGTTCGGCGGGGCTTTTTGTGTTTGCAATGTCGCGCCCCACTCATCCATCATCCCGAGACGATTGACCGGAGCGCGACGATGACCCTGACCAGGCGAAGCACACTCGCGTCGCTCGCCGCGCTCACCCTTGCACCGCTCGCGGCACGCGCCGTCACTCAGGGCAAAGCCGACGAAACCGGCCACATCGCCGTGCCAGGCGGCAAAGTCTGGTATCGCCGTGTCGGCAACGGTCCCAAGACGCCGCTACTGCTGCTCCACGGCGGTCCCGGCGGAGGGCACGACTACCTCCTCCCCATGGCCGCGCTCGCGGACGAGCGGCCGGTGATCTTCTACGATCAGCTCGGCTGCGGTCTGTCCGACGCGCCGGAAAACGACACGCCCTACCATCTGCCGCGCTTCGTCGCCGAGGTGGACGCGGTGCGCCACGCGCTCGGCCTCGATCGGATCGTGCTGTTCGGCAACAGCTGGGGATCGATGCTGGCGATCGAATATCTGATCACCGGCCATGGGCGGGGCGTCGAGAAACTCGTGCTCTCGGGCGCGCTCGCCAGCGTACCGCAGACGGTCGCGGGGCAGCAGCGATTGCTCGACGCGCTGCCGAACGGTGCCGGCGCGCGGCTGCGCACGCTCGACGCGGCGGGCCAGCAGCAATCGCCCGAATATGTTCGCCTCGTGACGACATTCTACGAACGCCACGTCTGCCGCCGCCTGCCCTGGCCTCCCGAGTTCACAGCGACCGCCGCAAACCTTGCAAGATCGCCCGCCTATCGCATCATGAACGGTCCCAACGAGTTCACTATCGTGGGCAACATCAAGGACTGGGAACGCCGCCCCGATCTCGGCCGCATCACCGTACCGACTTTGCTCACCACGGGCGAGTTCGACGAGGTGACGCTCGATTGTCATCAAGCCATCCGCGACGGTGTGCGCGGGCCGGTCAAGCTCGTCGTCATGCCGGGATGCAGCCATACGACCATGCTCGAACAGCCCGACGCCTATACGCCATTGTGCGCGGCTTCATCGCCTGACGTTGCGGGTGCGGCCACGCCGCCGCACTCTCCCCATCCCGCCTCCGCGCCCCCACCTACCACGCTATGGCCGATTTCGATGACCGCAGCAGCCTTGGTGGCCGCATTTCCCGCTTTGCCAATGTCGGCGCAACCGCCGCCGGGCTCGCCACCCGCTTCGCCGCCGCGCGGCTGAGCGGCAGTTACGACGCGAACACCACCGCAGCGGGCTTACGCGAGGCATTGGGCGGGCTCAAGGGTCCGGTCATGAAGATGGCGCAAATCCTCTCGACCGTGCCCGGCGCGGTGCCTGAGGAATATGCGGCCGAACTCGCGCAGTTGCAGGCGAACGCGCCGTCGATGGGCTGGTCCTTCGTCAAGCGACGGATGGCGGGCGAACTCGGACCCGACTGGCGCTCCAAATACGCCACATTCTCCGAAACCGCCGTCCACGCCGCCAGCCTCGGCCAGGTCCACAAGGGCACGCTCCCCGATGGGCGCGAGGTCGCGGTCAAGCTCCAGTATCCCGGCATGGCGTCTGCCGTCGACAGCGATCTCGACCAGCTCGATTTCGCGCTGAAGGCGATGCGCGCGTGGGACAAGTCGATCGATATGAGCGAAATCCGCGAGGAGGTCGCCGATCGGCTGCGCGAGGAGCTCGATTACCGCCTCGAAGCCAAGCACATGGCGCTATTCCGCCACATGCTCGCCGACTGGCCCGACACGCACGTGCCCGACAGCATTCCCGAACTCTCGACCGATCGCCTGCTGACGATGACGTGGCTGCCGGGCACGCCGCTGATGGAGGCCAAGGACGCGGATCAGGAAACGCGCGACCGCCTCGCCGTCGCGCTCTTCCACACCTGGTACGTGCCGCTGCACCGCTACGGCGCGATCCACGGCGATCCGCATCTGGGCAACTACACCGCGCGCCCCGACCAATCGTTGAACCTGCTCGATTACGGCGCGATCCGCATCTTCCCGCCGCGCTTCATCGGCGGCGTCGTCGATCTCTACCGCGGCTTGTGGTCCGAAGACCGCGATCAGGTCGTCCACGCCTACGAGAAGTGGGGCTTCACCGGCCTGTCGAACGAAATGATCGATACGCTCAACATCTGGGCGCGCTTCCTCTACCGTCCGCTGCTGACCGACGCCGAGACCAGCATCGAGGCCGAGGGCATGAGCGCCGACTTCGGCCGCGAAACCGCGATGAAGGTCCATGCCGAGCTGAAAAAGCAGGGCACGATCACCATCCCGCGCGAGTTCGTCTTCATGGACCGCGCCGCGATCGGGCTGGGCGGCGTGTTCATGCGGCTCAGGGCACGCGCGAACTGGCACCGCATGTTCGAGGGCCTGATCGAGGGCTTCACCGAGGAGCGCTTGGCCGCCGCGCAACACGGCGCGATGGTGGCGGCGGGCCTCACCTAACGCCGCGATTGCAGCCTGGTCCGGTGTTACCCCTTCACAGGACCGACCGCGCTGCTATGACGCGTAGGTAATGGCCGATCCACAGGACCCCGCGATGGCGAACCAGCCCGCCCACACCGTCAAAACCGTTCCCGATACGAGCCCCGAAGCGACGCTGAACGCCCACCGCCGCACGTTCGATCGCATGATCGGCATGTTCAAATACCTGATCATCTTTGTCGCGTTCATTCTCCTCGGATTGCTGGTATTCCTGCGCTAGTGCGCATCGGGATCCTACGCGAAACGGCCGAGGCCGAACGACGCGTCGCCGCGACGCCCGAGACCGTCAAGAAGCTCATCGCGCTTGGTGCCGAGGTGTCGGTCGAGGCGGGTGCGGGTGCCGGGGCGGCGATCCCGGACGCCGCCTACGCCGAGGCGGGCGCGCAAGTGACCGACCGCGCGGGGCTGATCGCCGCTGCCGATCTCATCTTCGCGGTCCAGGCCCCCGAAGCGTTGCCCGGAGTCCGCCCCGGCACCGCGCTCGTCGCCATCATGGCCCCGTCCGCCAACAAGGACGGGATCGCGGCCTTCGGGCAGGCGGGCGTCACCGCTCTCGCGATGGACTTGATGCCGCGCATCACCCGCGCGCAGTCGATGGACGTGCTGTCCTCGCAGTCCAATCTTGCGGGCTACAAGGCGGTGCTCGACGCGGCGGGCGAGTACGGCCGCGCGCTGCCGATGATGATGACCGCGGCGGGCACCATCCCCGCCGCGCGCGTCTTCGTATTGGGCGTCGGCGTCGCGGGCCTGCAAGCGATCGCCACCGCGCGCCGCCTGGGCGCGGTGGTCAGCGCCACCGACGTGCGCCTCGCCACCAAGGAGCAAATCCAGTCCTTGGGCGCCAAGCCCGTCTTCATCGAGGACGAGGAGACGCGCGCCGCGGAGACCTCGGGCGGCTACGCGAAGGAGATGTCGGACGCGTACAAGGCGAAGCAGGCCGCGCTTATCACTGAAACGATCGCCAGGCAGGACATCGTCATCACCACCGCGCTCATCCCCGGCCGTCCCGCGCCCCGTCTGGTCACCGCCGCGCAGGTCGCCTCGATGCGCCCGGGTTCGGTGCTGGTGGACTTGGCGGTCGAGGCCGGGGGCAACATCGAGGGCTCGGTCGCGGGCGAGGTGGTAGAGACGCCGGGCGGCGTGAAGATCGTCGGCCACCGCAACGTACCCTCGCGCGTCCCCTTCGACGCCAGCGCGCTCTACGCCCGCAACCTGTTCAACTTCGTCCAGGCCTTCTGGGACAAGGACGCGGGGCGGCCGGTGTGGAACCGCGATGACGAGATCGTGAAGGGCGCGATGCTGACCGACGGCGGGGCGGTGGTCCATCCGGTGATGCAAGGGTGAGCTTGCCCACCAGCCCCTCCACCATGCTGCGCATGGTTCCCCTCCCCGCGATCGGGGAGGGGGACCAGTCCTCCCCGATCGCGGGGAGGGGAACCGCCGAAGGTGGTGGAGGGAGGGCACCGTCCCAACCGTGGCGGCGTCACACCGCCACCCCGCTCCGGCGTCGTCCCGCGCGCCCGCGCGCTCCGCCGCACGATGTCTCTTCCCGAGGTCCTGCTTTGGCAGGCGCTTCGCTCTCGGCCCGCAGGCCTAAAGTTTCGCCGCCAGCACCCCGCCGGGCCGTATGTCATGGACTTCTACGCAGCCGAGGCCCGGCTCGCCGTCGAGATCGACGGTGCGTCCCATGACATGGGGTCAAATCCCGAACGCGATGTCGAGCGGGACCAGTATCTCGCCCGCGCGGGCATCGCCACCTTGCGCCTGCCCGCCGCAATGGTCCTCACCAGTGTCAGCAATGCGGTTGAAGCCATCTTAGCCGCAACCGCCGAGCGCGTCAGCCAACCCCTCCACCATGCTGCGCATGGTCCCCCTCCCCGCAAGCGGGGAGGATTAATCCTCCCCGCTCGCGGGGAGGGGGACCGCGCCGAAGGCGTGGTGGAGGGGTTTCGGAGCCAAGCATGACCTTCCTCTCCATCCTCACCGTCTTCGTCCTCGCCTGCTTCGTCGGCTATTATGTCGTCTGGTCGGTCACGCCCGCGCTGCACACGCCGCTGATGGCGGTCACCAACGCGATCAGCAGCGTCATCATCGTCGGCGCGCTGATCGCGGCCGCGTCGGGCGTCACCGGCAGCGCGTCCAAGTGGCTCGGGCTGGGCGCGGTCGCGCTCGCCAGCGTCAACATCTTCGGCGGCTTCGCGGTCACCGAGCGGATGCTCGCCATGTACAAGAAGAAGGAGCGGCGCTGATGCGCGCACGCGAAACAGGGATGGGCACTAGCAACCAAATAGGCTATAACCCGACTGTGACCGCAAACCTCGCAGCAAACGCGTCCTGTCCAAACAGTCTTCCTAACCGCTCAAACGGCGCTTCCCGCGTCCAACCTGTACGCCGTAGACTTTGTGGACTTCGTTACCCCTTCCGCACCGGATCGGCTCGCTAGATGGAGCACCTCACCGCCACCCCCGGCTGGGCCGCGCTCGCCTATTTGATCGCGGGCGTGCTGTTCATCCTCGCGCTGCGCGGCCTGTCCTCCCCCGCGACCAGCCAGGCGGGCAACCGTTACGGCATGGCGGGGATGCTGATCGCGGTCGTCACCACGCTCGCGCTGCGCCACTTCGCCAGCCCCGTCGAGATCGCCATCGCCGTCGCCATCGGCGGCGCGGTCGGCCTCGTCACCGCGCGCCGCATCGCGATCACCGCGATGCCGCAACTCGTCGCCGCGTTCCACAGCCTTGTCGGCTTGGCGGCCGTGCTCGTCGCCTGCGCCGCCTACCTCAATCCGGCCGCGTTCGGCATCGTCGATCCCGCCACCGGCCTCATCGAACCCACGTCGCGCGTCGAGATGGGGCTAGGCGCGGCGATCGGCGCGATCACCTTCTCGGGCTCGATCATCGCGTTCCTCAAGCTCAACGGCAGCATGAGCGGCAAGCCGATCCTCTTGCCCGCGCGCCACATCATCAACCTGGCGCTGCTCGCCGCCATCCTCGGCCTCGTCGGCTATTTCACACAGGACCAGTCGCCCGCCGTCTTCTTCGCCATCGTCGGGCTCAGCTTCGCCATCGGCTTCCTGCTCATCATCCCGATCGGCGGGGCGGACATGCCCGTGGTCATCTCGATGCTCAACAGCTATTCGGGCTGGGCGGCCGCCGCGATGGGCTTCACGCTGCAGAACACCGCGATGATCGTCACCGGCGCGTTAGTCGGCAGCTCGGGAGCGATTCTGAGCTACATCATGTGCGCCGCGATGAACCGCAGCTTCATTAGCGTCATCGCGGGCGGCTTCGGTGCGGTCGCGGCAGGCCCGGCGAGCGCGTCCGCCGTCGATCGCCCCTACCGGCGCGGCTCGGCGGACGACGCCGCCTACATCCTCAAGAACGCGCAGTCGGTCATCATCGTGCCCGGCTACGGCATGGCGGTCAGCCAGGCGCAACATTCGCTCCGCGAGATGGGCGATCTGCTCGCCAAGGAGGGCGTCAGCGTCAAATACGCGATCCACCCCGTCGCGGGCCGGATGCCAGGCCACATGAACGTGCTGCTCGCCGAGGCCAACGTCCCCTACGACGAGGTCTTCGAGCTGGACGACATCAACAACGAGTTCGCGCAGGCCGACGTCGCCTTCGTCATCGGCGCGAACGACGTCACCAACCCCGCCGCCAAGACCGACAAGACCTCGCCTATCTACGGCATGCCGATCCTCGATGTGGAGAAGGCGGGCACGGTGCTCTTCATCAAGCGCAGCATGGGCGGCGCGGGCTACGCGGGCGTCGACAACGAAGTCTTCTACCGCGACAACACGATGATGCTGCTCGGCGACGCCAAGAAGATGACCGAACAGATCGTCAAAGCCCTGTGATGACGGCGCGCGCCGCCTCGCCGCAGCCGCGTCGAAGCGCGCTGGAACCCCGCCCGGTGCGGCGCGTCTGCACGCCGATGGAACAGGCCGCCAACTGGATCGCACCGATCGCCACCACGATCGCCGCGATCATGGTCGCCGCCAATCTCGGCTCGAAGATCACCGGCTACGGCTTCATCATCTTCTCGATGGGCGCGATCGGCTGGATCGGCGTCGGCTATTTCACCCATCAGCCAAACCTGCTCTGGCAGAATGCCTTCCTGCTCGCAGTAAACCTGATCGGCGTGTGGCGCTGGCTCGGCCTGCGCGCGCGCTACGACAAGGCCGCCGCCGCCGCGACCGAGGCGACTGCCTGATGGCGCTCCTCCCCTCCACCAAGATCTGCGGCGCGGCGGTCACTGCCTCGGATGGCACTCCCCTCGGCACGATCACCGATTTCATGATCGATCACGAGGCGGGCGGCATCGCCTACGCGGTCCTCGCGCACGGCGGCCTGCTCGGCGTCGGCGAGAAGCTGTTCGCCGTCCCCTGGTCCGCCTTCACTATCGAGCCGCTCGCGGGCAGCCTTCACCTCGATATCACGCCCGAACGGCTCGGCGCCGGCCGGGGCATAGACAAGGATGCCTGGCCCACCACCGCCCCCAGGGACTGGCTCGCCTGACCGATCATCCGCACGCGCCGCTCATACTCACCGCCGCGCTCGACCGAACCGCGTTCGACTTCTTCGACACCCAGCGCCGCCTTCACTTCCCGCCCGAGCGAAACCAGCTCTCCGCGCACCTCACCCTCTTCCACGCGCTCCGCCGTCGCAGGCGAGCGACATCGCCGAGCGCTGCCGGATGATGGCGCGCGGCCAGTCACCGATCGCCGCGCAGGCGACCGGGCTGATGAACCTCGGCCGGGGCGTGGCTTACCGGCTCCACGCGCCCGAGCTCGACCGGCTGCGCGCCGAGCTCGCGGATGCGTGGTTGCCGCTGCTGAGCGCGCAGGACCGGGGCGGCTACCGCGCGCGCATCACGATCCAGAACAAGGCCGAACCTGCGCAAGCCAAGGCACTGTTGACCGCGCTCGCCGCAACGTTCGAGCCGATCCGCTTCACGATCGGCGGGCTCGAATTATGGCGCTATTTGGGAGGTCCGTGGTCGGCGGCGGGGCGCTTCGCTTTCCGCTCCGTCTAGATATCCCCCTCGCCGAAGAGTTCACGCTGCGCGCGTTCGAGTTCGGCGGCGTAGCGGCGGCTGACATAGGCCTCCGACAACAGCCCGAGCACCTCGCCTTCGGGTCCGACGACCGCGAGTTCGTCCGCGCCGCTTCCGTCGAACGCCTGCATGATGTGCGTGACATCGTCCCCCGGGGCGATGTACGCCTCTTGCTGGATGCCGACGGTGCTCACCGCCGCGTCGGTCGCGGCCTTGTCTTCGAACGCGGCCGTCGGCAGCACGATGCCGGCATAGTGTCCCATGGCGTCGGTCAGCACCACCCGGCTCGCCGAGCCGAGCGGGTGCAGCTTGCGGAACGCCGCGACGCTCGTCGTCGCGGCCACGAGCGGTGGTCCACGACGCATCATGCTGGCCGCCGTCAGCGAGCGCGTCCAGCCCACGTCGCGCGCGCTGCGCACCGTCTCGCCGCGCAGGTGCAGCCGCCACGTCGAGAAACTGTAGCCGAAGCGGTCGCGCACGATCGTCCCCGAGACGAGCGCGGCCGCGAGCGCCGCTCCGGTCAGCGCGAAATCGTGCGTGGCTTCAAGCACCAGCATGGCCATCGTGAACGGCCCGCCGACGATCGCCACCGCCATCGCGGCCATGCCCACCAGCGCGGCGTCTTGTCCGGTGATTAGCGGATGGTTCGACGCGAGCGCGAGCACGCCCGCCGCGAGATGGCCGAGGAGCGAGCCCAGGAACAGCGAAGCGAAGAACAGTCCGCCTCTGAATCCGAAGCCGAGACTGATGATCGCCGCGAGCGCCTTCAGCGCGAACAACTCCGCCAACGATACCAGCGGCGTATCGGCGGCGAGATCGAGCTGGAGCGCACCGTGACCCGAGGACAGGATCTGGGGCGAAACCAGCGCCAGCGGAATCAGCAGTAGCCCGCCGAGCGCGGGCTGCGCCCAGCCCGGCACGCGGCTGACGCGTGCAAGCCGGTCGCCAAGCGCCACCGCCTGCATGATCGCGATGCCGATGAAGGCGCACACCGCGCCGAGGCCCGCATAGAGGATGTAATCGGTCGCGCTCACCGTTTGGCTGCTGACCATGCTGAACACGTATGGTTGCGCGCCCGACGCGCGCGCGACGAGCGTTCCCGCGAGCGCGGCGGCGGTGACGGGCGCGATCGCGGCGGGCGTGTACGAACCGATCACGACTTCGAACGCGTAGAAGGCTCCGGTCAATGGCGCGCCGAACGCGGCGCCGATTGCCGCGCCGGCCCCCGCGCCGACCAGCGTGCGCAGATCGCCGCGCCGGATCGTGAGCCGTTGCCCGGCGAGCGAAGCAATGCCGCCACCAAGCTGCGCGTAGGCGGCTTCGAGGCCGACGCTCGCGCCGAAGCCGTTGGAGATCAGCGTCTGTGCGGAGACGTACAGGCTGTCGATCATGGACATGCGCCCGCCGTGGAGCGCGTTCGCCTCGACCGCGTCGACCGGGGTGCGCTTGCCCCGTGCCGCAAGCGTGAACAACCCGAGCACGAGGCCGCCGAGCGGCAGCGCCAGCAATGGCGCAAAGGGAATGTGACCCACCGAACTTAGCCGACCGCCCTCGTGGAGGCCGTACAGCAGCCGCTGCAACCCGCGCGCGAGCGTGCTCTGGAGGACCGCCAAACCTCCAGCCGCGCCCCCGATCAGGATCGCAACGGCGATCAGCCAGCCCTCGCTGGCGCGCACATGCGCGCGCAGCCAGTTCACCGGGCCGCGTTCCAGACGCCACAGGATGACCGGCCCCAGCCGCAGCCATCGTGGCGCATGCTCGTGCGTGGTGGTGGCCATCGGTGTCCTTCTCATCGATGTGTTAGCCGGTCGGGTTGCGGGTAGCCACCTCAAGCGCGGACCAACAGCCGGGTTCAGCCAACACTGGACAATGTTTCACGTCGGATCGGATCGGATCGGACGAGCGGAGATCGCCGTAGTCGCGCGGCCCCGCGCTGGTCGTGCCCGCCGATGCGGCGGTGTCGATGCGCGCCGCCTGGGCGACGACGCCTTCGTCGGCGGGGGCGAGGCGTTTGGCCTCGGCGATATCGCGACGGGCGCGCGCGAGATCGCCGTCGCGCAGCGCCAGCGCGGCGGAAAGCGTGCGCGCGAGCGGGTCCTCGGGGGTAAGTGACAGTGCGGCGTCGAGATCGGTGCGAGCGGCGGGGTTGAGGCCGAGCGCCACCTCGGCGCGCGCGCGGTCGAGGAGCCAGCCCGCGCGCTCTCCCGGCGCGGCGGTGGTGCCCGCGAGCAGCGCGGCGGTCAGGTGCGCGCGCGCGTGGGTGGGGTCGTTGGCGAGCAGCGCGGCGTTACCCG
>JAABUX010007678.1_pt1 | contig 12593 bp, 12 predicted proteins | sample 5561851 | NCBI WGS metagenome assembly JAABUX01 (sample SAMN10711883, study PRJNA513361) | rock metagenome | isolation source: Antarctica rocks | place: Antarctica: Victoria Land, Richard Nunatak red sandstone | collected 2016-01-03 | reverse complement strand
TAGAGCAACTCTATCTTTTTCAAAAAAGCTAGAGAATCATATTGGTGCTATTTGGTATTTTATTCATCATTACAATGCGTGTTTGCAGTCTTGAAGGGCTAATCACTACATATTTACCACTACCAATTTCTGTTTTCCCAAAATACATTGTCACTTCCGCCACCCGATCTAGTCCGCCCGTAGTATCGGGCATTTCAACTGTCATTTCACCGATTTGCTCAACCCCAGGCTCGTCCGTGTAACTAACTTCCTGCTTTTTGGTTGCATAGAACTTGAAGCCCATCTGCGTTTGGTTACGTTGCATAGGAAAAAATGTCTTTAGGACTCTTTCATCGACACCCACACTCTCCCCAGCTATGACAAAGCTGTAAAAGCAGTCATTGCAATACCATCCTGGTTTGTCTGCCGCAAAAAATCTTTTACCTGTTGGATCGATATCAGGATTGAATAGTCTGTTAATAAGGCAACCATACGTCAAGCGGCTGCGCCTGGCGCGAATCGTGGAGGGATTCAGTCCAAAAGATACAGCCCCCTCCACAATTGCCGCACCAGGAAATGGGGGCATGACAATCTTTTTGACTTGTGTACCGAAGTTTTCCTCAATTCGCTGCCGCAGCAGGGGAGAAGTTGAAAATCCGCCAACCAGGAAGATGATGTCACAGCCTCGGCTACCTAGCCTTTTAAACTGTTCTTCAACCTTTTTAACCAAGCCCTCTAGGGTTGGAGTGAAGATAGCTTTCATTGTCTCACGGTCTAGGTGAATGCTTTCATCCTCTCCATCCTGTTCATCAGCTAGGCGTTCGAGAATCTCGGGGTAGTTTTTGACTAATATTTTGTAGAGCTTAGGTCGGATGGAAAAATAAATAACATTGCCACTCTTTTGAGGATCGAAGTTACACTTTGTTCGCTCCCACTCCGCCATCATTTCAAGGTAATCTATAGGTTCCTCGTCATGGAAACGTTCTATAACTTCGGCTGTGAGCTTTTTTTCCAAATACTCTCGAAAGCTGCGGTCTACATAAGTGGAGCCATAAGCACCGCCTGTTCCCTCGGCTACCTCTTTGATTCCCTTGCCTTCTACAACCTCATGCACAGTGATATCAACTGTGCCACCCCCGCAATCAACTACCATGAAACAAGTTCCTGGCTCTAGCTGAGACTGATCTTTTTCTTGGCAAGAGATGGCGGCTGCTTCTGGTTCTAGAACTAACAAAAGACGCTCAGCGTCACCACTGTCAGAGCCAATCAGCCCAGCTTTTTGCGCGGCGCGACGCATCAACTGCTTGTCGGCATCTGTCCAAATTGCTGGTATGGTCAAGCACCACAGAATTTCACTATCCTTCAAATATCCGGCGGTTGCATCTTTGATTTCTTTCAGGGCAAGCTCCTTGAGGAGTTTGAGATAATCGGCGATCAGGTCAAGTACCACAAACTTTTGTCCATTATTGGTGGTAATGACAGGACCGTCTTGAGTTCTGTCTTTCCCTTCACGCAACTGCATTTTGAAGTTTTGAAAGAAATTGTAGTCCTTAGCCTCTTTATTCTTTCGCAGTTCAGCAAGTCTCGTTCTAGCTTCATAGCCCCAAGCCTCTACTTTGCGTTTTGGAGAATACAATATCTGCGTGAGAGTCTTGATATAAGGCACAGGTTGACCGAGCCATTCAGTTCTGCAAACAATCCTCTTGTCGTGGGTAAACGCATAAGCATACCCGGAACGCGAGGTGCCGAAGTCAATCCCAATTACTACCCGAATCGATTGATTATTAAGAGTCATACAAAGTGTCTCCGTCTAGATCTCGCTTGATAATGCCTCTGATCTTCAACTCACGACGAGCATTCAAGAGGGCCTGTAATTGTGCTTCCATGTTCTCTAACCGCCCTTCCAGATGGGATAAGGCGGCGAACACATCTGGCGATCGCTCGCTTACCAACTCTTGGAGTCGGGACAACACTTGATCCATCTGCCCTTGGATGTGCGTGAGCGCAGCTTCCCGAAGGGTTCGCTCTTGCTCAGATTCCTCTAGTTGCGATTGAGCTTGAGATAGCTGGAATTGAAGCTTTTCTCTCTCTTGTTTTAGTTGCTCTAATTGCGACTGAAGTTTTGATTGAAATTCAGATAAGTGAGATTGCGACTTCGCCCACATCTCCCTCGCCCAAGCAATTTTCGCCTGTTCCTTTTCCAAAAACGCTGACGGCACTTGCCCAAGAGTTGGCGGATAGGGCGTCAAATCCCAGCCGCAGATTGAACAGTAATTTACCTGCTCTACATATTCCGTCTGACAAACTGGGCACTGAGTCACTCTAATTCCCCTCTCCCCAGAGGGGGATATCCTCTAAGGCAAAGGTCATCATCGCCTTGATCGCCAGATTATCCCGTAGCATCCGACTCTTCTGCCGCTTCACCATCTTTTCGTAAAAATTACGCACATCTCTAGCATTCCCAAAATTAAGCACTTATCTAACATCAGTAACGAATTAGTGACGTATTAACACATTAATGTCACTCACCATCTACCACTTCTAGTGTCAAAATCCCCTGCGGTTTATTCACGACTAGCTGCATCGTCTCTAGCCACTGAGCCCCTAGCAAATTTTCGGTAAGTTCATCCCCGATATGAACGGGAATTCTAAACTCTTTTCCTCCAAAAGTTATCAGTCCTTCATAAAGGTCAAAAAACTCGAGTCCTTGGGCTGTCCGCATTTCAATTTGGAAACCAAGCGAAGGCCAACCTAAAACCTCTAAATCTTGAGAATTGATGGCCAGCCAACCTGTAGTAAAACCTGTATCTAAAAGCACCTCAACCTTAAATCGGTCGCCGCTAGACGCCATCAATTCAACTTCAAACAATAACTCTCCATTCTCGCCGAACCTACCAGCAATCATATTTGACCACAGGCTCCTGTTTCATTGAGCCTAAAGGTCGTCCATTTCACATCTTTATTAGGATAGCAATCGTGCAGTTTTTGGAGTAAACCGTCTAGCTTTTCGTCAATCAAATAGTCTCCACTCTCTGGTTCAATCGCAATGAAACAGTTGTAGTACTGGTCGATTAGTTCGGGACGAACTCGGTCAAAAATGGCTCGGCAGCGCTCACCAATTTCGACTCTTTTAGCCCGGCGTCTTGCTAATTCTTCCGGTGGAATATTAGATTGGGGAAATATCCGGCCTCGGGCTGGTTGGTGAAAGTCAGATAACTGAGTCATGTCAATCTAGAAGACAAGTTAGGATTGGAGGTGTCACTGCTGACGTAACCGTTCAGGGGGGGATCAAAAAAACGTCCAATATGAAATCACACGTAATCAGTACGAAAACCAGTCTAGATTGGATTTATACCGGATAATTGTGAGTAGTCAAAAGTGCTATACTGGTCTGCAAATTGTCTTTTAGACATTTTAGGTACGATATTTTGATGCGCATAAAACCCAAAGCTTTTGCTTAGCAAGGCTTTGACGTTTATGCGCATGATGTACCCCCCCGTGAACGGTTACCTGCTGACTAAATTCTAGCAATTGGCTCTCGTTATGCCTCCATAGCTTTTGGATGGTCAGCTAGGAATAAATCAAACAAAACTATAAACATTAGAAAATAAGAGCTTTAAGTCAATATAAAACTCGTCAAATAACTTGTTAAAACGTCAAAAACATTTTTATTGTACGGCAATCCTAAATGAATTGTGAAATATTACGTTGAGGAGCCAGCGCTGAAGGCGGGTCTCCGAGCCATTACCTGCTCTACGTATTCCGTCTGACAAACTGGGCACTGAGTCACTCTAATTCCCCTCTCCCCAGAGGGGGATATCCTCTAAGGCAAAGGTCATCATCGCCTCGATCGCCAGATTATCCCGTAGCATCCGACTCTTCTGCCGCTTCACCATCTTTTCGTAAAAATTACGCACATCTCTAGCATTCCCAAAATTAAGCCCCCGATTTACATACGCTGCGATCAAAATTTCTTGCAGGCGTTCTTGAACATAATCTGGACAGATCCGGTTTGCCTTCTGGCACATACTCAGGAAAATGGAGTGCAACTCTTGGGCGGTGTAGTCAGGAAATTCGATTTTGTAGGCGATGCGGGAAGCTATCCCAGAGTTGGCTGCCATGAACTGCGTCATCTCGCGGGAGTAACCAGCTATGATCACCACCAGGCGATCGCGCTGATTCTCCATCATCGGCACCAGGGTATCAATCGCTTCGGGCCCAAAATCATTCCCTGAATCGCCGCGAGACAAGGCATAAGCTTCATCAATAAACAGCACCCCATCCATTGCCGATGCTATTGCCTCCCGTGTTTTCAGTGCCGTCTGTCCCACATACCCAGCTACTAGTTGGCTGCGGTCTACTTCCACAAATTGACCTGTTCGCAACAACCCCAGTGCCTTGAAAATCTGCCCTACCAACCGCGCCACAGTGGTTTTGCCAGTACCAGGATTGCCAGTAAACAGCATATGTCGCGTCTCGGTGTCGTCTATATCTAAAAAACCCGCTTCCCGTAGCAGTTTATTAGCTAATTGGGTATCGACTATCTCACGAATGGCTATTTTGACGGAATGAAGACCAGTCAGACTGTTTAGTTCTTGCAATAGCTGGTCAAGGGTGTCCTGGTCTTTTTTGCCTTGGGTGGTAATCTGCTGATACTGTGATGGCAAGTCAGCTAGCCGGAAGGGTTCGCGCCACCTGTCTAGATGTTGCTCGATGACGCGAGCAGAACGCAACTCATCGATCTGATTAAACAGATTTTCCACTAACCCCGCATTACCGAAATTCTGCTCGCGGTTTTCATACAACTGGGTGAACAGATTCTTTAATGTTTCTGCCAAGTCGGGTGCGATCGCACACTGCACTCGTTCCACCCGCTGCCGGAAAATAGCCAGCAACTCATCTGGGGTATAATCTTCAAAGACAATTTCGGTGGGAAAGCGACGTTGCAAGCCCGGATTGGAATTGACGAAGGTATCCATCAAGGCTGGGTATCCCGCTACAATCACAGCTAGCCGATGGCGGTCATCTTCCATCCGCTTCAGCAGGGTGTTGATCGCCTCCTGTCCAAAGTCATTATCACCGCCTTGGCTGAGGGTGTAGGCTTCATCGATAAACAACACCCCATCCAGGGCGCGGTCAATCCTTTCATTTGTAAGCATAGCAGTCTGCCCAACATAACCTGCCACGAGGTCGCGTCCCCCCACTTCCTCTACATGACCCCTGAGCAAAAGTCCTAAATCTCGATAGATTTCGCCAATCAGTCTGGCAACAGTAGTTTTGCCGGTGCCTGGGTTGCCTTTGAATACCATGTGCAGGCGGATGGGTTCGGTGATTTGTCCGTGTCGGGAGCGTTCTATCTGCATTTCGAGCGATCGCGTCCGCCGCCGAATCGCATCTTTCACCGAACGCAAACCAATCATCTGTTCTAGACGTTCTAGGGCTGGTTGCTCACTCACATCCCCAGAAAGCCAACGCTGCCGCCGTGCTTCTGTCAGGGATATTTCGTTGGCTAGCTGAAAACGGTCATACCAATAATTCAGCGGTTGATTCTCTGCGGCTATCCAAACTGATAGCTGCTGGGCGTTGCTCCAATTCACTGGCTTGCTGTGCTTGAGCCGAAAGTAGTCGCGCAATGCCCGAATCTCACCTGCTGCTGGTGCTTCTAGTCGCACAAAGTTAAACACCCGCTGACAAGTGCGATCGCGCCTAATTGCATAATTTGCCAAGAATGTCAACCCAATCTGTTGACAAAAATCCTGCAATGTGGTACGATTTTCATGGTGAAAAATCAGGACGCAGAGATTGCGATTACTGGGGGGCAACCGCGACCATTCCACCATGCGCCCAAATAACTCGCGGCGGTTGTCGAATTGTCCCAAGTCTTCGGCGTTAGAGAAGATGATGGCATTCTGGGTGTTATCCTGCATAGCAGTTTCAAATATTGGCAGGATTTGCACATCTTGCAGTCGCCTGTTAGGGGGTGAGGTAGTTACGGGTGTGGGGGTTTGGCTAGCTGCCGTGGTGGATTTTCTGCCTAAGAGTCCGCGTTTAGCTCCGAGGGGACCGGGTGTGACGCGCAGTTGTTGGCTGGGTTGACTGGTGGCAGGGTGGGGTTGCAGACGGCAGCGATCGCGCGATTCCTGATCCAGAAAATAGAGTTTTTTCACACCGGAGTAAAACAGAATCCGCTGATAGCCTTGGGATTTGAGATATTGGTGCAAGACTTGTTCGATATCTTGCAGCAGGAGGTTAGGGGTGCAGAAGGTGTCGCTGGTGTTAGTGCCGTAGAGGACAAGGAAGCGATCGCCCGATTGTAAATTTAATCCGGCTGTGACTCTTTCGAGTGTCATTGCTTTAAGGGGGGAATTAGGCAGACAGCCCGAAAATCTTGATGGTTTTGTCATAACTGCCACTGGCGATAGTCCAACCATCGGGGCTGATAGCAACAGAGATAAGGAACTCTGAATGCCCAGAGCGGATGGTGTGAATCAGTTTTCCAGTGTTCCAATTCCATAGCTTAATGGTTATGTCCCAACTGCCACTGACAAGGGTCTGTCCATCACGACTGAACGTGACAGAACGAACATATTCTGAATATCCTGTGAAGGTCTTAATACGTTCTCCAGTAAACAGATTCCAGAGCATGACTGTACGATCAGCACTGCCACTGGCGAGGGTTTGTCCATCACAACTGAAGGCAACGGAAAAAACTGCACCTGAATGCCCGGTGATGGTGTGAAGCAGTTCTCCAGTATCTAAATTCCGAATCTTGATCATTTTGTCATCACTGCCACTGGCAAGTGTTTGACTATCGGGGCTGATGGCAACGGATTTAACAGCGCCACCATGCCCAGAGAAAGTACGGATTACTTCTTCAGTCCGCAGATTCCAAACCTTGATTGTCTTGTCTGCACTGCCACTGACAAGGGTCTGACCATCGGGACTAAAGACCACAGAATTAACAGCACCAGTATGCCCAGTTAGGGTGCTGATTAGGTTTCCTGTGTCCAAATTCCAAAGCTTGATTGTCGTGTCGCTACTGCCACTAACAAGGGTCTGACCATCGGGACTAAAAACCACAGAATTAACAGTATCAGTATGCCCAGTTAGGGTGCTGATTAGGTCTGCTGTGTTCAAATTCCAAAGCTTGATTGTCTTGTCTTCACTGCCACTAACAAGGGTTTGACCATCGAGGCTGATGGCGATAGAACGCACGTACTCTGAATGCCACGTGAGAGTGCGTAGACAGGCAAACAGTTGATAGGGCTTTGGTTCATTTATTGCCCGTTGTGCTTTTGGTGCGGGATTCTGCCTCAACAACGTATAAGCAACGCGCTGCACCTGTTCCGATTTATCTGTCAGCCTTTGAATCAACAAATCCAAGCCATCAGAACTAGATTCCCAAGCCGCTATCTGACGATTCGCTGCCTCAAGTGCATCGTTCATCTGTTGCAATTGCGACTGAGCTTGAGCCAGTTGTACCTGCAATTGCTCCCGCTCCTTTTCAAGCTGCTGCAATTGCACTTGTAGTTCCGCTGAGTGTGTCGCCGATGAGGATGATGTGGCTGACACCTGCCACTGGCGCACTTGTTCTAACTGGGAGAATAGTTGAGTCAACTGGGTTTGGTTGTGCGTAAGCGTCGCTTCCCGAAGGGCTTGCTCCTGAGTCACCAACTGCAACTGGGCTTCAATTTTCGAGAGTTTTGATTGCACCTGCAACAGCGCCCACACTCCTTGCGCCCAAGTCAACTTAGTCAGTTCCTTCTGCAAATATGCTTCTGGCACAGTCCCGGCAAACGTCGGTGGGAACGGAGTCAGATCCCATCTACAGGTGGTGCAGAAATTGATTTTTCCCTCGGTGTATTCGGTTTTACAAACGGGACAATTAACCACACCAACCTCACTCAGAACTTGTGGACGACTGCGTACCAAGTCTTACGTCTTTATTAATAGCTTGGTGAGCTGGCGAATTAACACCTTGATTCTACGGATTTTTCGAGCATTAAAGTAAGGAAGTGATATAGAATACCTGTAAATTCCGCAAAAGTTGGGACTTTGCAGGCGATCACTGCCTTGATGCTAGGGCTTACGCATTGACAAAATGGAGAATAAGCTACAACGTATGCATTAGAATCATTAGGCGGTACAATGGCAACAGCCAGGCAATCTACGACAGCTCTACGCCGGGAAGAAGTCCTAACCATCTTGGCTGCCCACCAGGAGGAACTAAAAAGACTTGGAGTGAAGTCCCTGGCATTGTTTGGTTCGGTGAGCCGCAATGAAGCGTTGCCCGACAGTGATGTGGACTTATTGATCGAATTTGAGGAAGGCCAGGAACCTCAAGGTCTGGAATATTTTGGCTTCAATCAGCATTTTGAAAAACTTCTGGGACGGGAGGTGGACCTTGCTGATCCCCACCGACTCAAGCACCGCATCCGCGATCGCATTCTGGATCAGGCAATTCCTATCTTTCCGCTGCAGCCCAGCTACAAGACCAATCGCCACTCCATGCCAGAACCATCATCAACTAAAGACTGGAAACTCTACATTGATGACATGCTTCAGAATGCTAGCCGAATTGTGCGCGCAATGCAAGGGCTGACCTTTGAAGCGCTACAAGAGGATGAGTTCAGGCTCCTGGCTGTGGAACGATGCCTAATCACAATTGGGGAAGCGGCAGACAAGATCCTCAAAGTTGCACCGGAGATTATTGAACGCTACCCAAATATCCCCTGGAATCTGATGAAAGGGATGAGAAATCGCCTCGTTCATGGCTATGATCGGGTAGATATAGAGAAAGTCCGGCTAGCGATTGAAGAGAGTGTGCCCTGTTTAATCCTTCAATTAGAGCAGTTATTGGAGAGATCGAAGCAAAACGCCGCTTTGCTACGGTGAAATTAAAATCGTGAAAACCACAGGTGAGTACCATGTTATCCCACGTACCAGCCCTCGCCGAACAAGCTAAGACCTGGAAATTCTTAGAGCTCTGGGTTGATCCAGTTATTTTCCCTCCCAAGATTCTCATGCTGGTTTGTGATCAAGATGGCACTTGTCGTATCTTTAACCCATCATCCGACTACAGATTGGTAGTTGTTCACCCAGACTATCAAGCAGCCCAAGAGTGGCTGCTTGAGGATGAATATGAACGGGTCATCGGGCAACTTCTGGCGGAAGAAGTCATCTAATCCGTGTAGCAATGCCGCATAATCCAAACAATTATCAACCTGAATTTAAAATATTTTGGGAGGCTAAATATAGCCGAATTAAACTTCGGTGTACCAACTTTTGTTAGGACAATTAACCACACCAACCTCACTCAGAACTTGTGGACGACTGCGACGAGGCTGGTGCATTCAAACCCTCCCTCACCTTCTGCATATCCTGATATTCAGCCCTTGCCTGCTGATTGCACTCGATGTTGCTTTTTCCCTTCAACCCTTCCTCTTCTAAAAGGTCAAAGATGGCTTTTGCATTCTGTTGGGTGGCGTTCTCATCCACCAGCGAAGGACTGAAGCTGTTAATCGAAACCGAGTTCACCCCAAACTCCTGCTCTGGGCTAATCACTGTCACGACTTCATCACCAGCAATATTTTTTACTTTCACCACGTAAGCCTGCCGCTGGTCATTACCTTCGTAAACGGCATCCTCCTTTGGATCAACTAGGGTGTATCCTAAAGAAGAGAGCGTCTCCACCACCCTATCAGCAATTTCTGCCCGCATCTGGGAACTCAATATCGCCAACTTCGCCTGCTCGACAATCTCTCCCAGAGTCGGCTGCAACCTTGTAATCTTCTCGCCCAATTCCTTTAACTGTTCAGTGGTAAATGTCGATTCACCGGCTTTAAGTTGCGATTCCAGGACGCTCAACTGCTGCTCATACTGGCTCAAACGACCATTCACCCAGTAATCTACCTCTAACTTAAACTTCTCGGCTTCATCGCCCTGACCCACTTCCACTTCACATTCCCGATTAGCCTGCACCTCAGTGATTAAGCTTTTCAAATCTAACAAGGCGGCATTGTAGATTAGCAGCCACTCCTGCTCTTTTTGTTCCAGTTCAATTCGCAAGTCTGCAAGCTGTAAATATGTCTGTTGGGCGCTAGAAATTGCCGCCTCACTTACTCCCGCCTGGATATTGCTTTGTGCCATATCCAAAGCGCGACGCAAATCGAAAATCCGCCCCGGTGCAAACCGCTGATGTTGGTAATCTCGATTAATTTGTTCCCAAATCATTTCTACATCACAGAACAAATCTTGAGCCAACTGCGCTTTGCGTTTTCTTTCCTGCTCAAGGTTGTCAACAACTTGATTAATCTGCTGCTGGATAATTTGCTGCCCCCGTTCTCGCGATCGCCGCTCCTGTTGGAGTAACCCCGTAAACTTTTGGTCTTGCTGGGCAATCAACTGGGTGTACTCCTGCTGTTGACGAGACTCTGCCTCGCGCACCGCTGTTTGCAACTCTTGTCGCTGTTGTTGCAAGCGCCTATTAGTATTTATTTCTAAGTCCTTAAGACTACTTTTGAGTTTTTGCGCCTCTTGTTCCTGGCGATAAGTTCGTTGCTCCAAGGGCGCTAACCGTTGCTGAAACTCTCGCCGCGCCTCTTGTGTGACGGCATTCAATCGTTCTGGCAAATCCTGCTGCACAGAACGTAGGCGGCTTTCCTGTTCCCGTAGTCGCCGCAATTCTTGTTCTTCAACTCTGACATACCGCCGTTTTTCACCGCTCATGTTTGTATCAAGGTTAAGGGCAATGTTATGAACAAAGGTTAAAGCTAGTGGCATGACGCGCCTTAGCTTTGTCCTCTGATGAGTGGTTTTCTGTGAGGGGAGCGGTTTTCAACAGCTCTCCTGATAAAGCGCTCGACGAGCCACTTACGGGTACGGGAAAAGTCCCGCTCAAACTCTAGGTAAATCGCGCCAACTAAAGCCTCGAACATCTCACCGAAGAGTTCTATCTGCCCACTCTCATCTCTATATCTCTCGCCTCGTCCAAGCAAACAGAGCCGCCTCAAATTCAACTCCCGTGCAAATTCAAAGTGCTGCTTCCGACTTACAAGTGGACTTTTGATGGTTGTGATATCACCTTGGTTAAGCGTGGAGAAGCGGTCATCCACTAGGTAATCAACGACAGCGGTATTGAAAATCGAGTCGCCCAAGATTGCTTGCCTTCTGTAATGTAGCTCTTGCAGGTCTTGTTGCTGCCGAGTCAAGTTGAAGTCTTCATAGATACTGGAGGGATGAGTCAAGGCGATGCAGAGCATGCAGAGCAACTTCGTCAGGTTGAAGTCGGAGAGAGCGATCGCTTCTTTAACTGCCGAAATATTTATATTCATGGTTTGGGTGTAGCCTGCTTTCTTTAAGAGCATGTTTGAGAAGTAGCTTGAGACACTTTCAGGGCGTAGGGCTTCAAACTTTTCTCTCATCTTGATTGAGGGTGCATACGGAAAGGGGAGGGCGAAAGTGAAGCCACTCCTGAGCTAACTTTAAATGCCACTCTAACGAACGGGAGCCAGAAGCGGAACCGGGAAAATACGTAATAATGAGAATTGCTGGTTCCGCGTCCTGTACTGAATGGGGTATGAGATACTTTAGTTCAAGGTTTTATCTTGTACCAGGAGAAGATAATGAAGCTAAAACGGTATTTATGGATTGCGGTATGCCTGATTGCCCTTGCAGTAAGTGTGTTACCTGCCTATTCTCAACAATTTCTCCAGCATCACACAGGATTTCAGGTTTCTACCTTGGGAGCCTTAAACGTTGGGATCAAATCAAAACGGATGGTGTTGCCTATCCCGTTACAGATAATTCTAAAACAGCATTTTCTGCTGTTACATTTTTTCGTAGAGAGCGATCGCTTCGTTTGACTGGACAAATGACTTATCAGGAATTGCAACAGCAAATCGACGAACAGTTGCCAACGTCAAACTTGCCCTATGCAATTCGCTTGCAAGGAACTTTTCCCTCTTTGAAAGTGAGGAGTGTTCCCAAACAAACACCGCCTTATAGCCCGTTAAACGACGTAGTTAGTCAGCAGCAGATTGTTTTTGAATTGCAAAATGTGCAAGGTACATTAGTGGGATTTCGACTGCCGCAATACCTCAAGGATGTGAATGTAGCAGGCTATCACCTTCATTTCATTACAAGTGATCGCAAAGCAGGAGGGCACCTGCTTGATGGAGCATTTCTTAACCCTGTAGTTGATGTGAACACCTTGCAAGACTGGCAGATAATGTTGCCCAATAATACTGCTTTTGAGCAAGCATCGCTGAAATGATTGCAAGCAACACCTTCACCGATGCCAGAACTCGAACCTGTCATGTCCTATCCGCTCTGGGAGTAGCTGCCTAATTACAACCTTTTTATTACGCTCCTTATCCCGCAAAGCCCCGAACTTGAAAACCGAGGCATGATTGTGATATGATAAATCATCATATAAATAATACTACCTTATCTCTTGACTCATGAACCAATCAAGCACTAAACAACGGATCCTGAAGGGGTTACAAGGAGGTCTGTAATGCAGACAGGATAAGCTCCTTGGCCCTCAGACCTCGTTGATAATACTTCCACTTATTGCGAGTTAGTCTCATTAATTCAGCAACTGCGTCTGCGCA
>JAABUX010007676.1_pt1 | contig 12594 bp, 11 predicted proteins | sample 5561851 | NCBI WGS metagenome assembly JAABUX01 (sample SAMN10711883, study PRJNA513361) | rock metagenome | isolation source: Antarctica rocks | place: Antarctica: Victoria Land, Richard Nunatak red sandstone | collected 2016-01-03 | reverse complement strand
ATTTCAGCACGTGAAAGCCGGCCTGGTGGCCGAGATAGATGACATACACATCACCCGGCACCGGCAGCGGCAAACCCGACTCCTCGAGATAGAGCAGCACGACGCCGGCGACGGGGCCGGCGCGGTTGACGAAGCGCCGGACGACCAGGGTGATGTCCGCGACCGCGTCCGGGAGATCACCCTGGAGCAGCGCCAGGGCGATGAAGAGCAGGGCCAGACCAAGCGAGAATCCGAGCGCTAACAGCCGCCGGCGCCATGTCGCCTGCCGGCTCATGCTTGCCGCTCTGCCGGCATCCGGCTCGGAGTGTGATCCGGGCTTCACCGCTTCAGTGTGAGGCCTGGCGACCGCACCCGGCTGCGGCGATGGGTGCGGTCGTGATGGTTATCACCGTCCTGCCCGATGCTTGCCGGGTTGAGCCCGGCGATCGGCCGCCGTGGGTGCCGGCCGATAGAATGGGGCGCCGGCGCGGCCCGTTCGTCTAGTGGACTAGGACGCCGGCCTTTCAAGCCGGAGATCACGGGTTCGAAGCCCGTACGGGCCACCAAAACAACGCCGAGCGGGTGTAGCACAATGGTAGTGCGGCAGCCTTCCAAGCTGTTTACACGGGTTCGATTCCCGTCACCCGCTCCACTCCGGCAGGTGCTGCGATGCCAATCACAACGACTGCCTGCTGGCCGGTTCAAGGTAAGAAAGCCGGAGGCAGAACGCGGTCAGTGTCGCTTTCGCGCAGAAACGGCGCCATCAGCGCGCCGAACGCGACTCCAGCGATCACGCCGATGACAGGAGCGTTGGCCCAGCCGCTGGGCGTCGAGGACCTTGACGCGGATGGTTGTGAACGTCCCAAATCAGACCCGCCATCAGAAATACCATCCACCAAGGACCGGTCCGCAGCTAGAGGAACACGGAACCTAGCCGTCGGTTGACCGGCGGGCGATTGGAAGCAAACCTGTCTCTCATCTCCGGCCGGCTCAAGCCGGCCTGGCCGAGCTGCGTGCCTGAGCCGGTGCCGGGCATGCATGGTCGCGTCGAAGCACGCGCACGACTGCTGCCGAGGGTGACCAATGACGAGCGGCAGCAGGCAGAGGCGACTGGCCTCAGGCCAACCTTGCCGACCGAGGACGCCAGGGGCGGACCGGCGGGCGCGTGAGGTATGTGACCACCCCGGCGTCCGCCGCGCCGCGGCTGATTGAGGAACGGCGGGTACGGCTCCGAAACAAGCACCCCCAGCGGAGGCTGCGCCGGTTGGGTAAATTGAATCCTCTGTACAACCGCGGGAGTAGCTCATCTGGTAGAGCGCAACCTTGCCAAGGTTGAGGTAGCGGGTTCGAGCCCCGTCTCCCGCTCCATTCCCTCCCTTGCCGGAGCCAGGCCGGCGTTCCGCGGAAGTTGTTCGACTCCGACAGGCGATCCACCTGACCTACTTCCTCGACCAGACCAACGCCGAAGCCAGCCGACTACGCGATGAAATGCCGCCTGGGGGGAGCTAAGGAGATAGTGCCCCACCAGCCTGCCTAGCCGCTGCTCTTCTCCACCATCTGACCCCATCGATCCTCGACCCGGCGCAGCTTGAAGACGGCGAAGGCGACGATCCAGGTCAGGACGAAGGTACCGACGATTACGAACCCCATGTTGGCGAAGTTGAGGGCGCCGACGGCATCCCAGGGCTGTCCGCCCAGCTTCAACTGGCCGATGAGGAGCTGTGAGAGTTCGACAATGCCAACGAAGAGGGCGACGAACACCGAGAGACCGGTCACCGTCAGGTTGTAGAAGACCCGGCGGATGGGGCTGGAAAAGGCCCAGGCGTAAGCCTTGGACATGAACGCGCCGTCGGTCGTGTCCATCAACGACATGCCTGCGGCGAAGATGATCGGCAGCGATACAACTGCGAGGAAGGGGAGGTTCTGCGCGGCCGCCCCGGCCGAGATTGCGAGCAGGGCGACCTCTGAAGCGGTGTCGAAGCCCAGGCCGAACAGGAACCCGATCGGGTACATCTGCCAGCTGGCGCCGACGAATCGGAAGAGGCGGCCGAAGACGCGAACCATCAGGCCTCCCGTGACGAGGTCATGCTCGAGCGAATCGCGGTCGTACTGGCCCTGCCTCATCCGCCGGTAGATCCGGACGATGCCCATGAAGATCAGCAGGTTGAGGAAGCCGATGATGATCAGGAACAAGCCGGAGACGCTGGTGCCGACCAGGCCTCCGACGTTCTTCAGCTGCCCGTTCTCGCTCACCACCCCCTGCACCAGCGTCTTGACCGCCAGGCCCAGCGCCAGGGCGATCAGGAAGACGACCGTGGAGTGACCGAGCGAGAAGAAGAACCCGACGCCCACCGGTCGTTTGCGTTCCTGGAGCAGCTTCCGGGTGGTGTTGTCGATGGCGGAGATGTGGTCGGCGTCGAAGGCGTGCCGGAGGCCAAAGGTATAGGCAAGGCCGCCCAGACCGATGAAGGCTGGGTGCCCGACTCCGTAGGTCAGCAGGGCGCCCCAGCCCACCACGTGGATGAGCGCGATCATCCCGTAGAAGCCGACGAGCCTACCCCGCTCGCCCGGGTCGAACGCTCGGCCGAAGGACTGAGCCAACCCTGCCGTCTCCTACCTCCTGGTTCAAGCGGTGGGCGTCGCCCACCTGGGCCTGCGTCTCAAGGACGAGCTTATCAGGAATGTGTCGCAATTAGCAGGGGCTCCGTCCTGGCCTCCGCGAGGATCGGCCTCAGGAACGGAGCGAGATCACCGGCGAACTTGACGCGAGGGCACGGCAAGCCACCACTGGAACCGACACCCTGTGGCGCTGTCGATCTGAGGGGTCAGCCCGACGTTCCGGAGGGGCGGGAGGGAGGTGAGTCACGTGGAGAAATCGGAGTCTCATCGAGCCCTACACCGTGAGCCATTCTTGGATCAAGCGGACCGAGGCAGTGCGGCCCCCCGAAGCAGCTCCAGCCAGGCTTCCATGCCCTCTCCGGTGCGCGCGGAGACCTCCATTACCGGCAGACCAGGATTCACAGCGTCGATGTTGGTCCGGAGAGTTGCTCGGTCAAAGCCGACGGCTTCAGCCAGGTCCACCTTGGTGATGAGCGCCAGGTCGGCGCTGTGGAAGATGGGCGGGTACTTGAGCGGCTTGTCCTCGCCCTCCGTGACTGAGAGGAGCACGACTCTGAGGTTCTCTCCCAGGTCGTAGCTGGCGGGACAAACCAGGTTGCCGACGTTCTCGATGAACATCACGTCGCAACTACCGAGCTCCCAGCCGTGCAGAGCCGTCTCGATCATCTGTGCCTCCAGGTGACACGTCTCACCCGTGGTGATCTGGCGGACCGGCGCTCCGGAACGCGACAATCGCTGCGCGTCGTTCTCCGTCGCCAGATCGCCGACGAGGGCGGCCACGCGACGTTCGGTGTTCAGCTCGCGAAGACTGCGTTCCAGGAGCGTCGTCTTGCCGGACCCGGGACTGGAGAGTAGGTTGACCACGTACGTCCCCGCCACCTCGAAGCGGGTCCGGAGCTCCCGGGCAAGCACGTCGTTCTTCTCGAACACCCGCTTGCGAATCTCCACCACGCGGGGACCACTAATCATCCTCCACCTCCACCGCAATCACCTCCAGCTCACTGCCACCGACGACCTTCGGTGTCGGCGTCCCGCACTCCGGGCAGCGGAGCGGCTGCCGCAGTGCCAGGGTGCGTTCCACTCGGCAGTCGGGGCAGCAAACCGTCACCGGCACCATTTCGATGTCCAGCCGGGCGCCCTCGACGCTGGTCCCCGCGGCCGCAACCTCGAAAGAGAAGAGAAGCGCGTCCTCGACGACGCCGGCCATGGCGCCCAGCTTGAGATGGACCACGGCGACCCGGCCCTGGCCCCGGCTTTCGACCGCCTCGTCAACAATGTCGACGATGCTGGCCGCGATCGACAGTTCGTGCATCTTTGAGCGGCGCCTCCGACCTCGTTCTCCTCTGGAGCATTCCTCCGGAAGCTGAGCGTACGGTTTCGACCCGGCCACCGCCGATCCGACGATGGACAGCCTCCGTTCGTGGGCTGCTACCGCAGTGATCATCGCGACCCCCGAGCGAGGGTCGGCAGCGGCCAACGAGCCGCGCTGGCCCACCCGTCCGCTCAGCTACCGCCGGAGACGCTCTACGCCCGCTGAGTCCGAACTTCGCGCCCGCTTCTCTTCTCCAAGGCGCGAACCGCCTCATGGCCGACGATCGCCAGCAACACCAGGCCGGCGCCCAATGCCGAGTACAACGTCAGGCGCTGGCCGGCGAGCAGTACGGCAAACAGGAGCGCCCAGGCCGGCTCGGTGGTCAGGATCAGCGCGATCTGGGTCGGCTGCAGGTGCGACTGGGCCCACGTCTGGATCAGGAAAGCGAGAGCGCTGGCCAGCAGGCCGGTCACCGCGATCGCGAACCAGACGCTTGGGCTGGGCCAGCGGAACTGGAAGGCCCCGCCCAAGCCGAAAACAACAGCGCAGGTGAAGAGCTGAACCATGGTGAGCGCCGGAGCCGAGAGGTCCGGTGCCCAGCGGCCGAGCAGCACGATGTGCAGGGCAAAAGCTACAGCGCAGCCGAGGACGAGCAGGTCGCCCAGACCGAGCCCGGCCAACCCGCCGGAGAGGAGAGCGGTTCCGGCCAGCGCCAGCACCACCGCCGCGACGGTCACTGGCCGGAGAGGCGCTCCGGTGAAGCGCTGCAGGAGCGGCGTGAAGACGACGAAGAGCCCGGTGATGAGCCCAGCGGTGCCCGGGCTGGTGAACTGCAGACCCAGGGTCTGCACCAGGTAGCCGGCCGCGAGCGCCAGGCCCACAGCGCCACCCGCAACCAGCTCGCGCCGGCCTGGTGGCCGCCGAACCACCGCCGCGAGCACGGCCGCCGCCAGCGCAAAGCGAAGTGCGAGAAAGGGAACCGTCGGATAGGCGGCGATGGCGTCTTTGACCAGCACGAAGGTCCAGCCCCAGACCGCCGTCACGGCGAGGAGGGCCGGATAGACGGCCACCGACATTCGCCTGCGACCGGTCAAGCGAAGGGAGCTAAGCATCCGCTATGCCGCACTCGCGCTCACCGGTGACCGAGCTTGTCGCGCGGGTAGGCACGGTGTAAACGTTACCGGAAGCGCCCGCATACTGGTTGCGGGGCAGCCCTAATGCCGCCTAGAGGCGAGCCAACTTGTCGAACTCGCCCTGGACCTGGCGGGAGAAGGTGGGGAAGGCCATGATCGTGTCGGCCAGCACCTCCAGCGGAACGTTTGCGCGGATCGCCAGGACCATCTCGGAGATGATCTCTCCAGCGCGGGGACTGACGACGGACGCGCCCACCAGCCGGCGACTCTGGAGGTCGGCGACCAGCTTGATAAGGCCGCCCGACTCGAAGCCGTGGATGTAGCCGCGGGCGGTGTTGCCGGCATCGCTGCTCACCACGCCAACCCGCAAGCCCTGCTCGCGCGCCTGAGCCTCGGTGCTGCCCACGCTGGCGATCTCCGGATCCACAAAGGTGACCCGAGGCACCGCGCGATGGTCGGCGGTGTGCTTCTCACCACGCAGATTGCGACCGATCAGCGTGCCATGGTAGTGCGCCAGGTGCGTGAAATTGCCGATGCCGGTGACATCGCCACCGGCCCAGATGTGCTCGGCCGCGCTGAGCGTGGCCGGATCGACCTTGAGCCAGCCGCGCTCGCTCTTCTCCAGCCCGGTCGCGGTCAGATCGAGGCCGCCGAGATTGGCCCGCCGCCCGGTGGCGACCAGCAGCCGCTCGCCGCTCAAGACCTCACCGCTGTCCAGCTCCAATCGAACGCCCGCGCCGTCGGCGGTCACCCGCTGGGCTTTGGCGCCAGCCTTGACGGTGATGCCGCCGGCCTCCAGGTGCTGGCGAAGCAGGTCGGAGACCTCCGGCTCCTCGTTGACGGCCAGCCGCGGAGCGCTCTCCACAATGGTCACCTGGCTGCCGAAGCGGGAGAAGGCTTGGGCCAGCTCGGCGCCGATGGCTCCGCCGCCCAGAACGATGAGCGAGTGCGGCACCTGCTCGGCGTGAACTGCTTCCCGGTTGGTCCAGTACGAGACCTGGTCCAGCCCCTCGATGGGCGGAATGGCGGCCGATGTCCCGGTGCCGATCACTATGCCTCGCCGGGCAGTCAGGCGAACGCCGTCCACCTCCACGCGGTCAGGAGCGACGACCTGGCCTTCGCCCCGAATCAACGTCCCGTGCTCCTCGACGGCCTTCGCCGGATTCGTGTCGTCCAGCCGGCGGGACATCGCCAGCGTGCGCTGGGCGATCTTCGCGAAGTCCATGTCGACCTCCACCCGGGAAGCTGCGAGATCCCGGGCGCGGTCGGTCTCCTTCAACAGCTCGGCCGAGCGGAGCAGGGTCTTGCTCGGAACGCAGCCCCAGTACGGGCACTCGCCACCGACGAGATCGCGCTCGATCACCGCCACGCTGAGCCCGGAATCCGCCAGCTCGGTCGCCACCGCCTCGCCCGCTGTCCCGGCACCCACCGCGATCACATCGAACTCTCTATCCATGTCTGCCTCCTACCGATGGAATGGAACGAACGGTTCTTCGGGCTTCCGCGCCGCGAAGGCGCCGAAGGTGGCCTTGAGCCGGACCACCCGGCCATCCCGCGTCTCGAGGGCGAAGTACTGGCGGGCTGTCGCGGGTGCGCCGAGCAACCAGAGCTGCAGCGCTTCGCGCTCTGTTTCCGGCATGGCCATCCGGGCCGTCCACTCAGCGAACTCATACGTCTTGAAGCTCAGCGGATCAACCGCCTCGACGGTGAAGCCTGCTTCCTCGCACCACGCCAGCCAAACGGAGAGGCGGTGGGCGCGGAAGTGGCCCGGATCGCGCCAGGACTCCAGTGTGTGCAGGAACTCGTCGAGCGCCGGATCCTCGGGTGCCATGTTGTCAAAAACGACCAGCCGGCCACCCGGTCGCAGCACGCGGAAGGACTCGGCCAGGAAGCGCTGGGGCAGGGGAAAGTGGTGCGGCGCGAAGCGGGCGGTCACGACGTCGAAGGCGAGGCCGGCAAAGGGGAGCGCTTCAGCGTCCGCGATCTCATAGCTGGCGTTCCGCACGCCGGTTCTCACCAGGTGGGCGCGGGCGGCGGCCAGCATGGCCGAGGTGAGGTCGCTGACCACAACGTGGTCGGCCAGCGGAGCGAAGGCCAGCGCGGTGTGGCCACCGCCGGTTGCCAGGTCCAGCACGCGCTCACCACCGGACAGGCGCGCGAGCGCAACCATCCGCTCGAGCTCCTCGCCGGCGGCGAGGATCCTGTCGCTGACGTAGCGCTGGCTGGCCGCCGTGAAGCGCTCCCTGACCAGCTCCTTTTTCGCACCGATCTCATTCATGCGCGAGCGTCCAATTTCGGCTAGGGCGCTGAGCGAGGTAGAAAAATCCTGAAACCATCCTTGGGCATCATGAACGCCCGGTCAGAGTCGCGCTGGGTGGGAGCCGCCGAAGAGGCCGCGTCTATCGTGAAGGCCACCCTGCTTCACCGGCACCGCACGTTCAAATTGAACATGGACCGCACCGCGCCCGCCCCCCTGCTCGCGGCTGGGGCAGGACGTTGAGACCGCGGAACCAAGCGCTGGTCGCCGTTGCGGTGCTCGCGCCGATCGTCATGGCCGGTTCGATAGTGGCGGGCGGGGTCTTGAAGCAGTTCCAGCGAGGTGACCGGCGCGCGGCTCATCCGCCCTCGGCAACCTTCGCAGCGACCTCTGCAGCCCCGACCGCAAGCATGACTCCGAGCGCCACGCCGCCTCAGGTCCCGCTAGAGCTGATGGTCGGTCAGCTGGTGATGGCAGGCATGAGCGGCATCACGGCCGATCCGGACCTGTTGCGGAGGGTGCGGCAGGGAGAGGTCGGTGGGATCGTCCTGTTCGCCGGCAACGTGAGCCCGGCACTACCGGAAGTGCTGGCCGGCCTGCAGGCGGAGGCGCGGGCCGGCGGCAACCCGCCGCTGCTCATCTCCGTCGACCAGGAGGGCGGCCTGGCGTCGCGACTGCCCGGTCCGCCAGCCCCGCCGCGCAGCATCGCGAGCCCGGCGGAGGCCTTCCGCCAGGGTCAGGCCACGGCCACGTTCCTGGAGGGCTATCACATCAACGTGGATCTAGCTCCGGTGGCGGACGTCGACCAGGCGGAATCCGGCTTCGAGGTGAGGCAGGGTCGCGGCTATGCCGGGAACGTGGCGCGGGTGGCGGGCATGGCCAACGCATTCACGCAGGGCCTGCAGCGCCAGGGCGTCGCCGCCACCGCCAAGCACTTTCCCGGGATCGGCTCATTGAAGTTGACCACCGACGCTGGGGTCGGCCGTGTCAGCGCGCCGGCGCGCCAACTGGAGATCGAGCTGCAACCGTTCGAGGCTGTGATCGACGACGGGGTGGATCTGGTCATGCTCGCCAACGCCGTCTACGAGGCATGGGACCCCGGGGCGCCGGCCGTGTTCTCACCGAGCATCGTCCAGGACCTGTTGCGCCGTCGCTTCGGCTACGACGGGGTGGTCATCACGGACGACCTGGCCCTGCCGCCGATTGCGGGCTCCGATGTGGGCGCCCGGGCGGTGCTGGCAGTTCAGGCAGGGGCGGACGTAGCGCTCTACTCGCCGGTCGAAGCCGGGCCGGTTGCCCGGCAGGCGCTGCTGGTGGCGGCGCAGAGCGGGGCGCTCCCCCACACGCGCGTCGAAGAGGCCTACCAGCGGGTGACGCGCCTCAAGGCACGGCTGGCCGGGCCCGCGGCCTGAGCCCGCCCCCTCCACAGATCGGCTGCGTGGCCAGGTCTGACCGGCGGCCGTTTTGGGAGCCACTGACCCGCTGCCGAGCGACCCATAATCACAGGTTGCGGGCGCTTGGTCGGCGTGGCGGAATTGGCAGACGCGCTGGATTTAGGATCCAGTGGGGCGACCCATGGAGGTTCGAGTCCTCTCGCCGACACCTGAGCGAGCTCTATGTTTGAGGCTCGGCCCGGCCGGGATGGCGGAATCGGTAGACGCGGCGGTCTCAAAAACCGTTGGGGGCAACCTCGTGCGGGTTCGACTCCCGCTCCCGGCACCACGACATTCAGTAGTTAGTACCTGCCGCAACGGGAACCGCAGACCCAGTCAACGACGGCGCCCCGATGGCTTGACATGGCGGAGCGACGGCGTAAGCTCCGCACAAAGCGTTCATTTCTGAAGCAAGAGGTGCCATATGACACAGGACGAGACGGGAACAACCGATAAGGAGCAGATCAGCGGAGTCAGCCAGGGAAAGGGCGGCGAGGAGTATGCACAGCAGACGGAGGCCGGCCACCATGAAGAGGGTGAGGAGAGTGGTGCCGGGCGCCCGACGGCCACGGCCGATGCGCGCCGCTCGACCGGAGTGAATCCTGGAGGCGCGGACAACATCGACGAGAGCATGCCGGGCATGCCGCCGGCGTAGCAGCACCCCAGCTCGCACTACCAGGAGGAGTTGACAATGGACGAGAAGAACCCCCCCGAAGAGACCCCGGGCCAGTCGGGGCCAGAGCGGGAAGGCCGGCATCTCTTCGGTGGCGGCCCCGGCGACCAAGCCCCGGCCGACGTGGGCGACATGAAGGAGCATCTCGAGGGCGGCGGCACTGCCACTTCTGAACCGGGTAAGGACACGGCACCGGCGAGCGGTCCTGACGACCTCTTCGGTAGCAAAGGGGCCATGCCCAAGGCGGAAGATCGCTGACGCTCTGCCTTTCAGGACGGTTTGACTTTTCGACCCCGAGGCGTAATCATTTGGGAATGGAGCGGTTTCCAGACCGCTCAGTCGTGAGAAGGTAACGAAAGGAGTCGGTCCATGGCTGAGGTTGCTGCGCCGTACGGTCGCAAGACCCAAAAACCGCCCGCGGTATCGGACGTGCATGTCCTCTGGATGTCTGAGGGCATGAGCTGCGACGGGGACACGGTCTCCATCACAGCGGCAACTCAACCGAGCATCGAGGACGTCTTGCTGGGCGCCATCCCCGGTCTGCCCAAGGTCCACCTCTACAACAAGGTTCTGGCCTACGAGGTTGGCGACGACTTCATGACTCCGTTCTATAAAGCCGTGCGGGGCGAGCTCGAACCGTTCGTCGTGGTGGTGGAGGGATCAATTCCCAACGAGAACATCAACGGCGACGGCTACTGGACCGGACTCGGCAGCGACCCGGCCACCGGACAGCCGATCACTCTCAATACCTGGATCGACCGGCTGGCGCCGAAGGCGACCGCGATGATCGCGGCGGGCACCTGCGCCACCTACGGCGGCATCCATGCCATGGCCGGAAACCCCACCGGCTGTATGGGGCTGGCCGACTACCTGGGCTGGGACTACAAGTCGAAGGCCGGGCTGCCGATCGTCAACGTACCGGGCTGTCCGGTGCAGCCGGACAACTTCATGGAAACCTTCCTCTACCTGCTGTACCAGGTATCGGGATTGGCGCCTATGATCCCACTCGACGAGCAGCTCCGGCCGACCTGGCTCTTCGGCAAGACTGTCCACGAAGGCTGCGATCGAGGGAGCTACTACGAGCAGGGCGACTTCGCGACGGAGTACGGGTCCCCCAAGTGCATCGTCAAGCTCGGCTGCTGGGGACCTGTGGTGAACTGCAATGTCACCAAGCGTGGCTGGATGGGCGGCATCGGCGGCTGCCCCAACGTAGGCGGTATCTGCATCGGCTGCACCATGCCTGGTTTCCCAGACAAGTTCATGCCCTTCATGGACGAGCCGCCGGGGGCCAAGGTGTCGTCCGCGACGATTGGCGTTTACGGCGGTCTGATGCGCCAGTTGCGCACGATGACCAACCGCACCGTGAACAAGGAACCGAAGTGGCGACACAATGATCGCCAGCTAACCACCGGCTACCAGCCGCGCAACTACTAAAAGGGGGCTCATAGAAGCAATGGCGATCCTCGAGAAGGAGCAGACTAAAAAGAGGTCTCTCGTTGAGATGTCCTGGGATCCGATCACGAGGATCGTTGGCAACCTCGGCATCTTCACCAAGATCGACTTCGACAACCGCGAGGTGGCGGAGTGTTACTCCACCTCATCCGTGTTCCGTGGCTACAGCATCTTCATGAAGGGCAAGGATCCGCGCGACGCCCACTTCATCACAAGCCGCATCTGCGGCATCTGTGGTGACAACCACGCGACCTGCTCGTGCTACGCGCAGCAGATGGCGTATGGGGTCCGGCCGCCGGCCATCGCCGAGTGGATCGTAAACCTCGGCGAAGCCGCCGAGTACATGTTCGACCACAACATCTTCCAGGACAACCTGGTCGGCGTCGACTTCTGCGAGCGGATGGTCAAGGAGACCAACCCGTCAGTCTGGGAGAAGGCGACCCACACCCCAGCGCCGCACGCCGAGGACCATGGCTACCGGACCATCGCCGACATCATGACCGCCCTCAACCCGTTCACGGGCGACTTCTACCGCGAGACGCTCGTCGTCAGCCGCTACACGCGCGAGATGTTCTGTCTCATGGAGGGCCGGCATGTCCATCCCTCCACGCTCTATCCAGGAGGCGTGGGCACCGTGCCGACGGTCCAACTCTTCACCGACTACCTCGTCCGCTTGACGAAGTACGCCGAGTTCATGAAGAAGTGCGTGCCGCTGCACGACGACCTCTTCGACTTCTGGTACGAGGCGCTGCCGGGCTACGAGAAGGTCGGTCAGCGCCGGATCCTGATGGGATGCTGGGGCTCGTTCCAGGACCCAGACCACTGTGACTTCAAGTACGAGCACATGTCCGACTGGGGTCGCAAGATGTTCGTCACCCCGGCCATCATCGTGGACGGTGAGCTCCTGACGACCGACCTGGTCGACATCAACCTCGGTATCCGGATCCTGCTGGGCAGCTCCTACTACGACGACTGGCAGAACGAGGAGACCTTCGTGCAGAAGGATCCACTCGGCAACCCCGTCGACCAGCATCATCCGTGGAACCAGACGACAATCCCGAAGCCGCAGAAGCGCAACATGCAACCTGGCGGCAAGTACTCCTGGACGATGTCGCCACGCTGGTACGACGAGAAGACGAAGGAGCATCTCGTCATCGACACGGGCGGTGGCCCGCTCGCGCGCCTATGGGCGACCGCCAAGGCGGGGCTGGTCGACATCGGCTACATCAAGTCCACCGGTCACAGCGTCAAGATGTACCTGCCCAAGACGGCGCTCAAACCCGAAAAGGAGTTCGAGTGGCATGTGCCGCAGTGGAGCAACGCGATCGAGCGCACCCGGGCCCGGACCTACTTCCAGGCGTACGCCTGCGCGGCCGCCTACCACTTCGTCGACAAGGCGCTGGCGGAACTGCACGCCGGCCACGTCAAGACCTTCACGCCGTTCGAGGTGCCGGACGAGGCGATTGGCTGTGGCTTCCACGAGGCCGTTCGCGGATTGCTCTCCCACCACCTGGTGATCCGCAAAGGCAAGATCGCCAACTACCACCCGTATCCGCCCACCTGCTGGAATGCCGGCGTCCGGGATCAGTGGGGCCAGCCGGGGCCATACGAAGACGCGATTCAAAACACGCCGATCTTTGAGGAAAACGGTCCCGACAACTTCAAAGGCGTCGACATCATGCGAGCGGTTCGCAGCTTCGACCCCTGCCTGCCCTGCGGTGTGCACATGTACCTGG
>JAABUX010007675.1_pt1 | contig 12597 bp, 6 predicted proteins | sample 5561851 | NCBI WGS metagenome assembly JAABUX01 (sample SAMN10711883, study PRJNA513361) | rock metagenome | isolation source: Antarctica rocks | place: Antarctica: Victoria Land, Richard Nunatak red sandstone | collected 2016-01-03 | reverse complement strand
GTTGCCATAGTCACCACCTTGAGCGTTAACATCGGCGCCCTTGTCCAGCAGTATCTGCACCACTGTCTCATGACCTCCAGATGACGCCGCCTGCAGTGCGTTGCCATAGTCACCACCTTGAGCGTTAATATCGGCGCCCTTGTCCAGCAGCATCTGCACCACTGCCTCATGACCTCCAGATGACGCCGCCTGTAGTGCGTTGCCATAGTCACCACCTTGAGCGTTGACCTCGGCGCCCTTGTCCAGCAGCATCTGCACCACTGCCTCATGACCTCCAGATGACGCCGCCTGTAGTGCGTTGCTATAGTGGCTACCTTGAGCGTTGACCTCGGCGCCCTTGTCCAGCAGCATCTGCACAGACCTTTCTAATCCAGATTGTGAGGCGTAATATAACGGCGGACGAATACTGTTCGACTGTCGTTTTAGGTTAGAACTTACCCATGAAAAGTCCGGATCATGTAGACGGATCCAGTTCAGAAAGCCGTCTCCTTTACTAAGAAACAGCTCCATTCCCAGAGATATATCATTGGCATCGCTCTTTTCTACCAGGTAAGCGTGACGAGTCCAATACTCGGCCGCATACCTTGCTAGTGGAAAGCCGGTCAGTAACTGCATCGTCAGGGAGCTTACCCTGTCAAATTCCAGGAGATATGCAAGACAGTCATTACAAATCAAAGCGTTCGCGCTCAGCTCTCGTATGCTGAAGCATTCGAGGTCTCTTTGTGAGATCCTGTCAGAAATCAAAAACTCTTTTACAGAGAAATGTGCTAGTTGGACTATCATGTGATTGCGTCCACTCCGTGTATCTGTAGCCACCGGCTCTTCGAGAGAGACCAAGCTGGAACAGATCTTGAGGATGTCTCGAGGCTCTACCAGGCGGTCTTCAGGATCGAATCGAGGGCTCTCCTGGCTGTCAATAGCTATGACTTCGGCAACCTCCTGAAGTTCGAGCGGTCGGGCTGAGGAAGCCAGCCAGTGCAGTATCTTGGATGCATATCCACGATGTTCTTCGTCTATATTGCTGAGGATCTGGATATAGGTTTCGTCCAGAGTCTTGGGCAGGGATGCTAATGCTTTTCGAAGCCCCCGAAGATTCAAACATTCCCTGAGCGAGTCCAGCTGACATGTGACCCATCGGAACCTTGCAGATACACATGAGCCCCAAGCCCTGTCGTATATCAAGAGACTTACATCCCGCCAGCTTGATCCATCAGTCTTTTCTCGACCTCCAATTGTATCCCGGACTTTTCCCGCCACCGTTTCAAATTCCGATCAGTGCGGAGTCTATGGCGAATATAAGTACGGATATCGTGATCAACTAGCCTGCTCTGAATGCAGACTCTCTGCTCATCAATGCTGAGAGGCACCATCGACTCTTCAATGTCCTTCTCGCTCCGACTGGTGGCTAACATGTGGACTGTGACATCGTTCCAACCAGCAATCTCTTCGAGCTGGCTGAGCAGCTTCGTCCTCTCCAGACACTCGTCCAGAGCATCAAGCACCACATACGTCTGTGTGAAGCCGCCCATCATGTCATGCAAGGTCTTGAAAAGCTCACTGGCCTGAGGCTGGCGCTTACCATTGGTGCACGATGAGTAAAGAGACTCCAATCCAGGTGGCATCTGTGCACATCGTGAAGAGAGTTGGTCAATCAGCGATCGCACCAGGTTCTCGGGCTGTCGCTTTGCGGGATCGTTGAAGTCGAAATAGAAATAGAGCACAGCGGTATCCGCGTGTGCCTGATACCCACTAATCGTTCGCTGAATAACTGTAGAGCTCAAGATGGTCTTTCCGCATCCAGGGATGCCATACAGCCACAGAAAAGCGCCGGGGGTCGATAACCAGTCCCGATAGATGTTACCTTCAAGAAACCAATCACCGGTGCTCGCACAGCGGCGCTCCAATGCTGCGCTGTAATTCGACGATGGGTCCGGTGCAGCCAACCATCGATGGACTTTCGTGTGCTTTTCACTCATCTGTAGATCCACCAATCTTTCGCTAGCCATCCTGACTTCTCCATGTATATTCTTGACATCTCCCCGGATGGCCCTAGACAAGGCAATATGATCGTTCTGTCGAGCCAAGGTGAACAGAACTTTCTGTCGCTCGATCGTATTGAGGATGGTCCGGATCTCTTCCTTTTCAAACGGCCACCTCAGCGCCTTTCCAAGCTTGTTCCACTTCTGGACTGGAGCCAGCTTCGAAGCGATGGATTCCAGCGCCGAGTAGAATTGTGCAAATAGTCCATGCGGGACATTGAGTGATCGGAGCGTCGACGTGAAGGGATCGTCCGGTTGTGCCTGATCCAATTGGACCTGGAGCTGCGTCAGCAAACCCAGGACGCTGCATATTTGGATCCGGATTTGTTGAAGCTCTTTTGGGCCGTCTTGGACATCGCTCAGGTAACGAATGACTGTACTAGTCACTTGGAGCAACGCAGCTATGCTAGCCGAAATGCTGAGGGGATCCATTCGTCAACAGCCACGTCTGGGAGCCAAGGAGTAAAATGGGGGGCAGAAACTGTTCGAAGATTGTCAATCGAAGGAATTGCGCATCAAAGGGAAGAGACTTCAATAATGTAGTCAGACGATGCAGTTCAGCCTTGTTCGGGCACGCCAGTCCATCTGAAAGGCAGCATGTGCATGACAGACTAGCTCATTCACTACGAAAAGACGTCAAGCAGTCAAGTCGACCAGTTAGCTTCAGCGGAGTTGTCGCCTATCCGGCATTTGTACATATATATCATACCCAGGTCGCAGCATTGTTCTGAAGAGTGCCTTGGGGATTGCTTAGGTCATCAATGCCAACGGCTAGTGTGATGGTTTAGGCTCTGCCTCTTCGACATCAGCAAAAGATACGCAGAGTATATATAAGTGCTTTGATACTGAAAGAACAATTCTGCGCCGACTGGAGCTTTGCAGACCCACATGAGGAAGACTGACTATGCTTGGACCATGGACCTGTCTCGGCACGGAGGGCATCTTGGCACAAGGGGAGGGTTATCCCTTTCCTTGTGTACGGATGGGCCGCGCTAACGGCTAGCCTTCCCGAGGGCCTTGGCATCAAACCATCAATTCTCGATCTATACCTGATTTTGTTCAAACTCATCAACTCTACCACGTACATCACTACCTAATCGTCTGTATAGCTTTAAAACCCGATGCCTTCGCCGAGACCAACTAGGAGAAGAGTTCTCCCAGCCAGATTTCAAAACGGGGCCTCCCAGGGCGAGGTATCTAGGAGTTTTGGTGATACCATACATGACGATCCATTGGCCGAAAAACCTACACTTTGCTATATCGAAAAAAATACTTCTCCACCTCCACCACCCTGTCAAACCTCTCAGAACACACAGCAAGGCCCTAGGAAACGAAGGAGGATCAAGAAAGAGTCGCAAGTTACGGCTATCATACCCTCAGACGAATAGGACGTCGCCGTGGTAACTAGGGAGACGATTAATGGGGTTCTTGATACTGCTTCAGCCACGGTCGCAACTACCACTATTAAGGCTTCCACTGAGGTAAAACCTGACGGTGACCCAATCAGGGAGACAAAGCGACGTGTCAAACTGAAGACGGAGAAACAGCTACACCAGGAGGAGAAGGCTAAAGAGAAGGGAAGACTCGGAGGCCTCTCAGAGGTGGAATTTACGAAAAATCTCGATGATGCATCAACAGTCGAATTTACGCCTTTTGCTGAGGGACCTCCTAGAGAACCTCAACCGGTATATCCTCCAGATATTGATTGTGACAGTCCTTATGCTTTATTCTCGTTATTTTGGGACGAAAAGATGTGGCAAATTCTCGCTACAAATACCAATCAGTACGCAATACGTCAGGGAGCTGTTCCACGTGGGAGAACGTCTGGGGCCCGTAGCCATTCCGATATAGATAGCCTCAACCAAAGAACCTGGTGGGCTACTAATCCTGACGAATTAAAAGTCTTTGTGGGAACCCTGATTTATATAGGTATTCACCCCGAAGGTGAAACGGCTGAGTACTGGAATAAGGACCTTCTTAATGGGCCAAACCACACACCAGCCTTATGGATAACACTCGAAAGGTTCACTCAATTACAGCGATTTCTACACTGCAGCCCTGTTAAGGATAATGAAGAGCCTCCTCTATCGGACCAATTAGATCGAATGACGGCTTCAGAACGACGAGAAACCAATCAGCAATGGTGGAGAAAGCTAGAACCGATTATTTCGATGTTTCGGAGCAACTGTTCCTCCCACTGGATACCAGGAAAAAACGTCTCTATAGACGAGATGATGATAAAGTTCTACGGCCGATCGAAGCATACACTGAAGATGGTTAATAAACCAATTAAACAAGGCTTCAAAATGTGGGCTTTATGCGATCGGGGTTATTTGTTCTACTTTATGTTCCATTCTCGTTTCTTCAAAATAGGAGAATTAAAAAAGCATGTATTATTGACTGATACTCAGAGCATTGTATATCAATTGGCTGTAGAACTTCCTCCTCTCCCAGACGGCCAGACATACACCATTTATCTCGACAATTTGTTTACCTCCACACAGCTGTTTCGAGAACTCAAGGTCGTAGGCATCGGAGCATGCGGTACCACACGGGCTAATTCGAGTCCTGATTTTCCTAATATGCTCCACCTTCTCAAGGAGAAATACGGTCATGTGCTTCCCTGGGGTACGTTGGTTGCGATACCGGTTGACGAGGTACTTTGCCTGGGATGGATCGATAATAATACGGTGCTTTCTCTCTCCACCGTTCACACAGTTAATAAGGTGGCTGATCACGTAAAACGGTGGCGACGACGACCTCAGCAAACCTCCAGTAATGCGACGAACGCTCGTAAACCGTTTAATGGTAAAGGGCCTCGAGCGGAGCTCGCAATACCTCGCTATATCGATGAGTATAATTTCAATATGGGAGGTGTCGATATTGCTGATCAGCATAGAGCAGCGTATAAGACACAGCGTAAAGTAATAAGGAACTGGCTACCTCATTAGTACTGGATGATTGACCATGCTACCATTAATGCCTTCAAGATGGCTGTGTATAGCCCAGCAAAGACATGGACTCAGCGTGAGCATCGAGGCTTCAGAGTACGTCTGTATCAGGAACTTTTTGCCTTCAAAGAAGCAGCTGAAGAGAAGAAACAACTCCATAAGCTAGGAACCGAACGTCTTAATCCATACGTCCAGCACGTATGGATACAGACAACTCGGAAGGCCTGTGCGTGGTGTAGCCATCGACTAACCCTCGAAAGATCTCGCTCACGTAGCCCCGTAAAACGTCAGTTTGGGACGGAGATTAATAGTAACATCTCTTATATACGGTCTGACGAACGAGCACCTCGAGGATTATACGGTTGTTATGGTTGCGGAGTTAATTTATGTGGGGTAAAGCAACGAGACTGCTGGTGGCAATGGCATGGCCGGGAGGCTCCTGAGGAGCATAGCGCAGACGCTATCCCCAAATAGGAAGGAGTATGCTTTTTTTTTATAATGGCAAACGTCGATTTGGAGTTTTTCCGGGCCTCCTAGGCCTCAGCGCATCGATTTTGGGCTGCAGGGGCCGTACATCGAAAAAATCAGAATTTGGACCACAACTTCTCAACAACTACAAGACCCGGTTGGTCGTACTTCTCGTTAGTCATACTTATGGCCTATATAATACACCGACTGTGATTTAGTTATAGGTTTCTTTGTGGTGTTGCTGGTGTAGACCTTACCGTCACGAACTGTTGAATCCCCTCACTACATTTTGATGGGGTGAAGTCCACATTCGACCAATGAGAACTTGCTTACAAAGCGCGGGCACTAGTCGTTAGCGCGGCCCATCCGTACACAAGGAAAGGGATACGTTTAAATACGAAGGCTCTGCACAGCCACAGAGCTGTCAGCCACCGACTGCCAGTAAATTACACTGACATAAGGCGTGCGGGATTGTTTTGTAATACCGAGGTACCGACCAGCATGGCGACTCTGCGCCAATACGTGGCTACAGGAACCACAACACTGGCTGTGACTTCCCCGGCTGCAGCAAGGCGCTGAAGCTTGGATTAGGCCCTTTAACAAGCATCGTGAATGACAGAGACTCAATGGTGGTGCTTTGACAAAGGATTATTGTGAGACACGAAAAAAAAGGCTCTTTGTAATTTAGGCATAAAGCTACAACACGAACGTAGTTAACAGACGGAAGGGGTCTTGGAAGCTGATAAGTAGCTTCAGCACTCAGTTCATGCTGAATTCAAGCAAATGTCTACGTGTGCGCAGAAACCGAGTTGCCTGAAGTGAAAGTATCCCTTACATGTCTCGGCACGGGGGGTGTCTCGCCACACAGGGAGGGACGTTAGCTCTACACGAATGGTGATAGCCTTTAGATCATCGATTCGGGCAAGCATTAAGCGATCGCTGTCGGTTTTGGCAGCCATTATGAAGGGACACCGGCCGCGACTTTATATAGCCTACTTCAACCACCGACCTCACCCAATCCATGACCCTCATTCTCAAGACCTATGGGGTCTGTCCAGCCAAATGAAAGCTCTTCAGCAGCTGCAGATCAATTGCCGGCAGGAGATCGGTATTCAAGCCGAGGGATTTCAGGATATAGAGCCTCGAGGGAAAATTGCTACCTAGAACGATAATCCGACAGGATGGCTGGAATAGCCAGAGGCTTCTAATGAGGTGGTGGAGGACTGCCTCCTGTGACTGTGGCAGGAGACATACGGTATAGTCACAAGGAAGTATGACAACTGCACCGGAAAGCAAAACCGAGTACCAATCTCAGGACGATGGGACTCTTCGTGCCCCAGAGCCGTCTACCACCGGCAAGTAGAACCCTATCCAAGCAAAGCTCATACATGCAATACCGCTGTTATGTTGTCCTCAGTACCGTCTGGAGATTCTCCATAACGGTAGCAATGAATCATTATCTCTTTGTCCTTCTTATCTTCCCAACATTCATTTGGAACCAATACCCATTCATTCATCTTACTCGATTTGTCTCGTTGCTTTACACTCTCCTGCATTTCGTTTTGTATCCAATCGTCCCCTTCCTCTTCCTGCAGTTCCTTCTGGATCGCCTCGCTGGCTACGTCTTCTGGAGCATGCTTGCGGATAAGGTCGCTCACTTTAACGGCCTTGGAGTTTACAGCATGACGAACTGCTTCGTCCTTGCAGCCTGTGAAAACCTTCAGTATATTTACGGAACTGCGTTGGAATTATCACACCTGTTCCAAGATCGACTTCCATGACTTTTGGCCTTCACCCTCACCCTCACCCTCACCCTCACCCTCACCCTCACCCTCACCCTCACCCTCACCCTCACCCTCACCCTCACCCTCACCCTCACCCTCACCCTCACCCTCTGCCTCTGCCTCTGCCTCTGGCCCATCCCTCGCTTTTTAAGTCCATCCCTCGATCAAGGCTATCCCTCAGTCATGATCTGTCCCTAGTACTTAAATTGGTATGATGAGCTATTGTCTGACTATGTGGGATACTGCAGCCTAAGATGCATAATGAGAAAGCGGGGAGCCTTTGCGCTGGCACTGCATCGCAAGGCAACCAACCATAAAACTTCCTGCAGCTCTCCCTGCTTTCCACTAAACATGTAGCTTCGAAGTTAGAGTTTCCGACTGACCAGTTTAATCCTCTATAACTTATAAATTATTAGGTATAAGGACCTTATTAATATTAACTCTTATACCTTCTAGGGATTTTAGTCCCTTCTACGTAGTTATTAGCTAGGAGTAAAGTAATAAGTTTTAATATAAGTATATTAGATATCTAATATAATATTTCTTAATTAATAGGGAGGAATTACCTAGTAAGGGGCTTAATATTAGTAGTCCCTATGATATATAAATAGCCTAACTAAGAGAGACCTTTAATAGTAATATAAAGTAGAGGTCCTAACCTTATAAGGTATAATATTTAATAGTAGCTATTATAAAGACTATCTATTTAACTTTAAAGGATAGTATAAGGCGGTTTTTTAATTTAATAGCTTCCTTGAAAGCTTATATTTTATCAATATATTTTACCTTATATTAAGATAATATTATAATAACTTAATACTTAAAAGATTAATTAAGAGTAATACTATTAATATTAAAGATATATTTTAAGGTAAACGTATAAGTTAATTAATTTAATTTATACACCTATTCTAGTATCTATTTGTACTAATTAGGGAGGTCTATACTTTATATAATAGCGAGTATAGCTGGCTATACTACGTCGCTATTATTATAGAAGAAACCTTAAAGCTACTAACTCCTAGACGAAAACTCTCACTTATTAATACTATTTCGTCTTTATATTCTTCACCTAGTCCTTTTTAAGTGCTTAAGTTATTTGATACTACTAGGATCTCTTATCTATAATATTACTCTTTAATTAATATTTATATACCTGTAACTATTTATTTAATACGGTAGATTAACTAATATCTCTTGTAAATCCATCTTCCTCTACGTCTTTCTTCTTATATATAATGTGTGCTGTATATATATCTCTGTATCCCCTTCTCTTTCTCTTGTAAGTAGCCGGAGCTATTAGCTGAGGCCTTCTATAATATTATAATTCAACTAATAATAAAACGACGCTAATTTAGTAGGACTAACTAAAAAATTCAGTGTCTTATCGGAGGGTAGATAATCGACTAGACCTAGATATAGGTTAGCGGCATAGAACGGTATAAGGACACGGCTACCGTCTGGAATATTGGATTTTTTCGGGTGTACCGGCGGGGCTATATAGGTGATGGCGATGCTCTTTACTAGCGGGGCGTTATACTAACTGTTACTTAATACCGCAGTTGTGTCGATGTAGATTATAGGTAGATGTCGTGTATACCTATTCGTAGGCTGTAGGCTATATTTATCGTGAGAGCGCGTTTAGACCTGGATTAACGCCATATATTGAACCCTGTATGTACGTTACTAACGCGTTCGTAATAGAGCTTTGTCGCTGTCGCTCGTAAGGCCTATATTAGTAAGAGGTAGAGACATTAGTAGGTAAGTATCTGGGTAGGAAGTCTATATACTTGGGTTGTAGTGCGTAGGTAGCCATAACTACGTACTCCTACGCGGAGCTAGGGGTACGACTTCCAGCTCCGCTTGATTTAATATAGTGTTATTGCTATATCTTCTAACTCTTCCCCTAATAACTCCTCTACGTCGCGATAGTATTGTAGTTCCGGGGGCTAACTAGTAGGCGCGTGAAAATTCTGTATAGGATAGGCTACGTAGTCGCTCTATAACTACGAAGTACCCTGACTCTATTCTAGTTACGTTAGTTTGAGATTGATTAGCTCTCCTATATCGAGATGGAAGGTTTACAGCTAGTACTACGTATAGGTTAATCTTGTTACTAGCCTATTAATTAATTATATTATTAAATATATTTGATAATACCTTTAAATAGTAATATTTAAGTATTCTAATAATTTAATAAAATATTATAAGCTCCTTTTCAAGTAATAAATAAGAATAAGGAAGTAAAGATTGATAAAGATAATCCTTAAGACTTTGATCAACTTAATTTATATAATATAATATTAAAAGAATAAGAATATTATAAGTCTATTATTATTAGATATTATAAGAGCCTATTTAAAACCGGCGGTTTTCTAGGTTTAGTCTATACTAAATACGGTTAGTATAATAATATAACTACGTTATATTATCTCTCTTATATATAGTCTAGCTACTTAGCCTTGGTAATCTATATACTTCTATATATTACTATTACCTACTATAACTTACAAGGTAACTACCGACCTAGTAGTTTAATATCAATATATATTTAAAATAATATAAAAGATTACTTTATAACTTTAAAGTAAAAAGAATCTTAATAATAATCATTACTTAAGTTATAAACTTTCTTTAAAGAAAGATAAGAATTAATTAAATAAAAGAAGTAAAAATAAGGATCTATAGTATATAAACTACGTGTTTTAACGTGTAATATATATACTTCTCTACTATTTCTCAAGACTTTATACGCGGTGTAATGTATTAATTACCTAATTAAGGAATAGAGCCTGAAAGTATAACCTAGGAGCGTTGAGATAGTATAAGTACTTTAGTATAAAGCGAGTTATATCTTAGTATAAGACACGTATACTTCTTCGCTTATATCTCGAAGCTTTATAGATAGACTTCGCAGTCTTATAGATATATAAGCGTGTATCAAGTATATCGACAAGTATTATAATATCTAAGAGCGTCGAGATAGTATAAGCTATTTAATATAGAAGTAGTATACTTTAGTAAGCTTCTCTACCACATCTTACGGCTTTATAAACATGTGGAGTATATCGACGTAGCTATCTAATAGACAATATATTTAAGTAATAAGTTCGTTGAATCTCCCCTATATCTTTAATATTCTAGGCGTATATATTACCAGATTAATACATCTATAAGGTAAGGCCGTTTACTCCCCTAATCGAGTGCTTTCTGTAGTATAAATCTATATATAATATAGAAGAGAATTAGCTATAGCAGCTATACTAAAGAATGTTAGATATAAGACCCTAAAATATAAGATATTTAATAAGAAATAAAAGTAAGATAACTGTAGCGAAGTATATAACAATGTGGGCAAATCTATAAGATATACGGCATGTAGTAAGTAGTAGTAAAGCAGATAGAGTAGGCCTACAAGGTATAGATTTGTATAATAAGGTAGATAGATCAGATTTATAAGCCAAGTAATAGAGTAAGTAATAAAATAGGAAGTAAAAGATCGTCTAAAGCAGGTAGCAAGAATAGTTAAAATAAGTAGGTCGCGAAGTAATAGGCGATAGTAACCTAGTATAGGTCTTAGTAAGAGCTTGCTAAAGTTAACCTAATTAGGTTTAGATCGACCTGATTAGGCTCTACTATATTCGCCAGCTCTTATAGTATACCAGCTGCAAGTTTATATTACTATCGATTTGATATTATTGTTATTATTATTAACGTTGCTATTACCGTCGCCGTCGATATTAATATTACCGTATTATCGTGTCGTCAACTACTTGTTTGCGTATAGAACGCTCTCTCGGAGCGATATTCTCTGCACCTTATATATCTTAATCGTATATATGCAAGATGCTCTTGCAGAGCTCTTCCTAGGTAGTATGCTCCTGCTATAACTATATATATACAGGATGCTCCCCCGGAGCTGTATCCTATATAGTATCCTCTTGCTTAACTGTATACGTGCAGGATATTCTCTTAGAGCCGTATCCCTTATAGTATACTCTCGCTTACTATATACGTATAGAATGCTCCCTTAGAGCTATATCCTATATAGTAAGGTCTTGCGTGCGACGTATAAACAGGATGCTCCCCCGGAGCTATATGCGTTTGCAGTATACCCTTGCTGTACAGGATGCCCTCCCGAAGCTGTATCCTGTGTACATCTTATCGCATACATGCAAGATGCTCTTGCAGAGCTCTTCCTAGGCAGTGTGCTCCTGCCATAACTGCATACATGAAGGATGCTCCCCCGGAGCTATATGCGTTTGCAGTATGCCCTTGCTGTGCAGGATGCTCCCCAGAGCTGTATCCTCTACAGTATGCTCCCTATAGCTGTATCCTCTGCAGTATGCTCCCCAGAGCTGTATCCTCTGCAGTATGCCCTTGTTGTGCAGGATGCTCCCTAGGAGCTGTATCCTGCGCACCGCTTATCGCACACATGCAAGATGCTCTTGCAGAGCTCTTCCAAGGCAGTGTGCTCCTGCTATAACTGTATGCATGCAGGATGCTCCCCCGGAGCTGTATCTATTATCCCTTTCCTTGTCACCGGAATGGCCGCGCTAAGTTTTAGCTTCCGAGCAAGGTCTTGGCATGGAAAATCAATATTATTGAAACGTCATGCGGTGATTATAGGTATTTACGATATCTATAGTAACGTCGCAAAACCATAACACCTTGCTATTATATGTAAAACTGCACTCGGTGCGTCGCATAGGCTATAGCTAGCTCCGAGCAAGAGGAGTTAATCATACATGTTGTGGTGGTTGACCAATAGGGGTCGTTCCTGGCCGTGCCATGCCCACCAACACTTATACTTTCGACCACAAAGGTGAACATCGCATATATCACATCCATAAGACACTCGCCTAGGGTGTATATCCTGTATATTCGGATCGATCTCATCACCAAAACATCGTTTTTTCGGACTGGGTGTTCGTGTACGAGCTCGCCTTATATAACCCTCATGGCTGCACCATACGCATTGGGCCCTCACCGCCATCTTCACATATGTATGCTTTTCTGGTCGTTCGAGTCGCTGTATAGGGAGCATATCCTGTTGTTTCTTTACTGCAGCCTCCTCCGAGAACTCCAATAACTCCTGCCATAGTCGTTTCCTGAAGGCCCTATGTTGACGACGAGTCCAGTACTTGCCGGGTACAAAAACACCTATCTTAAAGGCATTCACCACTGCACTGTCCACCATCCAGTACCATGTCGGTATCCAGTTACGCAAGGCCTTGCGTTGTGAGCTGTAGGCCGCGCGGTGCTGGTCAGCGATATCTACCCCGCCCATATTGTAGTTGTAGTCATCGATGTAGCGGGGTATAGCCAGTTCCACTCGTGCTCCCATACCCTCAA
>JAABUX010007674.1_pt1 | contig 12597 bp, 7 predicted proteins | sample 5561851 | NCBI WGS metagenome assembly JAABUX01 (sample SAMN10711883, study PRJNA513361) | rock metagenome | isolation source: Antarctica rocks | place: Antarctica: Victoria Land, Richard Nunatak red sandstone | collected 2016-01-03 | reverse complement strand
AACCCTAACCCTATACCTTACCCTATGACACAGGGCGCGCCCGCCTGGGCCCGCCCACACTCACTCACTGATGTACTCATCATGGGACTCTGCATCGCAAAGCAACAGCCCCACGCCCTCCAGGGCGGCCAAAAAGTTGTCGCCGTCCTGCTGGCCGGCGCCCTGGACGGACCAGCCGCGCAGGCGCAGCGCGCGGCCGCGACCCTGCTGCAGCAGCCTACCCACAAAGGCCAGGAACGCCTCAGATGACGCGCCCACGGCCGGGAACGAGGTGTCCAGCTGCAGGCGCTCCAGGCGCGGGTGGTCGGCCGCGGCCGGGAAGTCTGGGCAAAACTCCACGCAGCAGTTGTTGAAAACCAGGCCTGTTCAGCCAGGGGAAGCCGGCCAGGCTGCCCAGGGCGCGGGCGTCCAGGGCGCCCCCGATCGCCAGCCACTGCAAGGGGTGCCGCCCGAGGCGCAGCTCTCTGAGCCCGGTCAGCGCGCTCACGCCCTCGGGCAGGCGCTCAAAGTGGCTGCATGACAGGTCCAGCATCCCCAAGCGGCTCATGGCCAGGATGCCGGGCGGGAAGGCCCGCAAGCTGTGGCCCGATAGGGTCAGGTCAAACATCGACGCAAAGCATGGCGCGCTTAGGGGCAGGCTCGCGACCGGCAGCTCGCCGCGCGGCACGCCGGCCAGCTCCCGTGCCTCGCCCCTGTGTTCAAGGTGGCAGAGCCGCGTGAGGCGCCACAGGGAAGCGGGCAGCGCGCGCAGGCTGGGGCAGTCCCACAAGATGAGGCTGGTCAGGGACACCAGCGCGTCCATGCCGGGCAGCGCGGCCTCGCCGTAGCCCGCAAACACGCACTCTCCAAAGCTCAAACACTCGAGCGCCGGCAGGCGCGCCCAGCCGGGCGCGCAGCGGAGGTCGTGAAGCCCGCACAGGCTCAACAAGGTCAGCTGCGCCAGGCGCGACAGGCTGGCGGGCAGCGTGGCCTCCATGCGGACGCTCCCCACTCTTAGTTCCAGCTCGCGCAGCCGCGGCAGGCCGGCCAAGTCTGCCACCAGGTGGGCCACGCTCGGGAGGATCGGCCACTTCAGCCTGTCGGCCTCGTGGCGGGCGTCAAAGCTGAGGTTGACCTCTTCCAGTGAGCGCACGCTGGCCAGGTCGCGCACCAGCGCCTCGGGAACCTGGTTCGCCAGCCCGCCATGCAGGTTGATTGCCAGAAAGAGCGCCTGCAGGCGCGAGCAGCGCCCTATGGCACGCGATGCCCCCGCCAGGAATGCCCGGACGGCTGCTATGGTCGGTCTGCGGTGCAGGTCTGCACGCAGACGCAGCCATCCGAGGGACGTCAGCGCGGGCAGGCCGGCCAGCAGGGCGGACAGCCGTGCGGCGTCCAGGTCGCGTCCAGGTACGCCCTCATCCGTTTCTTCACCGACGGTCAAGCCGCGCACGCACTTGACTGCGCCGCCTTGCACCTGGAGCCACCGACGAGCGCTCGCTTCCTCGGGCGTACCTGCAGCAGCCGTGAAATGAGCAAGTGCACGCAACGACGAGGGCCTATATATCGGCGCTGTCGTTGACACAAGCTGACGCGCCTCTTACGACGGCAATTGCAGTGACTTTGCCAGCAGCGCCGTGCTGCCGTGCCCCACTGCACAACTGAAATATGTCATGTGACAACGTGGGCAAGGCAGGGACGCACCGGGCCGTCCAAGCGCCCGCCACAGCCTGTCAGCGAGGTTCCTCTCCAGTGCGCTCCAGAACGGCTGCTCGAGCGCCTCCTTGAAGCGCCTGTCAGCGGCGTTGGGTTCTACGCACGTCTGCTGCAAGCTCGTGGCTGCTTCCTTTGCCTACAAGAACGCGGTGCGCACCTGGAGACCGTCGGCAGCATGAAAGCTTCCGTCAGACCTCCGGGGTTGCGCCAGCGGTACTTGGCAAGGTGGACCGCGCACGCCTGCAGGACCTGCAGAGACAGCAGGCGCGACGCGTTGGAGGCGCGGCGCTACCCCTGCGCGCATAGCGCCTGCGGCGCCGGGCTGCACGCACCTCTGCGGGGAGCTGGTCCAGGCGTACATTGGCAGGCCCAGCTGCACGGTCAGCACTGGACTTGCGCGCGCCCATGCTGCGCTGTGGCATACGGTGCTGACAAGGTGTGCACAGGATGCAAACAAGCTGCCTGTGGTCTCAAATCTGCGGGTGTCAATGCCTTGTCCAGCCCAGGTCAGGCGGCCAGCTGCCCACTTGTGCACAACGGGACTGCTGCTGCAGCGCGCGGGAGAGGAAGCTTGCAAGTGCTAAACAAACTGAAGTCTGCCTGCTCCCTGGTATTACAAATGCGCACTTGAAACTGCTCGTTGATGCCTTTTTGATAGCTGGTGCAGGGGCCAGCAGCCTGTTGCGAGTGTTTGGTGCTCACCAACGCATCTGAGGACAGCAGAGCCAGACCACAGCCACGCGAGCCTGATACTACGCAGAGACAGCTTGCGTCACTTTGCTCAGCACACACACAGCAGCCACAACAACCACCTGGCCGCGCTGTTGTCCCGCAACATACGCTAACACAAGACGCTACTAACCGGCCTTGCAGGCAAGGCAGAAATACTTGATGGCAAGCGCTCAGCAGCACCCGGGTAGCGGACATAGCATGTGTGCGCCGAGGGTTGGCTGTGGCTTGCCTCTTGTCTCGGTAAAGCGTTGCCAGCGGCCGAGCACAGCAACGTGGCATCACCCTCAGCGTCAAACCCCTCGCGCCGCGGCGTCTGCGCAGTCGCAAGCGGCATGCCGCGCGGCACTCTGGACACGCACGGCAGCCGCACGCACGAGCATCGCCCAGGCAGAAGCCTGCCGGGATCGCGCCCTGCCAGGCGCAGCTCCCAGCCCCCTGCTCCAGCGAGCGCCACAGGGTTGCCTGCCAGGGACGCACGTGTAATAAATGACTGTGTGCCTTTTTTATGTGTGTGCCCTGATGGCGTGCTGCCAGGCGAGCAGCGCATCAGTGTAGTGGCTGCTGCGTGCTCGACAGGAGGCCCTAGAGCCCCACAGCGAGGCTTGTTGGCTGGCACCGCAGTTGCACGACGCAGGAGGGCGGGCGGACTCCCGATCTGGGGCGCCCTTGGCGCCGGGGCTCCTGCGGCGCGCAGCCGCGTCGGGCGTGCCTGGCACGACCCCGGTCACCGAGTCGCCGGCTGCACCTGCGGCCCCACCCCCCGCAAAACGCTCGCGCGGCCCAGCCCATGGGCCCATTCGTGCTCAGGCGGCGCGAAGCAGCAGTCACACAGGCCCGCGCGCGCCGGCGCCTGCGTACTGCCGCGCCAGCGCAGCAGCAACTGTGCGGGAAATCACCGACATTGCGCTGCGCGGCGCGCTGCTCGGGCTGCCCTCCGCGGACGTGGCGGGCGCTGGCGGCAACCGCGGCCGCCTCCGCAGGAGAGAGGACGCCTGCTCTGGCTGCCTTTGATATGACAAAATCCGGCCCGTAAACGGGCGGCCGGCCGGGTAGAGCGCACCCCGCACGTTCCGCACAGCTAGCTCTGCCAACCTGCTCCCTCTCGGCAGGACGTGCGTTCCCCGCCGCTCAGGCTAGCCCCCGCCATGAGCAGGCGCGCGGCAGCCACGAAGCAGCGCGCCGGCAGCGCGCAGCGCCCTGCGCCAGCAAAGCGCCAGGCGCTGCAGGACGCCGGGGAGACCGCCGCGGCAAAGCGCGCAAGGACCCGGTGCGCATCTCCTGGTGCATGGCGGCCGGCCGGAGGCGCCTTCGCGCCCGGCGCCAAGCACAGAGTGCCGCACCCTCTGCCGCACAGCCCTTGGATGTGACCGCGGCCTGCTTCAGTGGGAGCTATCCTGCGATGAGCACCGCGCAGCGCAGCGTGTGTCCAGCTGCTTCACGCACGCTCTCTGTGTTCGTAAGAGCTTTCCTGTTATCGAGCGCCGCACAGCGCAGCGTGATCGAGCTGCTTCCTGCACGCTTGCCGGGACCTGCACTTGCTGCCAAGACAGTGGCAGCGCTGCCTGTAAACGTGGCGTGCGGTACTGTGTTTCAAACCCCGGCAGCCAGGCAGGCTCGCCAGGCCCGGGGCCGGTCGCGCACGCGGCCATGCCTGCCGCGCGGGGCGCGCTGCTCGCACTCCATTGGTGCTACTGGCCCATCCTGCCCTCGCGCGCAGGGAGCGCATCGAGCCGGTGGAGGCCGCGACGAGCGGCCGCGCGCCGCGCATGAGAGATGCCGTCCCTGCCGAGCAGCGCACAAGCGGCGCAGACCTTGCCACGCCGCGCGAGCGCCCCAAGCGCAAGGCGCGGCAGGACGCAGAGGCCAGGGCGGCGGCGGCAAAGGCGGCCGCCGAGGCCGCAAACGCGCCGGAGAAGGTGATGAACAGGCGCGCCGCCCCTCAGGTGCCCCACAGCGCGAGCTTGGCACAGTGTGCGCGCCGCGCGTCGCCCTCGTGCGGCCAGGGGCGAGGCAGTGCCTGTTTTGCGTGGTTGACGCCCTGCGGCGCGCAGGGCACGCGTGGCAGCCTGCCGCGCCAAGGCCAAGGCCAAGCTTGCGCTCAAGCAACAGCCGCCCGCGGGCCCGCCGGTTGCCGGGGCCGCCGCGCCTGCGACCAGCCTGGCAGGCGCGCGCAGGGCGACGCCGCGGCTGCCGCGCACGCGCGCGGCCGGCGGTGGGCGCGCCGCCGGGGCGGCCGCAGCGGCGGCCGGGCCGGCGGCCGGCGGCAACGCGGACGGGGTGCCCGTGGAATGTGAGGCCGCTGCGGTGGTCGTTGTGAACGTCATGAACAAAGCACTGAACAGGATTGGCCTAGGCGCGCGACACCGCATAGGCGTGCTGCGCCTCATCTTGCAGGCCGTGCGCGCAGCGGTTGGCGAATAGGCGCGCGCCCCCCATGCGCCGGTCGCAGCCACTGCCTGCCTACGCTCTCTCTGCACGTGTCAGGTCGCGGCGCGACAGCGGCGCGCGCGCGCAGGCATGAGCGCGGGCGGGCGAGCGCGCGGGCCGTTGCCGTGCGGCGCGCTGAACACGGGGGCCGCTCGCGCCTACGATGGAGCCCGCAGCGGCAGCGGCCGCAAGGCGCCTGCCTGGCCGCTCCGGCGCGCGCGTGCAGCGGCGAGCCGCCGCGCGCCTCGGGCGGGCGGGGAGCTCTGGCGCGCGCGGCAGGGCGCGCGCGCCCTGTCACCCTCCCGCCGGTCGGCCTGCACGGCCGAGCCGGCGGACCTGGTGGTCGGGGCGTGGCTCGAGCGCGCGCCGCCGGCACGTAGCTCGGGCCCGCCCGCGCCCGCCGCGGCTGGGCGGGCTGTATCATATCTGCTTTCGCAATCGACTGGGCGACGCTGAAGCACGCCGACCTGCGCGCGCGCGCGGCCCTCCGTGCGAGCCCCGGGCCGGCTGCGGGATGCGTCGGCGAGCGCAACACACAGCTCTCTACGCACAGCGCATAGATGGACGCGCGTCGCAGCGCCTTGCCTGCTTGCATGCCTGGTGTTAGTTAGGACACTGATACTTTGCATGTCTGGTGTTATGGTGTTGGGTAGGACGCTGATGCCCGCATGCCCGGTGTTACATGGGGCGCTAGTGCTGTGTGTGTGACCCGAGTGCGCCACCAGGTTGCACCGCGGGACGATTGCCGCATATGTGAGCGGCCCCAACAGCGATGCTTTCATCATGGACCCGGCGGGGTGCTTCCTGTGCTCGCTCGGCGCTGCCGAGCCAAAGTGGGACGGGCTGCGTGTGTGTAACATGAGTCACCGCATTGCTGGAGCGCGCGGCTGCAGACACGGCGCTGCGCTGACAGAGAGGGCGGGCCCCCGGCGCGCGGTCACATGCGCCTAGCACAGCGTCGTCAATACAATATATACAATTCACAGCTGCATCCATCCGCATCCAACACCTCAGTTCACCTCACCGCCGGCCTCGCCAGCGGACCAAGCAAACCCAGCCGACCGCCGTGAGCTGTACAGCGGGCGCCGCCCCAGGCATCCAGCCTGCACACGCGTCCGCGCCCACCGCAGCCGGCCAGGGCCGCGCCCGGCGGCTTGCCGCCCGCAGCGGCTCACAGGCAAGCGCGGGGGCCGGCGGCCGAGCCGCCGCGGCTGCCGCGCCGGGCGCGCCTGCGCAGGCGCCACCGGGCGCGCGCTTGCGCCGCGCGCGCGCCGCACCCGCCTCCAGGAACCCCCGCGGGCCGCGCGGCCGGCCGCGCCGCGCTCGAAACACACCAGGGCGTCCCCGCCGCGCGCGGCCTTCCCGGCCCCGCCGCGCACCCCGCCGCGCGCCAGGCGCACCCGAGCAACCACTCTTCACCCCGTCGTCGGCGCGGCGTGTCGCACGCCGCGCTCTGCAAACCCGCCAGGACAGGGGCGCCGCAGCCAGCTGCAGCACGAGCACGACAAATCAAGCTGCGCGCCTGCCTGCTGAGCACCGCGCGCCGGCGGCGCTGCGCAGCGCTGCTCGGCCGCCGCCGCCGCCGCGGCGCGCGCCGCAGTTCCCGCTCGGCGCACCTGGGCGCACCCCTCGGTCAGCAGCCGAGCCTGCTTCGCTCCTGCGCATCTCCACCAAGCACCACAACCCTCATGCCGAGCGCACGCGTCGCGTATATCACGCTGTTCATTGCCATAGAAATGCATGCATGCATACGTGGAGAGCCCTCCCGCAGGCGCGCAGGTTGTTCGGGTTGGCCAGGCCGGCGGCGGCCATCCTGGCGCCGGCTGCGCGGTGCACCTCCTCCAGGTGGGCGACGATGTCACGGAGCAGCGCGCGCTGCGGCACCCAGCTGGCGGCGAGCGCTCGCACGTCCTGCGCGGCCGCGCACGCTGATGTCACGGGCGCCCTCGGCATGCACGCGCAGCCTGGCGCCCACCCGCGCCAGCACGCGCCTGGCCGGCGCACCCGCAAGTGCTGCTCGGCGGTGATCGGCGGCGCGCGTCGGTCGGGCGCGTGCGGCAAGCCGCTCTGCTCCGGCGGGCCGCCAGGCGGCGGCCTCTGCGCGCGCGTGGGTCAGGCCTGGTGCGTCAGGCCTGCAACCCACCGACCCTGCTCTACCCTGTCGCGAGCAGCACGCGTTGCTGCACTGCCCCGAGCGCCAAGCACATGCCTGGCAGATCCGTGGAATGAAACAAAGGCGCACCCGGGTGCGGGCAACCATCTCAACAAACACCAAGCACAGCTCCCAAGCATGCCGGTGACAAGCCTCACTGCCACATGGTGCGGCGCAGAGCGCACACGTGTGCATATGCAAGACCTGTGCATGGGTTCAAATCCATCGCCCGCAACCCGCAAGTGCTCAAGGACAAGGACAGGGTGCAGCGCGGGCGCACGGAGATCGCATCAAGCTGACAGCGCCGCGCATGGGATGAGGAAAAGGTCAGGCAGCGGCGGGCAGGCGCGCCCAAGGCGGGGCGGCGTCGTCGGCGGGCGGCGCAGCTGCTGCCGCCGCGCCGGCCTCAGCGTCCACGGGCTCGGGCTGCGCGTCGTCATCAACCTGCACGCGCACAGCCAAGTGGCTCGGGCGCGGCCCACGGCAAGCACAGGCGGCCAGCGCCCCGGCCAGCAAGCTCGGGCTGCGTCTCGGGGACGCGGCTGCGCAGAACAGGCCGGCAGCAATGCGCAAGGCACACGGCGGTCTCGCGCGGGGCTACCGCTGTGCAGCAACGAAGCGAGCAGTGCGTGTGGTAAGTGGCTGCTGCGTATTCGGCAGGAGGCACCAGCGCTCCACAGCGACGCTCGTTACTTTTCTTGCTATGTACATTGTACGGCTGGACCTGCTCGCGGAGGTTGCAGGACGCCATGCTCAGGCCCGGGAGGTTACCCACAGCGCTGCAACTTCATGCAACTGGAAAGAGCGCGTGGCTGCAACATACTCGCATGCGCTCGCACCCCCGCTTTGAAAACAGGCAGCCCCCATCCAAAGCAGCAGCATCCTTGCGGTCATGCTTCACCAGCCTTGGTATGGGTGTTGAAGCTCACAGCACGACAGGCGCGCCCGCGCACAGCGCACACCCTGGCGACGCACGCCTCTGACGAAATCGCTTCAGCACTGCATGACGGCAAGATACAAAACACTCAGCGCCCGGCCCAGCCCACTGTCCCAAGCACCGAGCGCAGGGCATGACAGCACTAGCGGCCCCTGCCACCAGCACCGCCGCCCCGCCTCGACCGCACAGCGCGTCCGCGCCGGCCTGCCTGGCGTGAGTCGCCACCAACCAGGTTGCGCAGCGCAATCGCCGCCCACTGGTGCGCCGCCGCCGTGCAGGCGCATGCGAGCATGCCCTCCAGGGCTGCACCCCCCCCGCACGCCCTGACCGCCTCCCGGCTCGGCCCGCTCTCGCTGGTCAGACTTATGAGCACACCGGCGACATTCTCATGCACGGCAGCAGGACTGCCGGGCGCCAGCAGCGCCACCAGCGCCGGCACGCCCCCGCACTCGCGCACGCTGTCCTGATTCTGCGGATTTGATGCGCACAGGTTCCTCAGCGCCCCAGCAGCCATCGCGTGCGCAGCCGCAGGGCGGCCGGGCGCAAGCAGCCCGACCAGCGCGGCGATGCCTCCGCCCTCCCGCACGCTGTCCTTGTTCTGGGGGTGGGCAGAGCACACATTCTCCAGCGCCCCGGCCGCGTGCGCGCGCACGGCGTCAGAGCCGCCGGGCGCCAGCAGCGCGACCAGCGCCGCGACGCCCCCGCACTCGCGCACGCTGTCCTGGTTGCGGACGTTGTCGGTGCACAGGTTCCGCAGCGCCGTAGCAGCATGTTGGTACACAGCGGCAGAGGCGCCGGGCGCGAGCAGGCCGACCAGCGCCGCGACGCCCCCGCACGCCCGCACGCTGCCCCGGTTCGGGATGTTATCAGCGCACAAGTTGCACAGCGCCCTGGCTGCTTCCTCGTGCACAGCGGCAGGGCCGCCGGGCGCCAGCAGCGCGACCAGCGCCGCGACGCCCCCGCACGCCCGCACGCTGTCCTTGTTCTCTTCGCTCCCGATGCACAGGTTGCCCAGCGCGCGCGCGGCCTGCCTCTGCACGCCAGCCGAGCGGCCGGGCGCCAGCAGCGCGACCAGCGCCGCGACGCCCCCGCACCCCCGCACGCTGTCCAGGTTTCGGGCGTTGTTGAGGCACAGGTGCGCCAGCGCGCCCGCAGCCCTCTCTCACACAGGGCCAGAGCTGCCGGGCGCCAGCAGCGCGACCAGCGCCGCGACGCCCCCGCACGCCCGCACGCTGTCCTGGATCCCGGTGCTGTCGATGCACAGGTTTGCCAGCGCCGCCGCAGCCTTGCTCTGCACGCCAGCGGGGCGGCCGGGCGCGAGCAGCCCCACAAGCGCCGCGACGCCCCCGCACGCCCGCACGCTGTCCTGGTTCAGGGGGTTTACGATGCTGCCCAGGTTTCCCAGCGCCCCCGCGGCCTGGCACTGCGCGCCAGCAGAGCGGCCGGGCGCCAGCAGCCCGACCAGCGCCGCGATGCCCCCGCACTCGCGCACGCTGTCCTGGTTCAGGGCATTTAGGGTGCACAGGTTGGCCAGCGCGGCAGCAGCCGGCTCCTGTACGGCGGCAGGGCCGCCAGGCGCGAGCAGCCCGACAAGCGGCGCGATGCCCCCGCACGCCCGCACGCTGTCCTGGTTCTGCACGTTTTGCAGGCACGCGCTCCGCAGCGCCTTGGCGGCCTCTTCATACAGAGAAAGAGGGCCGCCAGGCGCCAGCAGCCCCACGAGCGGTGCGATGCCCCCGCACGCCCCCACGCACTCTCTGTTCTTGGGGTCGCCGCACAGGTTTGCCAGCGCTCCGGCCGCCTGCTCACCCACGGCCGCAGAGCCGCCGGGCGCGAGCAGCGCGACCAGCGCCGCGACGCCACCGCACTCGCGCACGCTGACCTTGTTTGGAGCGTTCTTAAAGGTCAGGCACATTAGCGCCCTGGCAGCCTCAAACTGCACAGCGGCAGAGCCGCCGGGCGCTAGCAGGCCGACCAGCGCCGCGATGCCCCCGCACTCCCGCACGCCGTCCCTGTTCTGAGGGTCGTCGTCACAAAGGCGCGCCAGCGCGAGCGCGGCCTCCGCCTGCTCTGCGGCAGGTACGCTGGGCGCCAGGCGCCCGACCAGTGCAGCGATGCGGGCACGTGCACTGCCTTCCGCCATGGTGCAGGCGCCCCTGCACCGGTCACACACGGGGCGCGCCAGTCAGGCGTGCTCAGCGTGTGTACGCCTTGCGGAGAGTCTGCAAGCGCAGTTCGCAGCGCACAGTCTCTGGAAGAGGACAGCTGAAGCCGGCGCTGAAACCGTGGTGTGTGGCCACCGCCGGACTGGCGCACGCGCTGGCGTGCCTTGGACAGGTACAGGCCTCACCGGGGCCCGTTCTCAAGCATACGCCTGCGCCAAAGGCCGCACCTTGCGGCTTCGTGTTGTCTTGTTAAAGCGCGCGGGCCGGCTGCGGGAGCGCCGTTGTCCTGCACGGCGCCCAAGGCCTTGGAGGCGCAGCAAGACAGCCCTGCTGCAAAAGCCCGCACGCTCAGCCTTCCAGGCATACCCAGCAGGCCATGTGCGTGTTGCGACACTGCTTGTCCCGCACCTTTGGTTCAACAGCCTTGGCCGCTGTGCTGCAGTTGACTGCCGGCAGCCTTCGAGCAGCGCTGCCACGGCTCTTCAGGGCAGTGCCGTTCTCTGCTGGAAGGGGCGAGACTTCTGATGATTGATCGTTACCTAGTAACTGTGCCCAAGCAGTTGATGAGCAGCTCAGCTGCTGGAGGCTCGGGCGTGAGAGCCGGCGGTGCAAGTGCTGCGCTTCGTGCGGCCCCCGCCACCTAGCCCCTGCAGTTTGCTGCGACAAGGCACCAGCGGACGCGCGTTCACCCGCCGCACTTCAGCCTGGGGACAGGCAGCAAGGTGAGATGAAGTGGCGCAGCAGACGCGGCACACGCTTCAGCGGCTGCACCCTGTTGCTCTGCCTGCGCTGTGCTGCAAGCGATTTTGCACCAGCTGCAACAAGTCCGGCTGGCCCACGCTTGCCGGGCCGCATCCATATAGGGTCAACAGTCTTGCAAGCAACAGCAGGCAGGCTCTGCCAGGCCGCGCCGTGCCCCTGCGCCTTCCCACTCCTGCAACGAACTTGTTTCTAAAAAGTCTGCATTTCTGAGGTGCCACTTCCCGAGCGCGGCGGGCAGCGCCTCGCAGGAGCACCCCGTGCCCGGCCAGTGGGCGGCGTGGCGTCAGAGCTCCTCTTGCAGCCTACCTTCCAGGCAACCCAGGCCTCACTCTCGACCCAACAACGCACATATCCACGCAGCGGCATCACAGCGCGGTGGCGCTCGGAGCAGGCGCCGGACAGGCCATATGCCGCGCGCGCGCTCTTGCTGCGTGGACGTGACAACATCACCAGGGAGCCCGGTGCGCTCGAAGCGGCGGCCCCCAGTTTGCGCGCTCGCACACAGCAACGCGCGCAGGCGCCGGGCCGGCCACGCAGGTTTCGAGGCGGGCAGTGCCGCCGCGGCAGGGCGAGGCCACCGCTGCAGGGCCGGCCGCGCAGCGAGCCCAGCGAGCCTCGAGCGCCCCACCGCGCACGACGTCCGCGCGCTGCTCGGCGGTCAGCTCATCCCGCTCGTCTCGTCGTCGCTCAGGTCGCTTGCGTACGCAGTGTGCAGTCCGCGGCCCGCTTGTCCGCCGGGGCCGCCGCGCCCCGCAGGCTGGTCACTGCAGCCACGCACAATTATTTTGTATATATAAAAAAAAAGGCTCCGCGACGGCAGCACGCCCCGACCCGCGCTGCTGGTCGCCGCAACGGGCGCGCGCACCAGCACAGCGGCGCGAGCAGCCTGTCAAAGCCCTCGCGCCGCCACGCCCGCGGCGCCGCGAGCGGCACGCCGGCGCGGCCCAGGCAGTCCAGGCACGCGCGGCAGGCGCACGCGCGCAGGTCGCCGGGGCGAAAGCCCGCCGGCGCCGCGCACTGCCAGGCGCCGCCCTGCGCCTCGCCAAAGGCCGCCGCGCCGGAGCGGAAGGACCGCCTGAACACGGCGCGCAGCGCGCTGCGGACCGGTCCCGGCGGCGCGGCCGCGCTGCGCACAAAGATGGCCGCCCAGGGGTGCGCGGCGGGGACGCTGGGCTCCCATGCAAAGCCGGCGACCGCGTGCGCGACGAGCACCAGCGTCCGCAGCTCGAGCACGCGCGCCAGGCGCAGCCGCAGCGTGCAGGGCACGTCGACCTCCAGCACGCGCAGCGCGGGCAGGCGGGCGGCACCCAGATCCAGCGCCACCACGTGGTCCTCGCAGCCGTCCCAGAGGTCGCCCGCGTCCAGCACGATGCGCAGCTCTCGCAGCGCGGGCAGCGCCGCGCGCGCCAGGTCCTGCGCCATGATGTCCAGCCTGCTGGCGCCCATGCGCTCGCGCTCGCTCATAAAGCCGCAGCGGAAGCGGCGCAGGGCCAGCGCGTCCAGGCGGCCGCGCAGCCCGCCCATGCAGGCCCCCGCGCGCAGGTCGCCCACGGCGTTCAGAGGCAGCGCGGTCGCCACGCGGCACCCCGCCGGCGCCGCCACCTCCTGCTCGACGTGCACGTTCACCAGCGCGAGCGCCTCCAGCCGCCTGCACCGCAGCAGCTGCGCGCCTCCCTCGACGATGCAGAACCCGCTCGCCTCCACGTACAGCGTCCGCAGCGCGGGCAGGC
>JAABUX010007673.1_pt1 | contig 12598 bp, 13 predicted proteins | sample 5561851 | NCBI WGS metagenome assembly JAABUX01 (sample SAMN10711883, study PRJNA513361) | rock metagenome | isolation source: Antarctica rocks | place: Antarctica: Victoria Land, Richard Nunatak red sandstone | collected 2016-01-03 | reverse complement strand
GCTCGCAAATCGCTTGTGACCCGCGAGCCGGGCCGGACCCAATCAACGGCGGCGCATGATCCCCGCCAGGGCCACGCCAACCAGCGCCCCGGCGGCGAGGCCGAAGGCGAGTTGGGGGGAAATCCCGGGCTTCTCGGGGGGGACCGAGATGACGCCTCCAGCATCGGCGATAGCGGGTTGGTGGGCATAGCGGCCGTGCTGGGGGTAGGCGACGGTGTCGAAGTCGCGGAGCAAGGCTCGGAGGCCGGTCCGGAGGGCCTCGCCGGTCATCGGGACGCCGTGGCCGGTGGCGGCGATCTCGGGGTTGAGGGCGGACAGGGCTTCGACCGACTTGCGGGCCGCCTGCCAGTCGCTGGTGTAATAGGCGGGCGGACCGTGGATCTCCTGGCGCTGGGCGAGGACGGCCAAGGCGGACTCCTGCTGGGTCGTGACGAAGGCGTCGCCCGCGATCAAGGTCCGGTCGGAGTCGCGGAAGAGCGAGACGTGGCCGGTGGTGTGCCCCGGCGTGGCGATCCACCGCCAGCCGGGCATGAACGGGACCGAACCGTCGGCCGGCAAGGGGTGGACCTGGCTGCCGAGGTCGATCGGCCCGCGCGGGAACATCCACGAGCAGAGGGCGAGCAGACCGCCGCCCACGGTGGCGTCGGGGGGCGGATACGGCGACCGACCGGTCAGGTAAGGCAACTCCAGCTCGTGGGCGAAGATCGGGACGTCCCAGAGCTTAGCCAGGCTCGGGAGCGCGCCGACGTGGTCGAAGTGGCCGTGCGTCAGGATGATCGCCGAGGGTCGAGCTGCCGGCTGAAACCGCCGGGCCGCGGCCGAGACGATCGCCTCCGCCTGACCCGGGATGCCCGCGTCGATCAAGACCCAGTCACGCTCCCCAGCACCGGGGAGACCGGAGAAGAAGACGTTGACGAGAACCGTCTTCAAGTAGGCCAGGTCGCGGGTGATGGTCCGCGGCCAGGCGTCGGCGGCGTGGTCGGATCGTTCGGTTTGTTGGCGAGAGACGGTGCTCAGACTCATGGCGGGACCCCTCACGTCGGTGGTGCGTCCGGTCCGACCTTGGGTGGCCGTCCGCCGGTATGGCGAAGCCTCGGGGCAGCGAATCGCGTGCCCGACCTGCGTCACTGGTCGAGAGGGCCGTCGAGCAGCGCGTCGATCAATTCGGCCACGCCATCACCGCGCTCGCCCAAGGTCACGAAATCGGCCTGGGCCTGGAGTGACGGCAGGGCGTTGGCCACGGCGACGCCCACGGCGGCCACGGCGAGCAAGGGGGCGTCGTTCTCGGCGTCACCAACCCCGACGACCCCCTCGACGGCTTCGCCCAGCTCAAGCAGAGCCGCGCGCAAGCCCGACGCCTTGTCGACCCCATCGGGCAAGATCATCAAGGCCCGCTTGTTGGCGATCACTTGGAGCGGTAGCTTGAACTCGCGGATCACGGCCTCGATCGTCGAGCCGTGCGGTTCCCAGGTCCCGATGACGACCCGACCGACCGAGATCGGCCCGACGCCTCGCTCCCGGAGCGCCTCGACGAACCGATCCAGCGGGCGACTCGCCAGGGGACGCCCGGTCCCGCCGGCGGGGTGGCTCAGCCAGCCACCGTTCTCGGCGACCACCCGGTCAAACAGATCGAGTCGCGGGCAGATCGCCGCGAGGTCGACGGGTTCGCGACCGGTGACGAGGACCATCCGCCGCCCCGATCCCCGCCAACGCTCGATGGCCGCCCAGGTCGAAGCGGCCACGACCCCATGCGTGGCGAGCGTGCCGTCGTAGTCGGTCGCCAAGATGCGGATCGGCCCAGCGGGCATCGGCCGGCCGTGATTAGTACGAATCATAAAATCGATGAACTTTGCGACAATGAATCTGCGATCGTCTTTGATGCGATGGCTTGATTTTTCGGCCGATTGACTCTATATTCGGAAGGATCGCCGGATCAAGCCGCTTCCACCGGGGCCAGCATCACGCTGTCGGTGACCCAACAGCGCGTGGTGGGATCGCGGGACAGAGTGAAGTCGTAGGCGACCAGTCGGCCGTCGCCGCCGAACAGGACGACCTGGGTCCGGGCCACGTCTCCTTCTACCTGGACCGGCCCGAACTGGGCGGGCGAGTCGCCGAGCATCGGCCGGTACAGCGAGTTCTTGAGCATGGCGGTGAACCGGGCGACCGGACCAGTTGCGCTCCGGTTCGCCTCGGACGCGAAGGCAAAGGCGGTGGCGATCCCCGCGTCGGGGTAGGGGTCGTCGTTGCGCCGGAGCGCTTCGAGCTGGAGTCCGACCACCTGCTCGGGGGTCAGACTCGGGTCCGGTGTCGTTGGTGGCACGATGATGATCCAGTCGGTTTATTCTGGTGTAAAAAGGGTCAAAGAATGATCAGATTATAACGGATGTTGCCCAGAAGCACCAGTCCGGCGTGGGATTTTGGGTGCATCAATGAATCAAGTTGTCATCAAATCCGTTAATGCGGCCATCCCGCCGAATTTTCCGTGAACGTGAATCCGCCGTGGGTTAGAATCACAAGATTCCACCCAACCAACTCGTAATGTCCGAAGGGAAAGGCCGCGGACCGGAAAGGATCATGAAATGGTGAGCGCTCATTGGATCTGTCAAGCACGATCGCAGTGTGCGAGGGAAAGGATCTCGCATGGCTGAACCTCCCAAGGAGATCCGGATCTTGATCGCCGACGACCACCCGGTCGTCCGGATGGGGATGTCCGCGCTGATCAACCGAGAAGCGGATATGACGGTGATCGGAGCGGCGACCGACGGTCGCCAGGCCGTGGAGATGTTCCTCCGGTTCACCCACGACGTCGTGATGCTGGATTTGTTGATGCCCGAGCTGGACGGGATTCAAACCGCCGCCGCGATCCGGTCGCACGACCCGTTCGCGCGGATCATCATGCTGACGACGGCGGACGGCGACGAGAACATCTACCGGAGCCTCCGCGCCGGGGCGAAGGCGTACCTCCTCAAAGACGCCCCCACCGAGGAGGTGGTCGAGTGCCTCCGGGCCGTCCACTCCGGCCGGACGAGCATCTCGCCGGGAGTCGCCGCCAAGCTCGCCGGCCGGGTCGGCACGGCCGAGTTAACCACCCGCGAGCGGGAAGTCCTCACTTTGATCGCCAAGGGTCGAGGCAACCGCGACATCGGCGTCGAACTGCAAGTGACCGAAGGGACGGTCAAAGTCCACGTCAACAATATCCTCACCAAGCTCAACGTCGGCTCCCGGACCGAAGCCGTGACCCTCGCGCTGAAGCGGGGCATCGTCCGCCTCGACAATTAATCCGCCCTCATCTCCCCCATCCTCTCCTCAAGACTGCCCGCGGGCGAACTCCCCCCGGCTCGCTTGGGTAGCCATGGCCCACCTGCAAGAGTGGAGCACTTCGATGACTTTTCCAAGTTGTTGGATTTTTTGGATCGACCCGATTGACCCCATGAATTTACTCGATTAATCTGACCCCAGCATTTGATTTCGCGTCTCCCGAGGAGATCGAACTATGCCGGGTATTCTCAAAACTTCGCCCCCCGACCTTAATCAAGCCAATCATCGGGCATCGATGCCTGCTTGGTTTGTGAGCACTTCGACGCTGATGGGTTGTTGCCTGGTTTTTATCCTCTGGTCGCAGTGGAATTTCGCTTCTTACTCGTTCGCTTTGAAATATCTGCAAGGGTCAAGAATTCAGCTTCGGACTCCCTTGAAGCAAGTCGGCATTCACCGCCCCGGCGACCACTTCGAGACCGAAGTGCGAATCACCAACCACGGCTCAGCTCCGGCAACCATCCTCGGGGCGTTGGCCGATTGCTCGTGCGTGGCGACACAGAACCTGCCCAAAACCATCGCACCCGGCGAAACAGCTGCGTTGCCGGTCAGGGGCCACTTTGGCTCTACACTGGGCGAATGGCGGCAACTTGTCACTTACCTCACCGATGATTCCCGGCAACCAGCCCTTGACGTCGATTTGATTGGCCGGGTCGAGAGCCACTGAAGTCCCAAGCGAGTGGTCTCGCCGGAATAGTGTGGGTGATTTGATCTTCAAGTCGAGTCCTTTAAGGAGGTTAAGATGTTGCATCAATTCCGTTCCATCGCGTCGTCGATGTGTACTGCGTTCTCGATCGCGGCGTTCACGCTGTTTGTCGTCCTGTATCCAAAGGTCAGTCAAGCCCAATCGACAAGCCCTGCCTGCGCTTGCGTCTGTGGCGGGTCGTGCAATGGGTCTCTACCTTACTCAACTGGCGGCACCATTTACAATTGCGGCGGTACTTGCACTGGAGGGTGTGGTAACGTCTCAGGCAACTGCGACAATGGCTGCGGCTGCAAGACGACCTATACGTATACCCCGAATCCTCATGGCACCTCTACCCTCGGTATTTCGTGCGGTTGCGGCTAATGATTCTATTGCCGACACGGTGGGTGACTTGACCAGAGGCTATCCGGGTAACTATTTCTTTGACAGCATCGAGTTACGTCGTATTGGCGAGCGTTGATCTTAAATGCTACTGGCTTGAATCAAGGCAGCCCGCCCAAAGCCAAGTAATTCGTTAGTTGCCACAAGTCGTTTCCCTGAAAGGGACTGATTTACGGATAGCCTCTCACTCATCATCTTGGTCCTTCCAACCGGAGAAACAACAATGTCTCGTCGAAACCGCCTGTTTTTTCTGCTCTTGTTGTTGAACTTGCTTGTTGAAGCGACTTTCGCCCAGGGGCAGCAGCCAACTCTTCTGGAGGGTCGTCTTCGAAGCGAAGGGTTGGTTGCGTGGTCGAATCGTGAGAAAGAAGACGAAGATGTCGAAATGGAGGGAATCTTAGTCGAAAACATGAACAACCTTGCACCGCAGACGATTCGTTTTGCTAGGTTGGGAAAGCAAATGTTTTTGGAGGCCAAACAGGACTCTACGAATCCAGGCTCCGTCTTATGTGTGACGGACACCAGCTCCTTCGTGTTGGCGAGGAATCAGATTGGGTCGCCCTACGCTATCACTCATTTGGGAACCAAAGATCGGGCGAACGTCGTGCTACGCATCGACTCGAAATTCCCCAACCAAATGAGCCATTTGATTCAAAAGCCCTTTGGCTTTAAATTGACGAGTTTGTTACAACCCTCTGCTTCGGGGAAACGCGGTAAGCTCAAGGTTGAACCGGTCCAGCGAGCAGGTAAGGAACTCGCTCTCGTTACTTATGTGGTTGCCGGTGATCGACCCAACTCGAAAAGTGCGCCTGAAGAGACGATCGTGGATCTTTTGTTCGATCCCGGGCATCAGTGGGTTGCCCTCAACGGAACATTCCGACGAGCGAGCCAGAATAACACTACCCAATCCTTTGAATATGCCGAGGACGAAGACGGTCGCCCGACTCTTACGAAGTATCATTGGGATCAAGCGATTCCCAATCGAGATGGCACGTTGGGAAAGGTTTTTCAAGACTGGGAATTTACAAAATTTAGCAGAAAGCCGCTTTCACCCGCACTGTTCACGGTCGCGAATTTTGGAGTGCCAGGAATTTCCTCGTCGTTGGAGGTGGGAGTTGTTCCTCGCTATCAATACTGGTTGCTTGGCTTGGCCGTTGCTTTCGCGACGATCGCGGTAATGGCGCGAGTTAGCCGGTTGAAGTCGTCGCGTGTCTAGTGGGTCATTTGCCTCGCTCGTCGCCATGACCTGTGATTCTGATCCTAGACTCGCCCGAGTAATCCTTGGCGAAACGCCAACTTCCGCACGAAAGCTCGCACCAAGCGATGGCAACAGGCGAGGCAAGGGATCTACTAATCAAGTCGATTAGAGTCCGGCGTCTTGGGACGCCTCGCCGCCAGCCCGAGTGCTGATCGCCTGCCAGGTGGCGAGGGTGATGCTGTTCTTCACGAACGCGACGTGGCCGTCGGCGAAGACGACGTTGACGCCGCCGGGGTGCGCGCTTCGCGCTGCTTTCCAGCCGGGGTTGTGGTAAACGATGCAGTCGGGTGCCAGGCTGTTCGGCGGCTGGTGGTGGTTGTAGAGGGTGTTCAGGTAGTTCCCATCGAACCAGGCCGCCCCTTTGTTGAGCAGCCACCCCTTACCCGCCGCGGCGCAAAGCGAGTCGGTCAGCGGTCCCGCCGCGACGTGCGCCATCGCCCGACCCCGCGGTTGGGGCACTGGCAGTGGGCTGGTCTGGGTGTACGATCCCCCGGCGATCCCGCGCAAGCATTCCGCGCCGGCGACGGTCGCGCTGGCCCCGTCGGTTAGGTCGGCCAGCGACCGGGACGGCCCCAGGAGGAAGGTCCCGTCGGCGTTCGTCGCGTCGCCGCCGTTGATCCCCGACCCCGCGCAAAAGGCGTAGCTCGTCGGTCCCGACCCGGGGATGGGGGCGGGCGCGGCGTCGCTCGGGCAGAGGAAAGCGGCGACCGGCGTGCCCATCGCCGTGGTGTTGGCGGGGTATGGCGGCCAGAACGCCGAGTCGGCCCCGGTGGGCTTGGTCCCGAGCGGAAGCTGGAAGTTCAGGGCGTTGGCCAGGGCCGTTTGTTCGAGGTAGGGGGCCATCTGGGCCAGGGGCGACCAGCGGTACTGGTTCGCGGACGTGTTGCTCGGGACCGGTCCGGTAGCCATCAGGAAGCCGACCGGAAACGACCCCAAGCTCGCGTGGTAGTTTTGCAACCCCAGGCCAAGCTGCTTGAGGTTGTTGAGGCACTGCGCCCGCCGGGCCGCTTCGCGCGCGGCCTGCACGGCGGGCAACAGCAACGCCACCAAGACGGCGAGGATGGCGATCACCACCAAGAGTTCAATCAGGGTGAACGCCATCCTCGGTCGTCGGGTCGTCATTGAGCGGCAACCTTCTTGCCGGCCTGGCTGGTGATCCGCCAGACTGTGCCCGAGCCGTCGTCGGTGACCAGCAGCGCACCATCTTTGGCGACGGTCACACTGACGGGCCGACCCCAGACGTCGCCTGACTCGGTGACGAACCCGGTCAGAAAGTCCTCGTAAACGCCGGTCGCCTTGCCGTCGGTGAGCGGGACGCGGACCACCTTGTAGCCCGTCCGCCGCTCGCGGTTCCACGAGCCATGCTCGGCGGCGAAGATGTCCCCCTGGTACTCGGCGGGAAACTGGTCGCCGGTGTAGAACGTCAGGTCGAGCGACGCCGAGTGCGACTGGAGCAAGACGTCGGGGACGATCACCTTGTCCTTCAGTTCCGGGTGCTTCCCCTTTTGGCGGGGGTCTTCATTCCCACCGATGTAGAACCAGGGCCAGCCGTAGAAGCCCCCTTCCTCGACATGCGTGATGTAGTCGGGGACGAGGTGATCGCCCAGGCCGTCGCGCTCGTTGACCGAGGTCCACAAGACGCCGGTCCCGGGCTGGACCGCCAGGCCGACCGGGTTCCGGATGCCGGTGGCGTAGAGCTTCTCGTTTTGCCCATCGGGGTCGAACACCAGGATATCCGCCCGGCGCTTCTCGGCGTCGTTGTCGTCGACGTTCGACTTCGACCCGACCGACACGAACATCCGCTTGCCGTCGAGCGAGAAGACCACGTCGCGCGTCCAGTGCCCGCCGCCGGTGAGCCGCGCGAAGCCGGGGAGTTCCTTGACAATCACTTCCGGGGCGCTGGTCGCCTTGGTGTCGCCGTTCTTGTACGCGAACCGGACCACGCTGTCGGTGTTGGCGACGTAAACGTGGGTTGGCTCCGGCCCCGGCGGGTAGAACGCGATCCCGAACGGGCGCATGAGGTTCTCGGCGAAGACCTCGATGAGTTCCGGCTTGCCATCTCCGTCCGAGTCGCGGAGGACTTTCACCCGGCCCGGCTCGTTGCGCTTCGGCTCGCTCTCGGCGACGAAGATGTCACCGTTGGGGGCGGTCATGATCACCCGGGGGTTCTGCAACCCGGTGGCGAACTCCTCGACCTTAAACCCGTCGGGGACCTTGGGCGATGCCCCTTCGGGCCGCTTGACCATCTTGGCGCCGTTGTTGGCCGAAGGGGTATCAAACGGCGCGGGCAAGTCGCCCGTGGTGATCTTCCGCCGCAAGCCTGGAGCGTCGGTGGTCCAGTCGCCCAAGGCGTCTTTACCCGTCTTCACGGTCGCCGGGGCCGAGGTCGCCGGTTGACTCGGGGTCTCCGCCCCAACATCCCCCGCCGCGGCGATCGCCAGGGTGCCCGCCGCCAGAGGGCACGCCAAAAACTTCCATCGCGAGTTGAGCCGCATTATCGATGATTCTCTGAGGTTGCGAACAGGGATCAGCAGACCGGCGTCAAGAAGCAAACGATGCGCCTCGAAGCGGTCGGCCGCCGCGAAGTTGAGACACGCTCGAGTGGTATTTTCCCCCCCACATCGGCCGGCGGCAAGGGCTGGCCCGCCGAAGGACAAAATAAGCGATTCGCGGACCCACTCGCACTCCCCTACCCCGCCAAAGCCGGTGTCACATGCCAGGTTTCGCCCACCAATCGCGTCAGTCGAAAAGAACGAAGTGGATCGGCGGAGTCGTCTTTTTTCAACATTGTCGCTCAATCTACTTGACGATCCGGGTGTGGGTTGATTATCGGTTTAGACAAGAAAACAGCTTTCGAGCTGCCAGAAAACAGCTTTCGAGCTGGTAAAGCTCAAGGATGCGCGATTTTCGCCTGGTTGAGTCCCGTTGATCCGGAGGTCTGGTTTTGATCGCTCAGACCTGGTCACTTCCAAATCGTGCGTATTCCTTGGTTCGGCCCGTTCCCGCCCAACCGGCCCCGTCGGTCGATTTGAGTGAACCCGGCGCGAGATCCACCTCGCGGAGCGATTCAAAGACATACAGGCCCGGCGTGGATGTGTCCCGGCTTGTGGCATCGGCCTTGGTGGTTTGCTTCCATGCCCCCCAATCTCCCTTCCCGCAAATCACGATCTCGGGTCTGACTTTCTTCGTGCTTTTGACGTTTTGCCTGCAAGCGATGGGTGATCACGCGGGTCGCCCTTTTCCCTTCAAGGACCGAGCCCACCGCCTTCTGGTGCCGTGGTTGGTCTGGTCACTGGCCTATTGTTTACCAAAGCTATTGAAGCGCCAGTCGATCTTGGGGGAGATTTATCAAAACCCAAATTGGTTGTTGATTGGCTCGGCGATCCACCTCTGGTTTCTGCCTTTCGCTTTTCTGGGAAGCATCGCGGCTTTTTTGCTCGGTCGAGCCATTTTCCGATGTTCGAGCACGGTCGGGTTGATCGCGTCGGTTCTCATCGCTTTGGTGCCGGTCGGCGTCGTCTCGTACTATCCTCAGCCGTTGGTCGTGCCTTGAGGGAGTTGGCTTTATGGTTTCCCCTTGATCCCGATTGGCCTGGCGATCGGGATGGCGCAGCAACTTCCTCGACGCCGCCTGATCGGCCATTACGCCGTGATCTTGACCCTCGCGTTCGCCATTGCCTGGAAGCTCGACGTTCCATCCTACTTTCTGGGGGTGCTGGCTTTGGCCTTATCGATTCTCCCCCGGAGCGAAGTGTCGCGGCCCTTGCGGTGGTTCGCGGGTTTGAGCATGGGGATCTACCTGATGCACCCTTGCTTCTTTCTCGTGGTCCACAAGTTCTTTTTCCAAGCTCCCTGGTATGGTTTCGCCGCCTTTGGCCTGGTCGGTTCCGTCGCCGCGAGTGCGATCATCGCGCTGATCCCCCAGCTCAACAGCCTGATGTTCGGCGCGGTGCGGCGGGTCCGGAAACCATCGGTGGTGCCGCCCCCGAGTCCTGATCTCGAATCGCCTGAACCCGAGTCGGAATTGGTTCTCCGGCAACAACCGCTTGATTTCAAACCCGGCTTTTCGGCTTGAAAAGAAGGTCGTCCTCTTCGCGACCAGTCGGTCCAGTCTCGCGAGGCATTCGACCAGAAACTCAGCGGGGTCAAGGGCGACTTCTGGAACATCCGGGACCTCCTGTTCGGGGTCGCTCTGGATCGGCCCGAACTTGGGCTGACGGCGGCGGACTCGGTGATCGGGCGCGGAGTCACTCGCCAGCGCTATAACGTCCACGCCTTCCCGACAACGCTGGTGATCGACCCAAACGGGGTCGCCGCCGGATCGGTCAACGTCCTCCAGCATAATCGGCTCGAATTCCTGGTCAAACAACTCCTGGAGAAAACCCCGCCGCGGTGAGCGGACCCAACCTCCGCGAACAAAATACCAATCGAAATGATCGGGATGGAGGCGAGCTGATCCGGTCGGAGAGTCCGGGGCCGGACTTGCCCCCAACGGCCTCGTTCCAAACGGGGGGATTTTCCCCGAGGGATTTCTTCCGGGGTGGTGTATCTTTACGATAAGTCTCGGCGAGATTGCCTGGTCTGGTGTTTTTGACAGGGGTTCCGGCGTTGAATCGTTTCGTGCTCGGGTGGGTGACGCTCTGGAAGTCGTGGACCGAACCGGCGTTTGCCGACCGGGCTGATTCCCTGCTCCGGAAGGCCCCCATCGGCCCCGATCTCCGGGTCCTGGCGGTCCTCCAGCGCGATGGACGGCTGGTCGATTTCCTCCAAGAAGAGATCGACGGGTTCAGCGACGCCCAGATCGGCGCGGCGGTCCGCGACATCCACCGCGACTGCCGGAAGTCGCTCCGGAACTACCTGACCGTGACCCCGGTGGTCGCCGGCGAGGATGAGTCCGAGGTCGTCATCCCCAGCGACTTCGACCCCGCGACCATCCGCCTGACCGGCAACGTCGGCGGCGGCCCACCGTTCCGGGGGGTCCTCAAGCATCACGGCTGGCGGGTCGAGTCGGTCCACCTCCCGGCCCTCCCCGGCGCCCGCGATGATTCGGCCATCCTCGCCCCCGCCGAGGTCGAAATCCCCTGAGCCTGAGCCTCACCTGACCCAAGGAACTCGACCGATCATGGCTCGCTACGTCGTCGGGATCGACCTGGGAACGACCAACTCGGCGCTCGCCTACGCCACGATCCCCGACGGCGACGCCGTTCCCGACTTCCAGGTCTTGCCGATCGCCCAGCTTGTCGGTCCCAAAGACGTCGGTGTCCGGAACGTCCTCCCGTCATTCCTCTACCTCCCGGCCGCCAAGGAGTTTCCCCCCGACGCCCTCGCCTTGCCGTGGAACAGGGGGGCCGACCGCGTCGTCGGAACCTTCGCCCGCGACTATGGCGCCAAGGTCCCCGGTCGGCTCGTGTCGTCGGCCAAAAGCTGGCTTTCGCACGCGGGGATCGACCGCCGCGGGGTAATCCTGCCGATCGCCGCTCCCAACGACGTCGCCAAGGTGTCGCCGGTTGAAGCGTCGGCCGCCTACCTGAGCCACCTCCGCGACGTCTGGAATCAGCAGGTCGGGACCAAGCCCACCGACCGGCTCGAAAAGCTCGAAGTGATCCTAACCGTCCCCGCCTCGTTCGACGCCGCCGCCCGCGACCTGACGATCGAGGCGACCCGAATCGCCGGCCTGGAGAACGTCACCCTCCTCGAAGAACCGCAGGCCGCTTTCTACGCCTGGCTTGCCTCCCAGGGCGAGAGGTGGCGTCAGCGAGTCAAGGTCGGCGACATCCTCCTGGTCTGCGACGTCGGCGGCGGGACTACCGACTTCACCTTGATCGGCGTCGCCGACCAAGGGGGGGACCTCGCCTTGACCCGGCTGGCGGTCGGTGAGCACATCCTCCTCGGCGGCGACAACATGGACCTCGCCCTGGCCTACGCCGTTGCCGCCACGATCCCCCAGGGGATGGACGGGTTGGATCTCGGCCAGCGGATCGCGCTGGGCTACGCCTGCCGAGGCGCCAAGGAAGCCCTTTTCAACGATCCCTTTCAGGTCGCCGCCCCCGTGACAGTTCTCGGCCGCGGCTCCAAAGTGATCGGCGGGACGATCAAGGCCGAACTCACCCGGATCATGCTCGAAGCGACGCTCATCGACGGCTTCTTCCCCCCTTGCGCCCGGACCGACGCCCCGAGCCGCGACCGCCGGGTCGGCCTGACCGAGATCGGCCTCCCCTACGCCAGTGACCCGGCGATCACCCGCCACTTGGCCCGCTTCCTGAGCCGCCAGGCCAGCTCGCTCCACGCGGCGGGGGGGGAAGTCAACCCATCGGCGATCCTCTTCAACGGTGGTGTCTTCCAGGCCGCGCCGCTTCGCGATCGGGTCGAAGCCGTCCTCTCGACCTGGGCCGGTCGGCCGGTCCCGCTGCTCGAAACCCCCGACCTCGACCTGTCCGTCGCCCGCGGGGCCGCCTACTACGCGACCGTCCGCGCGGGGCGAGGCGTCCGGATTCGCGGCGGAGTCTCCCGGTCCTACTACATCGGGATCGAAACCTCCGGCCCCGCCGTTCCTGGGGTCAAGCCCCCGATCAAGGCCCTCTGCGTCGTCCCGCTGGGGATGGAAGAAGGGACCCAGGCCGACGTCCCCGGCTCGGACCTCGGCCTCGTCGTCGGCGAACCCGCCGAGTTCCGCTTTCTCGGCTCGACCACCCGCCGCGACGACTCCCCAGGCGCGATCCTCGATCGCTGGTCCCCCGAAGACCTCCAGGAACTCACTCCCCTGGAAACCGCCCTCGTCACCGACAAAACCCACTCCGAAGGCGACATCGTCCCCGTTCGCCTCCAGACCAAACTTACCGAGGTGGGAACCCTCGAACTCTGGTGCCAGTCCACCCGAGACGACCGCCGCTGGAAACTCGAATATAACGTCCGCGACTGAATTTGGCCCGCCCCAATCC
>JAABUX010007672.1_pt1 | contig 12598 bp, 13 predicted proteins | sample 5561851 | NCBI WGS metagenome assembly JAABUX01 (sample SAMN10711883, study PRJNA513361) | rock metagenome | isolation source: Antarctica rocks | place: Antarctica: Victoria Land, Richard Nunatak red sandstone | collected 2016-01-03 | reverse complement strand
GCTAGCGACTGCAATTCGCACCGCTCCGCCACGCTCAACTCGATTGCCACCGCAGGCTTGCCCATCACCATCATCCGCCAACCAACTCGATGATCATAGAAACTTCGCGATCAGGACACTAGTGGTGAGAATCTGACGGTTTCTTCCGTTAGATCCTCACCACTAGGACCGGAATGACAAGCCACTGCGTCAAAGGGGCCAAGCCGAGGCCTGACAGAGGACGGGCTCGAGAACCGCTGATCGTTGAACTTTCAGAGCGTGCGCGAACCCTCACCCCGCGCCACCACCACCACCGTCGACACCATCGCCTGCACCACCCGCCCATCCCCCGCCAACGTCGTCGTCCGCACCCGCAACAACCCCCGCTCCGGCCGCCGCTGCGACCGCCGCACCTCCAACACCTCGCTCTCGATCCGCAACACATCCCCCGCCACCGCCGCCTCGGGCCACTCCAGCGCCTCGACCCCCGCCCCCAGGATCCCCCCCTCCGGCGCAAACGCGCTCTCCACCAGCAGCCGCATCGTCAGGCTCGCCACCGCCATCACCCCCAGCCCCGCCCCAAACTCGAACTCGAAGCCTCCCCCCACCGCCGCATCGAAGGGCAGGGCAGGGGACCCAAACCGCTGCCCCAACGAGAAATCCTCCAGGAACAGCCCCATCAACCCGCCTCCACCAATCCGCCCGCCGCCACCCGCACCGGCCCCGCCGTCATCGCCGCCGCCCCCGGCGCCAAATGCCGCGACAACCGCCCCTCCGCCACCCGCCAAACCCGCGCAATCAAAGCCGTCAGCGCCAAATAAATCAGCGCCGCATACAAATACACCGTAAAGTCGAAACTCCGCGCAAAGATGAACCGCGTCTGCCCCATCAGATCCAGCAACGTCACGATCGCCGCCAACGCACTCGACTTGATCATGCTCACCAACTCATTGCCCAGCGGCCGCAACGCCACCAGCAACGCCTGCGGCCAAACCACATGACGCGCCACCCGATACCGTGACAACCCCAACGACAACCCCGCCTCGATTTGCGCCCGAGGCACCGCCAGCAAGGCCCCCCGCAAGATCTCCGCCTGATACGCCGCCGTGCACAACGTGAACGCAAACACGCAACAATAAAATGCGTCTCGAAAAAACCACCACACTCCCACTGAAGTCAAAATCGGCCGCAACTCTCCGGCCCCATAATAAACCAGATACAACTGGCAAAGCAGCGGCGTCCCCCGGAAGAACGTCACATACCCCCCCGCCACAGCCCGCCCCAACCGGCTCCCCGACATCCGCAACCGCGCGATCGGATACGCCAGCACGAACCCCAACGCACACGCGATCCCCACCAGCGTCACCGTCATCTGCAGCCCGGCCACCAACCGCCAGCCATAAACCTCCAGCAACGGCCAATCCACCAGCGCGCCGATCACGCGTAACCCCGGTTCGCCCGCCGCTCCAACGCCGCCTGAACACCCCCCGAAGCCACCGTCAACACCAAATACAAAACCGACGCCGCACTGTAAAACACGATCGGCCGCAAAGTCGCCCGAGACGCCTCGGACGCCGCCCGCAACAAATCGGTCACCGCCAACGTCGAAATCAACGACGTATCCTTCAACACGATCAGCCAAAGATTGCCCAGCCCCGGCAACGCCACCCGCATCAACTGCGGCAACGTCACCAACCGGAACGCCTGCCCCGGCGCCAACCCCAACGCCGCCGCCGCCTCGCGCTGCCCCGCCGGCACCGCCCCCAGCGCGCTGATCCAAACCTCGCTCGAATACGCCGCCGTCACCACCGCCAACGCGATCGACCCGGCCAAGAACGCATCCATGTTGAAAGCCCACCCCGGCCCCAACCGACCCGCCACCCAGTTCAACAGCGCCTGCAACCCAAAATAGATCAGGAACAACGACAATAGATCCGGAATCCCGCGAAAGAACTGCGTAAACCCCTCCGCCACCGTCGCCGCCACCCACGACCGGGACTGCCGCACCGACGCCAGCAGCAGCCCGGCCCCGAACCCGAACGGCGCACTCGTCACCGCCAGCCCGACCGTCACCAACAACCCCTTCAGCAACAACGGCGCCCACCCCCCGGCGCCGAACAACAGACCCAACGGACTCACCCCGATGACTTCTTCGGCCCGATTACTTCTTTGGTTTGATGTCGATCTTGAAATACTTCTGCTGCAGCGCGTCATACGTCCCATCCGCGATCGTCTCCGCGATCGCCTTGTTGAACATCCCCGCCAACTCCGAATCATCCGGCCGCATCGCCACCCCCACGCCCGGCCCGAACACCTCCGGATCCCGCTCGATCTTGCTGATGATCCGGCAACACCCCGCATTCTTCTCCTCGAACTTCGCCGTCACCATCTCGTCCAGCACCACGTAATCCAGCCGCCCGTTCGCCAGATCCGCCAGCGGCTCATCCCCGCCCGGATACAGCTTCACGTCGAACCCCTTGTAATGTTTGTCCAAATACCCCGCGAACGTCGTCGAGGACTGCGTCCCGATCGTCTTGCCCTTCAGCGCCGCCGGCGAAATGTCGTCCCCCTTCGTCCCCGGCTGCGTCACCCAGACCGGCGCCGTCGCGTAATACACGTCCGAGAACAGCACCCGCTTGGCCCGCGCCGGTGTCTCGTTCATCGACGACACCACCGCATCGAACTTGCCCGCCAACAGCGCCGGAATGATCCCGTCCCAATCCTGGTTCTGGAACGTGCACGTCACCTTCATCTTCGCACACAGTGCATTCGCGTAATCCACCTCGAAGCCGACGATCGCGCCCTTTGGATCGACGCTCTCGAACGGCGGATACGTCGCATCCATCCCGATCCGAACCGTCGTCCACTCCTTCGCACCCGCCTCCTTCGCACCTGGAGACCCGATTCCCACGACCAACCCGATCGCCACCGCCAACCATGCTCGCTTCATGCCGCCCTCCCGATCTCGCGCCCAACACGCTCGCCGAGCACTCAAGCAAATGCAATGCCACCCCGGACCGCCCCACGCCCGAGTGGTCCGATCCTGACGCTTGATGCCCAAGCGTCAGGTGAATCGGTCCACCAAACAGTGACGAGTGGTGCGTATCTGACGGTGCTTTCCGTCAGGTTCGCACCACTCGTCGCGTCAATCCCCGATTGCCTCCCCCGTGAGCACCCCGCGTTGCCCAGAACCGCGATCCCCGGCAATCTGCGATCCCGACCAAACGCGAGAACCGCCCTGCGCCACCTCAGCCTCCCTTTGCGCCACCGGGTCGCCGCGCTCTACGCCGGCCTGGCCGTCTTCACCGCCGCTACCTGGCTCTGCGCTTTCCTCCTGTTCCGCGGCCACCCGCTCCTCATCGGCACTGCGCTCCTTGCCTACGGCTTCGGCCTGCGCCACGGCGTCGACGCCGACCACATCGCCGCCATCGACAATACCACCCGCAAGCTCATCAACACCCGCAAGCTCATCAACACCGGCCAGCGCCCGATCACCACCCGCCTCTGGTTCGCGCTCGGCCACGCCAGCGTCGTCATCCTCGCCGCCATCGGCGTCGCGCTGGCCACCACCACTCTCTCGTCCCGCTTCGACGCCTTCACGACCTACGGCAGCCTCATCGGCACCTCCGTCTCCGCCCTCTTCCTCTTCGTCATCGCCGCCATCAACCTGGCCATCCTCGTCCCCGTCTGGCGCGCCTGGCGCCAAGTCCGCGCCGGCGGCACCTATGTCGAGGCCGACCTCGACCCGCTGCTCGCCAACCGCGGCCTCCTCGCCCGGATCCTCCGCCCCGTGTTCCGCCTGGTCACGAATAGCTGGCACCTCTACCCCGTCGGCTTCCTTTTCGGCCTCGGCTTCGACACCGCCACCGAGATCGCCCTGCTCGGCATCTCCGCCACCCAAGCCGGCGCCGGGTTGCCGATCTGGACCATCATGGTGTTCCCCCTGCTGTTCGCCGCCGGCATGACCCTGGTCGACACCACCGACGGCCTGCTCATGCTCGGCGCCTATCGCTGGGCCTTCGTCCACCCCGCCCGCAAACTCGCCTACAACCTCTCCATCACCGCGATCTCGGCTGCCACCGCCCTCTTCATCGGCGGCGCCGAAGCCCTCGGCCTCCTCGCCGACCAGCTCGACCTCCACGGCGACCTTTGGGACGCCGTCGCCCGACTCGACGACAACCTCACCCTCGCCGGCACCGTCGTCATCGCGCTCTGCGCCATGATCTGGCTCCTCGCCGCCACCGCCTGGCGCCTGCGCCGCAACCCGATCGAAACGGAACGCTGACTATGCGCCTCCCCCTCGCCATCACCCTCGCCCTCCTCGCGACCCAAGCCCAAGCCACCGGCCTCGAAGACGCCATGAACCGCTACCCACCCCTCATCATCGGCGCCAACACCGACCCGGTCGCCGGCCCCGTCGCCCCCCGCGCCTGCCCGCCCGCCGGCAGCGTCGTCGAACAAAAAGGCGCCCCCGCCTTCGAATACCTCGGCGCCAGCTCCAAAAACCCCAACCTCTGCCACCTTCGCCTCGGCCCCGACACCGTCGACGCCTGGTACGGCATCTGGCTCACCAGTTGGCCCGGCGCCGACCAAGCCTACCCCGCGCTCACCCGCGCCATGCAGCGCGGAACCGGCGCCATCGAAGCCTTCGATACCGTCATGTCCCCCGGCTACGCCTACCACGACGTCATCCGCAACGAAGGCGTCGAGACCATCAACCTCCTCGGCGCCAAATACCAAGCCCTCAAGATCTCCCACTATCGAGAAGGCTTCGAGGGCAACACCTACCGCTCCGTCTCCACCATCTGGAAAGACATTCCCAGCGGCCTCCTCATCTACGGCACCTACCAGCACATCAGCGGCACCCCCGAGCTCGACGACCCGCTCATCCCCACCCGTATCGCCCCCCAATTGACCAACCAGCCCGCCCCGTCGGCGCGCTGATCACCATGCCCCTCACCATCGGCGCCCGCGTCACCGACCTCCAAGGCAACAACGAAGGCACCCTGATCGATATCGACGGTCCCACCGCCTACGTCATGCAGAAGAACGGCGTCGAACTGGAATTCGCCGTCGACCGCCTGAAACCCTACCAAGAAGCCGCCCCGAAAACCGTCCGCACCCAGTCCGGGCCCAACCGCGACCACGCTCTCTCGCCCGCCCACCGGGCCCTCCTCGCCTCCGTGCCTGCCGATCTGCGCGCCGTCATCGCCAGGAGCCACGACCAGGAATCCCCCACCCGCCCCGCCTTCGCCGCCCTCCCCCCGGACAAGCAGCTCGAAACCATCCGCATCTATCTGCCGACCCTCTCCGCCCGCCTCCTCGCCCCGCACCTCCCGCTCGTCGTCGCCTTCCGCAGCCTCCCCAAACCCCCCAGATAGCGCCCCCGAAACGGACCACGACGGCGTCGAAGGAGGCCGCAAGCGAACCGGCCTCCGGCGGCAGCGAACGGTCAGACCGCCACCTTTCCGGTTCACCGCACTTTCAGGAGCGCCCGCTGCCAGACTTTGGTGGCCGACAAGGCATCGAGCAGCATGTGCGGCAAGGTGAGCGCGGCAAGGCAGCGGATCGTCAGTGCCAGGAGATGCGCGTCAAACCCCCCGGTGCCCACCCAAGGCCATAGCGCGGCCCCGATCGCGATCGTGAGCAAGGTGACCGGGACCGAGCGCCAGGCCGCGGCCTGCATCGAACCCACGCGCGGCGCCCGCCCGTTCCGCACCAGCCCACGCATGTGCGCCGGGGAATGACAGCAAACGAAATAGACGGCGAATGCCGCGAGCGGCGAAAGCACGGTGAAGGCGGCCGCGAGTAATCCGACTTCCGCCAGGGCCATGCGCTGGCCCCGCCGGTGCACCAGCCAAAATAGGACGCCGGCCGCCCAGGTCAGAGCGCCCAGCATGAGCCAAGGTGGCGGCACCGGCATCGGCACGCCGGCGACGGCGCCGAACACCGCCGCCGTCGCCGCCGGGTGCAGCAACACCGGCAAGGCGATCGGCAGCCCCCCGCGCACGACGATGGCAAGGGGATCGAGCCCGGCGTCCTCGAGCCCGAAGTGAAGCACGGAGAGGCCAAGGAATGCGGCCAAGGTGCTCACCGGCGCCCAGTACCAGGCCAGCAGCACGAGCGCCGAAAGCCCGAGATACGGCAGCGCAAAGACGCCGAACCAGGCAGGGCCCAAAAAAAAGCCCAGCGACGAGCCCACCAAGGGGCGGAGTAACGGGCGGACGATCTCGCCATCGAGCGCGCCATGCGGAACACCGAACGCAATCACGACCGCGAGCACGGCCACTTGGCCTGAAGCAGGAGGAAGCAGCGCGGTCGCCGCGATGAGGAGGCCGAGGAACGGCAGCACCAGGCGAACCGCCCCCGTCCAGCTTGGCCGACCCCCGAACGCCCTCCGAGAGCGGGACGCCCCCGCAAGGTCGGCCGACAGCATCAGGCCGCCCGGCGCAGCGACGCCGGTATCGGCCTCTCGCCCGCGAGGTCCTGATCGACGAGCTTGCCGGTGCTGACGGTGCTCATCAGGCCGTAAGCGACTTTCGACACCAAGTCGATGATCGCAATCAGAGCCACGCTGGTCGTGCTGCTCAAGACGCCGGCGCCATCGGTGCCGAGGCCCAGGATCACCGGGTAGAGGAACCAGAGCACCGAGAGGATCGCGGCGTTGCGGACGTAGACGGACCGCACCTCGCCGCGCTCCCGCCCCGCTTCCTCGAGCAGCGCCACCCACATCACGTAGTAGACGCCGAGGAACGCCACGCAGGACACGATGAACCACGTCCACTTCACCCACTCGACGACCGAGGCGCCGAACGCAAGCGCGGTCGCGATCATCATCACGTCAGCGAGCATCATGCCGAGGATCGCCCCGCCGCGCCGCAAGCCGCTCGGCATGCTCGTATAGGCCAATCCCATCAGCAGCAGCGGCGTGGTGAACGTCCAGTCGATGTAACGCGCATAATAGAAGATGCGGGTGGCGGCGCTGTCGGGCAGGACGGGGAGCAAGATGCTGCCTTGGCCGGTCGCCATCAGCAAGTAAAGACAGGCGGCGATGATCGGCACGATACCGTGGATCACGGTATGCGCCTCCTCGTGGCCGGTCCGGCGCTTGCCGATGGCGAGGATCAAGCCTCCGCCTACCAGCATCGCGATTGCGTCGAGCCATAGCCAAAATTGTGCTGTCATCGCTGATGTTCCACGGTCGTGCGACCCTCCAACAGGTCACGCCCCAGATCTTTCCCATTGCGGCGCATCAGTTTATTTTGTCGGGCCGGCGGAACACATGAGTGTGTCGAGAGGATGGCAGCCGACGCAAAGGGCCGATTTCATGGCGCCGATTTCCGCCCCGACGAAGATGCCGCCCTGAAAGCCGTCCGCACCCAATCCGGGCCCAACCGCGACCACGCCATCTCGCCCGCCCACCGGGCGCTCCTCGCCCCGCACCTCCCGCTCGACCTTCGCTGCGTCCGCGCATCGACGGCCGCCACCCCGTAGCCAGCCGCGATCGATCCCGCTACGCCTGCCTCCCCACTCGATAAGAGCCCACCATGCGCCGCTTTAACCTGATTCCCGTCCTTGCCGGAGCCTTGAGCATCGCCATGACCGCATCCGCCGCCCCCGCCGACCACTACGTGACCATGGCTTCCGGCCTGCAATATCACGACGAGCTGCCCGGCACCGGGCCGCAGCCGCAAACCGGCCAGACCGTCAACGTCCACTACACCGGCTGGCTCTACGATCACGGCACCAAGGGCGCCAAGTTCGACAGCTCGCGCGACCGCGGCAAGCCGTTCAGCTTCCGGCTCGGCGCCAGCCAGGTCATCGCCGGCTGGGACCAGGGCGTCGCCACCATGCATGTCGGCGGCAAGCGCACCCTCATCATCCCCGCCGAACTCGGCTACGGCGCCCGCGGCGCCGGCGGCGTCATCCCGCCCAACGCGACCCTTATGTTCGACGTCGAACTCCTCAGCATCAATTAACCCCGCTCACCCCACCCCGTCACGGTCCGCCCGCCGAACACCATGCGCCGGATCGCCGGCGTCCCAAGCCCGGCGCTGAACCCCGGCGCCCGGGCGCTGGCCGCATCGAGCCGCTCGATCTGCCGCTCGGTGAGCCGGACCTCGGCGGCCGCCATGTTGTCGGCCACCTGCTCGACCGTGCGCGCGCCGATCAGAGTCGAACCCACGCCGGCCCGGCCCATCACCCACGCCAGCGCCACCTGCGAGGCCGTCGTCCCCGCTTCGCTCGCGACAGCGTTCACCATGTCCAAGATGTCCCAATTGCGGTCGGAAAATTTGCTCTTGCCGAACGGGTTGGGCCCGCTCAGCCGCCCCTGGTCCGCCGTGTCCGCGCGATCGTATTTGCCGCTCAAGAACCCACCCGCCAACGGGCTCCACGGCACCACGCCCATCCCCGCCGCACGCGCGGCCGGCAAATGCTCGCCCTCGACGTCGCGCGCCACCAGCGAATACTCCACCTGCATCGCGATCGGACCCGGCAACCGCCGTTCGGCCGCAATCGTCGCCGCCTGCATCGCAAGCCACGCCGGCATGTCCGACAGCGCGTAATAGCGGATCTTGCCGGCCCGAACGAGGTCGCCCAGCGTCTGCACGATCTCCTCGGCAGGCGTGACGCCGTCCCAGATATGCATCCAATACAGGTCCACATAATCGGTGCCGAGCCGCCTCAACGACGCGTCGAGCGCGCGATGGATGTTCTTGGCTCCCGCCCCGCCGGCATTCGGGTTGCCGCCGCCCGCCTGGTCCGCCGCCAGCGGACTGGCCGACCCGTTGAAGCCGAACTTGGTGGCAAGCACGACCTCGTCGCGTGATCCAGTTTCCCTGATGAACCGCCCCACCAACGTCTCACTCGTGCCACCCGAGTAGATGTCCGCCGTATCGATGAGGTTGCCGCCCGCACTCCGGTAGGCATCGAAGATGGCCCTCGACGTCGCCTCATCCGCACCCCAACCACCAGTCCCGAACGTCATCGTGCCGAGCGCGAGCGGGCTGACCACGAGACCCGACCGGCCCAGCGTGCGAAAATTTGTCAGTGGCATGAACCGCAGACTTTCATCAAAATCGCTATGAAAGACTTAGGCTCTCCCCATCCGCTGGGTCAATCACTATCGTAGTGGACACTATGAAACACGCCGAAGTGCCTCCCCGTCGTCGAACCGGCCGGCCTCTATCGTTCGATCGGCATGCCGCCCTGAACCAGGCCATGCTGACGTTCTGGCGTCATGGTTACGAAACAACGACGATCGCCGACCTCACCACGGCGATGCGAGTGACCGCGCCGAGCCTCTACACCGCTTTCGGCGACAAGAAGCAGCTCTTCCTCGAGGCCATGCGCCTCTACGCCGGCGACCAGGAGGCCATCGGCCGCGCCATCGACGACGCCCCGACCGCCCACGCCGCCGTTCGCGACATGCTCACATCCGCAGCGATCGCCTTCACCGGCCAGGCCACGCCGAAAGGATGTCTGCTCGCCAGCGCCACGGCCACCGGGTCCGCCGCCTCGGCCGACGTGCAGCGCGCGGTCGCCGACATCAGGCAAGGCATCCAGACGCGGATCGCCGCCCGGATCGACCGCGACATCGCCGACGGCCTGATGCCATCGCAAACGCCAACCCCCGCGCTCTCTGGGCTAGCCATCGCCGTCATCCAGGGCATGTCGGTCCTGGCGCGGGACGGCGCGACGCGCACCTCCTTGATCGCCATCGCCGCGGCCGCGATGGCGACCTGGCCGCGTCACGACGGCGAGCGTGCCCCTCGTCGTCGTCACGACGGCGAGCGTGCCCCTCGTCGTGCGGCAGTCCGCAAACGATCGGCCCGCGCGCCCTGATCACCCGCCGAGCCGCCGCCTACCCTAGAGCACTTTCCGAGCCACTTGGCTCGGAAGTACTGCTTTACCACATTGTTCAGCCAGCATTACTTCCGCTCGGGTGAATCCACCCGATCGGAAAATGCGCTAGAGCCCCATCTCGTCCAAAGCCCGATACACCGCCGCCCGCAAAGCCCCCTCGATCACCCCCAGGAAATCCACCCCCCCAGCATCCGTCGTCCAAGGATCCATCGTCGTCGAAATCAGGAAATCCACCCCCTGACCCGGCGCCGCCTCCACCCCCATCCGCCGGCAGAACCGATCGACGAACCACTGCCCGTAAATCCCCGGCTCGAACCGCGAACTCGTCAAAATCAAGTCCAACCCCGCAAAATCCGCCCGCGGCTCCATCACGCTGCACGCCCCGAACACCGCCTCGTTCAACGCATTCGCCCGCCCCAAATCCGCATTCGCCGACCCGTCCGCCAACTTCGGATTGAGCGCGAACGCCAAGATCACCTGGTCCGACCCCACCTGCCCGAACAACTCCCGCGCCCGATCGTCCCGCTCCAGCAACGCCTCCAAACCCGCATTGTCCAACGCGTTAAACGACCGCAACAGCGCGTGCTCCTCCGCCAGCTCCACCGCCGGCGCCCGCCGCCGCTCCGCCGGCGTCCGGTTGAACATCGTCACGCTGAACCGCGGATCGTCGATCGCCGCCAACCGGCAGGCCATCCGCTTGGCCGTCCACATGCACTGACCCAGAATCCGCCCATACCCGGAACGATCCGGCCGGATCACCCGATGCGCCAGCCACACCGACGCCGCCGCCGACCCAGGCTTCGACCCCTCCAACCCATAAACCCCGATCGTCGGCTCCGACTGGCTGTGAAAAATCACCGGCGCCCGTAACGAAACCTGGTCCCGGAACGCCGCATTCCGATAACACAACGCACCGGCCGGATACGGCACATACCCCCCTTTGTGCGGATCGACCGTAATGCTGTCCGCCAACGGCATCGCCTCATACTGCGCCCGCACATACGCACTCATCGGCGCCACCGGCACCGAACTCGCCGCCTTTCCCGGCTCGCCTCGGATCATCGACCGGAAATATCCGCCCCAAGCCGCATCCGCATGGATCGCAAAATTCAGCCCCCGCGCCCGAAACCGCTCCCGCAAAGCCACCAGCCCGGCCAGCGGATCCACCGCGCTCTCCTCCGTGCTCCCGATCACCGCCACCGCCATCAGCACCGGAATCCGCCGCCGCACCATCTCCCCCAACGTCACCTCGACGTTCTCGAGATCCAGCCGCGCATCCATGTCCACCCGCTGCATCAACAGCGCGTTCTGCCCCAACCCCAACACCGTCGCCGCCTTCGGCCACGAATAATGCCCCGTCGCCGGCGCCAGCACGACCGGCGCCTCCGTCAGATCGCCCATGAACCCGCGATACAACCCGATCAACCCCAAATTCTGGACCGAATACCCCGCCAACGCCTCCGTCGCCGCCTCCGGCGAAATCCCCACCCCCGCCAACGCCGCCGGCAACCCGGCCAACACGTCCAAATCCAAATTCACCAGCGTCCAACTGTCCAAATCCACCAGCCGCGCCCGCTCCCCGCTCCACAGCGGCACCTCCAGCCCCCGCGCTGCCGACAGCAGCGGCACCTCCCGGATCGCCGCCCGCAACGCCACCCCCGCGAATTTCAGGTTCCGCGCCGCCCACAGCGCCTCGATGTTGGCGACCGTCCCTCCGCTCGTGATATGCCCCCACGGCACCAACCCGCCCCCCGCCGTCGCTTTCGCGGCCGGCGCCGCTCCTTCCTCGACCGCATACCCCAGCATCCGGCACAGATCGTTGCCCACCTCGATCTCGAGCCGCGTCGTCACCGGCGACGCCTCCGCCGCCACGTTGTTCTGGTTATACAGCCCGGCCGCGAACCGCCCCACGATCGCCGGCAACGCCTGGTCCCACAGCATATGCCCCTGATATCGCATGCTCGCGAACGGCGCCGACAACCGCAGCTTGTCGAGCAACCCCTGCGTCTCCCGCCGCAACCGGTCCGCCCCCGCCAGATACCCCGCCGACTCCTGGACCGCCGGCGTGATGTGGCTCGGGTCCTCCGGATGGAACTCGCGCCGGAACGCCGCATGACTGTCCAGCGCCGCCAGGATCAACTCGCGCAACAAATTCAGATTTTCCGCCCGCGGCCCCAGGAACCAGGCCTCCGACGCCCCCTCGCACGCCCCCGCGTCCAACGGCGCCTGCAACGCCCGATCCCAAGCCGCCCGGGCATGCGCCCGCCGCGGCGCCTGGGGCAGGGAAGGGGGTATCAACGGAACATCATCCATCCCCCGCAATAGGCCGTCCCCGCCCAACCCGTCCACTCGCCCCCCCCTCAACTCACCGCAGCGACCCTCAAACCACCGAGATAGTCGCCCGCCAACCCCGTCCAAAGCTCCGGATACCTCGCCAGCCGATGCCCATCCCCCGGCACCCCCAGCACATGCAGCGCCGCCCGGCCCCCTGCCGCCAAGAACGCTGCATGGTTCGTCCGGATATGGTCGACCCCGTAATAACGATCGCCCTCCCCATAGAGCCACAACTGTGCCGCCCCGTCCCGAGCCCCAGCCCCAGCCTGAGCAAGCCAACGCGTATTGAAAGGCCCGTCGCACCACTCCGCCGTCCATCCGCCCACACCGGTCGTGCCCAAAGCGCTGATCGATCAGACCGCCGCCTCGCACCTCGGCCTAAGAAGTCCTGCATCCACCAATCCTCACTTGAGAGCCT
>JAABUX010007671.1_pt1 | contig 12599 bp, 10 predicted proteins | sample 5561851 | NCBI WGS metagenome assembly JAABUX01 (sample SAMN10711883, study PRJNA513361) | rock metagenome | isolation source: Antarctica rocks | place: Antarctica: Victoria Land, Richard Nunatak red sandstone | collected 2016-01-03 | reverse complement strand
GGACCGAGCGGCATCTCGCGGGTTCGTTCAATATGGCGAGCGCTCCGGAATCGGACTCGGCCGGCGTCCAGGGCCTCTTCGTCGGCGATTACCAGGGGCTCGTCGCGCTCCCGGGCAGCTTCGGCGCGGTCTTCGCGCAGGGTCGGCCTGCCGCCGTCCACGGCCCGACGGATCTGTTTTTTACGAAGCTTTAAAAGCCGGGGCGCGTCGCTCTGTAGCGCTCGAGCTCCGCTGCAATTTTTCGACCGATTTTGCCGGCCGCTTTGCATTTCCATCGGAGGCACGCGGGACGACGCTCGCCGACGCTCGCCGACAGCCATTGCGGACCGTGCGCCTGCCTTCAACAGATCTTTAAATCGTCGCGCGACCGTCGGGAGCCAGGACGAGCGCACGGTCGTCGTGACCGCCAAGCTTGCCGTGTTGAACAGCGTGCTGTCGCATTGCGGGCGCCGCACGCCATGGTTCACTCGGATGTCACGTGCGCTGCTGCGGCCGCGATGCAGAATTGCAAGACGGCACGCGGGAACAAGCAAAAAACCTCGTGTTATCGAGGTTTCTTTGGTAGCCCCAACGGGATTCGAACCCGTGTTACCGCCGTGAGAGGGCGGCGTCCTAGGCCTCTAGACGATAGGGCCGTGTCGCTCCCGATCAAGGATTTGAACCTCGAATACCTGAGTCAGAGTCAGGCGTGTTGCCAGTTACACCAATCGGGATTGTCTTGCGTCGTCGTGCATTTCTACCCGAGAACGTCTCCGTTTGGCTATGACAGTTCGGGCACAGCATGCGAAGATTTTCGAGGCGATTGTCGTTCGCAATGCCGTTGACGTGGTCGATTTGGATGGAGAGCGGTTTCCCCCTCCACTCCGTTAATCCGCATGCCTCGCACCGATTCGACAGTAGGCCCTCTTGCAATAATCGCCACTTGAGATTCGAACGGTTACGGCTTTCGACGATGACGCGTGCGATCGGCTTAGCGCGGGCGCGTGCCGTTAGGACGCCCCGGTCGACGGCGTTCGTCCACGCCGCAGCGCAGAATCCAAAATGAGCGCGGCATTCACGGTACGAATGCCCGGCGTCATAGAAATTTTGGACCGCCGTCCAGTCATAGCGGGGGTTTCCAGGGCCACGAGCGGTCATGCGTTGCCGCTCGTCGGCGGCGACGATCATTCGGCCGCGAGCGATCGCTTTGTACCAACTTTGCGGCGTTATTTCGTATCGCTCACGGCAGCGAGTCGGTGTGTTGCCCGCATCGTAAAATGCTTGAATCGTCGGCCAGTCGTGCATGAAGCGCATACGAACATACGTTCGATTACTGTGGAACGTTCTCCTCTTGCAAGCACGGCCGCGCCGTGTGGAGAATAAACCGAATTGCTAATTAATAGGAGTTTCGTTTGCAGGCAGTCGTTCTCGTCGGTGGTGAGGGTACGCGGCTTCGGCCGCTCACGTATGGCACCCCGAAGCCCATGGTGCCGCTGTTCGGAATTCCGTTTCTCGAGCGCACGCTCGGGCGCCTCAAAGAGGCCGGCGTCGATGAGGCTATTCTTGCAGCCGGATATCTGCCTGCGGCCATCGCCGATCACCTCGGCGACGGCTCGCGCATCGGCATGCGCATCACCTACGTGGTCGAATCTTCGCCGCTGGGAACCGCCGGAGCGTTGCGCAACGTGGCCGAGCATCTCACCGGCGCGTTCTTCGTGCTCAATGGGGACGTGCTTACGAGCCTCGATCTTCGGGCGATGCTGGCATTCCACCGTCGCCACGGCGGCGTTGCGACGCTACATGCGATTCGCGTGGAAGATCCCTCCGCGTTCGGATGCATCGTCCGCGACGCGTCGGATCGCATCGAACGCTTCGTCGAAAAACCGTCGCGCGAAGATGCGCCGACCGACGAAGTCAACGCCGGAACGTATCTGCTCGAACGCAGCGTCCTCGATGCGATTCCCGCGGGCCGCAACGTCTCCATTGAACGCGAAACCTTTCCCCAGCTCATCGCGAGCGGCGAACGTTTGAATTCGTACGTGACCACGGACTACTGGCTCGATGTCGGGCGTCCGCAACAATATTTACAAGCACACGGCGACGTGCTGGATCGTAAGCTACCGCTCGCGCCGTCGGGTGATGTCGCGCTCGCACTTCGGGGAGCGATGTGGGATGCGAGTGCGACGAATGTGCCGCACAACGTGCGCTTGCCATCGTTCGTCGGGCACGGCGTCACAATCGACCCGACCGCGGTCGTCGGTCCGTATGCCGTGATCGGCGATGGTTGCCACATCGGCGTCGGCGCCAAAATTCGTGACGCGGTGCTGTGGGATAATGTGACGGTCGGCGACGGCGCGCATGTGAGCGACGCCATTCTTGCGAGCGGTGTGCGCATCGGCGATGGTGCCGTCGTCGCGCACGGCGCCGTTATCGGACACGCAGCGCACGTCGCACCGGGCACCACGCTCGAGGCCGATGCGCGCATCGTCGCCGAACCGCAATCCGCCGTCGCGCAAGCCTAAGCGCACGAACAAACGTTTGCGGCGCATGCTTTCGTGGTACGTTTCGAAGTAACTGTTAAAGTCTAAGAGGTTCTCGTGGAGCTGCGTACGCCAACGACGTCACCATCGACCCAGCCGCGTACGTTATTCTTGGGATCGTATCCGCCGCGCGAATGCGGCATCGCGACGTTCATGAAGGACGTCCTCGACAGCTATGACCAAGTGAGCGGCCTCAGCAACGAAGTCGTTGCGATCGACGAAGCGGGCGGAGAACAGCGCGAATATCCGGCGAACGTGGTCGCACGTCTCCGCGCCGACGATCGTAGTTCGTACCGTGCGGTGGCCCATGCGATCAACGCACACCCCGCCGAAGTGCTCGACGTTCAGCACGAGTATGGTCTCTTCGGCGGCCCCGACGGTATCTGGTTTCTCGATCTCCTCGAGGAACTCACGAAACCCGTCGTCGTCTCGTTGCATACCGTGCTTCCGAAACCCGACGACAATCACCGCGCCACGGCACGCCGCCTGTGCGAACGAGCCGATGCCGTCGTCGTGCTCTCGCAAACCGGGAAAGACATTCTCATCGATGAGTACGGGGTCGATCCCGACAAGTTGCGCGTCATTCATCACGGCGTTCCCGACGTGCCGTTTCGCTCGACCGATGTCGCGAAAGCGAAATTCGGCGTCTCCGGCCGGATGGTCATCTCGACGTTCGGTCTCATAAGTCGGGGAAAAGGGCTCGAATTCGGCATCGATGCGATGCAGGCGATCGTCGCTCGTCATCCCGAGGTGCTGTACCTCATCCTGGGCCAGACTCACCCGAACGTGCGTCGCCACGAAGGCGAGTCGTATCGGCACGAACTCGTCGCCCGCATCGCCGAACTCGGCTTGCAAGAGAACGTCAAGCTCGTCGATCGCTATCTCGAGTTCGACGAATTGCTCGACTATCTCGCGGCGACCGACATCTACCTCACGCCCTATCTCAATCCTGTGCAGATCGTCAGCGGCACCCTCGCTTATGCGGTCGGTGCCGGCAAGGCCATCGTTTCGACGCCGTATCTCTACGCCGAAGAATTGCTCGCGCACGGTCGTGGTTTTCTCGCACCGTTCCGCGATGCCGATGCGATCGCGGGGGCGCTTGCGGCGCTCCTGGACGACCCGTTCTTGCGACGCGCGACCGAACGTCGCGCGTACCGATTCGGCCGGCAAATGACGTGGCCGCACGTCGCGCGCGCGTACGCACGTGTTTTTTCGAGTGTGCTCTCGGAGGCACGATTCGATCCGAGCAACCTCGTGCGGCCCGCGTAATGTGGCGACCGCCCGCGCTCGATCATCTTAAGGCGCTCTCCGACGATGTCGGGATCGTCCAGCATGCGACCTACGATATCCCAAACCGTCACGAAGGGTACTGCACCGACGACGTCGCGCGTGCATTCATCGTCGCGATCGCGGCGTGCGATCACGAACGCGAACGCGCGACGGCCACCTCGCTCGCGCACACCTATCTCGCGTTTCTCTTGCACGCGCAGCGCGTCGACGGACGCTTCGCCAATTTCATGAGCTTCGAACGCGTGTGGCTCGATGACGTCGGGACGCCCGATAGCAACGGTCGCGCGATGTGGGCACTCGGCGCGGGCGCGCGCTTCGCACCGCGCGAGAGTTGGCGTCTGGTCTGCGCCGACCGCCTCGAACGGGCGCTTCCGAATGTGGACGATCTCGGCTTCGTGCGATCGCGCGCGTATGCGGCGCTCGGGATCGTGCACGGGTTCGAGGCGAGCGGGCGGCGGCATCGCGGATTCGAGCGGGCGCTACGCGTGATCGCGGCCGACCTGGTGCACCGCTATCGACGCGAAGCCACAACGGATTGGGCGTGGTTCGAGTCCGATCTCACCTACGATAACGCACGGTTGCCCGAGGCGATCTTGCGCATCGGTACGGTCCTGGAGGATCGGACGCTCGTCGACATCGGTCTTCGCACGCTCGACTTTTACGAACGGCTCTGTGTCGAAGATGGGATCTTCGTGCCGATCGGAAATGCCGGCTGGTACCCTCGCGGCGGCCCGCGCGCGCGTTACGCGCAGCAGCCGCTGGAAGCGGCGTCACTCGTCGACGTCGCGCTCGCGGCGGAAGCGGCCACCGGAGATCGCCGGTACGGCCGACTTGCCGAATGTGGCCTCGAATGGTTCTATGGCCGTAATTCGCGCAGCATCGTCATGGCCGCGCGCGGCGGCTGTTACGACGGGCTCGAGGAACTCGGCGTCAATCGCAACATGGGTGCGGAATCGACGCTCGCATATCTCGCGAGCGCTTTCGCACTCGCGCGTAGCAGCGCGGACGTCCTGCGGCTCGCACGCTAACGCCCGAGGCGCAAAGGGGCTCAGCGGCGAATAACGTCGGGTGATGATTGTCCAAACCGACGCACTCAGTGACGTTCAGCGCGAAGCTGTCACCCACATCGACGGACCCGTTCTCATCTTCGCAGGCGCCGGCAGTGGTAAGACCAGAGTCCTCACGCACCGCATCGCATACCTGCTCGACGACAAAAAAGTATTCCCCGACCGCATCCTCGCCGTAACCTTCACCAACAAGGCAGCCGCCGAGATGAAGAAGCGGCTCGAGGCGATGGTCGGTACGGCCGTTCGCGACCTGTGGGTCGGCACGTTTCATTCGATTTGCGTCCGCATTTTGCGCCGGGACGGTAAGAAGATCGGCATCGCGTCCAATTTTGCGATCATGGACGACACGGACCAGCGGTCGATCATTCGCGACGTATTGCACGATCTCGACTTCGACGAACGGCAGATTTCGCCGGGCGCCGCGCTCGATGAAATCAGTAAGGCGAAGAATCAGCTGCAATCGCCGGACCAATACGAGACGGCGAACACGTCGTTCTTCGGCGAGCGCATCGCGCAAGTCTATCGCGAGTACGATCGGCGGCTTCGCGAATCGAACGGCCTGGATTTCGACGATCTCATCGCCAAGACGATCGAACTGCTCGAGACGGACGTCGACGTGCGTACGCGCTATCAGAACAAGTTCCGGTACATCCTCGTCGACGAATATCAAGACGTCAATTTCGCGCAGTATAAACTCTGCGCCGTCCTCGCGCTGGAGCACAAGAATCTGACCGTCGTCGGCGACGACGACCAATCGATCTACTCGTGGCGCGGAAGCGATTATAAAAATATCCTGCGCTTCGAGGAAGATTTTCCCGGCGCCAGGATCTTCAAGCTCGAAGAGAACTATCGCTCGACGCAGACGATTCTAACGACGGCGAACGAGATCATCACGCAGAACGCGACGCGCGCGGACAAGAAGCTCTTCACGAATCGCGCCGCGGGCGAAACCGTCACCGTGTACGGCGCGGAAACCGAACGTGCCGAGGCGCGCTACGCGATCGAGAAGATCAAGGAACTCGTACGCGAGGGCGCGGCCTACCGCGATTTTCTCGTGCTCTATCGTACGAACGCACAATCGCGCGTGTTCGAAGAAGGCTTCCTCGGTGAGGGCATCCCCTACCGCGTCGTCGGCGGCGTCGGGTTCTACGCCCGCACCGAAATCAAAGACATGATGGCGTACCTGCGCTACATCGTGAATCCGTCCGATGCCGTCGCCTTCCGACGCATCGTCAACGTGCCGCGCCGGTCGATCGGTCAGCAGACCCTCGCGTCGCTCGTCGACGCCGCAAACGCCGCGGGCGTCAGCGTCGGCCAAACGGTGTTCGACAAGGACATGCTGCGTCGCGCGGTCCCGAAGAAGCAGAAAGAGCTCGAGCGCTTCGCCGATCTCATCATGGCGCTTCGCGAGCGTCACGAGTCGCTCACGATCAGCGATCTGCTCGTCGCGGTGATGGAAGAATCGGGGTACATTCGGGAGCTTCAAAGCGAAGATACCTCGGACTCGCGCGCACGGCTCGAAAATCTGCAAGAACTCATCGGCGTCGCCAAGGAATTCGAAGGCCGCGAGGACGGTGGTTCGCTCGACGACTTCCTCTCCAACGTCGCCCTCATCAGCGATCTCGACACGCTCGATCCGTCGTCGTCGTTCGTGACGCTCATGACGATGCACGCGGCAAAAGGCCTCGAGTTCCCCGTCGTGTTCCTCACCGGGCTCGAAGAGGGCGTCTTCCCGCATACGCGCGCGCTCACCGATCTTACCGAACTCGAAGAAGAGCGTCGCCTCGCCTACGTCGGCATCACGCGCGCGATGGACCGTCTCTACATCTCGTACGCCATGCGTCGCACGCTCTTCGGCAACACGTTCGCGCATCCGAAGTCGCGCTTCTTGGACGAAATGCCGAGCGTCGAAGTGATCGGTAACGTTGTACCGATGCAGCGGCCGGCCGGTGGCCGTTGGCGCGAGGTTGCGATCCACGAAACCGCGGGCGCGGGCATCGCACTCGACCTGCAGGTCGGCGATCGCGTGCGGCATCCCAAGTGGGGCGAAGGCCAAGTCTCGGCGACCGCCGGCGCGGGCGGCGACGGCTTGCTCACGATCATGTTCCCCAACGTCGGCGAGAAGATGGTGATGCTCAAATATGCCCCCCTCGAAAAAGTCATCTCCTGAGGAGCGACTGCGGCGAGCGCATCGCGTCGTTGCCGCGGGCCTCATGTACGTGAAGCACACGTCGGCCCTCGGCGCCTAGCGCTGCACTCACCGCAGCCGCTCGGCGAGCCACGTGACGGAACGGAGACGAGCGGTTGAAGACCTCGATGGAAGTGAAGCGATGATCCGCGTGGCGGTGGCGGGGGCGCTCGGGCGAATGGGAGCAGAAGTTTGTCGCGCGGTTGATACGGCGGCGGATTTGGAACTCGTCGGCGGGTTCGATCGGGAACGCGCGGGTGAGGATATTGCGACGGTGCTCGGGCTGTCGAAGCCGAGCGGCGTGCTGTTCGATGATGTCGCGCAGATGTACGATGCGGTGAAACCCGATGTCGTCGTCGACTTCACGGTGTATCCCGTTTCCGTCGACGTCGCGCGCGAGGCGGTCGAGCGGAAGATCTCGCCCGCAATCGGCGCGACGGGCTGGACGGATGAAGACATCGTGAGCTTCGAATCGATGTGCGACGAGTATGCGGTCGGCGCCGCGCTCGTGCCGAATTTTGCAATCGGTGCGGTCCTTGCAATGCGATTTTCGGAGATCGCGGTGAAGTTTTTTCCGACGGCCGAGATCGTGGAGTTGCACCACGACGGCAAGCTCGATGCGCCCAGCGGCACGGCGAAGCTCACCGCGCGGCGCATGGCGGCGGCCGCCGGTCGCGACGTTCCGACGCACAGCGTGCGTTTGCGCGGGCTCGTCGCCCATCAGGAGACGCTGCTGGGCGGTGAGGGCGAGACGCTCACGATCCGGCACGATTCGCTCAGCCGCACGTCGTTCATGGCGGGCGTCCTACTCGTCGTGCGCAACGTGCGCGGCCGAACGGCTCTGACGATCGGCCTCGACGCATTTCTCAGAGATCTTCCGTGAAAATCGCGATCGTCGGCGTCACCGGCGTCGTCGGCGAGACGATCCTTCGCGTGCTCGACGAACGCAAAATTCCGATCGACGAACTCGGGGCGTTCGCGTCGCGCGATCGCGACGTGCCGCTCCTCCATCGTCACCGCGAATGGCCGATTCGGGCCGCGACCCGGGAGGCGCTCGCGCGCGGGTACGACGTCGTCTTCTTCGCCTCCAGCGACGACGCGAGCGCCGAACTCGCCGAAGCCTCCGCGGCCTCCGGGGCCTACGTGATCGACAACAGCGCGACGTTTCGACTCACCGAGGGCGTGCCGCTCGTCGTTCCCGAGGTCAATCCCGCAGCCGCCACTCGCGAGCATCGGATCTATCCCGTCGCGAATTGCACGGCGATCGTGCTCTGCGTCGGCATCGCGCCGATCGCGCGGCTCGCGGGCCTGCGCAGCGTGCGCGTCGCGACGTATCAGTCGGTGAGCGGCGCGGGCAAGGCTGGTCTCGCGGCGCTTGCATGCGAAGAATTGGCCGCGCGCGAGATCGAGAACGCGCCCGCGCCGTCGCCCTTCGCCGCGCCAATCTTTCGCAACGTCATTCCGCTCGTCGGCTCGTCCCTGGATGCGAACGGCGACAGCGTTGAAGAGAAAAAACTCGCCGCCGAGACGCGGAAGATGCTCGACCTACCGGGCCTGCACGTCGCGGCCACGACGGTACGCGTTCCCGTGCGCTACGCGCATAGCGAAGCGGTCTTCCTCGAAACGGAGCGCGACACGTCGGTCGCCGCGATCGCGGAAGCGCTCGCGCGCGCGCCCGGCGTCGTCTTTCACGCGGACGGCATCGTCACGCCGCGCGACGTCGAGGGCCAAGATCTCGTGCACGTCGCGCGCCTGCGCGCCGAGGGCGAATCGCGGCGGCATTTCCAACTCTGGGTCGTCGGCGACCAAGTCCGTAAGGGCGCGGCGACCAATGCCGTTCAGATTCTGGAATTGCTCGTCGCGCGCGGATATGTCAGCGGTTCCTCAGCGCCGAAGTCTCTTCAACACTATGGGCGCTGATTTTCTCTTGCGGCGTGTTGGTGACGCTGATTGGACTACTCCACAGACAAATCACTACAAAGATGAGCAAACGCTTCAAATGCTCATTAAGAGCTCGCCTCAGTTGCTGGGTACTTTTGAAAAAGGTTCGGTCTTCGTCGACGAGTTTCCAATCGACGCAACCGGTTACGTCGATTTATGTGGCGTGGGGCCATCGGGGAGCATCACTTTAGTAGAATGTAAGCTAGGTTCAAATCGTGAGATACGGCGTGAAGTCGTAGGTCAAATCTTGGCATATGCCGCCGGATTGTGGCGTTGCACTTTTGATTCTTTTGAACAAAGTTTTCAAACGAGATTGCCGTCACGCGACCGGCTTGCTGACGTTGTCCGGAAAGGCAACCAAGATGGTTCCACTTGGGACGATGACGTGTTCAAAGATGCAGTCGTTTCAAACCTTGCTGAAGGTCGCTTCAACCTCGTGATCGTCGTCGACCAAATTACTGACGAGCTCAAACGAATCGTGCCATACATCAATAGTCACACCCTCCCCGAAGTCAACTTCTATGCACTTGAGGTTTCGTACGCTCAACATGCCGAAGTTGAAATTATTCAGCCTGTTACATACGGCATCGAGAGTGTCGAAGCAAAGCGTTCGCGTAATCGAAATTCGTGGTCGGAGTTCGATTATTTCGACGCGCTTAGATTGCACGCGGATGCCGTCAAGGTCGCGATAAACCGGCTTTATGTGCACGCGGTTGATCATGGGGCAACTTTTGTCTACGGTAATGGTGCTACGCCTTCGCTTGGGGCGCAATTTCTTGTGAACAATAAACGTGTCTCGGTCTGGACATCTTACTTCACGTCGTCCGGTCCGAGCATCGATATCAATTTCGCATGGTTTTATGAAAGTTTCGAGTATCCGGCTTTAGAGGAGTTCGTTCTCAAAATGAATGCGATTCCTGGCATCGATAAATATTATAGAGAAGTCTTGCCAAAGCGCTTTAAGGCGAGGCCGTCGGTGCCCATCGAGGTATGTTTCGCGGATCAGGATTCAGTAGATAAATTAATCTCGAGTCTTGAAGATCTCTTGCATTCCAAACCAGTAGACTTCAAAGCTTAAACATGAAGACGATCGTTCAAAAATTCGGCGGCAGTTCGCTCGCATCGCCCGAGCTGCGCGAGATCGCCGCGTCGCGCGTGCTCGAGTCGCGCGCCCGCGGCGCGTCTCCCGTCGTCGTGTGCTCGGCGCTCGGTCGCGCGCCCGAACCGTACGCGACCGACTCGCTGCTCGCACTTTTGGGGCCGAGCCGCGGCGGCCCGAACCGCGATCTGCTGATCTCGTGCGGCGAGGCGATCGCTTGTGCGATCTTTGCAGAATTGCTCACGTCGTGGGGCGCGGACGCGCAAGCGATGACCGGTGGTCAAGCCGGCATCATCACCGACGCGACCTTCGGCGACGCGTGTATCTTACGCGTCGAGCCGTCCAACATCTTCGCCGCGCTCGAACGGGGCGTCATTCCCGTCATCACCGGCTTTCAGGGTGTGACCGAGGGCGGCGCGGTGACGACGCTCGGCCGCGGTGGCAGCGATCTCTCGGCGATCGCGCTCGGCGACGCGCTCGGAAGCGAAGCCGTCGAAATCTTTACCGACGTCAGCGGCGTCATGACGGGCGATCCGCGCCGCATCGCGGGTGCCCACACGATCGATCGCGTCAACTATGCGGAGATGGTCGAGCTCGCATCCGACGGCGCGAAAGTAATGCACGCCAAGGCGGCGGAGTTCGCGCGGCTCACGCAGACGCCATACGTGGTCAAAGGCTTGCGCTCGGGGTTCGGCTCGACGATCGATGAGGGCCACACACCGGCTTCGATGAAGCCCGTCACCGGCATCACGAGCTTGCGCGACGTCGTCTTCATCCGCGTCATCCAAGGCGAGATCGACGATCTCGACGCGCGCGCGCAGCTCGAACTCGAACTCTTCCGGCGCCTCGCCGAACGCGACGTCTCCGTCGACATGATCAACGTCAACAACGCCGGCATCTTTTTCATCATCGATCGCGAGAAGTTGCCGATCGTGCGCGAAGAACTCGCCGGCCTCAACGTGGCCATTCGCGTGCGTTCGCACTGCGCGAAGCTTTCGATCGTCGGGTCGGGCATGCGCGGGACGCCCGGCGTCATGTATCGCGTCGTCTCCGCGCTCAAAGAAGGCGGCATCGAGATCATCCACTCGACCGACTCCAACATCACGATCTCCGTGCTCGTCCCCGAGGAGGACGTCGCGCGCGGCGAACAGGCGATTCACGACTATTTTCGGCTCGGTCGCAGCGCCGTGGCGGCGCTGGTGGAGAATTGATGGCACAGCCCGCACGCGCCCCCTTCGGTCCGCTCATGACGGCGATGCTCACGCCGTTCGATCCCGCGGGCCGCGTCGATCTGCACGAAGCCGCGCGCCTCGCGCGTTTTCTCATCGCCGAAGGCAATACCGCGCTCGTCATCTCTGGAACGACGGGCGAATCGCCGGCACTCGACGACGACGAGAAACTCGCGCTCTTCGCTACATGTAAGGCCGCCGTGGGCGATCGCGCGGCGATCGTCGCCGGGACCGGCGGTAACAACACGAAGCACAGCGTCGATCTCACCGAACGCGCGACCGCGCTCGGGGTCGACGGCATCCTCGCCGTCGTGCCCTACTACAACAAGCCGACGCAAGACGGCATGTTGCTGCACTTCGGCGCGATCTCCGCCGCGACGGCGCTGCCGATCGTCGTCTACAACATCCCATCGCGCACGGGCGCGAACATGTTGCCTGCGACGCTGCTGGAACTCGCACGTCGCCATCACCATATCGCGGGCGTCAAAGAGTCGAGCGGCGATCTCGCGCAATTTTCGGAAATCTTGCGCGAACGTCCCGGCGATTTCGGCTTTTGGGTCGGCGACGATTATCTCTTGTTGCCCTCGCTCGCACTCGGCGGCGATGGGCTCATCAGCGTCGCCGCGCATCTCTGCGCGCGCGAGTATCGCGCGATGCACGCCGCGTTCGCGAGCGGCGACGTCACGACGGCGGCTCGTATTCACCTCGAACTCTCGCCGCTCGTCGCAGCGCTCTTCGCAACCACGAGCCCGATCCCGCTCAAGTGGGCGATGCACGAACTCGGATTCGGCGTCGGGGGTTGTCGCTCGCCGCTCGGCGCGATGCCGGAGGATCTTGCGGCGCGATTGCGGCCGCTGCTCGAGCCGTATCGCGAACGCGCGCGAGCGACGCTCGCGACCGAACCGTAGCGCGTGCAACGCGTCCGGATTCTCGGTTGCCGGGTCGATGCGATCGGACCCGGCGAAGCCGTAACGCGCATCGTCGAGCTCGCGCGCGGCGACGCACCGTCGCTCGTCGTGACGCTGGGCACCGAGATGGTCGTGCGCGCGCGTTCGGATATCGCCTTTCGCGACCTCGTCAACTCGGCAGCGCTCTCGCTGTGCGATACGATCGGCGTGCTCTTCGCCGCGCGGCTCGAAGGTGCGCGGTTGACCGAACGCGTGGCCGGTGTCGATCTCCTAGGTCCCCTCTGCGCGGCGTTCGCACGCGATGCGACGCCCGTGTATTTTCTCGGGGCGAAGGGCGATACGGCCGCGCGTGCGGCGC
>JAABUX010007670.1_pt1 | contig 12599 bp, 11 predicted proteins | sample 5561851 | NCBI WGS metagenome assembly JAABUX01 (sample SAMN10711883, study PRJNA513361) | rock metagenome | isolation source: Antarctica rocks | place: Antarctica: Victoria Land, Richard Nunatak red sandstone | collected 2016-01-03 | reverse complement strand
GGGAGAAGCTGCAGCAGAACATGATCCTGCGCGCCCGCATCATCGACAGCATCCGCCGCCGCATGATCGCCGACGGGTTCAACGAGTTCCAGACGCCGATCCTGACCGTGAGCAGCCCCGAGGGCGCGCGTGACTTCCTGGTGCCGGCGCGGCTGCACCCCGGCAAGTTCTACGCCCTGCCGCAGGCGCCGCAGCAGTTCAAGCAGTTGTGCATGGTCGCGGGGTTCGACCGCTACTTCCAGATCGCGCCCTGCTTCCGCGACGAGGCCGGGCGGGCGGACCGCACGCTGGTGTTCTACCAGCTCGACGTGGAGATGAGCTTCGTCACCCAGGAGGACGTGTTCGCCGCCATGGAGCCGGTGATGCAGGGGGTGTTCGCGGAGTTCGCCGGCGGGCGCGAGGTGGACAGCGCTCCGTTCCGCCGTATCCCCTACAAGACGGCGATGCTGGAATACGGCAGCGACAAGCCGGACCTGCGCAACCCCCTGCGGATCAGCGACGTGACCAGCGCATTCGCCGGATCGGGCTTCGGCCTGTTCGCGCGCATCGCGGCGTCGGGTGGCGTGGTGCGGGCGATCCCGGCACCGGGGGCGGGCGGGCGTCCGCGCGGCTTCTTCGACAAGCTGAACGAGTGGGCGCGCGGCGAGGGCGCGGGCGGGCTGGGCTACGTCATCTTCGAGGAGGATGGCGGGCGCGGGCCGATCGCCAAGAACCTGGAGACCGAGCGGATCGAGGCCATCCGGGTCGCCTGCGGGCTGGGCGCGGGCGACGCGGTGTTCTTCGCGGCCGGGCAGGCGGAGGAGGCGGCGAAGTTCGCCGGGCTGGTGCGGACCCGGCTGGGCCAGGAGCTGGGCATGATCGAGCAGGAGTGCTTCCGCTTCTGCTGGATCACCGACTTCCCGATGTACGAGCGGGACGAGGCCACGGGGGCCATCGACTTTAGTCACAACCCCTTCAGCATGCCGCAGGGCGAGATGGCAGCGCTGGAGGGGCAGGACCCGCTGAGCATCGGCGCCTACCAGTACGACATCGTCTGCAACGGCTACGAGATGAGCAGCGGCGCCATCCGCAACCACAAGGCGGACATCATGGTGCGCGCCTTCGAGCTGGCGGGCTACACGGCGGCGGACGTGGAGGAGCGGTTCGGCGGGATGCTGAACGCCTTCCGCTACGGCGCCCCCCCGCACGGCGGCATGGCGGCAGGGATCGACCGCATCGTCATGCTGCTGGCCAACGAGCCGAACCTGCGCGAGGTCAACCTGTTCCCGATGAACCAGCAGGGCGAGGACTTGATGATGGGCGCCCCCTCCGCGGTAGAGCCGGTGCGGCTGAAGGAGCTGTCGGTGCGGGTGGACATGCCGCCGAAGGCCAAGGCGGGGTAGCCGCGCCTCACCCTATTCCCGGTGGGAGCAGAAGCCTGGATCTTGTCCGCCTGCCCCGGCTGGCGAGTCTGGCGCTGCGAGCCTATGTGACAACCAACCTGTTCCGGAGTCCAAGCGCCATGCGCATGCGCCATATCGCCACCGCCGGCCTGCTTGGCACCATCAGCCTGACCGCCCCGGCGCTGGCCGCCGATCCCGTGCCCCTGGCCGCGCACCGCGCCCTGTATAAGCTGACCATGGACAGCAGCCACGGCGGCGACGTCACCGCCGCCAGCGGCACCATGGCCTACGAGATCACCGATGTCTGCGACGGCTGGGCAACCCGGCAGCGCCTGGCCATGACGCTGACCAACCGCGACGGCCAGGACATCGAGAGCGTGTCCGACTACGCCACCTGGGAAAGCAAGGACGGCCTGTCCATGCGCTTCCGCATGCGCCAGACCACCGACACCGCCGTCACCGACCAGGTCGAAGGCACCGCCAAGCTCGACAGCGTCGGCGGCCCCGGCAGCATCAGCTACACCGTGCCGGACGAGAAGACGCTGCCCATTCCCGCCGGCACCGCCTTCCCGATGGTCCATACCGCGACGATCATCGCCGCGGCGGAGGCGGGCAAGCGGTTCATTGCCCTGCCGATCTTCGACGGCACCGGGGACAAGGGCGTGCAGGACAGCTCGGTTGCCATCGCCAACTGGAACCCGCCCTCCGCCGCCGCCTACCCGGCCTTGGCGGAACTGCCGAGCGGCCGTGTGCGCGTCGCCTTCTTCGACCGGATGCACTCGGCCGCCAGCAAGGACAAGGTGGCCGGCAGCCCCGACTACGAGGTCGGCATGAAATACTGGTCCAACGGCGTCGCCGACGACCTGCAGATGGACTTCTCCGACTTCGTCATGCGCGGCAAGCTGTCCGAGTTCACCCTCGTGGAGCCGCACTGCTAAGCTAATGGCCTGGTCCCTGCGCGACGCGCCGCGGCTGGACGGCAAGGTGGCCATCGTCACCGGCGCGACGGGCGGCTTGGGCTGGGAGGTGGCGCTGGGCCTGGCCATGCAGGGCGCCACCACGGTCCTGGCCGGGCGCAACCCGGTGAAGGGCGCCGACGCCTTGACCCGGCTGATGGCCCGTGTGCCGGGTGCTGAGGCGCGGTTCGAACTGGTGGACTTGGCCAGCCTGGACTCCGTGGCGAGCTTCGCCGCGCGCATGGCCGCGGCGCACCCGGCTGTGTCGGTGCTGGTGAACAACGCCGGCGTCATGTCGCCGCCGGCCCGGCGGGTGACGGCGGACGGGTTCGAGTTGCAGTTCGGCACCAACTACCTGGGCCACTTCGCCCTCACGGCCCGGCTGCTGCCGCAGTTGCTGGCGTCCGGCGGCGCCCGGGTGGTCAGCGTCGCCAGCCTGGCGCACCGCATGGCGCGGATCGACTTCGAGGACCCGCAGGGCGCCAAGCACTACCGGGCACGAGCATCCTACGGACAGAGCAAATTGGCCATGTTGATGTTCGCGCTGGAGCTGCAGCGCCGGGCCAAGATGGCGGGATGGGCGTTGACCAGCATCGCCGCGCATCCCGGCCTGGCGGTGACGGACCTCATCGCCAACGGTCCCGGCGGCGGCAACCCCGGCCTGCGGGAGCACGCGATGCAGGCCGCGTTCCGCCTGTTCGGCCAGTCGGCGGCCCAGGGGGCGCTGCCGCTGCTGTTCGCGGCGGTGGCGCCGGACGCCAAGGGCGGCGGGTATTACGGGCCGGACGGGTTCATGGAGACCAGGGGCGCGGTCAGCCCTTCGCGCATCATGCCGCAGGCGATGGATGCCGGGGTAGCGGCACGGCTGTGGATGCTGTCGGAGAAGTTGACCGGCCAAACGTTCGCGGCAGGCGGTTAAAGTCCCCCTCTGGCTTGCGAACCCTACCAGGAGCAGGTGCGGCGGCGCGGTGGGCGCTGTCGTCTAGGTCTGGCCGCTTGTGGATTGCAGGGCTTGGGGCCAGGCCGCATCCTGCAGCCCGCTTGACGGAGATTTCCATGCGCATCCACATCCAGAACCTCGAAGGCATGGTTGCCGACGCCGTCACCTTGCAGGACTGGCACGCGGCCGCGGCCCGCGCCGGGCTGGCGGAGGGACATCATGCGGTCAGCGTCGGCGAGACCCTGGACGACTTCGCCCGCGTGATCCCGGAGACGGAGGCGCTGGTGACGGCAACTCGGGCCACCCAGTCGCTGTTCCCCGCCGATGCGCCCCGGCTGAAGCTGATGTTTTGCACCTCGGCCGGGCTGGACCCGGTGCCGTTCGGCAGCCTGCCGCCGGGCCTGCCGGTGCTCAACAACCGCGGCGTGCACGGCCCCAAGGCCGGTGAGTATGGCATCATGGCGCTGCTGATGCTGGCCAACCACCTGCCAGCGCTGATCGGCAGCCAGCAGGCGCGGGTGTGGGACCGCCGCACCAGCAGCACCCTGGACGGGCGGCGGCTGACGGTGGTGGGCCTGGGCAGCCTTGGCGGCGCCGTGGCCGAGCAGGCGGCACGGTTCGGGATGCGGGTGACGGGCGTGCGTGCCCGCCCAGCCCCGCACCCCGCCTGCGAGCGCGTGCTGCCCTCGACCGAGCTTGACGCCGCGCTGGCCGACACGGAGTTCCTGGTGCTGGCCTGCCCGCTGACGCCTGCGACGCGGGGCCTCCTGGACCGCCGGCGCATCGGCCTGCTGCCGCGGGGCGCCGGGGTGATCAACATCGGGCGTGGCCCGCTGCTGGACCAGGAGGCGCTGTGCGACGCGCTGGACGGGCGCGCGCTGTCCGGGGCGGTACTGGACGTGTTCGTGCCCGAGCCGGTGCCGCCGGAGCACCGGCTGTGGACGACGCGCAACCTGGTGATGACGCCGCATGTGTCGAGCGACGACGCCCTGACCTACAACGCCCGCAGCCTGGACGTGTTCATCGAGAACCTGGCCGCATTCGAGCAGGGGCGGAACCTGCCGAACCTTTTCAGCAGGGAACGGGGCTACTGATCACCAACGGCCATCCGCTTTGACCCTTCCGCTATCGCGTCGTCATTGCGAGACTTGATCGTACGCGCCAACCGCCGTGTGGTCATCCACCACCGGCGCGCCGGGGACGGCGGCATCGAGGCGCCGCTCATCGCCAAGGGAGTCATCCTGCTGGACCCGCCCGGCATCCGGATCGAGATGGAAGATTTCCACGCCCCTTGACGGCCAGATAACCATCCTGGTGTTGGCGAGGCGGTCTCAAAGACTTCGCCCCCGCCGGATCACCCCATCCCCAAACCGGCCGCGCAACGCATCCACCGCCCGCTGCGCCGCAACCCGCCTCGGCGCATCCGGGTCCGCCAAGTCCGGCAAGTCCGCCAGCGTGCCCGGCAGCAGCGGATTAGCGCCCAGGCCGATCAGGCGGAAGGCGGTGCCGTCGGCCTCGCGTTGCAGCAGCGCGCGCCCGGCGTGGAACAGGCTGTCGGGCAGGGCGGTCGGCCCGGGCAGCCGCTGGGTGCGGGTGCGGCTGGCGAAGCGGGCCGTTTTGAGCTTCAGCACGACGCCACCGGCCGAGAACCCGCCCTCCCGCAGCCGCCGCGCCAGCTTCTCCGCCATGCGCCACAGGTGCTTCTCCAGCAGCGCCGGGTCGGCGAGGTCGGTGTCGAAGGTGGTCTCGGCGCTGACCGACTTGGTGTCGCGTTCCGGCTGGACCGGGCGGGCGTCCTCGCCGCGGGCACGGCGGGCCAGGGCCGGGCCATCATCGCCAAGGTGGATGCGGGCAGAGCGGTCATCCAGGGCCTGCAAGTGGCCCAGGCGGGTCAGGCCCAGCGCGTGCAGCTTGCGCTCCTGGGCGGGGCCGACGCCGGGCAGCAGGCGCACTGGCTCCCCGGCCAGCAACGCAGCCGCGTCGCCTCCCAGCACCGCAAACCCGCGCGGCTTGTCCCGGCCGGCGGCGAGCTTGCTCAGCAGCCGGTTGGGCGCCAGGCCGACCGAGACGGTGACGCGCACCTCCGCCTCCACCCGCAGGGCGAAGCGGGCAAGCACCGCGGCGGGTGGGGCGCCGTGCAGGGCCTGGGTGCCGGACAGGTCCAGCACGGCCTCGTCGATGGACAGCGGCTGCACCAGCGGCGTCAGGTCAGCCATCAGGGTGCGGATGTGCCGGGCGGCGGCGGCATACTTGGCCATGTTGGGGCGGATGACCTCGGCGTCCGGGCAGGCCTTCAGCGCCTGGAACATTGGCATGGCGCTGCGGACGCCGTGCATCCGGGCGACGTAGCAGGCCGCCGCCACCACGCCACGGGTGCCGCCGCCGATCACCACGGGGCGCCCGGCCAGGTCGGGCCGGTCCCGCTTCTCGACGCTGGCGAAGAAGGCGTCGCAGTCGATGTGGGCGATGGACAGGGTGCGCAGCTCCGGGTGGCGCACGATCCGGCGGGAGCCGCAGGCGGCGCAGGCCGGCCCCGGCGGCGCCGCGCCGCAGTCCCGGCAGAGGCTATGCAAGGGGGCGGCTAGCAAGGGGGCGGCTAGCAAGGGGGCGGCTAGTCATACGGGGGCCACAGCCACGCCGCGCCGCGCACGCCGCTGCTGTCGCCGTGCTGGTTGCGGACGACGGGAGTGACGGCCACGTCGCTGAACACGTACTGGCTGATCAACGGCGGCACCTGGTCGTATAGGTGCTCCATATTGGACAAGCCGCCGCCCAGCACGATCACGTCGGGGTCCAGCACGTTCACGATGACGGCCAGGCCGCGCGCCAGGCGGTCGGCGTGGCGGTCCAGCGCGGCCTGGGCGGCAGCATCCCCGGCGGCGGCGCGGGCGCTCAGGGTGGCGCCGTCCGGGGCGCCGCCGGACCGGGCCAGGCCGGGGCCGGCCAGGTAAAGCTCCAGGCAGCCGTGCTGGCCGCACCAGCAGCGGGGCAAGGGCATCTCGTCGGCGCGGGGCTGCGGCAGGCAGGTGTGGCCCCACTCGCCGGCGATGCGGTTGCGGCCGGACAGCACCTGGCCGCCCACCACGACCCCGCCGCCGCAGCCGGTGCCGATGATCACGCCGAACACGCAGTGCTGCCCGGCCCCCGCGCCATCCGCGGCCTCGCTGAGGGCGAAGCAGTTGGCGTCGTTCTCGATCCGCACCGGGCGGCCGAGGGCGGCGGCCAGGTCTTGGTCGAGCGGCCTGCCGATCAGCGTCTGGGTGTTGGCGTTCTTGACCAGGCCGGTGGCCGGGCTGATGACGCCGGGGATGCCGATGCCGACCGTGGCGGGCACGGCCAGCCCTTCCTCCGCCCCCGCCACCAGGCCGGCGATGGTGGAGACGATGCCGTCGTACTGCCCCGGCGTGTCGGCCCGGCGGCGCCAGGCAACCGCGCCCGCCGGGTCCAGCACGGCCACCTCGATCTTGGTGCCGCCCAGGTCGATGCCGATTCGATGTCCCATGTCCCGTTCATACATTTCCGGCGCCCGCTTGCTCAAGCGCCGCCTCCGTGAGGATACTGAGGACATGACCGAGACCCTCGACGTGAAGGGCATGACCTGCCCCCTGCCGGTGCTGCGCGCCAACCGGGCGCTGCGCCGCATGCCGCCCGGCGCCACCCTGCGCGTGCTGGCGACCGACCGCGCCGCGGTGGCCGACTTCGCCGCCTTTTGCCAGGAGACCGGGCACCTGCTGCTGGCCCAGGACGAGGAAGCCGGCGTGTTCGGCTTCACCATCCAGCGGCGGCCCGATCCGCCTGATGCCGGGGACGCACCCTGATGACCGTCGCCCTGTTCACCCACCCCGCCGGCCTGGACCACGACACCGGCCCCGGCCACCCCGAATGCCCCGACCGCCTGCGCGCCGTGCTGCAGGCCCTGGAGCACCCGGACTTCGTCTCCCTGCTGCGCGAGGTCTCCCCGGAGGCCACGGTCGAGCAACTGGAGCGCGTGCACCCGCCCGACTACGTCCGCGCCATCCTGGCGATCCGGCCGCCGGTGGGCGACATGGTGCAGTTGGACGGCGACACCTTCATGAGCCACGGCAGCCGTGAGGCCATCCTGCGGGCCTGCGGCGGCGCAGTCGCGGCGGTGGACGCGGTGATGGAGGGCTGGGCGCGCGCGGCCTTCGTCGCCACGCGCCCGCCGGGGCACCACGCGGAACGGTCGCGGCCGATGGGGTTCTGCCTGTTCAACGGCGCTGCCGCGGCCGCGCTGCACGCCCGCGCACGCTGGGGCCTGCGGCGGGTGGCGGTCGTGGACTTCGACGTGCATCACGGCAACGGCACCCAGGACATCTTCGAGGCCGACGCCGAGCTGATGTATGTGAGCAGCCACCAGTCCCCCTGCTACCCCGGCACCGGCGCCGCGGGGGAGCGCGGCATTGACGGGAACGTGCTGAACCTGCCGCTCGCCCCGGGGGCCACAGGCGTCGAATTCCGCCGCGCGTGGGAGCGCACCGGGCTGCCCGCCCTGCACGACTTCGCGCCGGAGCTGCTGATCGTGTCGGCCGGGTTCGATGCGCACCGGGCGGACCCGCTGGCCGAGCTGCTGCTGGAGACGGAGGATTTCGGCTGGATGACCGATCAGTTGCTCGCCGTCGCCGATCAGCACACCAGTGGGCGGCTGGTGTCGGTCATGGAGGGCGGCTATGACCTGCGCGCCCTGGCGGCCTCCGCCGCCTTGCACGTCCGCCGGCTGATGCGGCAATAGGGGCGGCATAAAACGGGACTGGACCACACCATGGCGGACGACATCACCGGCCTGTCCTTCGAGGACGCGCTGGCCGAGCTGGAACGGATCGTGCGCGGGCTGGAGGGCGGGCAGCAGAAATTGGAGGAGGCCATCGGCAGCTACGAGCGGGGCGCTGCGCTGCGCCGGCACTGCGAGGCCAAGCTGGCCGAGGCCGAGGCGCGGGTGCAGGCCATCGTCGAGCGGGCGGACGGGACCGTTGGCCTGAAGGCGATGGACTAGATGGGCGAGGCGCCGATGGTCGAAGCGTCGGGGGTCGAAGCGTCGGGGGCTGAGGCGTTGGACCGCATCGACGTTCAGGCCGCCCTGGCTGAGCAGGCCCTCGTTGTCGAGCAGGCCATCGACACCCTCCTGCTGCTGCCGGAGGGGCATGAGCTGCGCCTGGTCGAAGCGATGCGCTATGCGACGCTGGGTGGCGGCAAGCGGATGCGCGGCTTCCTGGTGATGGAGGTCGCCGGCCTGTTCGGCGTGGCAAGGGCGTGCGCGGCGCGGGTGGCGGCCTCGGTGGAGATGCTGCACGCCTACTCGCTGGTGCATGACGACCTGCCGGCGATGGACGACGACGACCTGCGCCGCGGCCAGCCCAGCACGCACAAGGCGTTCGACGAGGCGACCGCCATCCTGGCCGGCGACGCCCTGCAGGCCCTGGCGTTCGAGTTGCTGGCCGACCCCAACACCCACTCCGACCCGCTGGCCCGGTGCGAGCTGGTGGCAGCGCTGGGCCTGGCGGCCGGGGCGCGGGGCATGGCGGGCGGGCAGATGATCGACATGGCGACCGAGGGACAGGTCCTGACCGCCGCCGAGGTGGCGCGGCTGCAGGCGTTGAAGACCGGGCGGCTGATCCAGTACAGCGCCGAGGCCGGGGCGATCCTGGGCCGCGCCGCGCCGCCGCTGCGGGCGCACATCGCGGCGTATGGGCGGGACCTGGGTGCTGCGTTCCAGATCGCCGACGATGTGCTGGATGCGGTCGGCACCACGGCGGGCATCGGCAAGACCGCGGGGAAGGACAAGGCCGCGGGCAAGGCGACCCTGGTGGCGCTGCTGGGGGTGGAGCGCGCCCGGGCGCAGGCGGCGATGTTGGCGGCGCAGGCGGTGGCGCACCTGGCGGCGTTCGACGGGCGGGCAGACCGGTTGCGGGCGCTGGCGGCGTATGTCGTTGCCCGGCAGCACTAGCACTACTGCTACTTCCTCCTTCTCCGGCCTTGGGCCGCAGCGCGGACCAAGGCCGGGGTGAGATGGAAGAGTATTGTCCCGGTGCCTAAACGCCGCGCCGATCAGCTCCTGGTGGATCGCGGCCTGGTCGAGAGCCGCACCCGCGCGCAGGCACTGATCCTGGCCGGCAAGGTGTGGAGCGGCGATCGCCGTGTGAGCAAGGCCGGCGACAGCCTGGCGGAGGACGCGGCGCTGGAGGTGCGCGGCCAAGACCACCCTTGGGTGTCGCGCGGCGGGCTGAAGCTGGACCATGCATTGCAAGCCTTCGGCCTGTCCCCGGCCGGGCTGACGTGCCTGGATGTCGGCGCCTCGACCGGCGGCTTCACCGACGTGCTGCTGCACCATGACGCCACCCGGGTTTATGCCGTCGATGTCGGGCATGGCCAGCTTGCGTGGTCGCTGCGCACCGACCCGCGCGTTGTGGTGCTTGAGCGGACCAACGCCCGGTACTTGACGGCAGCCCAGGCGCCCGGCCCCGTGCAGGCCCTGGTGTGCGACGCCAGCTTCATCGGCCTGTCCACCCTGTTGCCGGCGCCGCTGGCCCTTTGCGTGCCGGGCGCCTGGGCGGTTGCGCTGATCAAGCCGCAGTTCGAGGCTGGGCCGGGCCAGGTCGGCAGCAAGGGGGTGGTGCGGGACGCCGGGGTGCATCGGGCGGTGTGCGCGCGGGTGCGGGATTGGTGGGCAGGGCTGCCGGGCTGGACGGTGCTGGGCATTGAGGACAGCCCGATTACGGGGCCGGAGGGCAACCGGGAGTTCCTGATCGGTGCACGGCTAGGTTGAGTCGGGAATCAGGATTGGATGGTGGAGGGGGTTTCCGGATTAGAACTCTCCGCCCGTGTTCGCCACTGTTCGGAAAGTCAGGCCCCGTAAGGGTTTGAGACGGCATAGATTTCCGCCACTGTCCGCCTATGTGCGCCCACATTCACAACATCGTTGTGGGCTGGCTTGTGGGCCAAGTCCGGAGTGGTAGGTTAGGTGGATGGTTCGACTCTCGGCATTAGGGGTGAAACGACTTTCCAAGCCGGGCCGCTACGGCGACGGCGGCGGGCTTTGGCTGCAAGTGCGTGATCTCACACATAAAAGCTGGCTGTTCCGCTATCGGCTGCATGGCCGGGACCGGGAGATGGGGCTAGGAAGTTTGGTGGAGAGATCGCTTGGCGAGGCTCGGGAAGACGCTGTTGCGTGCCGCAAGCTGATGCTGGCCGGCATAGACCCGATTGAACACCGGAAGCAGGCTAGGGCCGAACAGGCGGCGGCTGCCGGCGCGCACACCTTCCGGGACGTGGCGGAGCGTTACATCCAGGCGCACGAGGCCGGCTGGCGCAACGACAAGCACGCCTACCAGTGGGCGCAAAGCCTGACGGCCTACGCCTACCCGCAGCTTGGCGACATACCCGTTGCCCGGGTGGACACCGCTGCCGTCATGCGCGCCCTGGAACCGGTGTGGCAGGCCAAGTCTGAAACCGCCTCCCGGGTCCGCGGGCGCATTGAGTCCATCCTGGACTACGCCACGGCGCACGGCTGGCGCACCGGAGAGAACCCGGCGCGATGGCGGGGGCACTTGGCCAACCTACTGCCTGCGCCGCGCACCGTGGCCAAGGTGGAGCATCACGCGGCGTTGCCCTACAGCGAGGTGGAGGCGTTCCTGGCGGCGGTGGCAGGCGAGGGCGGGACGGGCGCGGTGGCGCTGCGCTTCGTGATCCTGACGGCCTGCCGCACGAGCGAGGCTCTGGGCGCCACCTGGCGGGAGATGGACCTGGAACGGGCCGTGTGGACCGTGCCCGGGGAGCGGATGAAGGCCGGGCGGGAACATCGCGTGCCGCTGTCGGCTGCGGCGCTGGCGCTGCTGGCGGAGATGGGTCAGGCCGGGATGGATGCGGATGCCTACGTGTTCCCCGGGTCCGGCAGGTCCGGGCACCTGTCCAACATGACGCTTATGGCGCTGCTGCGCCGGATGGAGCGGCCGGACCTGACCGTGCATGGGTTCCGCAGCACGTTCCGCGATTGGACGGCGGAGGAAACCAGCACGCCGCGTGAGGTGGCGGAGATGGCCCTGGCGCATACGCTCAAAGACAAAACGGAGGCGGCGTACCGGCGCGGCGACCTGTTCGCCAAGCGGGCTGCGCTCATGACGGAATGGGCGGCGTTCTGCGGAGTGGGGGAGGGCTAGGCGGCTTCCTGTTGCTTCCCCGCGGCATCGAGGCGTGCCGTCTCCGCCGCCGAATACCAGAACCGCTCACCCTTCGCGCCACGTGGTCCGCGTGCCCACTGCTGCCGTTCCAGGGACGCGGCGATCCGCCGCTGGTCGGCTGTGCCCAGCTTGGCGGTGTCCAGTCCAAGGGCTTGCCACGCAACGTCCGCCACCGTCACCCGTGCCAGGGCGGTGGGGTTTGGGCTGTCCTTGACGCCGTTGGTAGGCTGCCGCGGCGGCAGCCCGGCCAGGAACCGGCTGATGTTGTCTTCCCAGGCGTCGGACTCGTAGCGTGCCTCTTGCTGGGGTGCGATGTGTTCGCGTTCGAACTCCTTATCGGGCCACCATAGCGCACCCTGCCAGAACAGGTTGACGGCCTCGGCAAAGAGCTGGTCCCGGTCGTGTTCCAGGGCTTCAATATCGGCCCTGCTGCACCACACCGGCCAGAACCGCCGGCCGCCCGTCTCGTCGCGCAGGTAGATGCGCTTGTTCGTGGTGCCAACAAACACGCACTGGCGGGCCTCGGTGACTTCCTTGCGTCCGAACTTTGGGGTGAACCGCTCATGCGTGCGGGTGATGAACGCCTTGAGGTCGGCGTTCTCCGCCTTCGTCATGGCGGACATTTCGGCCACCTCGCACAGCCACTTGCCCCGCATGTGCATGGACACCCGCACGTCATCGCGTTGCAGATCCGGCAGGCCATCGGAGAACCACGGCCCGGCCAGGACGGCGCAGGCGGTGGACTTGCGAATGCCTTGGTCGCCTTCCAGCACCAGCATATAATCACATTTGCACCCAGGGCGCAGGATGCGGGCCACCATCGCCACCAGGAACATCTTGCCGATGCCGGCGGTGTAGTCGTTATGCTCGGCGCCTAGATAGTAGGACAGCCACATGCCGACCCGTTCCTTGCCGTCCCAGCGCAGGCCGGTCAGGTAGTCCTTCACCGGGTGGAAGCTTCGCTCGGAGGCTCGCTTGTCCACCGCCTGATGGGCCGTGTCCTTGCTTAAGCGGGGCAGCCCGGCAAGCTGCAGGTACTCCTGCGCCTGCGTCACGTCCACGTCGCCCAAGGCGCGAAAGGTGTGCGCCGTGCCGGATGGATCGCCCGGGAGCGGCGCCACCACGAACG
>JAABUX010007668.1_pt1 | contig 12602 bp, 9 predicted proteins | sample 5561851 | NCBI WGS metagenome assembly JAABUX01 (sample SAMN10711883, study PRJNA513361) | rock metagenome | isolation source: Antarctica rocks | place: Antarctica: Victoria Land, Richard Nunatak red sandstone | collected 2016-01-03 | reverse complement strand
GCCGGCGTCGCCTCCGCCGTGCTGACGGTCGGGCTGACCCTCGTCTGGTTGGCCGGCAAAGAGGTCATCCGGCATCGCCTCTACCGCGGGTTCGGGGAGGCGCATGAGGTGTGGGCCGGCGCGGCGCGGCGGACGCATCGTTTCTACACGTTGCTCTTCACGCCGATCCTGCTCGCCTTCGCGACCTGGATCGTGGCCGCGGGTTGGCTGTCCAAGCCGGCGGTCGCGTGGCCCTACTTGATCTTCTGCCTCGCGACGCCGGTGATCATGTGGCGTCTCCTGTACACGCTCAACGAGATCATGATCGGCTTCGGCCTGCTGTTCATGTGCGCCATCACGGCGAGCGGGCACATGCCCGCGCTGCTAGGCTTGACGATAGTACCCGCTTATGCCGCAGCGATGATCCCGCTGGGCCTTGCCGAGCACCGCCAGTTCCGGGCGCTGCGCATGCGGCTGGAGGCGCGGGGCGCGGGGCGGGGCGAGGCGCCGGGCGGGGCGGGGGCATGAGCGCGGCGGACCTGGAGGCGGAGGACATGGGGGCAGGGGTCGCCCCCGGCGCGGAGGTGCACGAGGCGCTGACCCTCGACCGGCTCGTGCATGAGCCGGCCCGCCTGGCCATCCTGGCTGTGCTCAGCAGCGCCGACGAGGTCGACTTCGCCTTCATGCAGACAGCGACCGGCCTGACCAAGGGCAATCTCAGCCGGCAGGCCGGCAAGCTCGAAGAGGCTGGCTACATCACCATCCGCAAATATTTCAAGGGCAAGATCCCGGCGACGGGCTACCGCATCGCCCCGGGGGGCAGAGCAGCGTTCGCCGCCTACTGGGCGCGCATCGCCGCCATCGGAGACGGCATCGGGCAGTCGATGACGTGAAAAAAGATTCGTGATTAGGAGGCGCGCACATGTCTCGCACCAGACGCTCTATATGTCTACCGCTCGGTCTCCTCTTCCTGGTGATCGCCGCCACGGTACCCGGTGGGCCGCGCATCCGGGCGCACGCCCAGACGATCACGCCGCGCGCGGCCCTCGTGCGGGTGCTCAGCGCGCCGCGCGAGCAGCCCGGTTGGTTCGCCCCGCTCTTCCTGGCCCAGGTCAGCGTGGCGCAGGTGGAGCAGGGCATAGCCGGCGTCAAAGCGCAGTTCGGCCCCTATAAAGGTGTCGCGCCGCGGCCGGACGGTTCGTACCTGGTCACGTTCGCGCGCGGCAGCGTGCAGGCGCAGATCCACCTCGACGGGCAGGGGCGCATCGACGGCTTGCTCTTCACGAAGCCGCGGTTCACCTACGTGTCCCGCGCCGTCGCCTTCCAGGGCCTGCGCGCGCTTCCGGGACAGGTCAGCCTGCTCGTCACCGCCGACGGGGCGCCGCTGACGTCCCTCGACCCTGACCGCTCGTTGGCCGTCGGCTCGGCCTTCAAGCTGGCCGTCCTGACGGCGCTGCAGGGGCGCATCAAGGCGGGAGAGCTCTCGTGGACGCAGCAGGTCACGTTGCACGCCTCGGACAAGAGCCTGCCCGGCGGGGTGCTGCAGACCAAACCCGACGGCTCGCGCTACACCGTCGCCGACCTGGCGCGCTACATGATCTCGATCAGCGACAACACCGCCGCCGACCTGCTGATCCGCCTTGTGGGCCGGCCCGCCATCGATCCGCTGATCCCGGCGCGCGACCGGCCCATCCTGACCACGCGTGAGGCGTTCGTGCTCAAGGACCCGGCCCACCGGGACCTGCGCGACCGCTACCTCGCGGCCAGCCCAACGGAACGGCCGGCCATCCTGGCGCAGGCGGACCGGTTGCCCCTGCCGGCGCCCCGGTCGTTCGGCGCGCTGCCCCTCAGGGGACCCCTGTCGCCGCAGGTCGAGTGGTTCTTCAGCGCGCGCCAACTCTGTGCGCTCATGGCGCAGGTGCGGAGTCTGCCGCAGATGGGCGTCAACCCCGGCGTGGCCGACCCATCCGACTGGGCGCGCGTCGCCTACAAAGGCGGCTCGGAGCCGGGCGTGCTCAACCTGACCACGCTGGTCACGTCGTACAAGGGCGCGACCTACTGCGTCTCGGCCACCTGGAACAACAGCGCGCTCCTGGACGAGGGCCGCTTCGAGTCTCTGTACGGCAGCCTCCTGCACTCACTGTCCTGAGTGTCCACCCGTCGCTATACCTCACATTCCCCTACGTTGCAATGCCACAACATGACATAACCTCGTCCGTAGTATCGGATATTCGGATACCGGGCTCATGGCGCATGGCGTCGGATATTCGGATACCGGGCTCATGGCGCATGGTCCTGGTAGGGCGTAGAATAGGGCATGCGGTCTGATCCAATCGCATGCCCTGGCGCGACACAACCGACTCGACTTCTGGAGGGAACACCCATGCATGTCAACGCCGATGACCTGGCCGTCAGCAACAACGAGGCGGCGGGGCGCTACGAGGCGCGCGTCGACGGCCAGCTCGCGCTCGTCGCCTACCAGCGGGCGGGCGACCAGATCATCTACATCCACACGGAGGTACCCGAGGAATTGGAGGGGCAGGGCATCGCGGGCAGGATGACCCACGTCGCCCTGGAGGACGCGCGCGCCCAGCGCCTGTCGGTGGTTCCGCAGTGCCCCTTCGTGGCGAGCTACATCGAGCGCCACCCCGAGTACAAGGACCTCGTGTCCCCGGCCGTGTTCATCGACGATGCGCAGGCCTAACGCTATCGATAGAGGACGTAGCCCGCGACCCCGGCCAGCCCCAGGATGGCGATGAGGGGGATGCGACGGCTCACGGCTAAGCCAAAGGCCGCCGCCGCGATGAGCCACCCCGTCCGGTCGATACCCGGTTGACGCACGATGGTCCAGCAGACGGTAAGGAGGATGCCGACCACCGCCAGAGAGATGCCGCGCATCAGGCCCTCGACCCACCGCCGGCGCTCGATGCGGGCATGGATGGCGGCCACGCCCAGCACGAGCAGCGGGGGGAGTGTGATCGCGAGCAAGGCCAGGAGCGCGCCCGGATAGCCATAGGTGAGATAGCCCATACTGATCACCCATAGCCCGTTGGGACCCGGGCTGATCTGGCCGATGGCGATCGACTCGCCGAAATCCGCCTCGACGGCCCAGCCCGCGCCCAACAGGTCCTGATGCAAACTCGGCAGATTGCTGAAACCGCCCGTGGAGAACAGCGAGGCTTTCAGGAACAGCAGGAAGTACAGCACGGGATCTATCACGAGGGCTGGTCCTTCCGCGCCACGCCTCCCGACGAGCTGGGGTCCGCGAGGGCCGGCGCCGGCGCCGGCGCGCGCCAGGGCGTGAAGATCACGATCCCGAGCAGGGCCACGCCGACGAGCACGGCGACGGCCGGCGCCCTCAAGAGGACCAGGGTGAGCGCGCTGCCGAGCATGACGCCGCCGCTGACGACCAGCGATCCAACACCCTCTTTCTGTGCGCGCCGGATGAGGGGGCGCGCGAAATTGAAGGCGACCACCCCCATGATCCCTGCCGTCGCCGGTATGACGCCGCGCAAGACGGCATGGATGACCGGGCTATGCTGCACAGCCTTGTAGACGGCGGTCAGAAAACAGGTCACGATGACGCTGGGCAGCAGCAGGCCGGCCAGCGAGACGACGATGCCCCGGGTTCCGCCCAGCTTGCGCCCGATCAAGACCGTCAGGGCGATGAGGTTGATGCCCGGTGTGAACAAGCAGAGGTTCCAGAAGCGGCCCAGCTCGTCGGCCCCGATCCAGGGGCGTCGCTCGACGAATTCGCGCTGGATGAGCAGCTGGGTGGAGGCGCCGCCGCCGAAGGATTGAAGGCCGATGCCGGCCCAGATGCGCCACAGCGTCCAGATCGTCGGGGGGGCATTGTCCTCTTCCTGTTTCTGTTGCGTCCGCATAAGCGTTCTTTCTCCTTCCTACTTCACAATTCCGTGTCGCGCGCTACGACCCAGGGTCTGTGCATTGTCGAGCTAACCACGCCCGTTCGCCCCCGCGCCCCGTGGATGGTGGGGGTCTGGGGGGAGCCATCTCCCGGGGTTCCAATACGCATCAAGGTAAGAAACGACGAGGGAAGCCGCTTTGGCATCATGAGGGTGTAGAGAACCTCGTGAGCGCAAAGGAGCTTCCCCATGACTACGATAGCAGACCTCGCCCAGACGCTGCAGGAGGTGTTGACGACGACGGCGGACGCGCTGGCGCGCAAGACGGGCTTTGTGCAGCGGGCCTCCAAGCTCACCGGCGCCGCTTTCGCGCAGGCGCTCGTCTTCGGCTGGCTGGCGACCCCGCACGCGACCGTCGAGGCCCTCGCGCAGGCGGCCGCGGCCGTCGGCGTGACCATCAGCCCGCAGGGCCTGGACCAGCGCATGGGCGAATCCGCGGCCGTTTTCATGGAGGAACTGCTCGGCGCGGCGGTGCGCGCGGTCGTGGCTGCGGAGCCGGTGGCGGTCCCCGTGCTGGAGCGCTTCACGGCGGTGGCGCTGTGCGACAGCGCGACGGTCGCGCTGCCCGCCGCGCTGGCCCCGTGGTGGCCCGGCTGCGGGGGCGGGGGCGCGACCGCGACCAGGGCCGCCGCGGCGCTCAAGCTGCACGTCCGCGTCGATCTGCGCGCCGGGACGCTTACCGGGCCGCTCTTGACCGACGGGCGCACCAACGACGCCGCCGCGCCGGCACCCGGCGCCCCGCTGCCGGCCGGCGCGCTGCGCGTCGCCGACGTGGGCTTCTTCGACCTGGGCGCCTTCCGGGACATGGCCGCGCGCGACGTCTACTGGCTCTCGCGCCTGCAGTTCACCACCGCAGTCTACGACGCGGACGGCCACCGCCGGGAGGCGCTCGCCCTGCGCGCGCGGGCGGGCGGGCAGGCGGATGAGGCCGACCGGGCGGTCACCCGCGGCGTGGAGCACCGCCTGCCCGCCCGCCTCCTTGCCGTCCGCGTGCCCCCGGAGGTCGCCAACGCGCGCCGTCGGCGCACGCGCGCCGACGCCAAGCGGCACGGGCGCACCCCGAGCGCCGCCCGCCTGGCCTGGTGCGACTGGACCTTGCTGGTCACCAACGCCCCCCCGGAGGTGCTCTCCCTGCGCGAGGCGCTCGTCCTGGCGCGCGCCCGGTGGCAGGTCGAGTTGCTCTTCAAGCTCTGGAAGAGCCACGGCCACATCGACGAGTCGCGCAGCGCTCGGCCCTGGCGCGTCCTGTGCGAGGTCTGCGCCAAGCTGCTCGCCATGGTCGTCCAGCATTGGCTCCTCCTCGTCGGCTGTTGGGCCTACCCCGACCGCAGCTTGGTCAAGGCGGCCCAGACCGTCCGCCAGCACGCCCTGGCCCTGGCCACCGCGCTGCCCTGCGCCGCCCGTCTGGCCGACGCCAGCGCCGTCATCCAGCGCTGCCTGGCCGCCGGCTGCCGCATCAATCGCCGCAAGCAGCGGCCCAATACCTACCAATTGCTCCTCGATCCCGCCCTCTTGGGCTTGGGTTGATGCGTATTGGAGCCATCTCCCGGGGTTCCCCCGGAGGCGCGCCCCAACGGCGGACCCGCGGCCAGGGTCCGGGAGCCCAGTTAGCCAGGGGCGAGAGGGGGCGAGAGGGGGCGAGAAGGGGCTTGGACGACTTTTCACGAGCCCTGGCCCCTGGCTATGTTGTAGCGCCGCCGAGCGTCTTTTATGGTATATTTGGAGTGACCCTCGCACCCGTAGCTCAATGGATGGAGCAAGGACCTTCTAAGTCCGAGGTTGTGGGTTCGAGTCCCGCCGGGTGCGCGATGAGCGACGCGCCAGGGACACGGATCGCACGGGGGCGGGCGGGCCGCGACGTGGTGGCTATGGTGTAAAGGTTAACACTGCAGATTGTGGCTCTGCCGATCTGGGTTCGAGTCCCAGTAGCCACCCACCACAGTTGCACTCGGCGCCCCAACGGTAGCTTTCGACCGGGAGCTACCGCTGGGGCGTTTCACTATCCCTCGAGGTCCGACAGTTCGTCCGTGTCATCGTTGGCCTCGGCCTCGATGTCGTCACCAGGCTGCGCGTCGACCTCGACATCGACCACATACAGGTCGACGGCGACGACCGCCTCACCGCTGTCCCCGGTCGAGACCACCGTCTCTTGCGCGCCGAACACGGAGAGGGACGCCCGCGCCGGGGCGTCCGACCACTCCGGCCCCTGTGGCCTTTTCTTGCGCCGCTCCGGCGGGGGTAAGACGCGCGACAGGTAGCGGTAGGCGTCCTCCATGTCGCGCGTGGCCCCACCCCGCTCGCGCAGGGTGTCGTAGCGGGCCTGAACCTCCGTCCTGTTGCTGCCGACCGACAGGCCAAGCGCGCCGCACGCGCGCGCCGTGCGCCTGTACCGCTCGATCCAGCGCTGGCGCACCGATTCTAGCTGCTCGTCGCTGCGCCAGACCTCTTCGGTCGGGGCGTTCGCGGCGCCGTTGTTTTTCTCGGCCTTGCCCTTTTTCTTGTTGGTGGGCTTGCGCCAGTAGGGTATGTACCACCCGGTGTTCCGCATACCCCTATTTTAACAGCAGTCGGTCGTCGGTGTCCTGATACAGGCCCCACCACACGTCGCCGACGTGCCAGTAGCTGCAGCGGGTGGCGACGGCTGACGCCGCGGTGACGACATCCACCAGCAAGGACGCGTCACTATCCCCGGCGAAAGGGCGTGAATAAACAGGCAAGGCTCCGTTACCTCCATGTATTGGGCAGGGCAGACCGCAGAGGGCAGACCGCGATTAGACGCCCTTGAAGGCGTTGGCAATCGGCGTAGACCATCGTGGCGCTTCTCCCCCGACCGCCTATTGCCGCTGGATGTCGCCCACCAGGGCGGCGTATTTCTCGGCGAGGGCGTCGGCGGCGGGCTGGGAGCCGCCCTCGGCGACGACGTGGAAGATCGGACGGTCGGCGTCGGGCAGGATCAGCGCCCATGCTGCGCCGCCGTCCTCGTCGACGCGGATGCCGTCGATCGAGCCCGACGAGCCGTCCCCGGCGCTGTATCGCTCGTTGAGCACGCGCATGACCACGCCCTTGCGGTCCCACGCGCAGGGCACGTCGGCCGCGCCCATGTAGTAGGAGGGCAGGTCGTCCACGGCCGCGGCCAGCGTCGAGCCGCTGGCCGCGAGCACCTCGAGCAGCTTGGCCAGCCCCATCATGGCGTCGAAAGTCGGCTGGAAGCGCGGCACGATGAAGCCGCCCGCGCCGTCGCCCGCGAAGCGCACGTTCGCGCCCACCGTCATCAGGGCCTGTGGGTCGACCTTGGTGCGCACGATCGCGCCGCCGTGCGCGGCCGCGACCTCCTCGAGCACGCGCGAGGTCGTGACCGGGGCGGCCACGGAGATGCCCTGCTGCGCCCGGAAGGCCAGCGACACCATAGCGGCGAAGGCGGACATGGGGGACACGACGTGGCCCCCACCGTCGGTGAGCCGCATGATCTCGCCGGAGCTGTCGATCACCACGCCGAGGTCCATGCCGAGCGTCGCCGTGATGGCCCCGACACGGCGCAGGCTCTCGTCCAGGTCGTGCTTGGGGGGGCCGCCGGGCCGGTTGTCCGGCGCCGTGGCGTTGATGGCCAGCACCTCGCAGCCGAGCGCGTCGAGCAGGCCGGGCAGCACACCGGCCGCGGGGCCGTGGCTGTAGTCGACGACGAGGCGGAAGCGGCGCTCGCGCACGCGCGCGACACCCTCGACCTGGGCCAGGAAGCCCTCGTTGTAGCGGACGGCCACGTCCGACGCGTAGTCGATCGAGCCCACGTCGTCGGGCTGGGCGCGGCGGAAATCTTCGCGGAAGAACAGTGTCTCGATCTTACGCTCGGCGTTGCGCGACATCTCCTGGCCGTTGCGGTCGATCAAGCGCATCTCCACCACGCGTGCGTCGTCGGGGTTGATGCGCACGTGGATGCCGCCGGCGATATCCTTGACGCTGCGGATGTAGTAGCGCAGCACCGGCAGGGGCAACGACCCGCAGTCGGAAACGTCGACGCCGGCCGAGGGCAGCCCCGAGATGAGGGCGCGCTTGATCATGCGCGAGGGGCGGTAGAGGTCGCGGTTGACGGCCACGACGCCGCCGAGCGGCAGGGTCGCGCCGTAGGCCGCGCCGAGCTTGGCCGCGAACTCGGGGGTCACGTCGATGTTGACGAGGCCCGAGACGGCGTGGCGGCGGAACAGCATGCGCTGGCCCTGGCGCCCGAATACGATGGACGAGGAGACCGTCGCGCCGGCCTCGACGCCCTTGTTGGGCCATATCTTGACGTTGGCCTGCACCACGGCGCCCTCGTCGATGGTGCAGGAGTCGCCGACGACCACGCCCTCCATCAGCACCGCGCCGCCCTTGAGCACGCAGTTCTCGCCCACGAGGGCGCCGGTGAGCTCGGCGCGTTCGCCCACGTAGCAGCTGCGCTGCAGCACGCTGCGCGCAATGTGCGCGCGGGCCTCCACGTGGGAGTTGTCGCCGATCACGACGGGGCCGTCGATCACGGCGCCGGGGCCGATCTTGACGCCGTTGCCGATGTAGACGGCGCCGTTGATGGTCGCCTCGGCCGATGTCTGCGCCCCGGGGCCGCACCACAGTTGCGGCCGCGCGCCCGCCTCGCCGATCTCGACGTCGACCTTGCCCTCGATGGCGTCGAAGCAGGCGCGCATGTACTCCTCGATCGTGCCCACGTCGGTCCAGTAGCCGCCGGCGGGCACGTAGCCGTAGATGGGCTGGCCGTCGCGGAGCAGGCCGGGGAAGAGTTCCTGGCTGAAGTCGTAGGGCTGGCCGGGGGGGCAGCGCCGGAGCACCTCGGGCTCGAGCACGTAGATGCCTGTGTTGATGGTGTCGCTGATGACCTCGCTCCAGGAGGGCTTCTCGAGGAACTGGCGGATGTGGCCGCCGGCGTCGGTGACGACCACGCCGTACTCAAGGGGCGTGTCCACGTGGGTGAGCGTGAGCGTGGCCACGGCCTTCTTACTCCGGTGGTAGTCGATGATGGCGGAGAGGTCGTAGTCGGTGAGGGCGTCGCCGCTGATGACGAGGAAGGTGTCGTCGAGCAGGCGCTCGGCGAGCTTGACCGAGCCGGCGGTGCCGAGCGGCACGTCCTCGACGCTGTAGTGCAGGCGCATGCCGAGCGCCTCGCCGTCGCCGAAGTAGTCCTGGATCACGTTGGCGAGGTACTGCAGCGTAACCACGACCTCGGTGATGCCGTGCCTTTTCAGGAGCAGCAGGATGTGCTCCATCACCGGGCGATTGACGATGGGGACCATCGGCTTGGGCCGTCCTATCGTCAGGGGCCGCAGCCGCGAGCCCTCGCCACCGGCCATGACGACCGCTTTCATGGGCATCTCCTCCTCGTGGGGCGTATCGGCGTACGCCCGGCTTTCGGCCACCGACGATCAGCTTATGCTTACTACCGCGAGCATAGGGCCAGACATCCTCGTGACACAGCAAGCCGCAACTTTCGGGCCTGAGCGGCGCCGTGCGTATTGGGCCTGAGCGGCGCCGTGCATATTGTAGCGCAAGAGGGGTAGCGCGTGATTTATCTTATCGGCGCGGCCCGCCGCCCCGCGGCAAGACGACCCTCGCCCGCCGGCTCGGCGACCGTGTCGGATGCTCGTGGGCGCAGACCGGCTACCTGGAAGCGGCGTTTTCCATGTACGCGCCGCCGGGGAGTACGCGCCCGCGGAGCATCGGCTGGAGCTCGGGCCGGGCGGGGTTATGGACAACCGTAATGACGCCGAGCGAGCGGGCTTGCCGATCGTCCGTGTCGACCACGATTTCGACATGCGGCTAGAGAGCAATGCGCCATCTTGGCGCGTGAGAATTAGCGGGCGTCGCGGGGTTCTTGACGAAGACCGGCCCCGGTGATGTGGTTCAGGCGGCGGAGTCCAGACAGCGGCGCCCCCAATGCTCTATCATGAGCGCATGGTCATGCGCCACGCATAGGCGCGCACTGGGTAGAAAGAGGCTGGAAGAGGAGGGGCGCGCATGCTGAGCGAGTTGACGCCGGAGAATACGGTCTTCGTGAGCCTGTCGTTCGAGGGGCCCGACCAGTACGCGCAGGCCGGCGGCCTGGGGGTGCGCGTGGCCGAGCTCGACGCGGCCCTGGCCGCGGAGGGCTATGAGACGCACCTGCTTTTCGTCGGGGACCCAAGCCTGCCGGGGCGCGAGGAGCGCGAGGGCGGGAAGCTGACCCTGCACCGCTGGTGCCAGTGGCTCAGCCACTACTACCCCGCGGGCGTCTATCAGGGCGAGGAGGCCAAGCTGGCCGACTTCAACGAGAGCGCGCCCCCCTTCGTGGCCGCTACCCTGCTGGCCCCGGCCCTCCAGGAGGGCAAGGTCGCCGTCGTGATCGCCGAGGAGTGGCACACCGCCGAGGCCGTGTGCCGCCTCTCCGACATCCTCCACGCCCTGGGCCTGCGCGACCGCGCCGTGCTGATGTGGAACGCCAACAACCTCTACGGCTTCTGGCGCATCGACTGGGACCGCCTCGGCTTCGTCTCCACGGTCACCACGGTCAGCAAATACATGAAGCACCGCATGCGGCCCTACGGCCCGAACCCGCTGGTGATCCCCAACGGCATCCCCGAGCGCTTCCTAGAGGCCCCCGACGAGGCGGACGTCGCGGCCTGCCGCGCCGCGCTGGGCGAGGGCATGACCCTGTTCAAGATCGGCCGCTTCGACCCGGATAAGCGCTGGATCATGGCCGTCGAGGCGCTGGCCGTGCTGCGGGGCCGCGGGGTCGCGGCGCGGCTGCTGATGCGCGGCGGCATCGAGCCGCATGGGCACGAGGTGATGGCGCGCGCCCGCGCGCTGGGGCTCTCCGTGGCGGATGTCAAGGCGCGGAGCCGCTCGATGGAGGACTGCGTCGCCGCCCTGCGCGAGGCGCCCCCGGCCGACATCCTCAACCTGTCGTTCTTCCTGCCCGAGGCCTTCGTGCGCGCGCTCTATCGGGCCTCCGACGCCGTGCTGGCCAACAGCGCGCACGAGCCCTTCGGCCTCGTCGGCCTCGAGGTGATGGGCGCGGGCGGGACGGCCGTGACCGGCAGCACCGGCGAGGACTACGCCGTGCACTTCGAGAACGCCGTGGTGATCGACACCGACGACCCCGGCGAGATCGCGGGCGCGTTGCTCTACCTGCGGGACCACCCGGAGCAGGTCGCGCGGCTGCGCGCGGGGGCTGCCGCGACCGCGCGCCAGTTCACCTGGACCGAGGTGCTGCACAACCTGCTCGGCAAGGCCTCCTACATCGCGCAGAAGCAGGGCGTCATGGAGGTCCCGGCATGAGCGATAGGGGCGGAACCGTGACGGGAGGCGACGGCAGGACGGGCCAGGCCATCGCGCTCTACCACCAGTTGTTGGAGTCGGACCCGGGGCTCGCCGCGGCGTCGTGGCGCGCGCTCGACGAAGGCATGCGCGCCGAGGGACTGTTCTTTGGCGACCGACCGCTGTGCAGCGTGCTGCGCCCGCACATGATCACCGTGGGCCAGTACGAGCGGGTGAGGGAAGCCTGTCGCCTCGTCATCGGCGCCACGAAGAAGCTGGGCGCGCGCATGCTGGAGGACGAGCGGCTGATCGAGCCCCTGCGCCTGAGCGCGCGCGAGCGTGAGCTCGTGCGCGTCGATCCGGGCTACGACGCCGTCAGCGCCATCTCGCGCCTCGACGCCTTCCTGACGGGCGACGGCGGCGAGGGGCTACACTTCATCGAGTACAACGCCGAGACCCCCGCCGGCGGCGCCTACACCGACGCGCTGACCGCGCTGTTCCTGCGCCTGCCGGTGGTGCGCCGCTTTCTCGACGAGGGCGGCTATTCCCTGCAGACCTTCGACACGCGTGGGGCCCTGACCGAGCTCCTGCTGCGCTGCTACCGCTCCTGGGGCGGGCCAGCGAGGGCGGGCGCGGGACAGACGCCGAGCCTGGCCATCGTCGACTGGGAGGGCGTGCCGACCTCGTACGAGTTCGAGTTGTGCCGCCGCTACTTCGCGGAGCGGGGGCTGCCCTGCATCGTCGTCGACCCGCGCGCGCTGGAGTACACGGGCGGCGCGCTGCGGCACGGCGACAGCAGGATCGATCTCGTCTACAAGCGCGTGCTGGTGCACGAGCTCTTGGCGCGCGAGAACGAGGCACCCGCGCTGTTGCGGGCCTATGCGGACGGCGCGGTGTGCATGGTCAACAGCCCGCGCGACAAGCTGTTCCACAAGAAAGCTATCTTCGCGTTGCTGACCGACGAAGAGTACCAGGGCGGCTTCACCGCGCAGGAGCGCGCGGCCGTCGCGCGCCACGTGCCGTGGACGCGGCGCGTCGCCGAGGGCCATACCACCTTCCACGGGGAGCGCGTCGACCTCCTCGAGCTCCTCGCGGTCGAGCGTGAACGCTTCGTGCTCAAGCCGAACGACGACTACGGCGGCAAGGGCGTACGCGTGGGCTGGGAGGGCAGCGCGGAGAACTGGGAGGCGGCGCTAGACGAGGCGCTGGCGGGCGACTACATCGCGCAGGAGCGCGTGTCCGTGGCGCGCGCGGCCTTTCCAGACATGGCGGGCGGGGCGCTGGACTTCCGCGATCTCTCCATCGACATGGACCCGTACATCATCGACGGCGAGGCCGACGGCTTCCTCACGCGCGTCGCCGGGACCACCCTGCTCAACGTTACCGCCGGCGGCGGCTCCACCGTCCCCACCTTCGTCCTGC
>JAABUX010007667.1_pt1 | contig 12603 bp, 13 predicted proteins | sample 5561851 | NCBI WGS metagenome assembly JAABUX01 (sample SAMN10711883, study PRJNA513361) | rock metagenome | isolation source: Antarctica rocks | place: Antarctica: Victoria Land, Richard Nunatak red sandstone | collected 2016-01-03 | reverse complement strand
AGGTTCTCGCGAAGGGGGGGGTCGTTCGAGCCAGGGCGATGGCGCCGGAGGAGACGACGATGACCTGGGTGCCGGAGGCGACGGCTTGGGCGATGTCGGCGGTGAGGGTGTCGAGCCAGGGGGTGCGGGGGGCGCCGCGGTCGACGATGAGGGCGCTGCCGATTTTGATGACGAGGAGTTTGGCGGCGGTGATTCGGGGGGTCATGGGGGAGTGCTGGCTGACAGTCCCTCACCCTGCGTTGGTTCGCCCCGCCTTGGTTCGTCCTGCGACCCAACCCCGTGGGGAGAGGGTTCTAGCTCGTGTCTGCGGAAGTCGTGGACGCCTTGCATGAGGGTGCGGAGGACTTCGGGAAGGCCGGATTGGGTGACGCCGGACATGACGAGGACGGGGCAGCCGGAGGCTTTGGCGAGGGCGGCGCGACGAGAGGTAATCTCGCGGGAGGTCATGGCGTCGGATTTGTTGAGGACGATGAGCTCGGGCTTGCCGGCGAGGTTGGCGTCGTAGGAGCTGAGTTCGTGGCGGACGGTGCGCCAGGCGCGGACGACGTTGCCGGCGGCGCCGTCGATGAGATGCAGCAGCATGGCGCAGCGTTCGACGTGACCGAGGAAGCGGTCGCCGAGGCCGGCGCCTTCATGGGCCCCCTCGATGAGGCCGGGGATGTCGGCGACGACGAATTCTTCGGAGTGGGAGAGTCGGACGACGCCGAGTTGGGGGTGCAGGGTGGTAAAGGGGTAGTCGGCGATTCTGGGTCTTGCGGCGGAGACCACTGACAAAAAGGTGGATTTGCCGGCGTTGGGGAGGCCGACGAGGCCGATGTCGGCGATGAGTTTGAGACGGAGCCAGACCCAGCGTTCCTGGCCGGGGTAGCCGGGGGTGGCTTTGCGGGGGGCCCGGTTGGTGCTGGACTTGAAGTGGGCGTTGCCGTGGCCGCCGTCGCCGCCCTGGAGGAGGGTGATGCGCTTGCCGGGCTGATCGAGGTCGGCGAGGAGGGTTTCGCGGTCTTCGTCGAGGATCTGAGTGCCGATGGGGACTTGGATGGTGATGTTGGTGGCGGCCGCCCCGGTGCGGTCCGAACCGGCGCCGTTGCCGCCCTTGGGGGCGCGGAAGTGCTGCGTGTAGCGAAAGTCGATGAGGGTGTTGAGGTTTTGGGCAGCGACGAAGGTGATGTCGCCGCCCTTGCCGCCATTGCCGCCGTCGGGGCCGCCGAACTCGACGAAGCGTTCGCGGCGGAAGGCGATCACGCCGTTGCCGCCGTCGCCGGAGCGGAGGTAGATCTTGGCTTGGTCCAGGAATTTCATGAAGGAGTGGGGCTCGGTTGCAGGGCCCTCACCCAACCCTCTCCCAGGGGGAGAGGGCTAGAGGGACCGGGTTATTCGGCGGCTTTGGGGAGCGATTGGACGGAGACGTGGACGCGGCCTTCGGCCTTGTGGGTGAACTTCACGTGGCCTTCGACGAGGGCGAAGATGGTGTGGTCCTTGCCGAGGCCGACGTTCTCACCGGGCTTCATCTTGGTGCCGCGCTGGCGGATGATGATGTTGCCGGGGATGACGGCCTCGCCGCCGAACTTCTTGACGCCGAGGCGGCGTCCGGCGGTGTCGCGGCCGTTGCGGGACGATCCGCCTGCTTTCTTGTGTGCCATGGGTTGGTCTCCTCAGGCCAGGACGGATTCGGATTCGGTCTCGAGGACCGACGGGGGGGCGGCTTCGGCCGCGGCGGGCTGGTCTTTGGGGGTGTATTGGTGGCCGTCGGCGGCGATGGTGGCGACGCGGAGCACGGTGACGTGCTGGCGGTGGCCGTTCTTGCGGCGGCTGTTCTGGCGGCGGCGCTTCTTGAAGATGATCACCTTGTCGAGGCGGTCCTGGGCGATGACGGTCGCCGCCACGGTGGCGCCGGGGACGAGGGGGGCGCCGATGGTGGTGCCGGCGTCGCTGCCGATGGCGAGGACTTCGTCAAAGGTGATGGTGTCGCCGGCCACGCCGGGGAGCTTCTCGATCTTGAGCACGTCGTTGTGACGGACGCGGTACTGCTTTCCGCCGGTGCGGATGATGGCGAACATCGGATGGTCCTATGCAGCCGCGCGATGGCGGCGCTTCTTGTGGAATGGGGCGGGGCCGGAGCCGGGTCGCCAGAAGGCGCGCGTTATACGGGGGATGGTGGGAAAGTCAATACGGGACGGACTAGCCGAGGAGTTCCCAGCGCGCGAGGAGGCTGACGAGGGCGACGACGGCGCAGTAGGAGCCGAGGATGAGGAGGGTCGAGCGGGTGAGCTGCCTTCGCATGAGGGCCTCGGTCGTGCGTCGAGATGAGATTGGGGTGGGACGGTGTGGCCGATCAAGGGTGCGATGGAGTGTCTCAACAAAGATTAAGGTTGGGGGCTGGTTGTCTGGCGGCGTGGGCGTGGGTATGGTGGCGGGGATGATGCTGGCTGCTCCCTTCCTGGGCTTTTTTTTCGCGCGCGGTTTGGCGCGGGGATTTCTGCGGCTGCTCGGGCTCGGTCTTCTGCTTCGACTTATCCGCCCCTGAGCGTGGGGTTCGGCCTTGTGGCCGGACATCGCCCAGGGGAGATGGCCTGGGTTGGATCGTGGATCGGTTAGAGAGCAGGGGCGTGGATTATGAGCATCAATCATCCCAATTTTGGCGTGCTGGCGGACGACCGCGTGATCATGTTCGACACGACGTTGCGGGACGGGGAGCAGTCGCCGGGCTTCTCGATGAATCTGCAGGAGAAGCTGCGGATCGCGGAGGCGCTGGCGGAGTTGGGCGTCGATGTCATCGAGGCGGGGTTTCCGATCGCTTCGGTGGGGGATTTCGAGAGCGTCGAGGCGATCGCGCGGACGGTGCGCGGGCCGGTGATCTGCGGATTGGCGCGGACGGGGCAGGCGGATATCTTGCGCGCAGCGGATGCGTTGCGGCCGGCGGCGCGCAAGCGGATCCACGTGTTCCTGTCCACCAGTCCGTTGCATATGAAGTACAAATTGCGGATGGAGCCGGAGGCGGTGTTGCAGCTGACGGCCGATTCGGTGGCGCTGGCGCGCAATTATGCCGACGACGTGGAGTGGTCGGCCGAGGACGGCAGCCGGACGGAGCCGGATTTCCTGTGCCGATGCGTCGAGGCGGCGATCAAGGCGGGGGCGACGACGATCAATATTCCGGACACCGTCGGGTATGCGGTGCCGGAGGATATGGCACGGATCTTCACGATGTTGCGCGAGCGGGTGCCCTGCGCGGAGACGGTGATCTTCTCGACGCACAACCACAACGACCTGGGTCTGGCGGTGGCCAACACGCTGGCGGCGGTGCGGGCGGGGGTGCGGCAGATCGAGTGCACGATCAACGGGATCGGCGAGCGGGCGGGGAATGCGGCGCTGGAGGAGACGGTGATGGCGATGCGGACGCGTCCGGACGTCAATCCGTTCAAGAACGATATCAAGAGCGAGCGGATCCTGCGGGTGTCGAAGCTGCTGTCGACGATCACCGGGTTCGACGTGCAGCCGAACAAGGCGATCGTGGGGCGGAACGCGTTCGCGCACGAGAGCGGCATTCATCAGGACGGGGTGCTGAAGAACGCGGCGACGTATGAGATCATGACGCCGGAGAGCGTGGGGTGGAGCAAGACGAGCCTGGTGATGGGCAAGCATTCCGGGCGGGCGGCGTTCCGGGACAAGCTGAATGCACTGGGGTATGGCGCGGTGGGCGACAATAAGCTGAACGACGCGTTCCGGCGCTTCAAGGATCTCGCGGACCGTAAGAAGGTGGTCTACGACGACGACATCGTGGCGCTGGTGGACGACGAGGTGGGTCGGGATCACGACCGGATCCGGTTTGGTTCGCTGGAGGTGGCTTGCGGGTCGCGGGGGTCGGCGCGGGCGGCGCTGGAGTTGGAAGTGGATGGGCAGGTGCAGTCGGCCGAGGCGACCGGGGATGGGCCGGTGGACGCGACGTTCAACGCCATCCGGGCGGTGTTTCCGCACGAGGCAGTGCTGACGCTGTTCTCCGTGGGCGCGGTGACGGAGGGGACGGACGCGCAGGCAAAAACGACGGTGCGGCTGGCGGAGGGCGGCAAGACGGTCGATGGGCAGGGGGCGGATACCGATACGATCGTGGCGAGTGCGCGGGCGTATGTGCATGCGCTGAATAAGCTGTTGGTCAAGCGGGCGCGGACGGCGCCGGAGGCTTTGTCGGCCTGATGAGTGCGGCGCAGCCGGGCGGGAGTTGGTCGCCCGCGCTGTATTCGCAGTTCGAGGACGATCGGACCCGGCCGGTGCGGGACCTGGTGGCGGCGATCCCGGGTGAGGTGCCGGGGTTGGCTATCGATCTCGGGTGCGGGCCGGGCAATTCGACCGAGGTGTTGGCGGCGCGGTTTCCGGGCGCGCGGATCAGCGGGCTGGACAGTTCGGCCGAAATGATCGCGGCGGCGCGGGGGCGATTGCCTTCGGTGCCGTTCGAGGTGGCCGATGTGGCGGCTTGGGCGCCTTCGGTTCGATACGATGTGATCTTGTCGAATGCGGCGCTGCATTGGCTGCCGGCGCACGGGACGTTGTTTCCGCGCTTGGTGTCGGCGTTGACCGATGGCGGGCGGTTGGCGGTGCAGATACCGGCCAATCTGGACGAACCGGCGTATGTGGCGATGCGGGAGGTGGCGGCCGGTGCGGCATGGCGGGAGAGGTTGGCTCGGGCGGGCGGCAAGCGGGGGTAGATGGAGACGGCGGAGGGGTATTATCGGTTGCTTAAGCCGTATTGCCGCCGGGTCGAGGTGTGGCAGACGAGGTACTATCATGCGCTGGGTGGGACGGACGCGATCGTCGAGTGGTTCATGGGGAGCGGGTTGCGGCCGTATTTAGCGGCGTTGGACGCGGTGGAGCGGGTCGAGTTCGTCTCGCAGTATCGCGAGGCGCTTGCGCGAGAGTATCCGTTGCAGGCGGACGGGACGGTGTTGCTGCCGTTTCCCCGGCTGTTCTTCGTGGCGACGCGCTAGAGCACTTTCCGAGCCACTTGGCTCGGAAGTAGTGCTCTACTCCATTGTTTCAGCAAGCATTACTTCCGATCGGGTGATTCCACCCGATCGGAAATGCTCTAGCGCCCAACCGCCGCTCCCGACCCGGTTAGGACGGGCTGCCGGATCATCGACGAGGCGGATCTTAGGCCGGGATTGCGAAGTCTTGCTTAATGCCGGCGGGTGATGTCGGGCGTCGTCAGAGGGTGGTGTTGGCGCGGGCCAGGTGGGGGGCGAGTTGGCCGGCGAGCCAAAGGCCGAGCATGCGGAAGTCGCTGAGGAGAGACCAGATCGGGTGGCCGAACGTTTCGGGGTGGTTGTGTTCGAGGGTGAGGTGGGCGGTCCAGGCGAAGACGTAACCGATGAGGGGGGCGGCGACGAGGAGGCGCCAGTCCTGGCTCGCTGCGGCGAGGATGAGGCAGAGGATTGCGAGGAGACTGCCGCAATAGTGGAGCGCGCGGGTTTGGGGTTTCGCGTGAGCGCGCAAGTATCGAAGCCAGAATTGGTCATAGGTCATGAGTAGAGCGTAACGGAATTGGTTGGGCCGATTCAAGGTGCAATTGCGAGGCGCTCGCACCATTGCGCTGACGTCTTGACCTTCGGCGTGGGCTCGCCAATTTTGCCGGCATGAAGACATTCACGAGTTTGACCGAACGAGAGATCCTGGCGCTTGCCATCAGCAGCGAAGAGGAAGATGGGCGGATCTACGCCGACTTTGCCGAGGGTTTGCGGGAGGAATATCCCGACAGCGCGCGGGTGTTCGACGACATGGCGGGCGAGGAGAGCGACCATCGGCGGATGCTGATCGACAGCTTCGTCGAGCGGTTCGGCAGCCATATCCCGCTGGTTCGGCGGCAGGACGTGAAGGGGTCGGTGGTGCGCAAGCCGGCCTGGCAGATCCGCCAGTTGGGGATCGAAGCGGTGCGGCGGCATGCGCGCCAGATGGAGGTGGATGCGAGCCGGTTCTACACCGAGGCGGCGGTGCGGTCGACGGATGCGGGAGTGCGCAAGCTGCTCGGCGACCTGGCGATTGCGGAGGTGGAGCACCAGAAGGCGGCCGACACGATCGCGGCCAAGCGGTTACCGGGGGAGAAGAAGACCGAGGAGGACGATAGCGCGCGGCGCCGGTTCATCCTGCAGATCATCCAGCCAGGGTTGGTGGGGCTGATGGACGGGTCGGTGTCGACACTGGCGCCGGTGTTCGCGGCGGCGTTCGCGACGCAGAGTAGCCATGACGCGTTCCTGGTGGGGATCGCGGCGTCGGTGGGCGCGGGGATCTCGATGGGGTTCGCCGAAGCGCTCGCCGACGACGGGAAGCTGTCGGGGCGGGGGACGCCGTTGCTGCGGGGCGCGGTTTGCGGGCTGATGACGGTGGCGGGGGGGATCGGGCATACGCTGCCGTATTTGATCCGAGATTTCTGGACGGCGACGATCCTGGCGGGGGTCGTGGTGGTGATCGAGTTGCTGGTGATCGCTTGGATTCAGTGGAAGTATATGGATACGCCGCCGATTTCCGCGGTGGCGAAGGTGATGCTCGGGGGGGCGTTGGTGCTGGCGGCAGGGGTTGCGATTGGGAATGGATAGGTAGCGGGGCGGATGGAGTGGGTTAGAGGAGATGGGCGAGGGTATCGAATTCGGCGGGCGTGAGGGTTTCGGCGCGGCGGTCGGGGGCGATGGCGGCGCGGACGAGGAGGGGTTCGCCGCCTAGGGATTTCAGGCTGCCGCGCAGCATCTTGCGGCGTTGGCCGAAGGCGGCGGCGGTGAGGCGTTCCATGGTGCGGAACAAGGCGGGGGTGGGTTGACAGGGCTTGGGGATGAGGGTGACGACGGCGGACCAGACCTTGGGGGGTGGGGTGAAGGCGCCGGGGGGCAGGCGCAGCGCGACGTAGGCGTCGCAGGTCCATTGGGTGAGGACGGAGAGGCGGCCGTAGTGTTCCGTAGCCGGCGGGGCGCAGAGGCGTTCGGCGACTTCGAGCTGGAACATGAGGGTCATGCGCTCCCACTGGTCGGCTTGGCGCAGCCAGGCGATCAGGAGCGGGGTGGCGATGTTGTAGGGCAGGTTGGCGACGAGTTGGCGGGGAGATTGGGTGAGGGCGGCGAGGTCTAGGGTGGTGGCGTCGGCTTCGAGGATGTCGAGCCGGTCGGGGTGAAGGGTGCGGAGTTGCTCGATGGCGGCGATGGCGCGGCGGTCGAGTTCGACGGCGAGGATTTTCGGGGCGTCGGTGGCGAGGAGGGCGCGGGTGAGGCCTCCGGGGCCGGGTCCGACTTCGACGACGTGGCGGCCGTGGAGGTCGCCGGCGAGGTTGGCGATGCGGGTGGTGATGGCCGGGTCGAGGAGGAAGTGCTGGCCGAGGGATTTCTTGGCGTCGAGGCCGTGGGTCGCGATGACGTCGCGAAGATGGGGGAGCTGGGTCAGCGTTGGGCGACGCCGTCGATCAGCGCCATCGATCAGCGTTGGGCGACGCCGTCGACGCGCATGTCCATGACGGCGCGGCGGCGGAGGTTGCGCAGGAGTTGGCGGGAGGTGAGTTCGACCCGGTCGTTGAGGACTTGGCTGGTGATTTCCTGCTTGGAGGGGGCGCTGGCGGATTTCTGTTCGCGCGAGCAGATCATGACGACGGCGACGCCTTCGGTGGCGACGAGGGGTTTGCTGGCCTGGCCGATGGGCAGCGTGGTCAGGAGCTGACGCAGGGGAGGTGAGCCGACGCCTTCGAGGCGGATTTCGCCGGGGTCGCTGGGGCGGACCTTGCCGACCTTGTCGTTGGCGGCTTCGACGTCGGCGCAGGATTTGACGGATTTGCTGATCGCGGCGGCCTGTTCGACGGCGGCGCGTTGCTGGGGGGTGGGGGCGGCGGGGTTCACCTGGGTGATGAAGCCGATGAAGGCCTGGCGGATGTGCAGGACCGTGGATTGGTCCTGACCGATGACGCGTTTGGCCGCGAGCGTGACGATGTCGATGCCGCCGGGCACGCGGACGGGGTTGCTGATGGCGCCTTGGGGCATTTCGCGGACGACGGCGGCGATTTCGGGGTCGAGCTGGTTGGGCCGGACCCATCCGATGTCGCCGCCTTGGAGGGCGGTTTGGCTTTGGCTGAACTGGGCGGCGACGACGGGGAACGGGGCGCCTTTGCGGAGTTCGCCGATGACGGTTTCGGCGAAGCGTTGGGCGTCGGCGGCCTTGGCCGGGTCGTCGATGGGAATGAAGATCTCGCCGAGGCGGTATTCGGCCTGACCGGTCTGGGCGCCGAAGAGGCGGAGCTGGTCGGCGATGTCGGCGTCGGTGACGTCGGCCTTGGTGCCGAGTTCCTCGCGGAGCACGCGGGACCAGCCGATCTGAACGCGGACTTGGTCGATAAGGGTGCGCAGCGCGATCCCCCTGCCCTGCAAGGCTCCGGCCAGCGCGCCCTTGGGCATGCCGTTGCGCTGTTCGATCTCGCCGATGGCGTCGGCGATGTCGCGGTCGGCGACGACGATCTTGCGGCGCTGGCTTTCCTGGAGGCGGAGGCGTTCGTCGATGAGCTGCTTGAGGATTTGGGAGCGGAGGCGGTCCTGGACGTCCTGGGTGACGGGCAGGCCGGTGGTGAGGGCGAAGAGGCGGGCGCGGGCGGCGACGTCGCCGCTGGTGATGGCGTCGCCGTTGACGACGGCGACGATCTTCTCGGATGACGCCGAAGCGGGAACGGACGCGGCGGCGGCAGCGGGTTGCGGCGGCCGGCGCGGTTGGGCGCTGGCAGGAGCGGCGACGGCGAGGAGAGCGAGGATGAGGAGGGGGGACCGCTGGGCGCGGGCGTTGGGGGCGGGGGTGGTCATGGGCGGTCCTCGCTGGGCCGGGTCAGAAGGCGTGGAAGCCGAACTGCCCGACGGTCTTGAAGGTGATTTGGAACAGTACCAGCGTCGATCCGCCGTCGCCATTTAAGGATGTGTAACGGCGGCTGACGTTGGCGTCGAGGATGAGGCACTCGTTCTCGTAGGTGGCTCGGGCGCCGGCGGCGACCATCTTGTTGAGGGCGACGTCCCGACGCGCATAACCGGTGAAGCGGTATTGGTCGTACTTGGCGGTGGCGCCGAGGGTGACTTCGTTGCGTGGGGTGAAGTAGCTGGCTGGGACCGTGGGCTGGTCGTAGAAATAGTAGGGGTTGGTCTGGGAATAGAGGTAGCCGAGGTTGAGGCGGAGGTTGTCTGGCCCGGTGCTGGCCTGGAGGTCGGCGAAGCGCAGCGCGAGGTCGCGGCGGTCGAGCCGGGTGCGTCCGGTCAGGTCGAAGTATTTGGAGGGGGTGAAGGTGGTGCGGGTGACGACGTCGGAGGCGCGGTGTTCGAGGCCGCTGCCGATGGGGTAGCTGTCGTCGAGATGGGTGCGGTAGCTCTGGCCGACGAGCTGGTCGAGCGCCATGCCGCCGACGGCCCAGTTGAGGTGGAGACCGGCGTTCATGCGCAGGCCGCCGTCCTGGCGGTCGAGGCCGGGAAATTTGTTGATGGCGAAGAGGTTCTGGTCGGTGAACTCGAAGTCGAGGCTGTCCTCGTTGGGGATCGCCTGCTTGCGCAGGCCGCCGGCGTTGGGCCCGCCGATGAGCTGGACGATGGGCTCCACGAGTTGGCGGCCCCAGCCTTCGCGGACGAAGGGGTAGCGGACCTCAAGGGCGAGGTTGGGCTGGGCGCGGACGGTCTGGGCGGAGCTCTTCGTGTAGTAGTTGGGGTTCTGATCGAGGCTGGTGGCGGAGTAGGCGGCGGCGTCGGTGCGGAGCGTGAGGTTGTATTGCTCGCCGATGGCGCCGGCGAAGGGGCGGTCCCAGCGGACGGAGGTGGCCAGGCGCTGGGTGTTGGTGCCGAGGGAGCGGATGACGTTGAAGTCTTCGGTGGTGAAATTGAGGCGGCCGCCGAGGGCATCGGGTTCGCCGACGAAGTTGTATTTGTAGCGCGGCAGGACGTACGGCAGCCGGGCTTGGGCGATACTGGCGACGAGGCCTTGGTAGGCGAGCGCGTCGAGGCGGGTGTAGGCGCCGGTGCCGAAGCCTTCGAGATAGACGCTGCTGGCCAGGACGTCGCCGTGATTGCTGAAGCGGTAGTCGCGCAGATACACCGAGGAGGTGGCGCGGTTGATGTCGAAGCCGTAGCGCCAGGTGTCGTCATAGGCGAAGGAGCCCTTGGCGAAGAGGGAGGCTTGGGGCTTACCCTGGTCGTAGCCGAGGCCGAGGTCGACGTTGAGGGTGCCGTCGTTGAAGTGTCGGCGGTATTGGCTGTCGATGTTGAAGTAATTCTTGGTATTGAAGGTGGGGACGATGGTGGCGTCGGAGTAGTCGTCGATGGCCCAGTAGTAGGGTACCTGGAGGAAGCCGCCTAAGCCGCTGGTGCTGCCGGCTGCCGGGATAAGGAAGCCGCTGGCGCGTTTGACGGAGGGGTCGACGTGCCAGAAATAGGGGAACCAGGCGACCGGGATGCCATAGATGTCCATGACGGCGTCGCGGTATTCGATGCGCTTGTTCTCCTGGTCCTGGACGATGTCGCGGGCGCGGAGTTGCCAGAGCGGGGCGCGGGTGGGGTCTGCCTTGCAGAGATTGCAGGTGGTGTAGATGGCGCGGCTCAACTCGTTGATGCGGCCTTCGGTGCGGCGGGCCCCGTTGGCGACGAGCTTGCCGTTTTCGGCCAGCAGGGCCTGCACCTTGGTGAAGACGCCTTCGCGCATGCCCTGGGTGAGTTCGGCGTAGTCGCTGAACAGGACCTGGCCGTCGGGTTCGACGATGTAGACGTGGCCGGAGGCGGCGGCGATGTCTCGGTTACGGTCGAAGGTGATCTTGTCGGCGCGCAGGACGTGGTCGTTCTGGAACGCTTCGACGTTGCCGGTGAGGCTGACGATGCCGGTCTCCCGGTCGTATTGGACGTCGTCGGCGGTGAATCCGACCGGGTCGGTGCGGGTGATGGGCTTGGCGAGCGGCGCGCCGGGGACCCGGCGGGCGGCGAATTGGGCGTCGGCGCGGCCGGCTTCGAGCAGGACGAGCGTGGCGATGCCGCAGGCGGCGGTGGCGAAAAGGCGTCGGGTGGAGGTCACGTCGCCGGGCCGGTCGGGCTTGTCATGGGATTTCGTATAGCGAGGTCAGGGGATCGACAACAGCATGGGTTGGCAAAAGCGGACGTGGCGTAGGGGGGCCCAAAGCGGGGTCAGCCGTCTTCGAGGTGGAGGAGGAGGGCGACGGCGAGCAGGAGGCCGGCCAGAGCGGGGGCCCAGGCGGCCAAAGCTGCGGGGAGGGCTCCGGACTGGCCGAACTCCTCGGCGACCTTGCTGACGACGAAGAGGGCGAAGCCGGCAGCGACTCCGCCCGCGATCATCTGTCCGACGCCGCCGCGGCGCGTGGTGCGCATGCTGAAGCCGGCGGAGACGAGGGCCATGGTGCCGGCGAGGAGGGGGAGTGCGAGCAGGGCCTGAAAGCGGAGGCGGTGCCGGATGGCGGAGAAGCCGGAGCGTTCGAGCAGCCCGATGAAGTCGGGTAGGGTCCAGACGCTGAGGGTGTCGGGGCTGGCGAAGCTATCCTGGACGCGCTCGACGGTGAGGTCGGTGGGCAGGCGTTGCGCGCCGATGTCCTCGGGGAGGTGATCGGGAAGCATGCGCTTGGTGTCTTCGAGCTGCCAGTATCCTGGCAGGAGGGTGGCGTGGGCCGCCTCGAGGCGGGCGAGGAAGCGGTCTTTCTCGTCGAGACGAAACACGCTGACGTCGTGCGCGGCGAGGACGCCGTCTTGGAGGGTGACGGCGCGGGCGTGGACGATGGCGACGCCCTTGGGGTCGAGCTCGCGGTCGGATTGGCGGAGCCAGAGTTGGCCGCCGGTGAGCGCGGTGGAGCCGGTGGCGGTTCGCAGGTAGGTGTTATCGAGGGTTTCGGCGCGGGCGAGCATGGCCGAACCGATGGGGCTGACGACGGCGGTCGCGATGGTGCCGAGAAGGATGGCGCAGAGCAGCGGGGCGGAGAGGAAGTGCCAGGCGGAGATGCCGGCGGCGCGGGCGACGATGAGTTCGCTCGACCGAGTGAGGCGCCAGAAGGCGATGATGCCGCCGAGGAGGACGGCGAAGGGGAGGACCTGGATCGCGCCGTAGGGCAGACGCAGTGCGGCGACTTCGAGGACGAGCCCGAAGGTGGCGTCGGGCTTGGTGGCGGAGCGGCGGAGGAGTTCGATGAAGTCGAAGAGGGACAAGGTTCCGGTCAAGCCCGCGAGGACGGCGAGGACGGCGAGGGTGAACTGGCGGGCGATGTAGAGGGAGAGGGTGACGGCCATGGCCGGGTCGTTCTAGCGGAGGTGGGGGCGGGCCGATATGGGTTTGCTGGATAGGTCAACCGGGGGGTTCGTGGCGGAGATCGGGTTCTATCATTTGACGCGGACGACGCTGGAGCAGGCGCTCCCTGCCCTGCTGGGCCGGACGCTGGCGGCGGGCGAGCGGGCGGTCGTGCTGTGCGGGTCGCCGGAGCGGGTGGCGGCGCTGGACCGGCTGCTGTGGGAGGTGGCGGAGCCGGATTGGCTGCCGCATGGCAGCGCGGGCGATGCGGAGTTGCAGCCGATCTGGCTGACGGTGGCCGAAGAGCGGCCGAACGGGGCGCGGTATCTGTTCGTGGTCGATGGGGTAGCG
>JAABUX010007666.1_pt1 | contig 12604 bp, 13 predicted proteins | sample 5561851 | NCBI WGS metagenome assembly JAABUX01 (sample SAMN10711883, study PRJNA513361) | rock metagenome | isolation source: Antarctica rocks | place: Antarctica: Victoria Land, Richard Nunatak red sandstone | collected 2016-01-03 | reverse complement strand
GTTGCCCGTGAAGCGCGTGTTCTGGTCCTGCGCCCAGACATAGCCGGCACCGAGGCCGACATACGGGCTGATCGCGGCCGGGAAGAAGCCCAGGCCGAGCACATTCGGGTCGAAGTCGTACAGGACGTTCACCATCCCGCCGTACTTGTGCTCGTCGCCGCCGGCCCTGTTGAAGCCAAGCGCCGTGTTGCCGCCGTTGCCGACCTTGGTGAATTTGTTCCCGCGGTAGTTGCCCTCAAGCTCGATCCGCAAGCCGTTGCCCAAGCCGTAGCCGATGCTTGCGACGCCAACGAACCCGGTGTCGAACTGCGCCTTATTGCCGAGGCCGCCGCTCCGGAGGTTGGTCCGGGGAATGCCGACGTTCGGGAAGGCGACCGACTTGATGCTCTCGTCTTGCAAGAAATTGGCGCCGGCGCCGGCGCCAATATACAAACCGCTGATCGCCTCGGCCTTTGCAACTACGGGGGCGGCCAGGATGGTCGCGGCCAATAGCGCGCTGCGGAGCTTCATGCTTTCTCTCCTCAATTACAAACTGCGCGTTCAACGCATCCGGGGGCCTGCGGGACTCATTCCCCCGCCTCTCGGTATCAGCACTTTAGCATCAATAGCCGCAAGTGCGAGGTGGAAGCGGCACTTTGCCCCGGACTGTTGCGGACAAGCAACACGTAACCCAGCAGATATACCACACACGGGCGTGAAAATGCCAGCGTGCAGCACAGAAGTCACTCAACTTAATGGTTAAAACTAAACAATCCGAGCCTCGAACGGAGGCAGCAGGTCGGGCGCCTCGAACTCCAGCACCCAGAGATCAGGGTCGCGCCGCACCTGCCGCGCCACATAGGCGTCCGCCACGTCCTGCGCGACCGCCGCCGGCCCTGTCGCGCGCATCCAGGACACGTCCCCCTCGCCCACCCGCACCTGCGACAGGACGCACAGCCCCTCCCGCCCGCGCAGCACCAGCAATATGCCGCCGGCGTCGGCGTCCCCGCTGCGCAGCACCGCGCCGGGCCGTCCGTCCACGTCCCCCATGCGCAGCGCCATCTGCACCCACAGCTTCGCCTTTACCCGCGGTTCCGCCATATCATACTCCCATTGACCCATTGGAGGCCCTGATGCGGCGCACACTCTGCCTGATCGCGCTAACGCTCACAGCCTGCCTGGTTGCGCAAGCCGGGGCGCAGCCCTCCGCCCCCGTCGCCTTCGGCCTGGATTGGAAAGCCGAGGCCGAATACGGCGGCTACTACCAGGCCGTCGCCACTGGCCTCTATGCCCGGCATGGGCTGGAGGTCACGATCCGGCAGGGCGGGCCGCAGGTGAACCAGACGCAACTGCTGTTGGCCGGCCGGCTGGACTTCAGCATCGCCTCCAACGGCTACCTCGCGCTGAACCTGGCGCAGGAGGCCCTGCCCTTCACCGCCATCGCCGCCATGTTCCAGCGCGACCCGGCCGTGCTGCTGGCCCACCCCGGCCAGGGCAACGACAGCTTCGAGGCGCTGCGCGGCAAGCCCATCATGATCGGCGCCGACACGCGGGCCGGCTGGTGGAACTTCCTCCGCGCCCGGTTCGGCTACACCGACGCGCAGATCCGGCCCTACACCTTCAACCTCGCCCCGTTCCTGGCGGACCCGCGGGCGGTGCAGCAGGGATACCTCGGCTCGGAGCCGTTCGCGATCCGCAGGGAGGCCGGGTTCGACCCGGTGGTCCTGTTGATCGCCGACGCCGGGTTCAGCGGCTACGGCAGCCTCATCACCGCCAGCACCAAGCTGCTGGCCGAGAAGCCGGAGCTGGCGCAGCGCTTCCTCGATGCTTCGATCGAGGGCTGGTACTCTGATCTGTATGGCAACCCGGCGCCGGCGAACGCGCTCATGAAGCGCGACAACCCCGAAATGACGGACGCGCTGCTCGACTACGGCCGCACCGTCCTGCGGGACCGCGGCATCGTCGACTCCGGCGACACCCTGGCGCTCGGCATCGGCGCCATGAGCGACGCGCGGTGGGAGGCGTTCTTCCAGTCGATGGCGGGGCAAGGGCTGTATCCCCCCGCGTTGGACTACAAGCGGGCCTACACGCTACGGTTCGTCAACAAGGGCGCCGGGCTAAGCATGCGCCCGAAGTAGCCGCGTGCTGACGATCGACCACGCCAGCCGCCGCTTCGCCAACGGGACCCGGGCGCTGGCGGACGTGTCGCTGCGGGTTGGGGCCGGGGACTTCATCGCCCTGCTCGGCCCGTCCGGCTGCGGCAAGTCCACGCTGCTGCGGCTGCTCGCCGGACTCGACGCCCCAGACTCCGGCACGGTGCGCTGGGACGCCGGCGTGCCCGGCAGCGTCGGTTACGTGTTCCAAGACGCGACTTTGCTGCCGTGGGCCAGCGCCGCCGACAATGTCCGCCTGCCGCTGCGGCTGCGCGGCGAGCGGGCGGCGGCCTCCGCTGCGCGCGTCGCCGCTGCCCTGGCGCGGGTGGGCCTGGCTGGCTTCGAGCGCGCCCGCCCGCGGGAGCTTTCGGGCGGCATGCGCATGCGCGTGTCCATCGCCCGCAGCCTGGTGGCCGGCCCGCAGTTGCTGCTGATGGACGAGCCGTTCGCGGCGCTCGACGAGTTCACCCGGCATGGGTTGCAGGAGGACCTGCTGGCGTTGCAGGCCGAGGCCGGATGCACCGTGGTGTTCGTGACGCACTCGATCTACGAGGCGGCGTTCCTGGCGCGGCGCATCGTGCTGATGTCGCCGCGCCCTGGCCGGATCGTGCATGAGGTGGCTTCTGGCCTCGGGCCGATGCGGGACCGGCGGCTGGACCCGGCCTATGCGGCGCTGGTGGCGGAGATCACCCACGCCATGCAGCGCGCCCGGACGGACCTCGCCACGGACTTGGGGCCTGGCCTGGAGGCTGCATGAGGGCGGCGCCGCTCCTGTTCGGCCTGCTGGCGCTGCTGGGGTGGGAGGCCGCGGTGCGGATCGGCGGCGTCCCGCCCTACATCCTGCCAGGCCCGGCCGCGATCCTGCGCGCCTTCATGGCCGACCCGGCGCTGCTGCTGGGTTCGCTGCTGTCGACCCTGGCGGTCACGGCTGTTGCCCTTTTTGCAAGCTGCCTGCTCGGCGTGCTGATGGCCGGGGTGATGGCGATGAGCGCATGGACGCGGGCGGCGGTCCTGCCCTGGGCCGTGGTGCTGCAGGTCACGCCGATCGTGGCCATAGCCCCGCTCATCATCGTCTGGGTCGGCGACCCGTTCGCGTCCCTGGTGGTGTGCGCCACGATCGTCGCTTTTTTTCCGGTGTTCTCCAACACGGCGGCCGGGCTGGCGGCGGCGCCTTCGGAGCTGCTGGACCTGTTCCGCCTGAACGGCGCCGGGCGGTGGCAGACCTTGTGGCTGCTGCGGCTGCCGGCTGCGTTGCCGCTGTTCCTGGCGGGGCTACGGGTTTCGGGCGGGCTGGCGCTGGTGGGCGCGGTGGTGGCGGAGTTCGTGGCCGGGTCGGGCGGGTTCGCGTCCGGGCTGGCCTACCGCATCCTGGAGGCTGGGTACCGCCTGCAAATCCCGCGCATGTTCGCGGCGCTTGCGCTGCTTTCTGGCGCGGGGATCGCGATCAACCTTGGGCTGGGGGCGTTTTCGGCCTGGGTGCTGCGGCGGCTCGGGTGAGGGCCGGAGGGGGGAGGCTTGAAGGCCGGGCCTGCCGCCGCCACAACAAGGGCCTAGGAGACTGCGATGGCCGATCCCAAGACCCTGACCCCCGCGCAACGCGCATACGAGCAGAAGCGCGCCGCGAAAGCCGGCAAGTCGCTGGAAAGCTGGCTGGACGCCAAGCAGAAGCGTGCCGTGGCCGAGGCCAAGCCGGCTGCTCTGCCACCGAAGAAGAAGCCTGGCCTGATCTCGCGCCTGCTGGACCGCGCGCACAAGCCGCTCTGAGGGCCGTCGCCGCCCACGCGGATTGGAGCGTTGATCCCGGCAAGCGTTGGATGACGCTGGGGCTGGCGGAGGGGGGCTGGGCATCGCCGGAGCCGGGTTGGGCGCTGAGCGTCGAGCCGGTCGGGGATGTCTCGATGTTGCTGGACCGGTTGGGCGCCCTTGCCGATGGCGGGCCGGTGGCGCTGGGGGTTGATTTCCCGATTGGCCTGCCGCGCGCCTATGCTGGCCGGCATCTGGGCGGATGTGCCGGTTTCCCGGATTTCCTGCGCGGGCTTGCGGACCGGCCTGGCTTCCTGTCGGTCTGCGCCGCCTTGGAGGAGGTCGGGCCGGAGCGGCCGTTCTATCCCATGCGCGGCGTGCGCGGCATGACACGGCTGTCGCACGCGCTGGCGCTCGGCCTGGACAGCGCGGCCGGGCTGTCGCGCTTGTGCGATAGTGCGACTATGGACCGGCCGGCGGGGGCGCCGTTGTTTTGGACCTTGGGCGCGAACCAGACGGGCAAGGCGGCGATCTCGGCGTGGCGCGACCTGCTGCTGCCGGCGCTGGCCGGGCCGCGTCCGCCTGCGCTTTGGCCGTTCGGCGGGGCATTGCTGCCGTTGTTGCGGGCGGGTCGGGTTGTCATTGCCGAGACCTACCCGGCGGAGGCGATGCGGCAACTCGGGCTGCGCATGGGCGGCAGCAAGCGGCGCCACGCGGACCGTTTGGCGCTCGCGCCGGCGATCCGGGCGTCGATGACTGGCCTGTCCGCGTTTCCGGACCAGGCGCTGGACCGGCTAATGGCTGACGGCTTCGGCCAGGACGCGGCCGGGGAGGACCGGATGGATTGCGTTCTCGGCCTGTTATGCGTGCTGCAAATGCTTGCGGGCCGGCGGCCCGATACAGTCCCGGACGACCCTTGGGTGCAGCGTTGGGAGGGCTGGGTGCTGGGCCAGGTTCCGCCTTGTCCCAGCGGCCTTACCGCATGACCGTTTTGGCGGAGAACCGTTATTCGTGCCATCCATTCATCTTGGAATGGCCGAACGAACTATGTCCGCCAGCTCAGCGACGCAGCTATCGATCCACTCGGACTCAGCAGCAGCAAAACTAAGGCGCAGGAAGGGGCCGGCAGGTTCGGCCGGATACCAGTGACGGCCGGCACTGACGAGGATGCCATGTGCTGTTGCACGCTGTTCCACCTCGATGTCGGACACGCCGTCCGGCAACGCGCACCAAAGATGCAGGCCGCCGGTGGGCAGATTCGGCAGGCAGTCCGGTCCTAGATGGAGGCGCAAGGCGATCGCCAGGGCGTCTCGGCGGTTTCGTAGCGCCGTGCGGAGAGTGCGCAAATGGCGTGGCCAGCTTGGCGCTGACACGAGCTGCAAGGCAGTCTCTTGCAAGATGCCGGGCACGAAGAAGTCGTCCACCAGCCTGGCCGCGCGCAACCGCTCCAGTGCCGCCCCACGGGCGCAGATCGCGCCGACGCGCAGACCGGGCGCCGCGCACTTGGTCAACGATCGGACATAAATGACGTGGCCGTCGCGGTCTTCCAGTGCGAGCGGCGTTGGCGGATCGCCGTCGAGGGTGAAGTCCCGTGCCCAATCGTCCTCGATAAGGAACGCGCCCGCCTCGGTCACCGCGGCAAGCACGTCGGACCGGCGGCTTGCTGACAACACCGCGCCGGTCGGGTTCGCGTGACTTGGCTGGCAGTAGAACACGCGGGCGCCGGTGCGGTGGAACGCCTCGGCGAGGAGGTCGGGCCGGACGCCGTCGCCATCGGTCGGCACAGGCACGATCCGCAGACCCGCCGCCTGCGCGGCGGCCAGTGCGCCGACATAGGTAGGGCTTTCGACCAGCACCGGGTCACCAGGGGCGGCCAAGGCACGGAATGCCGCGGCGTTGGCGGCCTGGGTGCCGGGGCAGATTGTCACCTCGTGCGGCTGGAACGCGCCTGGGATTGCGGCTGCGAACCATGCCCGCATCGCCGGCAACCCTTCGGCCTGCATGCGCCCCCATACACCGGGCCGGCGTAGCGCGCGGGCCGAGGCTGCGGCTAGCAATGCTGCCGGCTGCAACTTCTCAGGCAGGTAGCCAGCGTTCAGCGCCCTCGCGTGGTCGGAAGGCACCAGGCACAGGCTGCTCAACCCGCCTGCCGTGGCCCGGGCAGGCCCGAGCGCAAGACCCTGCCAGCCCAGGTCGGACGAGGCCTTGCCACCCGGCCTGTCCGCGACGAAGGTGCCCTGCCCCGGCCGGGCGTTCAACACGCCCTCACGCGCCAGGCAATCCAGCGCTTGCTGCACGGTGACAGGGCTGACGCGCAGCTCCGCCATCAGCGCGCGGACGGAGGGCAGGCGCGAGCCGGAAAGCTGCCCATCCGCAAGGCGGCGCAGGTGTTGTGTGACGCGAGCATTGCTGTTATCTATTTTCATGAGGATACACAATAACGCTACTGCTGCTGCCACGATAACGCAACTGTGGGAAGGGCGGCGGTCGTGAGCGCCGGGTTGATGCTCGCCTTCGCCAGCTTCGCTTTCGCCAGCTCCATCACGCCCGGGCCGAACAACACGATGCTGCTGGCGTCCGGCGTGAACCACGGGTTCCGCCGCACCGTGCCCCACATCGCTGGCATCAGCCTGGGTTGCATGGCCATGCTCATACTGGTCGGCCTTGGCTTGGGAGAGGTCTTCGCCGCCGTCCCGTTCATCTACGGCGCGCTGCGCTGCGTCGGGGCAGCTTATCTGCTCTGGCTGGCTTGGAACATCGCACAAGCAGGGCCAATGGCGGATCGCAAGGCTAGCGTGCGGCCGATGACGTTCTGGCAAGCGGTCGCGTTCCAATGGATTAATCCGAAAGCCTGGATCATGGTCGTGGGCGCGGTGAGCACCTATGCGCCGCGCGACGGCTTTGGGCAGAACGTAGTGGTGCTGGCCCTGCTGCTCGGCCTGGTCAACACTCCCAGCATCTGTGTTTGGGCCGGCTGTGGCACTGCCCTGCGCCCCTTTTTGTCCCATCCGGTCCGGGTTCGGGTGTTCAACGTGATGATGGCGCTGCTGCTGGTGCTCTCGCTATTGCCCATATTGATGCTGAGAAGCTGAAACTGTTGGGGATGTCTGCTTGCGGTCAAAAGTGATCGTCCGACAGAGCCACCCATAGTAGTCATGCCCCATCCTAATCCGGATACAGCCCAGCCTCCCGCGCCCGCGCACGGACCATCGCGACCAGCAGATCCAGCATCGGCGTCGACACCCCATGCCTCCGCGCGAAGTCCAGCGGGACGCCATAAAGCGCCTCGATCTCCATAGGCCGGCCCAGCTCCAGGTCCTGCAAGATGCTCGGCTTATGCTGCGACTTCGCCCCGTTGGCGATCTGGCCCTCGGCGTTCGGCTGCACCATGCATCCCATCGCGGCGGCAACCGCGGCGCCCTCAGCCAGAATGCGCCGTGCCGCGTCGCGGCACGCCTCCTCGGCGAAAATCCGGTTCGGGGCGCAGCCGGTCAGCACCGCGAGCGGGCCAGAGCCAAGGTTCAGCAGCAGCTTCGCCCAGACCGCATCGCGAATCCGCCCGGCCACATCCATCAGCAGCCCCCCGGCGCGAAGCACCGCGGCCAGCGCCTCCGCCCGCTCGGACATCCGGCCATCCGGCTCCCCCAGCACGATCCGGCTGCGCTGGTTTTCCACAAGCACCACGCCGGGCTCCGTGACCGTGCAGGCCGAGTAGACCACGCCGCCGATCACGCGCGCCGGGTCCACGGCCCGCCACAACGCGCCGCCGGGGTCGAGCTTGGGCAGGCGCTGGCCGTCCTGGAGGTCGCCGGCTCCGTAAAAGTACCACCAGGGAATCCCGTTCATGACAAAGGCGACGGCGGTGTCCGGACCCAGCAGCGGGCCGATCCCGGCCGCAACCGACGGCAGCGACGGCGCTTTCACAGTGACCACCACCACGTCCTGCGGCCCGAGCGCCATGGCCTCGGCGCTGGCGGCCACCCGTGCCGTGATCTCCCCGTCCGCCGCGTGCACACGCAGGCCACGGGCCTGGAATGCCGCAAGCTGCGCGCCGCGGGCAACGACCGAGACCTCGGCGCCCCCCTTTGCCAGCCGCCCCGCGACGTGGGTGCCGATCGCGCCGGCGCCGAACACGCAAACCCTCATGGGCAGGGCGGCCATGGGCAGGGCGGCGCCATCAGGGCCGGCGCTGGTTCGTCACGCAGCATGGGCATTGAGTTCCCCTCACCTCTGGAACGCCATCATGCGGACCCAAGCGCCCGGCGGCAACTGGACACGAAGCCGACGCGACTGTAACGGGTTGCACTGATCCCCCTGTCCCGCATCAAAGGCCCGCATGACTGCGATCCCTGCTCCGCCCGACGCCAGCATCGTTCCCGTCATCCTGTCCGGCGGCACCGGCACGCGGCTGTGGCCGGTGTCGCGCGAGAGCTTCCCAAAGCAGCTCTGGCCGTTGGTGTCGGACCGCACCATGCTGCAGGACACGGCGCTGCGCGGCGTCGGCCCCGGCTTCGCCCGCCCTATCGTCGTGTGCAACAACGAGCACCGCTTCCTGATCGCCGAGCAGCTCCGCACCGCCGGCATCATGGACGCTGAAATCGTGCTGGAGCCGGTCGGCCGCAACTCCGCCCCGGCGATCACCGCGGCGGCGCTGCTGGCGGCCGAGGCGGACCCCGGCGCTGTCCTGTGGATGATGGCGGCCGACGCGGCGATCCAGCGGACGGAGGCGCTGCACGCGGCGCTGGGGCGTGCCACAGTCGCGGCCCGCGCCGGGCAGATCGTGATGTTCGGGATGCAGCCGCACCGGGCCGAGACCGCATACGGCTACATCCAGGTCGGCCCGGAGCTCGCAAGCGCGCCCGGCGTCCACAGCCTGGCGCAGTTCATGGAAAAGCCGGATGCGGCCACGGCGGCGCGACTCGTGGCCGCGGGCGGCTACCTCTGGAACTCCGGCATGTTCGCCGCCGCCACGCTGCTGGCCGAGATGGAGCGCTACGCGCCGGATGTGCTGTCCGCCGTGCGCCGCGCCGTCGCGGGCCGGGTGCATGACCTCGACTTCACCCGGCTCGACCCCGTCGCCTTCGCCGCCTGCCCGAACATCAGCCTCGACTACGCCGTGGCCGAGCGGACGACGGTCGCCGCCGTGGTGCCGGCCGACCTCGGCTGGTCCGACGTGGGAAGCTGGGACGCGCTGTGGGAGCAGGCACCGAAAGACGCGCAGGGCAACGCCACCGTGGGCGACGTGCTGCTGGAGGGTTCGGAGAATTGCTACGTCCGCAGCGACGGCGTGCTGACGGCGGTGGTCGGCCTGCAAGATGTGGTGGTGGTCGTGACCGGCGACGCCGTGCTGGCGATGCACCGGGACCGGGCGCAGGACGTGAAGCGCGTGGTGGACCGGCTGCGCAAGGCCGGGCGGCACGAGGCGGTGGCGCACAACCGGGTGTATCGCCCCTGGGGCTTCTACGAGATCCTGATCCACAGCAACCGCTTCCAGGTCAAGCGGATCGTGGTGACGCCCGGCCACAAGCTGTCGCTGCAAAAACACTTCCACCGCGCGGAGCACTGGGTGGTGGTGGGCGGCAGCGCGCTCGTCACCCGCGACGCCGACGAGGTGCTGGTGCGGGAGAACGAGAGCATCTACCTGCCGCTCGGCTGCACCCACCGCCTCGCGAACCCCGGCCGCATCCCGCTGACACTGATAGAAGTACAGTCCGGCAGCTACCTCGGCGAGGACGACATCGTGCGGCTGGAGGACACCTATGGCCGCACCTGACGCGCAAGGAAGCCCATGCCCACAGCCCTGATCACCGGCGTCACCGGCCAGGATGGCGCCTACCTGAGCCAGCTTCTGCTGGCCAAGGGCTACGAGGTCGTCGGCCTGATGCGCCGGTCGGCGTCGTCGGACGTGATCGGCGAGCGGCTGCGCTGGCTCGGCGTGCTGGACCACGTGCAGCTCGTGGACGGCAACCTCACCGACCTGTCGAGCCTCATCCGCATCCTGCAGGCCCACAAGCCCGACGAGGTCTACAACCTCGCGGCCCAAAGCTTTGTTGCCGCGTCGTGGCAGCAGCCGTTGCTGACCGGGTCGGTGACGGCGCTCGGCGCCGGCAACGTGCTGGAGGCGGTACGCATCGTGCGTCCTGAAGCGCGGTTTTACCAGGCGTCGTCGTCGGAGATGTTCGGCCTGATCCAAGAGCCCATGCAGTCCGAGCGCACGCCGTTCTACCCGCGCAGCCCGTATGGCGTGGCGAAGCTGTACGCCCACTGGATGACGGTGAACTACCGCGAAAGCTTCGGCCTGCACGCCAGCAGCGGCATCCTGTTCAACCACGAAAGCCCGCTGCGCGGCATCGAGTTCGTGACCCGCAAGGTGACGGACGGGGTGGCGCGCATCAAGCTCGGCCTGGCCAACGAGCTGCCGCTGGGCAATCTCGACGCCAAGCGCGACTGGGGCCACGCGCGCGACTACGTGCGGGCGATGCACCTCATGCTGCAACAGGACGATGCGGATGACTACGTGATCGCGACCGGGGCCACGACCAGCATCCGCACCCTGTGCGAGACGGCGTTCGCCCATGCCGGCCTGAACTACCAGGACCACGTCCGCCTGGACCCGCGCTTCGTGCGCCCGGCCGAGGTGGACGTGCTGCTGGGCGACGCCGGCAAGGCCCGGCAAAAGCTGGGCTGGGCGCCGGAGGTGCCGCTGGACGAGATGGTGGCGGAGATGGTCGACGCCGACCTGGCCCGGCACCGGGCGCGCCTGGCGCGGTAGGCGGTGCCGCCCCGCCGCATCCTGGTCACCGGGGCCAGCGGCTTCGTCGGCCAGCATCTGCTGCTGGCGCTCAGGACTGCATTCCCCGGTGCCGAGCTGCATGCCGCGCCGTTCGAGATCACCGACGCGAACGCCGCCGATGCGGCCATCGACGCCGTGCGGCCCGATGCCGTCGTCCACCTCGCGGCCGTCGCAGCAATCCCGGCGGCGCGGCTCGACCCTGGCCGCGCCTGGGAGGTGAACCTCACGGGCACGCTCAATATTGCGCGGGCGTTGCTGCACCGTGCGCCGGGCTGCCTGCTGCTGTTCGCCTCCAGCGCCGACCTTTATGGCGCGTCGTTCCGCTCCGGCCAGCCGTTGGACGAGGGCGCGCTGCCTGCGCCGCTCAACACCTATGCCGCGACCAAGGCGGCGGCCGACCTGGCGCTCGGCGCGATGGCGGCGGAGGGTCTGCGGGTGGTCCGGGTGCGGCCGTTCAACCACACCGGGCCGGGCCAGGCGCCGGGCTTCGTGGTGCCGGCGTTCGCCGAGCAGGTCGCGCGCATCGCCGCCGGGTTGCAGCCGCCGGTGCTGCGGGTGGGCGCGCTCGATCCCATGCGGGATTTCCTGGACGTGCGCGACGTGTGCGCGGCGTATGCGCTGTGCCTGGCCCATGCCGACGCGCTAGCGCCCGGCACGGTGCTGAACGTGGCGTCCGGCCAGCCGCGCCGGGTAGGCGACGTGCTGGCCGCGCTCATGCAGGCGGCCGGCGTGCAGGCGGAGGTCGTGGCCGACTCCGGCCGCCTGCGCCCGACCGACATCCCCGTTGCCGCCGGCAACGCGGCGCTGGCCCGGCGGCTGCTGGGCTGGGCGCCGGCTATCCCTTGGGACCAGACCATCGCCGACGTGCTCGCGGACTGGCGGACGCGCGTTGACCGGGCTAGCTAGCCCGAATAATTCATTAGATCGCCCGAAATCGGCCCAGGCCACCAAACGCCTGGGCCAGAGATTTCATTGCAAAAAACTCCATCAAACAGCCCGTTCGCATAGTAGCAAACGATGTCAACGACTTAGCCTTGATCGCGCATTTCTCGTGAATAATGCGGGCTAGGGAGAACAGCATTTTGCCCGGAGTATCCATGCCTGATCTAAGCCTGACCCAAGCCCAAAGCATCGTCGCCGCCGCCCTCGCCGAGGCCCGGCGCCTCACCCTGAAGCCGCTGGTGGTTGCCGTGCTGGACGCGCGCGGCGCCTACAAGGCGCTGGCGGCCGAGGACGGCACCAGCCTGAAGCGGGCCGAGATCGCCCACGGCAAGGCGCACGGCGCGCTGTCGCTGGGCATGGGCTCGCGGGCGATCGCCAAGCGGGCGGCGGAGCAGGCGTATTTCGTGGCCGCCGTCAGCCACGTGGCGGGCGGCGCGCTGATCCCGGTGCCGGGCGGCGTGCTGATCCGCAATGGGGCGGGCGAACTGGTGGGCGCGGTCGGGCTGTCAGGGGACACGTCGGACAACGACGAGGCCGCTGGCATGGCGGGGATCGCGGCGGCCGGGCTGGTGGGCGACCCTGGTTAGCGGTGCGTGGAACGGACCGGGTTTCAGCCGTAGGACGCGGTCAGCCACCAGGCTGGCCCGCCTACCGGCGACCGCGCCTTTTTGATCTCAGCAGCCACGCCTCATCGTAGATGTCAGCGGGACGCCATCCCTGTGCGACCGAGAAGCTGGTTGCGCAGCAGCACCAAGCGGTCGTTCCCCCAGAACAGCCGGCCGCCGACCACGAATGTCGGGACGCCGAACGCACCTTGCTGCGCCGCCTCGTGCGTGACCCGCTCCCGCTCGGCCTTCGTGCCCGCATCATCAAGCGCGTTGGTGAAAGCGGCCCAGTCAAGCCCAACCTCCCCTGCCCGCTTGATGCACAGGGCACGGTCTATGGCGGGCAAGTCTTCGGCGAACACGGCGCGGAACAATGCATGGGCGTAAGC
>JAABUX010007664.1_pt1 | contig 12605 bp, 9 predicted proteins | sample 5561851 | NCBI WGS metagenome assembly JAABUX01 (sample SAMN10711883, study PRJNA513361) | rock metagenome | isolation source: Antarctica rocks | place: Antarctica: Victoria Land, Richard Nunatak red sandstone | collected 2016-01-03 | reverse complement strand
GTGAACCGCAAGGCCCGCCGCGGGTCGGGCCTTGCCAACGCGCCGGGGGTTGGGTCGGTGATCCTGTTGGTGCGACACCCAGAAAACTCCGAGGAAAGTATGCCCGAGGTGGGGGACCGCTGCCGATAATCTTTGTGGAAGCGGCCGGGCGGGGACCAACATCGATCCTCGGTTGGCTGGAAAGACTTGCTCATGTCAGCGGGGGCTTGCGCCGATGGATCGGTGGGAGACAGATTCAAGCCCAATAACCTCGCACGATTCCATCCTCCAGAATCCGCGAGCCGCTGACCTTGCAACGATCCCGAACCAAGTTGTGGGAGCCTTGTTGACGGCCGGTGCCGGGTGGAAGGTTCGAATCGATTCGGGCCACCATCGGTCGCGGTCGCGTTGGCTGGGCCGCGACTTGGCCCATCGCGGTGCTCGATCGCGGGTCCTTGCCGCCGACTCGAACCGCGCCTCGGTCGTCGTCGCCACTCGCAGGGCTCGTGTTCTCGCGGTGATGATTCGCGCGATCCTCGGGACCAATGCCGACCAAACCGACCAGGCCAGGCCAGGAGGCTCGTGCCTGGTGACGGTGGGCGGACCGACCCCAGCCGATCCCGTCGGCGTGGTCCAGTTCCGGTCACCAGCCCAAGGGCTTGACTACCTGCTGACTCACGACGTGGTCGGCGATTGTCCCGAGCGGAGTCTGGTCGAGCGGTATTCCTGCGAGCCGGGCCGCAATTGGTGGGCGGGCGACGTCAAGGGAGTGGCGGGACGCTACCAATTTCGGGCCTACTATCAAGGCGATTATCGGGTCGAGATCCGCCTCCAGGCCCCTGGCGCTCATCACGTCCTCCCCGCGCTCGCGGCGGTGGCGGTTGGTTTTCGGATGGATGTCTCCGCCCGCGAGATCAAGGACCGACTCGAAGAGTTTTTGGGAATCCCGCGCGGATTTGAGTCCCGCGGGACTTTCCGAGGTGCTACGTTGGTCGACGACGAGGCTACCGAGTCAGGCGGGATCAGCGGTGCGCTGGGGCTGGCCCGCGAGGTGTTTGGCGGCCGGACGATCCGGGCCGTTTATCTACCCAACCTCGCCTTGGGGCTTGATCAAGGGCCGTCGCCCGTCGATTTTGAGGAAGCCAATCACCTGATCCTGGTGGACCGGCCCCTCCGCCGAACAGATTCGACTCGACTTTTGGCGGCAAGCTTGCGATCTTCGGGGGCCTCGGTCGTTTCTTGTTCGAGCCTGGACATGGCGACCCGAGAGCTGGACCGGGGTCTGGAACCCGGCGACGTGCTGATGACGCTTGGGGCCGGAGAGGTAGGGACGATAGCCGATGCATTCCTTCGACGACTTTCCCGCGATTGTCACGGTTGACGAACCGCTGGCCCCATTGACTTGGTTCCGCCTGGGTGGACCCGCCGCGTTCCTGGCCCGACCGCGCGACGTGACCGAAGTCGCCGCCCTGCTCCGCCGGAGTCGCGACGAAGGGCTTCCCGTCCGGTTGCTCGGCGATGGGTCGAACGTCCTGGTCGGCGACGATGGCTTCCCGGGGCTGGTGATCCAGCTCGAAAGCCCGGCGTTCTCCGACGTGACCATCACCGGGAGCCGGGTCACCGCCGGTGCTGCGGTCCCGCTCACGGCCTTGATCTCGCAGACGGCCCGCGCGGGGCTGGCGGGGCTGGAAGTCTTGACCGGAATCCCGGGAACGATCGGCGGCGCCTTGCGCGGGAACTCGGGGAGTCGGCAAGGGGCGATCGGCTCGTTCGTCCAGCGCGTCACCGTGGTCGGCGAGAGCGGCGAGCCGATCGTCCGCGAAGACCTCCGGTTCGACTACCGGTCCTCCGACCTCGACGAACCGGTGATCACCTCGGCCGAGTTCGCCCTCGAACCCGAAGACCCCGAGGCGGTGGTCCGGCGGATGCGGCGAATCTGGATCATCAAGAAGGAAAACCAGCCGTACGGCCACCAGTCGTCGGGGTGCATCTTCAAAAATCCCTCCCCCGAAATCTCGGCCGGAGCGCTAGTCGAGCGTGCTGGGCTGAAGGGAGCGCGGGTGGAGGGAGTGGAAGTTTCCGAGCGGCACGCCAACTTCATCGTGGCGGAACCCGGCTCGAAGACAAAAGACGTCCTGGCCCTGATCGATCAGATCCGCGGCAAGGTCCGCCAGCAGTTCGGGTACGACCTCGAATTGCAAATTCAGGTCTGGTGACGCTCCGAAATCAGGGGGCGAAAACGAGGTCTCGGTCGGGTCGAGACCAACGGATGAGGCAAGGCGGGCCGTTCAAGGAGGAACGCCGGTGGCCGACGACTTCGATCCCCCCGACGACCGCTTGGGAGAACCGGCCCCCAACCGGTCGCCGTTCGCCTCCCACCGGTTTGCCCGACTGGTCCGATCGCCCGCCGCGCGTCGCCTGTCGCCGCGTCGGCTGGCGGGAGCGATCTTGCTCGGGGCGTTGTCGCTCTGGGGGATCTTCTTGATTGGTTCGAGGGCCGCGCTGGCGGTCACGCGCTGGGTGGCCGCCCAGCCGGAGCATCAGGTCGCCTTCGACCAGATCGAGCTCATTCCCGCGCCTCCCGAGTACATCCAATCGGGGGCCGCGGGCATCCTCGCCAGTGTCCGCCAAGAGGCGAAGTACGACGCGACGCTCCCCATCCTGGCGACCGACCTGGAGTCGCTCCGGGTCGCCTTCAGTCGGAACCTCTGGATCGAAAACGCCGGTCCCATCCGGTCGTCGTACCGCCACCTGGCGATTGACGTGGTGTATCGGAAACCGGTGGCAACCATCTTATACGACCATGACAAGCGCCAATCGGTGTTGATCGACCGCAATGGTGTCGAGTTGCCGGTCGGATCGGGTCAGGTCGAATGGGTCGAGACGAAGGCTCGCTACCGGGTCGTGGGGGAAACTCACCCTTTGATCGAAATCCGCGGGTTGGGTCCCGCGTTAGGGGGACGGGTTGGCCTGATCTGGCGATCGATGAGTCCCGCGGTCGACGACGACAAGGTCATTCAGGCGGCCCGGCTCGCGGCGTTCCTGGCCCAGCGCGCGGGAACAAAGACTTCGCGCGATCGACCTTTTCCCGACTTCGCGGAGATCCGTTTCCACGACGAGATGGTTGATCACAAGCGGATCTTGGGTTTCTTTCTCCGTGATACGGGGAGTCATTGGGTCTTCTGGGGTGCGGGGCCAGCAACGTCAGCGGCGGACGACCCGGCCTCGTCTCGGAAGTGGGCCAACCTGGGGCGCCAGATCGACGCCAAAGGCTCGCTCAGTTTGAAGCGGGACACCCACTATTTGAAACTTGATGCCGACTACCCGGAGGTCAGGAAGTTCGGGCCTCGGGGATGATCCGGGAAGATTGGCGGCCTGGTTGTCCAGTTCCCTGGTCCGGTGCATCCGACCGGACGACAATTCCTCCCGGCCACCACGTCAGGAGCGGATGACAACCGACAGTCTTCGAGGAGAACATCGGGTCATGGCGAGCCAACTCGGTCCCAAGTGGTTCCATCAGGTCCAGCGGATCGCCGCACCGACTCATGCGGGGCGGCTCGGCCGGTTCTCGATCCTCGCCGAGCAGGTCAACGTCCTGGAGCCGACCCTCGAAGTGGAAACCGACGACCAGCTCAAGGCCCGGGCGACCAAGCTCCGGCTCAAGGCCCGCCAGGGAGACTCGCTCAACAGCCTGCTCGTCGAGGCGTTCGCCTTGGTACGCGAAGCGGCCAAACGGACCATCAAACAACGCCATTATGATGTCCAGATGATCGGCGGTGCCGCGATCCACTACCGCTGCCTGGCCGAGATGGAAACCGGCGAAGGGAAGACCCTGGTCGCCACCTTGCCCGCCTTCCTGAACGCCCTGGCGGGCAAAGGGGTCCACGTCATCACCGTCAACGACTACCTCGCCCAGCGCGACGCCGACTGGAACACCCCGGTCTACCAGATCCTCGGGATGACCGTCGGGACGATCCAGACCGGCCAGTCCGACGCCCTCCGCCGCGCCGCGTACCAGTGCGATATCACCTACGGGACGAGCAAGGAGTTCGGCTTCGACTTCCTCCGCGACGAACTCAAGCGGCTCCAGATCGGCACCAACGAGCGAAAGACCTTCGAGGAAGCCTTCCTCAACAAGAACTCAGCCGGCGGTGACCCGCCCGTCCAGCGCGGGCACTTCTTCGCCATCGTCGACGAGGCCGACTCGATCCTGATCGACGAGGCCCGGACCCCGCTCATCATCGGGGCCAACAACCAGCCCACCCAGGAAGAAGCCGCCGCCTACCTCGGGGCCGACCAACTCGCCGCCACCTTGACGCGGATCAAGGACTTCAAGTATGACCCGGTCGAGCGAAAGGCCGAATTGAACGCGGCGGGTCGGCGGAAGGTCCAGATGTCGGCCGGGCACTCGTCGTTCCTCACCTTGACCGTCGACGGCGTCTACGAGTACGTCGAGCGGGCCTTGCGCGCCCAGATCGCCTACCTCAAGGACCGCGACTACGTCGTCTTCGGCGGCGAGATCGTGATCGTCGACGAGTTCACCGGGCGGATGATGCCGGGTCGGCAGTGGCAGGACGGTCTGCATCAAGCGATCCAGGCCAAGGAACGGATCGAAGTCACCCTCGAAACCATCACCGCCGCGCGGGTGACGGTGCAGGACTTCTTCCTCCGCTACAAGAAGCTCGCCGGGATGACCGGCACGGCGGCGTCGGACGCCCGCGAGTTGAAGCGGGTCTACAAGGTCAACGTCTTCAAGGTCCCGACCAACCGCCCCGGCATGCGGATCTGGACGGCCGACCGGGTCTTCTCGACCGAGGAAGAAAAGTTCCAGGCGGTCGCCGACCAGATCGTCGATTGGTACCACAAGGGAGTCCCCGTCCTGATCGGGACGAGGTCGATCGAAAAGTCGGAACGCTTGAGCGCCTTGCTCAACGCCGCCAACATCGAGCATCAGATCCTCAACGCCAAGAACCACGAGATCGAGGCCCAGATCATCGCGCAGGCCGGGGGGCCGGCCAAGGTCACGGTCGCCACCAACATGGCGGGTCGTGGGACCGACATCAAGCTCATCCCCGAGGTCGCGGCGGTCGGCGGGTTGCACGTCATCGGGACCGAGCGGCACGAGTCGCGGCGGATCGACCGCCAGCTCGCCGGTCGGTCGGCCCGGCAAGGGGACCCGGGATACTGCCAGTTCTTCGTCTCGCTTGAAGACGAGATCATCGAAGCCTACGGCGAAAAGCCCGCCGCCCGGCTCCGGAAGCGGTACGCCGGTCGCGGCGAACTGACCAGCAACGCGATGCGCCGGCTCGTCCTGGCCGCGCAGGCCAAGAAGGAGCGGCAACACTACCGCGACCGGAAGCTCTTAATGAGCTACGAGAAGCAACGGGCCGAGATGCGGAAAAATATGGGACTTAACCCCGTCCTGGGTTAAGCTGGGGACCCAACCGGCCTTCGTTCCGTTCCCTCGACCCGGGTCCGACCCATTCATGGACATCATCTACCGATACGACTCCTTCGCGGCGGTCGACTTCCAGCAGTGCGACACCGCCGAGTTGGCCATCCAGGCCCTGGAATCCGGGAACCGGCGGCATCAGGAGATCGTCAGCCAGGTTCGGTCCGAGGTCATGGGCGAGGCGAACCCGCCCCCGCTCGTCATCCCGTCGAACCCGCTCTCGCTCGGCCTGTCGCTCGTCCCCGGACTAGCGCCGGTGCAGAACCCGTTCGCCATCATCCTCGGTTGCTCTGACGCCCGGGCATCGGTCGAGCGGATCTTCGACCACTCGCTCAATCAGCTCTTCACGATCCGGGTCGCCGGCAACGTCCTAGGGACCGAGTGCCTGGGAAGCGTCGAGTTTGCCGTGCGCAATCTCAGCAGCGACCTCCGCCTGTTGATCGTCCTGGGGCACACGGGCTGCGGCGCGGTGTCGGGGGCGGTCGACCTGTACCTCAAGCCCGAGTCCTACATCGACGTCGTCAAGACCCACTCGCTCCGGACCATCGTCGACCGCATCCTCGTCGTCGTCCGGATCGCCGATCGGGCCTTGCAAGCGACCTGCGGTCCCGACACCACGAAGCACCCCGGCTACCGCGCCGCGCTCTGGGAGATGTCGGTCTACCTCAACGCCGCCTTGACCGCCCACGACTTGATCCGCGAACTCGAGCTCGCCGCCACCGGCAGCCTCCGGGTCGTCTTCGGCGTTTACGACCTCGCCTCGCACCAGGTCAGCGGCCTGCCCGAAAGCCCCAGCGCGTTCGAGCTTGCTCCCCGGACCACCGAGGACTTCATCCAACTCAGCGACTTCCTCGCCCGGTCGGTCCGCGACCGCGGCATCCTCGTCCCGCTCGACGACCCGAACCTGGCTTGATCGGCGATCAGCGGCGGATCTCGCGGTCGAGCTTGTCGAGGTCGCCGAAGTGCGTCACCGCCAGGGCGACTCGCCCCCGCGGATCAGCCGACTTCGACGCCGCCTTCAGGTAGGCGCGAAACTCGGGCAACCGAACTGGATCGCGCAGGAGCTTGTGGACCAGCAAGGCGCTCTCGGCGTAGGCGACTTGTTGGGTCTTCTCGTCGTTGAGCGAGCCATCATCGCCGAGCAACCGGTCGATGGGCAGCCACCGCGCTCCGGCCCTCTGGGCCAATTCCAGCCCCCGGCGGCGGCGGACGTTGATCGCGCCGATGGTCCCTTTATGAGCGGGTCGCCAGGTTTCGGCGTAGGTCGCCAAGCCCTCCACTACGCAGAGCGGGACGTCGGCGGTCCGGTCGAGGAGGCCGGTGTTGTAGCTCAACTGGTGGAACGTCTCGTGAACTAATGTGAGCGTGTTGTTTAAACGAGCCTCGTCCGCCTCGGCGGGGCGCATCCCGCGGATCTTGTCGCCGAAGTCGAAGGTGACGAGCCAGTTGGCGTCGAGGTCGAAATGGCCGCCGACCGCCTCGTCGCCAAAGCCTTTCTCGAACGCCGCGTACGACTGCGACCCCGCCAGGATTACCACCGGCAGTCGAGCCGTCGGCCAGTCGAGGGTGAACCCTTTCGCTCGAAAATGAACGAAGTAGTCAGCCGCGAACGCCTCGCAGAGCGCCAGCGCGTCGGCCCTTTGCTGGGCGGGGGCATCGCCGACGCCCAGGAAGTGGACCGATTCCGAAGTATCGAACGGCGCCATCTGGGCCGCGCGCCCCTTGGCCCGGATCTGCTCGACCGGATCGGCGCGGAACGAAGCCAACCCGGTTCGACCCACCAGCGTGAAAGCCAGCGCCGAACGAAGCCAATCCCGCCGGTTCGGCGACTGCCATCGCGCCGTCATGGCCCGTCCCCCTGAGGTAAGTCGGTTGGGGGCGGATCAAACACCCCCGCCGCCCGCTCGCCCAACTCCCGTCGCGACACCTGCCAGTCACGCTCGACCAGCAGGAACAGCGCCTCCTCGACCAAAGCAGCCACCGAAGGATACTCCCCCGCGGCGACCTTGGCCAGCACCACCTGCTCGATCTCGGGAGCCAGAATGACTTCCACGCGGATGCCTCAAGACCGGAGACGGAACGAAGCCATTGCTAGGAAACCGCGACCCTGCAATGAGTGAGCGAAAACCCTTTCGCCGTGCGAAACGAACCCAACGGCGACCCAAACCATCGTCCGAGATGCCATCGGCACCACGGGTACCGGCCCCACGATAGACTCGCCCTGAGCCTCGACTATTCGATCCCGGCAGTCCTCCAGCGAAACTCGATTCCAGGTTCGGCGAGGCAACTCGGTGGGCTGGCCAGTTCGACCCAAGATGGGCCTAGGGGTGGTTGCTCACTTGGCCAAGTAAGTGGTCGACCTCGACCCAGAACCGGCGGGTCGCCGACCGCTCCGGTTCGGGGAGTTGGTCCAAGTCTCGATCTTCGCGGAGGCCGATGAGGTCGTCGTCTTCCCGCCAATGGTTCATCGCGAGGAGCACCTGGGTCATGGAGTGGGGGTCGTCCGCTTCGGCGACTTTGGTCCAGGCGGTGAGTTCCGCTTGGAGCCAGGTAAGAGCTTGACGGCGAAACTGCGCCTGGGTGGCTTGATCGGGCGGTGGATCATCGCACCCTCGGCCTGTAGCGGCCAGGGTGGCGGAGCAAGCGGCGTTATAAGCTTGCGCGGACTTCCGGTCGACGGTGAGGTGAGAGTCGTTCGCCAAAGCTTCGGCGTAAAGGCTGGCCGACGCGGCGGGCCATCTCTTCTCGTAGGCTCGAACGGCCAGCGCGAGCCGCTCGGTATTGTCGTGGGGTGACTCCCCTTTGAGGACGGCGGTCAGCCGCGCATCGATCGTCGCGACGTCGGGGTTGACGATGCTCCGCTCGGCTTGGGTTGTTCGGGCTCGTTGACGCCAGAGCGACGCCTCGGCCGGCTGGCCCTGGTCGCGGTAGGCGAGGCTGAGGCCGATCTCGGCGTTGATCAGCCGATCGAGGAACCGGGGGTTCGCCGGGTCGTCGCGGGTGAGTCGTTCGGCGATCGAGCGGGCTTGCTCGAAGTAACTCAACGCCTCGGCCGCCCGGGCCGCCTGGCGATGTGCTTCGCCCAACGTGTTATTGCTCATGGCCAACTCGTTCCGGGTCCGGGTATCGGCTGGGTCGTCGAGGACCAACCGCTCGCGGATCGACCGTCCCAGTTCGAACGACCGGATCGCCTCGGCCGGTCGGTTGGCTCGCTGCGACACGAGGCCGTCGTTGGTGTGGCAGATCGCCAATTGCGACTGGACTTTAGGGTTGGTCGGGTCGTCGTGCGCCAGCCGCTCGTAGATCGCCCGACGGCGCTCGAACGCCGCCGCCGATTCGGCCCAGTTCCCCAGCTTGAAATAGATGTTGCCGATATAATAATGGCACGAGATCAGACCACTTTGCGGCCGGGCGCTGGACGGATGATCGCGGGCCAACCGCTCCCAGATCGACCGGGCCTGCTCGTGCGAGGTTAACGCCTCGGCCATCCGCTCGTCCTTGGCTTGCGTCTCGCCGATGTGTTGCAGGCTGGTAGCCAACTCGTTCTGGAACGAGACGTCGGTCGGGTGGTCGCGAGTCAACCGCCCGCAGATCGAGCGGGCCTGCTGGTGCGCGGCGAGGGCCTCGGCGGTCCGTCCCCGCGAGCGGTGCAGCTCGCCGATGTCGTTGCAGCTCGCGGCCAGGTCGAATTGGAAGCGGGTGTCGGCCGGCGACTCAAGGGCCAGCCGCTCGCGGACCGCGTGGACTGCCGCTAACGACGCGGACGCCTCGATCGTTCGGCCCATGTCGGTCTGGACGCCCGCGAGATAAGCCCGGCTCCAGGCGAGGTTTTGCTGGAACTCCAGGTTGGCCGGGTGGTCGCGGGTCAACCGCTCGTAAATCCCGAGCGCGGCTTGAAACGAGGCCAACGCCTGGTCGAGCCGGTTCAGGTAGCGTTGCAGGTTACCGGTGGCGACGTGGTTGTTGGCCAGGTCCGCCTGATACCGGGTGTTCGACGGGTCGTCGCGCACGAGTCGTTCCCAGAGCAGGCGGGACTCGTCCCAGGCTTTCAAGGCGTCGAGCCGGTCGCCGATGTCGTCGGTGAGCTTGCCCAGGTCGAAGTTGGCCGCGGCCAGCAGGGCGAGCGACTCGGGGGTCGTCTCTTGATTCGCCTGGAGCCGGTCGCGGAGCCGCTGGAAGAACGACTGGGGTTCTTTGAGGAGCTTTTGGCGGAGCGGAGCCAGCTTCGGGTTGTTTTTGAGTTCGGGGGTGTCGCGGACCGTGTCGCTGAACCGGCGGACCGCGTCGATGGCGAGTCGCTCGCGGTCGGCGGCCCGCCCCTGCCGATCCTCGGCCGACTCCTCGGCCTTCTCGGCGCGGAGTCGCTCGCGGACAGCCAGGCGCTCGCGGTTCAAGGCGCGGTCGCGTTGTTCCTCGGCGGATTTCTCGGCGATCCCGGCCCGGGCGCGCTGGGCGTTCGCCCGGACGGCCAGCGAGGCGCTGATGGCCGTCGCGGCGACGAGCAAGCCGACGAACGCGGCGGTCGTCACCAGCGCGACGTGGTGCTTCCGGGCGAACTTCCCGACCTTGTACGACGCCGACGAAGGACGCGCCTCGATCGCGTCACCGCCCAGGTAGCGCTGGACGTCGCGGGCCAAGCCGATGGCCGTCTCGTACCGCCGGGTCCGATCCTTTTCGAGCGCCTTCATGACGATCCAATCGAGGTCGCCGCGGACGAAGTTCGTCAGCCGGGCCGGCTCCATCTGGCGGCAAGCCGCGATCGACGCCAGCCGGTCCTTGAGTTCGCTCAGGCGCGTCGAAGGTCGGGGCGGCTCGTCGTCGCGGACCCTCCGGAGGAGGTCGGCGGGGGCGACCCACCGGGATCTGGCCTTTTCGAGGGGGGTCGTCCCGGTCAGGAGTTCGTACAAGAGGACGCCGAGCGAATAAACATCGCTGCGGGTATCGATGTCGAGCGCCCCCATCTCGGCTTGCTCGGGACTCATGTATTCGAGCGTGCCGAGCAGGACGCCGTACTCGGTGAAGAACGTCCGGTCGGTCAGGCGCTGCTCGGTGGCCTTGGCCACGCCGAAGTCGATCACCCTGACCTCGGCGACCCCGTCGCTCAGGGTGATCAGGACGTTCGACGGCTTGATGTCGCGGTGGATGATCCCCTTCTGGTGCGCGTGCTGGATGGCCCGGCAGACGGGCACGAAGAGTTCCAGGCGTTCTTTGAGGGTGAGCCGGTTCTGGTCGCAATACTCGGTGATCGGGACGCCTCGGACCAGCTCCATCACGAAGAAGGGGCGGCCGGTGTCGGTGGCGCCGGCGTCGAGGACCCGGGCGATGTTGGGATGGTCCATGAGGGCCAGAGCCTGGCGTTCGGCCTCGAACCGGGCGATCACTTGCCCGGTGTCCATGCCAAGCTTGATGACTTTGAGCGCGACCTCGCGGCGGATCGGTCTCTCTTGCTCGGCCAGAAAGACCGTGCCCATCCCCCCCTCGCCGATCCGCTGAATCAGCTTGTACGGCCCAATCGAAGTGCCCGGACCCTCGACGATCGCGAACGCGAAGGACATGCTCGGCCCGGGTCCCGGGTCAAGCGCCAATCCACGCTGAAGCCGAGTCCGCGACTCAGATTCCGTGACGGATTCGCCCGGTCGCGTGGTCGAATCAACGGCTCCGGGTCGCGGTGGCCCATCGGACGGTGTGAGCACGTCATCGCGGGTGGGCGAGTCGAGGTCGATGGCCGGCGACGGGTTGTCGGTGGGTTTCATCAAGGTCGTCCTCCGATAACACCAGCGGGGCGGCTCGGGTTCGGAACGTCAGGACTTGATGATTTATCATCGATCCGCGCCGAAAAGGCACCAGAAATCTTTCTGGTGTCGGAACCTTTGATCCAGAGTTCCGAGGCGGGAACAACCGCCGCCAGATCATCACTCACCACGATCATCCTCCACAGGTGATCGATGAAGTCGTCGGCTAATCCCGCCCGCTAATTTCGCTACCCGCTCATCAGTTCAGTCCGCGACGTCAAGGCAATCCGCCGCGAGAAGATTGTTTCCCCGCAGCGGTCCGCACGATCAAAGGAGAGCCGTGAGCGGGCGCTGAGGCGTCGATAAGATCCTTCTTACCAGCGCCTCACGCATCCCTCATGCTCTAGGATGTAAGTTGCGATGTCGGGATCATCGGTCTTCGGCGCGATCGAGTCGGCTGAGGTCATAATCGTCCAGGAGCGGAGTAGACCAATGGGCATCCGGGTTCTCGTGATCGAGGACGACGAGGAGATCGCCGACTTCATCGTTCGGGGACTCCGCGAGGAAGGCTTCACCGTGGAGCGGGCCGCCGATGGGATCGACGGGTGGCACTGGCTGGATCATGGGCCGTGGGATGTGGTCCTACTCGACTGGTGGCTGCCGGGCGCGGATGGGCTGACCCTGCTCCGGCGGTTCCGCCAGACCGGGCACGAGGCGCCGGTCTTGTTCCTGACGGCGCGCGACGCGGTGTCCGATAAGGTCCGTGGTCTCGACGGCGGGGCCGACGACTACCTCTGCAAGCCGTTTGACTTCGATGAGTTGCTCGCTCGGGTCCGAGCCTTGACCCGCCGCCCCGCGCAGGCGGGCGGGACGGTGCTGACCCACGCGGATGTCCGGGTCGACCTGGCGACGCACCGGGTCGAACGCGCGGGGCGGCGGCTCGACTTGACCGCTAAGGAACAGGCGCTCCTGGTGTACTTTCTCCGGCACCCCGACGAGGTCCTCTCGCGGACCCGGATCTACGAGCATGTCTGGGACGAGCGGTACGACGGGGTTTCCAACACGCTCGAATATCACATCGTCGAAGTCCGCCGGCACCTCGAAGTTCATGGCCCTCGCCTGATCCACACCCTCCGCGGGCGCGGCTACCTGTTCGGTGAGCGGGCCGACGGGGGGCCGATCGGATGAGGCTGGATACCCGGTTATCGCTCTATTTCCTGGGAACGCTGGCCTTGATCCTGGTCGGCTTCTCCGCCGCGCTCTATCTCGCGGCGTCGAAGCACCTCCACCGCCAGGTGGACGAGCGGCTCGAAGCCGTTATCAACACGCTGGTCGCCGCCGCCGAGGTGAACGAGGACAGCGTCGAGTGGGAACCGGCGGAGCGTCGGCTCTCGTTCGGGCGGCGGACCGAGGCCGGGTCGCTCGCCTGGGTCGTCCGGAAC
>JAABUX010007660.1_pt1 | contig 12608 bp, 16 predicted proteins | sample 5561851 | NCBI WGS metagenome assembly JAABUX01 (sample SAMN10711883, study PRJNA513361) | rock metagenome | isolation source: Antarctica rocks | place: Antarctica: Victoria Land, Richard Nunatak red sandstone | collected 2016-01-03 | reverse complement strand
GAAAAGCGGCTCCTGCGCATCCTGCCGTCCCATCATGGCAATGTCCTCCGTTGCTGTCCTAACAAATCACGATCGCTCTCCGGCGACAAGAGTTTTTCAACAGCATTGTCTGTTTGCGCAATGGGTCACTGGCGCGCCAGTTGGTTGCGACAAGCCGACTTAGGTTGACTTATTTTTTTCATCAAAGCGCTAAAACGTAGCAGGCTTTTGGAGCCTTGATAACGACTTCGAGAATCGCGCCCATCTCCTCGCCGCTTGCCCTCTGTCTCAAATTCAGGTTAAGCTGCTTCAGAGACACCGTCGATAAGCAGAACGCCGGATATAGTTATCAAGAGTCCAAAACTCCGGTGGATTGTTGGAGAGCTGTCATGGACCCATTTCTCGACCTCATTCGTCTCTTGCAGCCCCGATGCACATTGTGGAGCAGAACCAATGGCACCGGCAGGTGGGGGCTTGGCTTCCATAAGCGCGATGACCTTCTTTTCTGCTGGATACAGCAAGGCAACTGTCTGCTTATTCGACCGGAGACTGAGCCTCTTCCTTTGCGGCGCAACGACTTCATTCTCATCCGCACCGTGACGCCCTTTTCGCTCACTACGGCCCCGGAGCTGGAACCGGAAGATAGTGAGGTACTGGCCGCTCGCCGGCGGAAGGGCATGGGTAACAAGCTCGGTTCCGGCGGTGAAAATCCTGTCACGCTCCGAGGCGGGCGGTTCGTCTTCGATTCGGCCAATGAAGATTTGCTCACAGGCTTTATCCCGCCGCTGGTGCATATTGGGGCAGCGGAAAGCGTGTCCTGGCGTGTTCGTTCGCTGCTAAATCTGAACGAAGCGGAGTTCTCCAACCCCGGCTTGGGAAGCTCCTTCATCATCGTGCGCCTGATGGAGATGATCCTTGTCGAGATTTTGCGCGGTCAGACGCTGCACGTCGCATCGGAGCAAGGGAGTCTGCTCGCAGGCCTTGCCGATCCGTTGACCTCAAAAGCCATGACCGCCATGCACGGCGACGTAGCGAATTCCTGGACAGTAGGATCGCTGGCAAGGCACTGTGGCGTCTCGCGGTCCACCTTTGCAACCCGCTTCAAAGGCGTCATGGGTATGGGGCCAATTGAATACCTGCAGCGATGGCGCATGGCGCTGGCAAAGGATGAGCTGAGAAGAGGCAAACGTGGTGTCGGTGAGATCGCGCTGACGGTCGGGTTCCAGTCATCAAGCGCCTTCACGACGGCTTTCACGCGAGTCGTTGGCTGTGCCCCGACGCAATTTGCACAGAAAACGTTCTGACGCTACATCATTCAGGCCGACTAGCGAGAGTGCGTGGAGCTTCTTGCGCGACGAGTTCGAATCAACAGGCACGAGCTTCATCGACGCGATGCCTCTGACTCCACTAAGTCTGGGAGCGCCGGAAACAAGCTGAGAAGACGAACGCTCCGCGCTGCCCATACAACAAGTTGACATTGTCACCCTAGTCTGTGTAGGGTGGACACAGTCAACCTCAAAGGAGGCTTAGCTGTGTCAACGGTTTTGATTACGGGCGGTCACTCGGGTTTGGGATTAGTCGTTTCCCAGCAGCTTGCAGCGGGTTCACGTACAAATCTCGTTCTCGCCGGTCGTAACCCGGAGCAGGTGGAGAACGCCGCGAAGGATCTCCGGGCGAGTTACGGGGTTAAGGTCACCACACTTCAGCTTGACCTGTCATCTCTGGCATCGGTCAGAGCCGCGGCTGGTAGTTGCAAGGCCATGCTTAAGAGCGGTCAAATCGATTTCCTCCAAGCGATCGCTTGCAATGCTGGCGGGCAGTTCAATGGTCCAATCTCGTATAACGTAGACGGGTACGAAGAGACGTTTGCAACGAACTATCTTGGCCACTTCCTGCTTGTCAACCTCCTGCTCGATAGCGTCGCCGAGAACGGACGCATCGTGTTTACAGCGAGCGGAACCCATGATCCAGCAACCATGGACGGCAAGATGGTGGGTATTGCCGCTGAGCCGGACGCCTGCGCACTAGCCAACCAAGGCAAGAATGGACAAAAGCCGATGTCCGGCGGTAAGCGGTACGCAACATCGAAGCTCTGCATGATTCTGTTCGCTTACGAGCTGAATCGCAAGTTGCGCGACGGCGACAGTTCAGTGCTGTCCATCGCGTTTGATCCAGGGCTAATTCCAGAGACCGGATTGATGAAGACTTCGCCAAAGATCGTTCAATGGTTGCTTCGCACCTCTCTGATGAAGTGGTTCTTCAAACGTCTTGGCGTCACAATGGGAAGCCTTGCGTTTTCAGGTCCTGCACTGGCCCGAGTCGTGGCCGACCCGTCGTTCGCTCAGGCATCCGGTAAATACATCCAGTCGAAGGATGGGTCACTGCTAGAAGCGCGATCATCCGAGGTGTCCTACGATGAAAAGCGGGCCGGCCGACTGTGGATAGACTCCGATGAACTGGTCCATCTGCGTCTGGAGGAGCAACCTCATCGCCTGACAAAGGCAGTCGTCTCCTATGCGAACGGATAAAAAGCTGGTTGCGGCAGCCGCCGCTCTCCTTGATTCGGGTGGCGAGAGCGCAGTAACGCTTCGTGCCGTCGCAAGTGCGGTGGGTGTTTCGCATAACGCGCCTTATAAGCACTTCAACGGTCGAAGCGCACTGCTGGCGGCAGTGGCTATTGACGACTTCGCCAAGATGACGGAGGCCTTCTCAGCTATCCGCAGGTCCCGTTCTAAGCCGATGAGCAAACTGAAGAAAGCTCTTGCAGCCTTTGTCGAATACGGTCAGGCGTACCCTGCGCGTTACAAGCTACTGTTTAGCGATGCAACTCTCTCCCAGCACGGCGATGGTCTAGAGGAAGCAGCGATGGAACCATTCCAGGAGTTTGCGGCCATTGTTGAGGAGTGTCAGACATCGAGACTGCTTCCTGAGATCCCCAATGTTGCTCTAACCGGACTGCTATTTGCATCCGTGCACGGCGTCATCGATCTTGCGGCAGGTGGTCGGATGCGCCGGGAGAAAGGCCTATCCAGCGTCGGTGAAAGCGTGGATCTGTTGCTCGAACTGCTGTCGCGAGGAGCCGGAAAATGATCTCGCCTTCTCGGGAAAACGAGCGGCTCAGAGTTCTCACGAGCTTGGATGACAGCTCCGAGCTGCCTAGCTCAACCTAATCAAGGCAAGTCTATGACAATGCAAGAGCTCCAACGTTTTGCTTCCGAGGAACGGATGATTCCAACCGCGCCCATTGAGGACTCGCGGACTATCACGATCAGTGCGCCCATCGACCGGGTATGGCGTATTCAGACAGATATCGACCACTGGGCAAACTGGTGTGCCTACCTGCGCAATGCCAAGCTGGTCGGAACCTTCGGTCCGGGGGCGAAGCTGAGTTATGGAGGATTTCCGAAGCACAATCTGGTCATCGCGAAAGTCGACAACCCGCGTCTTGTGATGATCTACGGAACGTATATGGGCTTTTCCGCAATCACGAAATGGGAGTTTAAGCCACTTTCCCCAACGCAGACTCAGGTCACGTTTTCCGAGTCCTCGGTGGGCTTGCTGCTTTCTCTCCTGTACAGCAAGAACAAACTCGGCAAGCATCTTGCTCGTTGGCTCGAAAAGCTCAAAGCTCAAGCTGAGAACTGATGGAATGAGTGGATTTAGAGGCTCGACCAAACAACTGAACGACCAATTAGGAGAACGAACATGCGAATGAATCTTGCAAGCAGCGTCATCTTTACGGCCGTTGGTGTAACTCTACCAATTGCCGCACATGCAGCAGATATGAACGATACCCACATCTACAATCCGAAATGGCCTCCCCATGCGAAGTTCCACGACGGTCAAACGTTGTCCTTGTCGCTTCTTCTAGGTGGTCTGACGACATTCTTGGCTTGGAAGTCCAGCAAAAACGTTCCTATGATGGTGGCTTTTACAGGGGCAGCGGCGAGCCTGTATTTCGTGTCGCAAGATGCCGCGAATCTCTATCCCGGCACTTCATATTCCGACTCGGAAGTCAAGCCAACCGTCCTTGGCATTCCAGCCGTCCATGTAATCGATGGAGTCTATTTGTCTGCGGTCGTTCTTGCGACATGGTTAGGCCTTCGCGGGAACCGGCGAAACGCCGGCAACCAAGCTGCTGACTAAGCGAAAGCTGAACCGTGAGCACTCTCACTATTGCAAGAACGAGGAAGGTGAATTTGTGAGCCCAATAGAAACCCTACGGACCCCTGACAAACGCTTCCAGGGGCTGCCTGATTATCCGTATGAGCCTCATTACGTCGATTCATTGCCTGGGTACAAAGGGCTCCGTGCGCATTACCTCGATTTGGGGCCGAAGGACGCCGAACAGACATTCTTATGTCTGCATGGCGAACCGACCTGGAGCTATCTCTATCGCAAAATGATTCCGGTGTTCCTGGAAAGTGGTGCGCGGGTCATTGCACCCGACTTTCTCGGTTTTGGTCGGTCCGACAAGCCCGTGCAGGACTCGACCTACACCTTCCACTTCCATCGAGAGTTTCTTCTGCGGCTCGTTGAGCACCTTGTGCTTCGCAATATCACTCTGGTCGTTCAGGATTGGGGAGGGACGCTCGGTCTGACGCTACCTGTAGATCCGGGCTTTCGTTCCAACCTGGCCAGACTATTTGTGATGAATACGGTTCTTCCCGTTGGCAAGCCGCTCGGTCCGCATTTCTATGAGTGGAGATCCTTAGTCCGCAAGAATCCCGATCTGCCGGCGGGGCAGTTCATTCGCGCGATCACGCCACAGCTCACCGATCAGGAGATGGCGGCGTACGACGCTCCGTTTCCCGACATTCGCTTCAAGGCTGGTGCTCGAACCTTCCCGGACCTCGCCATGGTTGAGCCTGGGATGGAAGGCGTTGCTGAAGCCGAGGCGGCCGTCAAATTCTGGAAAGATGAATGGTCCGGTCAATCTTTCATGGCCATTGGAGCAAAGGACGCGGACGCGGACGCGACGAAGGCGCTGCACAGCCAAATTCGAGGCTGTCCGGAGCCACTCGTTGTCACAGCTGCAGACCACTTCGTTCCCGAATGGGGTGAGCCTATCGCACGGGCTGCCTTACGTTCCTTTGGTGATCTCCAGTCGTCATCATACGGAGGCCGGGTTCCCGTCACAGTCTAGGACCCTTAACAGGAGTAGGAGAAGTTCGCTATGAGCACTACTGCCACGAAAATCGCACTCGTCACTGAAGCAAACAAAGGAATCGGTTTCGAAGTCGCGCGGGAGATCGGTCGCACGGGAGCTACCATCCTCGTTGGTGCCCGCGATGAGAAGGCCGGTCAGGAGGCCGTTGTCAAATTGACAGCCGAGGGCATCCACGCGCAGTTCATCCGTATAGATCTCACCGATCGCGCCGCCATTCAAGCTGCGGCTCAATCTGTAGACGATCAGTTCGGCCGGCTTGACATACTCGTCAACAATGCCGGCATCTTCCTCGGCAAAGACGACGGTCCTCCTTCCGCCATCAGCATCGCTACCATGGAGACCACCTTCCGCACGAATTTCTTTGGCGCTGTCGCAGTGACCCAGGCGATGCTTCCTCTGCTCCGGAAGGCAACGTCGGCGCGCATCGTCAACGTGTCCAGCGGACTCGGTTCCCTCACACTGAACGGCGATCCGAACCATCCGTACTCCAAGGCCAAGTCCCTCGGCTATAACGCCTCTAAGGCTGCGCTCAACATGCTTACCGTACAGCTCGCCGACGAGCTTCGCGATACGCCCATCAAGGTCAACTCCGCCGACCCAGGCTACACCGCAACCGACCTGAACGGACATAGCGGCCCGCAGACGATCCCCGAAGGTGCTGTGGAGGTCGTTCAACTGGCACTCCTGCCCGACAGCGGCCCGACCGGAACCTTCTCGAACAAGAAAGGCACAGTTCCCTGGTAAGGCGGCATTTGCCTGCGCAGGCATTTCGTGTGGGCTCAGAGCGCACTAAAAGTCCCGCTGATAAGCACCTTCCTGCCGGACTTGCTTGCAACCTAAGCCAATCATGTCGGCTGGAGTTTCGGTCGAGTGCGATCCCGATATGGAGTCGTGATGAACAGCAAACGCAAACCGTACATGCTCACGAATCAGAACAGCACAGCATTCTGGTTGATCGATACGCTATGGATGCCTTTGGCTACGAGCCACCATACGCAAGACAATTTCTCCCTGCTGGAACAGGTTTGTCCTGTCGGTGGCCCGCAAACACACATGCATCCGACCGACGAGGGCATGTACATCCTGGACGGGCACGTGATCTTTCAGGTAGGTGGGCAGGAGGTGAAGGCAGGCCCAGGAACATTAGCCTCCATCCCCCGGTACACAGAACACAGTTTTGTCGTCGACAGGCCGGAAACGCGGGTGCTGAATTTCTACACACCCGGAGGGTTCGAGACAATCATTATGAGCCTCGGGATACCCGCGCCAGAGCGCAAGATTCCCGAGCCTGGAATCACACCGATGCCCGCCTCCTGGATGGCGATGGAAGCCTCACGCGAATTTGGTCAGATCGGCGCTCCGACGATGCCGTTTGCAGACCCTCCTACAGATGAGAACAGGCTAACCAAACCTAGCGAAACAAATCCAACAACGCCTCATAGCGTGGAGCTTGACCGTGCTCCAGCGTTCTGGTTGGAGAGCAGCCTCTTTACAGTCATCGCGACGAAGGAGCAGACAGGCGGCTCATACTCATTGTTGCACCAGCGACTTCAAGAGGGTCCGGGACCGGCACCTCACTCCCACGAACAGGATGAAGCGCTCTATGTGCTGGAAGGAGAACTCACCCTAATCGCCGGAGAGGAACGGTTCACTGCAACCGCCGGTTCCTTCGTTTACATCCCGGAAGGAACCATCCACACCTTTCGTGTCGAGAGCGCGGAAGCGCAGCTGCTGAACTGGTATCTGCCTGGCGGCTTCGAGCAGGTAGTTCAGCAGGGAGGCGTGCCGGCTAGCGCTCGTGAGTTCCCACTAAAACCGGAGAAGAGCAGTCAAACTGCCGCGCAACGACGCTTCTTGTTGGAACGGGTCGGAATGACGGTGGTGGCGATCGCCGACCCACCCCAGAGCAAGCCAGAGTTTGAAAATGCCTGAGCCCGTTCCTACAACCTGCCAAGTTCGTTTTCAGGTAGGCTGACGTGCTCCCAGCAATGGGTGAGTGAAACAACTATTCTGCAAATTAAAGAAGTGAGGTAAGTGCGATGAAAGCTGTAGTGCTGCATGAGTATGGCGGTCCTGAGATGTTGAAGTGGGAAGACTCTGTAACGCCTGTAGCTGGGCCAAATGAAGTCTTAGTGCGGGTGTCAGCCGCGAGCATGAACCCCATCGACTGGAAGCTTCGGTCCGGCGCGATGAAAGAGTTCATGCCGACACAATTTCCAGAAGTCCTGGGGCGCGATGTCGCCGGCGTCGTGCACGCTGTAGGTAACCGTGTGACCGACTTTGCGCCCGGCGACCAGGTCTTTGCAATGGCGAACCACACCTACGCGGAGTTCTGCGTGGTAAAGGCGAATGAGCTAGCCAAGATTCCTGAAGGACTCGACATCGTCAAGGCCGGGGCGCTGCCGTTGGTCACTCTGACCGGCGAACAGCTGCTACGGCTTGGAACAGGTATCAAGAAAGGCGACACGGTATTGATTGCAGGCGCCGTGGGCAATGTGGGGCGGTCTGCGGTGCAAGCGGCGAAGGATGCGGGCGCGAAGGTGATTGCCGGAGTTCGCAAGGCGCAGCTCAAGGAAGCCGAAGCCTTGGGCGCTGATGCCATGGTGGCGCTTGACGACGATGAGGCGATGGCGAAGTTAGGGCAAGTAGACGCGGTCGCCGATACGGTAGGCAGCGAGACGGCAGAGATGCTGTTGCTCAAGGTGAAGCCGGGCGGAGTGCTGGCTTCGGTTGTGTCAGCAGGCACGGCCAACGCCGCGCAGAATCCGACAGTGAGGATGCAACTGGTGCAGTGTGTGCCAGACCCGGTGCGAATGGTGATGATGGCGAAACACTACCTCCGCGGTGAGCTGGTGATCCCAATAGATCGGGTGATCGCCATGGCGGACGCGGCAATAGGCCAGGCGGCGGCGGAAAAGGGAGGGATTGGTAAAGTGATCCTGGTGAACTAGATCACATCGACACGGATGGAGGCGCTAGGAGTTTAGGCTCTCCATCCTGAATCTTGGACGTTCATCAAAGCTTTGCCCGAAGGCCTCGCCATCCACCGCAACTCCAAACGCAATTCAACTGGGCACGCTGAAAAGGATCATTATGCCGAATGACACTCTGCAACAAACCTGTGACTCTTACCTTGAGGCCTACAACGACATCGCGGCGAATGAGCGGGAACGTCTGCTCAGACTCAGCGTCACCGATGACATCGTTTCCAGCAACCCGAATGGGGAAAGCAACGGCCTAGTTAGCCTGATGGAGCATATAGAGCAGTTCCAAAAACAGCAGCCGGGGGCCTCTTTCAAAAGCAGCAAGCTTCTCGCGCATCATGGACAGTTTTTATCGGAGTGGACGATGTTCAGCAAGGATGGTTCAGCGCTCGCTACTGCTCATAGCTATGGTCGTATAAATGAGCAAGGTCTAATAACTTACATCATTGGTTTCTTCTAAACTGTCCAGTCGATCATAACCTCACGGAATCGAGGATCGGGCAGGAGCAAATAAGGGGAGGCGCACTCTGGCTGACAAGATGTCGGGCGATTGATCGTGAGCAAAAGGGACGCCGTTGCCGAGTCGATGCGAAGTTGCTTATGCTGACGCTTGAGAGAGATATCAGCGTTTGTCATTGCCGCTGAATCAGTTTATGGATCAACGGTTACCACAAAGCAGCCGAACAATGGATAGAACAAGTCGGAAATCTTGGGACGATGATGATGCCAGCCTTGTGGATTCATCTCCTTTTCAGTCGCACGGCAGAAGCTGCTTCTGGTACACGGCACGACCGACGCGAACATCCCGACGGACGCTTCTGTGCTGCTCTATAGCCGTGTCGTCGAGGTAACGGGTAACAAGTCGCAGACAGGTTCGTTCACCCTTACCTCATCCCAGACTTCGGACACGGGGAAGGAGTCTTCTTCGCGGGGTTCGACACGGTTGGAGTCCTCGATCAATGGGCGAACGAGGAATCGCGCCCAACCAACTCGTGGCTGACGACCAAAACAAGCACGCCACACCACCAGACCCATGTGCGTCTGGCCGGGCTGGCCACGGTTCACAGGTACAAAGTGTGCACAAGTGTCTTTCGGTGCCTCTGGATCACTTGCCCGGCCAATGTGACATCGCCATAGTCACTACCTGATGCAAATGGTGGGTACTCGATCCGCCCGCCGCTTGCACCGACAGCCCTACGGCAAGAGACGAGATGTACTCTGCCAGGACGATGACATCTACAGTCGGCGATAGATCGCCCTCGCGCTTTGCCCGTTCAAGACGGGCCCGCAGCTTTTCAGCCCCCTCTCGCCGAATCGCAGTCAGTTCGTCCCGCAGCTCCTGTGTATCGGCGCTACCCGTCAGCGCGCCCTGAATCAAGAAACACACGATCGGCTCTCCCGCCTCCCGATCTGGTCCCAGTGCCATTCGCAGACAGGTCTCTACTACTTGCCGAGCCGTCGGCAGATCGAGCACCTCCTCATAGGATTCCGCTGACAGCGCTCCGTAAGCCACTACGGCCTCCCGGAACAGGCTTACCTTATCCCCAAATGTGGCATACAGCGTCGGCTTGCTCATGCCCGTCGCTTTGGTAAGGTCAGCGTAGGACGTACCTTCGAAGCCGAACTTCCAGAAGAGGAGCATCGCGGCACGTAACGCTGACGCTGGGTCAAAACCTCGCGGACGTCCTGGTCCCCGCCTGAGCGCTGTCCCTTCCGTCGCGACTAGGGTTCTGCTTTGCATGTCATGCATTGGACGCCCCATGATTATCGCCGTCGCGTTTTTCCTACCAATTGGGAAAGAAATCCGCACCTATCTGTAGCGCAACACATCCTTTACTGTACGGTAGGAAATCGCACGAGATCTAATTATCCGCCGCACGATTCACTAACCGACGTTTGAAGGAGAGCACATGAGCAAAATAACCCCCAGCGCACTTGGCACCGCCGTCGTCACAGGAGCATCTTCCGGTATTGGCAAGGTGTACGCCGAGCGCCTCGCCCGCCAAGGCTACGACCTTCACCTCGTCGCCCGCCGCGAGGACAGGCTCAAGCAACTCGCCGAGACACTTACCAGCACGTATGGCATTGCCGTCCAGATGACGACGGCCGACCTAGCCAAACCTGAGCATGTTCATGGTCTCGCGCAAACCCTGGCCGCCGATACGTCGCTCACCATGCTCGTCAACAACGCCGGCGTCGCTCTCATGGCTTCCATTGCCGACTCCGATCCCATGGAGGCAAGCGCCATGATTGCCTTGAACATCACCGCACTGACTCAGCTCACCATCGCCGTGCTTTCTGGCTTCAAGGCACGCAATCGCGGCACGATCATCAACATCGGGTCGGCGGTTGCCTTTGGCGTCTACCCCGGCACCGGCATTTATAGCAGCACGAAGGCTTATATCCTCCAGTTCACACGGACGCTTCAGGCTGAACTTGCGGGCACCAAAGTCGTCGCGCAACTTGTGGCCCCTGCCGCCACGATCTCTGAGGGATTTGACCGCGCTATCGCTTCGATGCCTGAGATGGATCCAGCCATGGTCATGACGACCGAAGACTGTGTCGACGCTTCACTCCAGGGACTGGCCAACGGCGAAGCGATTACCATTCCTCCGGCGGAAGACGCCGGGCTTATCGCCGCACTCACCAGTGCAAGCAACGCTCTCTTCGCAGCGTGCATGACCGGCAAGCCTGCCTCGCGTTATGGCCTGACCAACTAAACGAAGCTTCAGCGCCAATCGTAAGTTCGGGGGGGTGAACCTAGTCACGGTACTGATCTTCCCCCGAAAAAGTGGAGAGGTTAAGCTGCGGCGCGTTCCATTTCGGCGGGGCTGAGGTAACCGAGCGCGGAGTGGAGGCGGTGGGAGTTGGGGAAGCCTTCGATGTAGGCGAACAGGTCGCGTCTGGCCTGATCTTTGGTGGCGTAGATGCGGTGGTGAACACGTTCGGTTTTGAGAGTGTGGAAGAAGCTCTCCATGGGTGCATTATCCCAGCAATTGCCCTTCCGGCTCATGGAAGGCGTGATATTGGCCGCCGCCAGGGTCTGACGATACGCCTCAGCGGCATATTGAATGCCCCGATCGGAAGGGTGGAGGAGACCGGGGCCAGGACGTTGTCGTTGAAGGGCCATCGCCAGGGCATCGAGAGCAATTTCGGTGTGCAGGGTATCGCGCATGGACCAGCCGACGATCTTCCTGGCGCAGGCTTCCTGGCGCAGGCATCGAGGATGGCGGCAAGATAGAGCCAACCTTCTCCTGTAGGTACATACGTGAGGTCGGCAAGCCAGATCCGATTCGGTCTCTGCGCTGTGAAGTTACGGGCAAGCCTGTTTGGCGCGATCGGGTAGTTGTGACGGCTGTCGGTTGTCCGCACCCGGGGTGGCACAGCAGCCAGCCCGCGAAGACCGGCACACCGCATCAGAGTCTCGACGCGGCTGCGGCCCACGCGCTGCCCGGTGCGGCGCAGTACCGCGTGGATACGCGGGGAGCCATACGCGCCGCCGCTCTCCAGATGAATGCGCCGCACCTCTCCGAGCAGCTCTCGGTTCGCCGTTGTGCGCCTGCTCTCGGCGCGGCTGCGCCACGCGTAATAGCCGCTCGCCGAGATCCCCAGCACCGCGCACATCAGGCGCACCGGCCACGTCCTGCAGTTTTCCTGAATAAATAAGAACTTCATTTTGCCGCCACCCCGAAGATGGTCACGGTTTTTTTTAGAATCTCCCGCTCCATCCTCAGCCGATCGTTCTCCCGGCGAAGCTGGTTGATCTCGGCTGCCATATCGGCCACCGAAGGCGTCGCCGGCCGCACTCGCTGCTGCGAGGTGGGCGCTATGCCGGAGGAAATGGTGAACTGCCGCATCCAGCGCCGCAGCACTGTCTCGTGCAGGCCCAACTCAGAGGCCACCTTCGATGGAGGCAGCCCACTTGCGGATACTCGCTCAACCGCCTCGCGCTTGAACGCCTCCGGAAAAATACGACGTTGTGCTGCACTCATCAGACACTCCTCGCTAAGCTCCTTCAGCCTAGCTGTTGTGTCCACTCAACCGGGGCAAGATCAGTGGAAGAAAAGCTATCGCGGCGGCCTTCGAGGTCGGAGGCGTGAAAGCGCCACAGCTTCCCGACGCGGTAGCCAGTGACGCGACCGCACCGCGCGAGGCGTTGCAGGGTCTTAGGGTGAATTCGAAGGATAGCGGCGGCTTGATCGCTATCCAGGAACGGTTCAGAAACAAGCTTGAATTCGGACATGGCTCGTACGCCTCCTGAACACACAATGAAACGTGCGTTTGGATTTGTCTATGGGCATGCAAAGGAGCTGCAGCAGAGGTTTTTGGCGCTCTGGAGTCGTTATGGTCGTTAGAGTGTCTTCTAAGAACCTGTTCACGATCTAGCTACTAGCGCGATTGCTTTTTGGGTTAGACACTTTCTTGATGAGGAAGACGGTGTACGGGAGTGACGTCAGCCGGGAGCAGTTTGAGCG
>JAABUX010007657.1_pt1 | contig 12612 bp, 18 predicted proteins | sample 5561851 | NCBI WGS metagenome assembly JAABUX01 (sample SAMN10711883, study PRJNA513361) | rock metagenome | isolation source: Antarctica rocks | place: Antarctica: Victoria Land, Richard Nunatak red sandstone | collected 2016-01-03 | reverse complement strand
TTACCGGCGATGGCGTCTTCGCTGCCGCATGTTGACGTCGAGCAACGTTCGCTCGCCTCCTACGATGTAGCTGCGGCATGAGCGACTTGGTAAACGATCGCGTCATCCAAGCGCTCATGCAGTTGCGCCTTCAGACGGCCGCGGAGATGTTGCCGACGCACCTACGCGCAGCCGCCGACCGGGACTTCTCGCCCTTGGAGTTCGTCGATCATCTGCTCGCCGACGAGCTTGCCGCACGACAAGAGCGCAGCATAACCGTGCGCACGAAACTCGCGCATCTTCCCGTTCTCAAAAGCCTCGATTCCTTCGACTTCGACGCACAACCGTCGCTCGATCGTAAGGTCGTCACGACGTTGCAATCGCTGCATTCATCGATCGCGCCGAAAACGTCGTTCTTCTCGGACCTCCGGGCGTTGGAAAAATGCATCTCTCAATCGGTCTTGGCATTCGCGCATTGCAAGCCGGTCATCGCGTCTATTTCCTTACGGCTCAGGACTTGCTCGATCAGATTCGGCTCGCACAACTCGACGGCATTCCCGGCCATAAGCAGCGCCACCTTAATACCGTTCCACTACTCATCATCGACGAACTCGGCTACGTCGAGTTCGACAAGGCCGCCGCGACGTGGCTCTTTCAATTGATTTGCCAGCGCTACGAACATCGGGCGGCGATCATTACGAGCAACAAGCCGTTCACCGATTGGGCCCAGATTTTTTCCGATACGACGCTCGCCGGCGCGTTGCTCGATCGGCTCCTACACCACAGCCACGTCTTGAGCCTCAAAGGCGACAGCTACCGCATGCGCGCCAAGACGCAAGGGACCAGTGTCGCAAAACGGAAAACCGCCCCCCAGGTGGGTTCGTCTTAACGCGGCCAAACTGGGTCCATCTTATCCCGGCGCCAACACGGGATCAACCGGAGGCTGGGAACTCGCACTTCGACTCTTTATCGGCGCGACGCCAAAGTGCGCGCTGGCGAGCGAGATGTAGCGCGATCGCTATGACGCCGAAAATCATTCCCGCGAGCACCGAGGCCGCGAGCGAGCCGCAGACGTATCCGACGAACAGTCCACCGGTGCCTCCAATGATCAAGCTGTTTATCACGCCCACGGTTCCTGCAGTCGCTACAAAGCTTTGCCACCACGAGTTCGCGATTCCGGCTTCGCGCATTACGCCCGCCCGACTATCGCCTCCGGCGCGGGCAAGATGCCCGACCAAACTGGGAGCGACTTCAAGATAGAAACGCCGGATTCGCGAGATGCGCCGATTGTAGGCGAGATCTTCAATCGACGTCTGATCGCTCGTTCAAATGTGACTAGCCCGACGAAAAACAGTGCCGGCAGCAGCACGAGGCCGAAGACGAAGAATGCTGGTCCGAGCTTCGAAACTTGGCCGAAAAAAGCAAGAGCGACGAGTACGCTCGATACGCTGCCCAGGAACAGTGCGGTACGCCCGTTAGTTTCCGCGATGGTGGCCGCCCGGGCCGTCTGCAACACAAAATGTTCCGTCGTCATGAACGTTACGATGGCAGGGGCTAAGTCGATTTTATCGGGATCTTCCGGTCGCATTACGATCGGTGCGGGCTTGTCGAAGTCTTCGGTGGCTCCCACTATCGGCATCGCTATCCTTTCTCTCTGGGCGTCGGACGGACCATACGTCTGTTGACTCTTTCGGTGGTCCACAGGTCGTAATGGGAGCGAGACCGCGATCTTCTTTCCGGCATCGTTCTTCGATGTGTACCGCTGAGGCATCACGTGACGTTCGGACAATTACGTTTGGCAAACGTAAGCGTTCTCGCGCAGTTGCAGACGCTCCGTGCCCGGCGTCGTCAACGCGTCTCCGCGCAAGCCGTTCACGAGGTGCGGCACATCTCACCTCACTTTACGAGGCTGACCCACTGCACCGCCAGCAACCGGCCGACCACCGCAAACTTACCGTCTCCGTCCGGCTTGAAAATTACGGCCTCTCCTTCGGCCGGTTGGAATCCAGTGACGGATTTCACGTTGAATCCGTGCGTAACGATCACCGTATTCGTTCCGGATTTTGGGACTGCACCGATCAGAGGTCCGAGCACGGCTGCAGCCTTAGCGGCGTTCGCTGCGCTTTTCGGTTTGGGTTCGAGCAACCCCGGATTCGGATCGGCGTGGCCGAACGCCAGATCGCCTGTCCACATCGTGCGGCAGAGGGGGCTTGAAGATACCTGGCCGATCGAAATCTTCAGCGCATCGATCGCCCCGCCAATCGAGCGCGCAGCCATGCGCCCTTTTGGCGTCAAGACGCGTTGCGTGTCGCAGTTAGCGAGATCGACATGCGGTTGGTCGGCGCGCGCCTTGTCCGTATCCGCATGACGTAGCACGATGACATAGCCGCCGTGGCGCAAAGCATCGACGAGGCTTTGACCTTGAAGTTGAGCGCCAAAAACTTGGATCGGTACGGTGACACTTGCGAGGAAAAGCAGATACCCTAAACAACGTGCAAACTTCATAATACGAACTTCCATTCCCGGCACAAAACGGGTACCGACACTGGGATACGCTTCGGACGGAGCGATGGATGACTATTCTTTGCGGAAATCAAAAACGTTGCGGCGAAGCGCGACGCGATCGGTCACCGTACTCGACGCAGCAGCCCGCGATCGCGGTCCGCGCTGTTCGCATTATTATGAAGCGCAGGGGCTCCGTACGGAGGCACCGACAAGCTGGACCGATAGGATTCGGACGTATCCGCGCTACGCCGTAGCGTGCAGCGTAAAACGCAAGGTCGCAACGCGGGCGATCGGCCGGCGCGGCGGGGGCGACGCTAGTCACGCGTCGGCGAGCATCCGCCGCATCGATTCCGACCGTGCAGCCCTCGCCGCGGCCCCGCGACGTACGCAGCCGTTCTCGAGACCTCGCCGCTGCCGTAACGTACTGCAAAAGTTACCACGATGCCGATACGGATTATTTACATGCGGCGAAAGCCGAAGCGCTCGCGCCGTACCAGCGCGTCCGATGCCTTCTAACGTTTGGCTTCGCGTGAGCCCAGGTCGGAGTCGCCGGAAGATTGTCGAAGGCCTCCGCGGCGCGCTTGCACGACCGAGACCAAGCAGTCGACGATTGCAGGCTCGAACTGCGAGCCGCGATTCCGCTGTAGCTCCGCGATGGCGGCGCTTGGCGCGAGCGGTTCGCCATAGGATCGTTTGCCGATCATCGCATCGAAGGCGCCGGCGACGGAGACGATGCGGGCCCCAAGAGGAATGGCGGTTCCGCGTAGCCCTTCGGGATAACCACGACCGTCGTAGCGCTCGTGATGCGAGCGAACGACACTCGCGTAGCTCGCGAGCACGGGTATATCTTGCAGTATCGTCGCACCGTCGGCAGCGTGGTCTTTCATGCGGTTCCATTCGCTTGCCGTCAGCAGACCAGGCTTTTTTAAAATGTGGTCGGGCGTAAGAAGTTTGCCGACGTCGTGGAGCAGCGCGCAACGTTCGACGAACTGCACCGCAACGGGTGAAAGGCCGAGCGCCTTGGCGATCCGTCGGCTCCATCCCGCAACGCTATCGCAATGGTCGCGCGTCGCATCGTCGTGGCGATCGAGCGCAGAAAGCAACGCGCTCGCCTCAGCCTTGAAAGAGGTCGGGTCTCCGGGAGCCATATCCACCAACCGCAGCGATGCATTCGATCGGCACGTGTCCCTGCCTAGCGAACAGCGACGTTAGCCGTCTGGAAAACGGGCGGTAGCAGGCTTTGGATTGCTGCCCAAGAGTGACCGAGATCACAATTGACTCGGTCAGTCGCGGTCGAGCGCCGCAACGCGTCGTGCAAGCCACGAGTTCGGCCGGAGCGCCGCCTCGCGTCGTCCATACTCCCGGAAGCGCGACGTCACGTCGCTGAGCTCCGCCAGTTCGATTGCAGCGGTCGACGCGAGCCAACGGTACCCGAGACCGTCCCAGATCTCAAAGGCCTCGCAGAACCTTCTCATTGCGGCAGCGGTCTCACCGTTGGCGCGCATGATGGTGGCCTCGGCGCGCAACTCGTAGGCCCGAACCCGCCGATCCAGCGCGTTGAGAAGATTGGGCGCGAGTTTGGATTTGATGCGCCGATAGCGCTCCATAAGCGTGCGCGCTTGCGCAGGCTCGAATGCAGCGAGTTCTTGAGCGAGAAATGCGAGCGCGATCCGTTCATCACCGAGCACCGTATCCCACGCGATTTGGGCGGCAACGTCGGCGGAGTGCTCGAGTTCCTCGCGCGCGAACGTCATTTCGCCGAGCTCGCGCCCGAGGAAGGCGCGGTCCACGCTTGCCCATATCGAAAATACCGGCGTCGGCGCATGTTTTTTCGAGAGCCGTAAATCTCGAAACGCGCTGAGGTGATCTCCGCGCAGCGCATTCGACCACGCGAGGGACTGATAAATATAAAACTGCTGCATTGCAAGTTCGCCCGGCCATTGCATCCGCGCGAGGTTCTCCCGAAGCGCGCGCGCATCGTCGACAAGATCGAAATCGCGAACTTGAAACGACAGGTTCATCAGCAGCGACGCGAAGATCCACTGATCCATCGTCTCGGCAGTTTGTATTTCGCGAACCGCAGTGCGAACGTAGTGCAGCTGCGCGCCGTAGCGCTCTCTCGCTGCTGCCACGAGTCCACGAATATTAAGAGCGCGCGCACGTGAATTCGCCGCAGGGACGAAGTAGTCGTTTTCGATGGTTGTAAACGAGGGCGGCGCGACCATAAGCGCATCCTGCGCGGCACGGTCCGCTTCATCGAGATCGGACACGCCGAAGAACCACATCGCATCGTAATAATGGAACTCCGCCTCCACCGCAGCTGAGGCCGACCCAAATGCGTAGACGCGGCCGAGATCGAGGCTTTCGCGAGCCGTATCGAAATCCCGAAGCCGCGTTTGCAACGCGCCCCGTAGGATCAAAAGCTCGGCGCGCGCGCGGTGCGTCGGAAGGTCTGCATCATCGATCGGCGCCAAGCAATCGAGCCCGAGCTCGACTCGACCGGAGCGCAGATACGAGCGCGCTCGCAAGAGCTTGCTCGCTAAATCGCCGTGACCGTGTAGGAGAGCAACGCAGTCATCGGAACGTCCGCCGCGGTACGCTTCAACGGCAACCTCAAATGGCTGACGACGCGGGTTGAGCTGCACTACCTCAGTACGCAAAAGACCTGCACGACCTAACAACGCCGAGTAATTTTGACCGTCGGCCACCACGAAGAAGCCTCTCCCCCATTATCGGCGAGAAAGGGCGTCTCCCTGCAAGTACGCGTGTTGCTAAGACAAGTTAGTCGATTGCGGTACCGTGCGCCCCGTCGATCGCGGTGCCGTGCGCCCCGTCGATTGCGGTGCCGTGCGCCCCGTCGATTGCGGTGCCGTGCGCCCCGTCGATTGCGGTGCCGTGCGCCCCGTCGATTGCGGTGCCGTGTGCCCCGTCGATTGCGGTGCCGTGCGCGCCATTAGTTACTGCGCCGCCGGCGCCGATGGCCGAAAAGGCTGCCATCAGGATTGATAAGAGAAAAGCCACTTAAACGAACTCCCCGAGCTTTTGGATTGCTTTGTTCTAAAAAAGGACTGCGTATCGCAAGCGCGCCGCCCCTGCAATTGCAAAGAAATGCTGTTGAGGGGTTCGGACTAACGCTTGCTCGTGAAAGCGGGCGAAGCAGGCAGGCAGCCTTTGCCACGCCGGGACGACCTCGCGCCTACGTTTTGGGCGAACGCGTCCAAGAGTAAGGGAGGCGGGCGTTTCGAATTTAAGTCGCATTGGCGTATCGAAAGCAACATTTGGGGCGGCCGCTCACCGCTGCCGAACGCGGCCATCCTTCGGCATCACACCGTTGAGGCGAATACCGACGAGCTCTTCGGTCCCGAACGCGTCCATAACATCAACAACGTCGGAGCCATCGAACGTAAACCGCTCCGTCGCGATATCTCCGACGTCTTTCAGCACAATAAAACGCTACTTGGCCCGGGCCCCGTTGGCCAGGAGCAACGCCTTTCGCACGTTTCTCAAAGACAAGCCGCGAGCGCGGCGGTCCTCATTCTAATGAGCTGCGGGCTGAGACTTTCGAGCGTTTCGAGAAGCGTATAAACTTCACGATCGCCTTACGGTCTCTCTAAACGACGTGACGCCCGGAGCTTATCGTTCCGGGCGTGCTCCATTGCGTGCAGCAGGATGGGCAATCTCAAAATATTGATCGGGCAGCGTCCATCGTACCGCGCAATCGGGGCATCTCGGCGTGGACGCCCAATATGTCGCATGACGATTTCGTGAAGCTGCAAGCGCACATTCCCGGCGGCTCGCGGGATACGCAATCCGCCCTCCATGTTGAGCGCGACGGTGTAAGTCAAAAGCGCCGGCCAGCATTCCGGTCAGTTTTGGAATTACGACGCCCGGGCGATCGGCTTGATTCGCGCAACCGCTTTGCCAACGCGACCGTGTAGGGCATCGTACATATCGACCGTCATCTGCATCCGCGTCCACGATTCAGCGCTTAACCCGAGCGCCCGCTCCAAGCGGAGCACAGAATTCATTGTCACCGGCCGCTTCCCATGAATGATCTCGGAATGCTGCCGGGGGAGTCGGTCGGCGATGGGTCGGGATCGTAAGCGGACGATTCATCGGCGTCTCCTTACTTGTGATAGGCTGTAGAGCTGAGCCAGTCGGGACACGCGCGCGGCAAGCTCGTACTACAGATCGGGTAACGCATAGCGCTAGACTTGAGGCGGTCGCTGTTGATGGGTCCGTTAAAGCTGCGGACGCGACGGTACGGCGCAGCGAACAAGGGCGGCGTAGCCGGACGTGCACCGGAGCGCAGCGAGGACCGGAAGTGTCCCTTGCATTCCGTCGCTGCTGCGGTCACATCCGCATATGCATCGCTGCGCTTTGCGCTTCCATATATCGATGTGATCGATGTCCCCGAGCCACGCCGCCGAACCAATCGCCATGCCGCTACGGTACGGATACTGGAGCTCGAAGATGAGCACGAACATCGATGCGACGACGACCGCGACCGATGCGGTCATCGCCATGTGCGCACGCCGGTTCTCTACACCAAAGATGCAACACAGCGTGATGACGATGACGGCGCCCCGCTGCGGTTGGCGTCGATCCGTCGTAACCGCGCGTCGTGGAGTTGATCGAGCGTGTTGAGCGTCACGACTTGGGCGCTCGCCGCACCGCCAACGCCATGTACGTTAGGCCTGCGCCGCTGGCGCTCGTTCTCGGAATCGCGCTCCTGGTGGCGTTCGCCTTCGCGATGCATTGGGTACTGGGCCGGTGGTTCACTTCCGAGAATCGGGCGGTGCACAACTACGTGGCGGGAACCATCGTCGGCGTCGTCGGCACGCTCTACGCCGTCGTTCTCGGCATTATTACGGTCGTCGTGTGGCAGCAGTACGACGGCACGAGGGAACGGCTGGCGCTCGAGACTGCGGCCGTAACCGATACGTGGCACTATGACGGCTCGGCTATTTGTTGGCTCGACACCGTTCCCGTTCGCGCGAACGATACGGTTTCTCCACGCCCGAGTCGCGTTAGAAACGTCGCGAAGCGCAAGGATCGAGCAGACTTCTTTGGCGAGCCCGCGGGGCAGCGCTTAGGGTGAGAGACGCTCGATACGCCACGCTGCGCCATCGCGGAGGTAGGCGAGACGGTCGTGAACGCGATTGCGCCGGCCCTGCCAAAATTCGAAAGCGTGCGGCGCGACGCGATATCCACCCCAGTACGGCGGGCGCGGCACCTCGACGTCTTTGAAGCGTTCGTCTTCTTCGTGCATGTGCGCTTCGAGGTAAGCACGATCGGGGACGACCGTACTTTGCTGCGACGCCCACGCGCTCAAACGGTGGCCGCGCGGACGTCTCGCAAAATATGCATCGCTCTCGCCGGTGGAGATACGCGCGACGGTACCGTCGATCCGGATCTGACGTTCGAGCGCGCCCCAATAGAACAGCAGACCGGCTTTGCCGGCGCCGTCGAGTTCGTGCCCCTTGCGGCTCTCGTAATTCGTAAAGAACACGAAGCCCCGTTCGTCGTAGCCGCGAAGCAACACGACGCGCGCCGACGGCTGTCCGTCCGCCGACACGGTGGCGACCGTCACGGCATAGGGCTCGATGAGCCCCTCGGTGCCGAGCGCTTCGTCCATCCAGGTTTTGAATTGCACGAACGGGTCGGCGGACACGCGACCTTCGACCAGCTCGCCTTTTTCGTAACTGCGGCGCGCGTCGACGATCGATTCATCAGTATTCACGTTGCCCTTTGACGCACGTCGGGGGCGTGGGCTCCTGCCGCGCCGGTGGAATCGCAGCTCGCGTTGCGTGCCACGCGCTTCCGCGTACTATGGCGCCTGTCCGCGGTCGTGTCGACATTGCTGCAGACGGAGGCCGCCACGCCAGCCGCCGGCGCCGCGCCGATTGCGGGACGTTAGCTCGCGCTCTCGGCGTGCACCCGTTTGTCGAACGTGCTCTGAGCCTCACGTACTTGGATCATATGGCGTTCGGACCAGACCGAAAGCGCGCGCAGCGGTTCGTCGAGCGTCGCTCCGAGCGGCGTGAGCGAGTATTCGACGCGTGGCGGAATGACGGGAAAAATAACGCGCACGACCAGCCCGTCGCGCTCTAAATCACGCAGCGTTTGCGTGAGCATCTTCTGCGAAATGCCGCCGATCGCGCGGCGCAACTCGGTAAAACGAACGGGTGCAGCCGCGTCGGCCAGAATACCGATGGTCAAGGCGGTCCATTTGTCGGCAATGCGATCGAGTAATTCTCGCGCCGGACACATTCCGGAGTAGACTCCGGGTTCGGTTTCCATTATGTGCCTATACTACCTTCGGGTGCCTTATTGCGATTGGCGACTCGGTATGGAATAGTGACTCAGGCTCCGCCTCCAGCATAGCGGATGAGAGCCGTCAAGTCGATAGGAGTTCCGCTTTATGAGTACCACTGCAACGGGCCACACATACGGCCCATACGAGCGCGGAGTTCGTCGTGCGTCACCTGATGATTGCGAAAGTTCGCGGTCGCTTCACGGGCGTCGCCGGGACCGTGGACGTGCCTGAAGGCAACGATCTGCCGACCGCAATCACCGCCACAATCCAGACTGCAACGGTTTCCACTGGTGAAGCGCAGCGCGACGGCCATCTTGCGTCGCCGGACTTTTTCGACGCCGCGCAATTTGCGAACATCGAATTTCGGAGCACCTCGATTGCGGGCTCCAGCGACGGCTTCGACGTCCACGGCGACTTGACGATCCATGGAACGACGCTTCCCGTCGTGCTCAAGGCGACGTACGAAGGCCGCACGATCGATCCGTGGGGCAACCAGCGCGTCGGTTACGAAGCACACGCGAAAATCAGCCGCAAAGCGTTCGGGCTCACGTGGAATCAGGCGCTCGAGGCCGGCGGCGTTGCGGTGGGCGACGAAGTGAAAATCGAACTTTCCGTTGAGGCCGTCGCTACGAAGTAAACCGCGAGCGGCGTCGCTCGGCGTGGCACTGTGGCGCGCTTCACCGCAAGCGATCCGAGCGCAGTAAGACGTGTCGGTGCCAGTAAAAAAAGAGGCCCGCGCGGCCATCTCGGTTCGCGGGCCAACGACCGTTCGGGAGCCATCCATGCAAATACACGCGTATGCCGCACATGCTGCCAAAGCGAACCTGCAGCCCTTCGCGTTCGAGTTCGGGGAACTCGGGCCGAACGAAGTCGACGTGCGCGTCACGCACTGCGGCATTTGCCATACCGACGTCGCGATGGTGGATAACGATTGGGGCATGTCGCAGTATCCGGTCGTGCCCGGTCATGAGATCGCCGGCACGGTGGCTGCAGTCGGGTCGAGCGTCGACCGGCTCGCGCTCGGGCAGCGTGTCGGCGTGGGCGCGCTCTGAAGCTCGTGCATGCAGTGCGAGTGGTGTGAAGGCGGCAAACAACACGTCTGCCCGCATGTCGTCGGTACCGTCATGGGCGCTCATAAGGGCGGCTTCGGTTCGACGGTTCGCGTCAGCAACTGGCAGTTCGCCTATCCGTTGCCGGCTGCGATCGCCGACGAACACGCGGGGCCGCTGATGTGCGCCGGCACGACGGTATTTACACCGCTGCTTCGCTACGGCGTTCGCCCGACCGACCGCGTCGCGGTCGTCGGGATCGGGGGTCTCGGTCATCTTGCCGTTCAGTACCTTACGAAATGGGGTTGTGATGTGACCGCCATCAGTTCGACGCACGACAAGGACGAACAAGCGCGTCGCTTTGGAGCGACGCACGTTATCGCGACTCGCGGGACGGACGAGCTCGTTAAAGCGGCACGGACGTTCGACTTCATCCTGTCCACCGTCTCTGCCGATCTGCCCTGGGACGAGTACCTGTCGGCGCTGCGGCCCGGCGGCAAGCTCTGCATCGTCGGCATCCCCGATAAGCCTATCTCGTTTTCGTGCTGGAACCTCATCGCCGGCGAAAAGTCGATTGTCGGCGGTCAGCCCCGTTCGATCGACGAAACGCAGCAGATGCTTGCGTTTACGGCGCAGCATGGCATCCAGCCGCTGATCGAAACGTTCTCAATGACGGAAGCGAACGCAGCGCTCGATCACACGCGCCAGGGCAACGCGCGGTTCCGCGCGGTGCTCGTGGCGTAACGTACGTTCGCTCGAGCTCATTCGATCTCGTTGACATGCCGGGCGACATTCGGACTCGGCGCGGTTCTGGCGGCGGAGGCGTTCGAGGGCCGCGCCTCCTCGCCCGGAACAGACGCGACTTCAGCGATCGCGCCGAACGTGGAACCGCTCGCGATATTGTTTCGGGGTGACGCCCGCTTGACGCAGAAAGGTGCGGCGCAAGACCTCGGGACTGGCGTACCCGCAGCGGGCCGCAATCTCGTCCATGCCTTCTGCCGAGGACTCGAGACGGGTCCGTGCGCCATCGTATCGCGCTCTCTCGACGAAGCGGCCGGGGCTCAAACCGATTTCGCGCGTGAATGCCCGGCTAAAATTGCGTTCGCTCATACTCGCGCGCCCCGCAAGTGCCGGGATTCGCAGATCTTCGCGTAGGTGTTCTACGATCCAGATCGAGAGTTCGCGAAACTCACGCTTCTCGGAGACTTGGCCGGCCAGGGCAATGCTGAACTGCGCCTGATCGCCGGGTCGTCGCAGATAGACGACCAGGTGACGCGCTACGTGCAGCGCGACCTCGCTGCCATGGTCTTCTTCGACGAGCGCTAAGGCAAGATCCATGCCCGCACAAATGCCGGCGGATGTGTAGATATTCCGATCTTGGATCCAGATTGGCGCGGGATCGACCGTAATTTCCGGATGACGTTTTGCAAGCTCGTCGGCGTGCGCCCAGTGCGTCGCGATGCGGCGTCCCTTCAACAGTCCGGCTTCCGCAAGAACGAAGGCGCCCGTACAAACGGATCCCAGGCGGCGTACGTATCGTGCACGTCGCTGAATCCACGCAAGCAAGGGTGCCGAGAGACGCCCGCGCGCTCCGGGCCCGCCGGCGATCAACAACGTATCGATAGGCCCGCGTACCTCGTTAAAGCGACGGGCCGCAACGAGTCCGATACCACTATGCCCGCCAATGGTCCGGCTCGGACCGCCGGATACTACCTCCGGCTGATATAAGCGCGTGCCCGTCGCGCGCGCTCGCAAAACGTCGTTCGTCAGCGAAAACACGCTCAGTGGTCCGATGACATCCAGCTCTTGCGCCGGCGCAATGCCAACGACAATCACTCGTCTCATGCGTCGCTGCTTCGCTTGTAAGGACGATTCCGCCCTTTGGCGCAATTCGTGGGTTATGTGTCATTGCTGCCACCCCTTATTCGGCGTACGATAGGCCGGCGCTACAGAAACCTGAAATGTCAGCATAGTTGTAGCCTTGTCGTATAGGAACACTTCATGCAAACGCCCGTTAGTAGGCCGACCACATTAACCATCCGAAAACCGCGCCGCCGGAATGGCTCTTGTCTATGTGGAAAGAGATTGACGATAAGACCTTCGGTAAAGGCTTCGACTGCTTCGTGGAAGATGCTACGTGTCGCCTCGGCGTAGCGCAGTGGGATGGACGCGAGCAGATCCGTGAAAGTCTGCGCGCATTTATCGATACGGGGTTGACCGCGCATCACGATGTTACCGAATACTGGGATGGCGGATCGGTCAAGATCTTTCGCGGCATCGTCACAATGAAATTCGACGACAGTCGCTTAAAGACCGTGAAGCCGGTGATGACGCATATCTTTTATATGGACGAAGCGGATCCGACGAAGGTCCGCAGCTGGATCGGTTCGGTAGGCCCCACCGCGTTTTAACGCGCTGCGCGGGCGGTCGCCAATATTTCGAGTACGAACCTACCGAATGGCTTAAGGGGAAATGGTGTCTGCATGCATGTTTCGCAAGACCGGGCGATCGCGGAGCCTGCCGGCTCTCGCGCGAAGACGACCGCTGAGGTTTTCGGGCCGCTGCACGACGAGCCGCTGCATCGGCATGCTGATTTATCCGGGATTGGATCAGATCGACTTTACCGGTCCGTTCCGGAACTTGTCAAGCGGTTTGAGACCGGTACTTGCGAAAACGTTGTGTGCGGTCACGCTGCGTTTTCATCGGACGGTCGGTTGATCCAGACTTCGGGTGAAAGGTTACGTAACTTCGGCTTGCCGT
>JAABUX010007656.1_pt1 | contig 12616 bp, 14 predicted proteins | sample 5561851 | NCBI WGS metagenome assembly JAABUX01 (sample SAMN10711883, study PRJNA513361) | rock metagenome | isolation source: Antarctica rocks | place: Antarctica: Victoria Land, Richard Nunatak red sandstone | collected 2016-01-03 | reverse complement strand
GCCATCGCGTGGTCCGTGTCGTGGGAGAGCAACGATCGAATCGTGGTTCACCAAGCCCGTCAACACCGAAACGCACCAAGACACGTCATCACGACGTTCCCGAAGGCGATTGTGCAACAGGCTCCGAGAGGTAGATCATAGCGTGCGACACGCCGGATGCCGCAACCAAGCCGGCGGCCCGCATCCCTGGCGCGAGCCGGAGGATAAGCAGGCCAATGCCAAACAGCAGCAGCCACACGCGCCCGCGCCGGCCCCGGGCCCACGAGCCAAGGGCGACCGACCCGATCGTGATCACCTGGCACATCGACAAGACGGCGGCGAGCGGCAGCCCGCGACCGGTCGCCAGATACCAGTGCGTCGCCAGCGGCGCGGCGGCGGTTCCAATCCAGCCGGCCGTAGTCACGGCGCGGCGCACCGCCTTGCGCATGACATTGGCTCCTGGGTCGACCACCATCATGCCGGCTGATCGGAAGAATGGCCATCGGCGCCGGAAGGCCGACCATGATTGCCGGGTCGGCGACGCGGGACTAATTTAGATCAAGGAAACCGACATGAGCGATGATTTGGACATTTTGCCGCATGAGGACCTGGCCGTGCAGACGCCGTTCGAGGCGGAGCTTGCGGCCTTGATCGTCACCAGTCTGCAGCTCGAGATCGACGCCGCGGACATCGCGCCAGCCGACGCGCTGTTCAACGAGGGACTGGGCCTCGATTCGATCGATGCGCTGGAACTGGCGCTCGCCATCTCGCGCGACTATGGGCTGGAGCTGAAATCCGACGACGCCGACAACCGGGCCGTCTTCGCCTGCCTGCGCAGCCTGGCGCACCACGTCGAGACGCGCCGGACGCATTAGGCCATGCCTTTCAACTCTGCCGCACACCTCCGCGTCCGATTGGTCGAGCGGGACATGGGCGCGGTGCTGTTTCGCCGGCCATCGGGCGATGTAACGGCGGCCGGGTTCCTAGCCGACGTGCAGCGCGTCGCCGCGGCGCTGCCGGACGGAGCGGCCGCGTTGAACCTGTGCCACGACCGGTACGCCTTCGCCGTCGCCTTCGCAGCCTGTGTGGCGCGCGGCCAAGCCAGCCTGCTCACCAGCGACTGCCGTCCGGCGCGGGTCCGCGATCTGCAGGCTCGGTTCGACGGTCTGTACGTGGTGGGGGATGGGTCGGTGGACGGTCCTCACCACCATGTCGGCGCGCTGTCCGGCGTCGGTTGCGGACCGAATCCTGTGATCCCAGCCGGGCAGGTCGCTGCGGTCGTGTTCACCTCGGGCACGAGCGGCGAGCCGGTTGGGCACCGGAAAACCTGGGGGTCGCTCGCCGCGCGATCTGCGGATGCCGGGCGGCAGTTCGGCCTGGATGCCGGCCGTCCGACCGCCATCGCCGGCACGGTTCCGCCGAACCACATGTACGGCTTCGAGACGACGGTGCTGCTGCCGTTGCACGCGCCCGCGTCGTCCTGGTGCGGGCCGGCGTTCTATCCTTCGGACGTCGCGGACGCGCTGGCCCACTTGCCGGCGCCGCGGATGCTGGTCACGACGCCGCACCAAATCCGCGCGCTGCTGCAAGCCGATGCGGCGTGGCCGGCGATGGCGGCGATCGTATCCGCCACGGCCCCGCTCGACCAGGCGCTGGCCCGGATGGCCGAAGCGCGCTGGGGCACGCCGGTGCACGAGATTTTCGGCGCGACCGAGAGCGGCTCCATCGCGAGCCGCCGCACCATCGCTGGCGACGCGTGGACGCTGTATCCGCGCACCCGGATGGGCATGGTTTGGGTCGAAACCGACGGCGACCGCACGACCCTGGACGACCATGTCGAGCTGCTCGGCGACCAACGGTTCCGCCTGCTTGGCCGCCCCACCGACCTGGTGAAGCTGGCGGGCCGGCGCGCGTCGCTAGCGGGGTTGACCCACGCCTTGAACCAGCTCGACGGCGTGTTGGACGGCGTGTTCGTCGCGCCACCCGACCTGGGGCAACGTCCGGGCGCCCGAATGCTGGCCTTCGCCGTGGCGCCAGGGTGCGCCCCGGACGACCTGCTGGCTGCCCTCCGCGCGCGCATCGACCCGGTGTTCCTGCCACGCCGCATCGTGATGGTCGACCGGCTGCCGCGCAACGAAGTCGGCAAGCTGCCGCGCAGCGCGTTGATGGCGCTGGTCGGATGATGTCCGCCGGGCAGTTCACCGTCCCATCCCATCATCCCGCACTGCCCGGCCACTTCCCCGGCAACCCTGTCGTCCCAGGCGTCATGCTGCTGGACGAGACGTTCGCGCTCATCCTGCTCGCCCACCCCGGCCGCACGCTCGCCGGCCTACCCGCCGTCAAGTTCACCGCTCCCATCGGACCGGATCAGACCGTCGACGTCGCCTGGCGACCCACCCCGGATGGCGTCGAGTTCGCCTGCGCCTCGGCGGGCGTTCCGGTTCTCCACGGCCGGGCGCGGCTCGGGCCATGAGCTGGTCGTCGGACCGCGAGCGGGGCAGCGTCGCACTGCTCCAGCTCATGGTCTGGATCGCCCGGCTGGTCGGCTTCCACGCCGGGCAGGCGCTGCTCTGGCCGATCACCGCGTGGTTCTACGCCACCTCCAGCGCCGCCCGCAGCGCCTCCCGCGACTACCTTGGCCGCGTGCTCGGCCGGCCCGCCACGGCGCGCGAGGTGTTCCGGCACATCTATATTTTCGCGTGCGCCATCCTCGACCGCGTGTTCCTGATCATCGGCAGCACGGCCGCCTTCACCGTCGAGACCGCCGGGTTGGATGCATTGGACGCCATCGTCGCCCAGGGACGCGGCTGCGTGCTGCTGGGCGCCCATCTCGGCAGCTTCGAGGCGCTGCGGATGGTCGCGCGGCAGTCGCCGGTGCCGGTTCGGCCGCTGATGTACCGGGGGAATAACGGCGCGCTGACCCGCACCCTCGAACGGCTGGACCCGGCGCTGGCCAGCAGCGTCATCGAGATCGGCAGCGCCACCGCCATGCTGCGAGTGCACGAATGCGTGGCCCGCGGCGAGATCGTCGGCATCCTGGCCGACCGTGCGCCCGGCGCCCACAAGCGCGTGCTGGCCCCCTTCCTCGGCACGCCAGCCGCGTTCCCCACCGGGCCGTTCGTGCTCGCGGCCAGCCTCGGCGTGCCGGTGATGCTGTTCAGCGCCGTCCGCACCGGCCCACGCCGCTACGCCGTGCGGTTCGAGCCGTTTGCCGACCGCATCGTGCTCGACCGCGCGACCCGGCAGGCGGACTTGCAAGCCTGCGTCGCGCGGTATGCGGCACGGCTGGAGGCGCTCTGCCGGGCACACCCGTTCAACTGGTTCAACTTCTACCTGTTTTGGGAGCCAACCGACCTTGCAGCTCCGTTGGCTCCACCCCGTCTTCCTGCTCGCGTGCCTCTCGCCGGCCGCGGCACAACCGTCGAGATCGCTGCTGGATGACGTGATGTCGCGCCTGGCGGCGGCCCCGCCGCGCCGCGCCAGCTTCACCGAGGACAAGCGCATTGCCGCGTTGGAGCAGCCGCTGCACAGCGCCGGCACGCTCGCCTACAGCCGGCCCGACCACCTGGAGAAGATCACCATGTCCCCCGCGCCGGAACGCCTCGTGGTCGATGGCGCGCGGCTGACGGCGACGGCTGGAAACAATGCGCCCCGGGTGGTCGACCTGGGTGGCCAACCTGCGGCGTTGGCGCTGGTCGACACCATCCGTGGTGTCCTGACCGGCAACCTGGCGCTGCTGCGGCGGAGCTACGACGTGACGGCGGCCGGCACCCCGTCTACGTGGCGCCTGGTCCTGCGCCCGAGCGAGCCGGCGATGGCGCGGCTGGTGCGCGAGGTCCGCATCGACGGCGTCGGCGCCGACGTTCGCAGCATCGACACCGTGCAGGCCAATGGGGACGCCGATCGCCTGACGATCACCCCCCTGCCGTGACGCCACTGCGTCGCGCCGGCCCGATCCTGGCCGCTCTCGCCGCCGTCGCCGGGTTCGCCGCCCTGGTATTCAGCCGGGTCGAAATGCGGAGCGACATGGCGGATTTCCTGCCCGCCGGCCAGACCGACGCCGCGCGGTTCATGCTGCGGGAACTGCGGTCGGGAACCGCCACCGGGCTGATCCTGGTCGGACTCGACGGCGCGCCAGCGCCGGACCTCGCCCGCATCAGCGTCGGCCTTGCCGGGGCGCTGGATCGCTCGGGCCTGTTCAGCCTCGTCAGCAACGGCCAGCAGGCGCTCGACGGCCCGGACGGGCAGGTGCTGTTCGACGCGCGCTACCTCCTGTCGCCCGGTACCACCGCCGACGCGTTCGCGACGGCGGCGCTGCACGCCGACATGGAGCGGCTGCTTCAGGGCCTGCAATCCTCCGCCTCCCCCCTCGTGTCGCGGCTCGGCCTGCCTGATCCCACCGGAGCGTTTCCCGCGTTGGCGCAGGCCTGGATCGGCGGCAGCCAGGTTCGCACCCAGGACGGCGTGTGGTTCGCACACGACCGCGACCGCGCGCTGCTGCTCGCGCAAACCCGGGCCGGCGGCATGGATCTCGCGGCCCAGGACCAGGTCGACGACGCCCTCCGCGAGGCGTTCGCCGGCGCCGCGCCCGGCCCGGCGCGCCTGCTCGTCTCCGGCCCGGCGGTGTTCGCGCGGCAGGCGGCGCACGCCATCAAGGCCGACGTGGAGATGCTGTCGGTGGCGTCCGCCCTGCTGGTCGCGGGGCTGCTCTGGTGGCGGTTCCGCTCGCCGCTGGTGATCGCGGCCATCGCCGTCCCGATCACGCTCGGCGTGGCGGTGGCAGCGCTGGTGGTACAGGCGGTGTTCGGGTTCGTGCACGGCATCGCGTTCGGCTTCGGCATGACCATGCTGGGCGTCACCGTCGACTATCCGGTGCTGCTGATCGGCCACCGTAAGGCCGGCGAGGCGGCGACGGGCACCTTGCGCCGGATCGGCCGCGCCTTCGCGATGGCGGTCGCGACGGCGGCGCTCGGCCTGACCGGCATGGTGTTCTCCGGCTTTCCCGGCCTGTCGCAGCTTGGGCTGTTCAGCGTCGTCGGCGTGCTGGCGGCCGCGGCAGCCACCCGCTTCCTGCTGCCCCGGCTGATCGTGGCGGCCGACCTGGCCCCGGTGTCGGCCGGCGATCCGGCGACCCTGCTGCGGCTCGAGCGGCTGCGCGCCGGGCGGCTGTGGGGATTGGCGCCGGTCGTCCTCGCCGCCGCCCTGCTGCTCGTTCGTGGCATGCCGTGGGAGGGCGACCTCGCCAATCTCAGTCCGGTGCCGAACGCCGCCCGCGACCTGGACGCCGAACTCCGCCGCGAACTCGGCGCGCCGGACGTAGGCCAGCTCGTCGTGGTGCGCGCCGACACCGCCGACGCCGTCCTGCGCGCGCAGGAGGCGCTGCTGCCCCGGACCCGCGACCTGCAGCGCCGGTCCGTCATCACCGGCGCCGAGGCTGCCGCGCGTTTCCTGCCCAGTGCCGACCTTCAGCGCGAGCGGCAGGCGGCCCTTCCCGACCCAGCCACCTTGGCCGCCCGCATCGACGCCGCGCGGCAAGGCCTGCCCTTCCGTCCCGACGCCTTTGCCGCCTTCGCCGCCGCGGTCGAGGCGGCGCGCACCGCCGCCCCGATCACGTTCGACGACGTCCATGCGCCGGCGATGGCCGCCCGGCTCCACGCATTGCTATTCCAGCGCGACGGCGCGTGGTTCGGGCCGATCGCGTTCCAGGGCGTCACCGATCCCCGCCGCCTCGCCGCCGCGTTCGCCGGCGAGACCTTCGTCGACATGCGCGCCGAAACCAACGGCATCGTCGCGGGGTATGCGGCCCAGGCCTGGGTTTGGCTCAGCGCCGGCGCGCTCGCCGCCGTGCTGGTGCTGGCCATCGGGCTTCGCAGCCTGGCGATGACCTTGCGCGTCGTCGGCGCGATCGCGGCTGCCATGCTGGTGACGGTCGCGATCCTCACCGCCGCCGGCGCCCGGCTGTCCCTGCTCAACCTCGTCGCCCTGCAATTTGTCGGCGGCGTCGGGCTGGACTACGCGCTGTTCTACGCCCGCCGCCAACTGGACCAGGAGGAGCGGGCGCGCACCCTGCGGACGCTCGCGACCTGCAACGCGATGACCTTGCTGACCTTCGGGCTGCTGGCGCTCTGCCGCACGCCTCTGCTGCAGGCGATCGGCGTGACGGTTGCCGTCGGGGCGGTCGCGGCCATGGGCTTCTCGTTCCTTTTCGTTGGCTTGCGCCCGCGGACATGCGAGGAAGCGAGCTGAATGCGCCCTCTCGTCCTGACCGCGAGCACCGCCATCAGCGCCGTCGGATGTGGCATCGCTGCAACCCTCGCCGCCTTGCAGGACCGTCGCAGCGGCTTGCGGCCCAGCGATTTCGGCGTGGCCTCACGCGGCTGGATCGGACGTGTGGACGGCGTGGAGCAGCACCGCCTTCCCCCAACCCTCGCCGCCTTCGATTGCCGCAACAACCGGCTGGCCGACTTGGCGCTGCACACCGACGGCTTCGCGGACGCGGTCGCTTCGTGCGTCGCCCGCTACGGCGCCGGGCGGATCGCGGTCGTGATCGGCACGAGCACCTCCGGCGTGCTGTCCGGCGAGGACGCCTACGCCGGCCGGGATGCCGACGGCGCGCTGCCCGCGAATTTTGACTACGACCACACCCAGGACATGTTCTCCGCCGCCCGCTTCGTCCGCGCCGTGCTTGGCCTGCGCGGCCCGGCCCTGGTCGTCTCCACCGCGTGCGCCTCCAGCGCCAAAAGCTTCATCGACGCCCAGCATCTGATCGAGAGCGGCGTCTGCGATGCGGCCGTGGTCGGCGGCGTCGATTCGCTGTGCCGGATGACCTTGGAGGGGTTCGCCTCGCTCGACCTGATCTCCCCCACGCCCTGCCGCCCCGGCGACGCAGCGCGCGGCGGCATCTCCATCGGCGAGGCGGCCGGCTTTGCCCTGCTGGAGCGCGACGGCTGTGGCATGCGCCTGCTCGGGGCGGGGGCGACCAGCGACGGTTATCACATGTCCTCGCCGCACCCCGAAGGCGCCGGGGCGATCGGCGCGATGCGGATCGCCCTCCGCCAAGCGGGCTTGCGCGCGTCGGATGTCGATTACGTCAACCTGCACGGCACCGGCACGCGGGCGAACGACGCGATGGAGGACATCGCCGTCGCCACGGTGTTCGGCCCCGACGTGCCGTGCAGCTCCACCAAAGGCTGGACCGGCCACACCTTGGGCGCGTGCGGCATCCTGGAGGCCGTGATCGCCGGACAGTGCATGGCGGCCGGCTTCGCGCCCGGCGGCCTCGGCATCGAGCGCGTCGACCCGGCGTTTCGCGCCCGCGTCCTGGTCGACAACACGCCCGGACCCATCCGCATCGTCGCGAGCAACGCGTTCGGTTTCGGCGGCATCAATTGCTGCCTGGTCTTCGGCGCGGGATGATCCGGGTCGGCGTGGCGGGGATCGGCCTTTGCGGCGCCGGCCTCGCGGGGTGGCACGCGAGCCGCGCAATGTTGGCCGGAAACGCTCCCTTCGTGCCCGCCGACATCGCCCTGCCCGCCCCCACCCTGCTCTCGCCCACCGAGCGCCGACGCGCCGGCCCCGTGACCCGCCTCGCGCTGACGGTGGCGCAGGAAGCGTCCGCCATGTCCGGCCTCGACCCGGCGTCGCTGCGAAGCGTGTTCGCCAGTTCCAACGGCGACGGCCTGGTGGTCGGCGGCATCCTGGACGCGCTGTCCCGGCCGGACGGGTTCGTCTCGCCCACCCAGTTCCACAATTCGGTGCACAACGCCGCGGCGGGCTACTGGTCGATCGGGGTCGCCTCGGCCCAGCCCGCGACGGTGCTGGGCTGCCACGACTGGTCGTTCGCCGCCGGGCTGCTGAAGGCCGCGGCCGAGGCCGTGGCGGAGCACGCGCCGGTGCTGCTGGCCGTCTACGACGTGCCGTTGACGCCGCCGATGTCGGGCAAGCGTCCCATGGCGTCGGCCTTCGGGGTGGCGCTGGTGCTGGTCCCGGATGCCACCGGGCACCCTGCGCTCGACGTCGCTTTCGATTGCGAGCCGTCGGCCGACAGCGCGCCGGACCTGGCCAGCCTCGCAGCACTCGCGAACACAAACCCGGCCGCCCGCTCGCTGTGCCTCCTGCAGGCGCTGGCCCGCAATGCCGCCCGCGACCTCACGCTGTCCTACCTCGACGGGCATCTCGCCGCGCGGCTGTCACCATGCTCGACATAGCCGCCCTGATACCGCACGAGGGCGCGATGTGCCTGCTGTCCCGGGTCGTGTCCTGGTCGTCCGGGCGGATCAACTGCGCCGCCCATTCCCACCTCGACCCGGCGAACCCGCTGCGGCACGACGGGAGGCTGGGCATCGGATGCGCCGTCGAGTACGCGATGCAGGCCGCCGCGGCCCACGGCGCGTTGCGGGACCGAGCGGCCCAGAAACCGGGCTTCCTCGCGGCACTACGCAGCGTCGGCTTCCACGCCGGCCGGCTGGATGACCCGGCGCATGGCGTCCTGGACGTGGAGGCTTGGGTGGAACACGCGTCCTCCGCCGGGCTGATCTACGGGTTCGCGGTCCGCAGCGAAGCCGGGGCCGTGCTCGCCGAGGGCCGCGCCACGGTGGCGCTCTCCGGATGAGGCGCGCCTTGGTCACCGGCGGCGCCAGTCCGCTCGGCGAGGCGATCTGCCGCCGCCTGGCCGCAGACGGGCTGCACGTGATCGTCCACGCCCACACCGGCCATGACCGTGCCGCCGCGTTGGCCGCCAGCCTGCCATCCGCCGAGACGCTCGCCTGCGACCTCGTCGACATCCCCGCCACCGCTGCCGCCCTGCGCCCGGTGCTGGCCGCCGGCGTGCCGCAAATCCTGGTGCACAACGCCGGCGCGCACGACGACGTGCCGTTCGCCGGCATGACGGAGGCGCAGTGGCGGCACGTGCTGGATGTCTCGTTGACTGGGTTCTTCGCCGTCACCCGGCCGCTGATCCTGCCGATGATGGGCACGCGCTGGGGCCGCATCGTCGCGCTGTCGTCGGTGGCGGCCGTGATGGGCAATCGCGGGCAGGTCAACTACGCCGCCGCGAAGGCCGGGCTGATCGGCGCGGTGAAGTCGCTGGCGCGCGAGGTCGCCAGCCGCGGCGTCACCGTCAACGCGGTGGCGCCGGGCGTTATCGCGTCCCCCGCCGTGGACGCCGCGATGGACGCCAAGCGGATTGCCGAGATCGTGCCGATGAAACGCGCAGGGCGGCCGGAGGAGGTCGCGGACTTGGTGGCGTTCCTCGCGTCGGACCGGGCCGGGTACGTCACGGGGCAAACTATTTCGATCAACGGCGGCATGGCATGATAGTCGTTGCGAGTTCGCAAAGGGGATTTTTGGTGGACGAATGCGACGTTCTCGTGATCGGCGGCGGTCCCGCCGGGTCGACCGCAGCGGCCATGCTCGCGGCGCGCGGGCGGGACGTGGTGCTGCTGGAGAAGGCCGAGCATCCGCGCTTCCATATCGGCGAGAGCCTGCTGCCGCGCAACATCCCTATCCTGGAGCGTCTGGGCGTCGCCGGTGAGGTCGCCGCGATCGCGGAGTATAAGCCCGGCGCGGAGTTCGTGGACGACGAGACCGGCGCCCGGTCGGAATTTTCGTTCAGCCTCGCCTTGAACAAGGACTACATTTCCGCCTGGCAGGTCCCGCGCGCCGCCTTCGACCAGGTGCTGTTCGCCAACGCCGCCCGCCGCGGCGCGCGCACGGCCGAGCGCACCCGGGTGATCGAAGTGACGCTCGCCCCCTCCGGTCGGCGCGCGCGCGTGGTCGCGGAGCGAGCGGATGGCAGCCGGCGCGTGCTGGCGCCGCGGTTCATCCTGGACGCGACCGGACGCGACACGCTGATGGCCGGCAAGCTTGGGCAGAAGCGGTCCAACAAGCACAACTCGACCGCGGCGGTGTACGCCCACTGGCGCGGCGTGCAGCGCCAGCTCGGGGCCGAGCCGGGGTTCATCACCATCCATTTGGCCGCCGATGGCTGGTTCTGGATGATTCCGCTGCCCGACAACGTCATGAGCGTCGGCTTCGTCGGCAATGCGGACGTGTTCAAGGGCCGCCGGGCCACGCCTGAGGCGCTGTACCTCAACCGCATTCGCCGCAGCCCCACGGCGTCGGCCCGGATGGCGGGCGCCGAGCGGGTGTCCGACGTGAGCGGCGTCGGCAACTACTCCTACCGGGCGACCCGGGCCTGGGGCGAGGGCTACTTGATGATCGGCGACGCCTTCGCCTTCCTCGATCCGGTGTTCTCCAGCGGCGTTCTGCTGGCGATGACCGCCGGGGAGCTTGGGGCGGACGTGGCGGATGCCTGGGTGGACAGCCCTGCGCGCGGCCGGGTGTTGGCACGGCGCGCCGAGCGGCAGCTATGCCGGGCGATGGATAGCCTCGGCTGGCTCGTGTATCGCATCAACACGCCGGTGCTGCGGGCGATGTTCATGGCGCCGGTCAACCGCTTTCGCATGCGCGACGGGCTGGTGGCGATGCTGGCGGGCAACCTCGCGATCGACTGGCAGTTGCGCGGCCCGGTGCTGGCGTTCAAAGCCGCGTATTACGGCCTGACGGTGGCGCGCTGGTTCGGCTACCGCCAGCCTGCGACGGCGCTGCCCGCCCTCGCGTCCGGGACTGCTCTCCCAAATGCCGGGTAGGCATTCAGCCATGCCATAGCTTGCCACCGAGCACGATGCTGTCCAGGGCGAACCGCCGCTCGCCCTCCATGACCTGTCCCAGTACGTCCGCGTAGCTGAACCGGCCAGCGTCGATCCGCAGCACCGTCGCGTCTCCGGTGGAGCCAACCGACAAATCGGCGAGGTCGGGGCGCCTCAGCAGCATCGCCGGGGTCTGCGTCACCGCGCGCACGATCGCCGTCAGATCCATGCCGAGGCACAGGAATTTCGACATCGTTTCCAGGTTGTCGAACGCCGGGCCGTCGATGCACAGCACGTGGACGTCGGAGCTGATGACGTCGGGCGGGAAGCCGCCGGCGAGCATCGCGCGCGCCACGTCGAAGTCGAACGACCCGGCGCCGTGGCCGATGTCGAACATCACGCCCTTCTCGCGCGCCGCCCACAGCGCCTCCTTCACGCGGCCATCCGCGGTCACGGGGGCGTTCGGGAACGGCTTGTAGCAGTGGGTCAGCACGTCCCCGGGCCGGAGTGCTGCGAGCACGTCGACGTAGCGCGGCGGCGGGCGGTCGATGTGGCACATCACCGGCAGGCCGGCGCGGTCCGCCGCCTCGATCGCGTAGTGCAGCGGCGCGATGCCGTTGACGCCGCTGGTGTTCGCGCCCACCCGCACCTTGACGCCGCGGATCACGTCCGGGTTCTCCCGCGCGACTCGGGCGCAGGTGTCCGGATCCATCAGCCGGATGTCGCCGCTCTCGCCAACCATGACCGAGCGCGAGAAGGCGAAGATGCCGGCGTGGGACACGTGCAGGTAGGCCAGGATGCGCGTGGCGCTCGGCTCGATGACGTGCTTGCGAAAGCCCGCGAAGTTGCCCGGCCCGACCGAGCCGACGTCGAGCCAGGTGGTCGTGCCGCAGCGCCGGGCGAGCGCGTCGGCGTCGATGCTGATGGAGGTGCCGCCCCAGTAGACGTGGGTGTGGAAGTCGATCATGCCGGGCATGACGATGCGCCCGGCGACGTCGCGCTCCTGCCGGGCGGGACCGGCGGCTGCGGCGCCGATGGCGGCCACGCGACCATCCTGGAAGGCGATGTCGGCGATGGCGTCGTGCCCGGTGGCGGGGTCCAGCAGGCGGCCGCGGAGTAGTGCGAGGTCAAACGGCATGGGATGCTCCTTTCGCAATCTATCGATCCGGTTTACTCCGCCGGGCCGTTCGTGCGTATGGTGCGCGACACGGCAGACCGAAGGATCGACGCACCCAATGCCCCCCAAGCCCAATTACAACATGCAACGTGCCGACCGCGACCGCGCCAAGCAGGCCAAGAAAGACGAGAAGAAGCGCGAGAAGGAGGAGGCCGCGAACCGCAAGCGCGCCGAGGAGAGCGGCAGCACGCCGCCGGCCGACCCGCAGGCTTAGGCGCTCCCATGCAAGGCCGGGCGTGCGGTGTGAGGGCCGACGCAGCGGCGTCCCTTGCAACCTGCCCTTGCGGTATCGCGATCCGTTTGACCGGTTGCTGACCGCGCCAGCGACGGCGGGCCCGTTTGGTTGTCCGAAGCTGCCCCGCCGTTGCAGCCCTCCGCCGAGTTGGCGCCGCCGGGCGCCTGACCGGGCGCCGAGGTGAATACCAGCTGAGGACGCCGGTGGCGCGTCAACCTTGTTCATATGCCATTTTTGCATCCGTGCGGTTCGCCATTCGGTCGTTGGCGCAATCGCCCCTTTTTATATTTGACACTTAGAGCTGAAGGTGACTTGATACGTTTTAGTAACGTGTTTGGTGAATAGACATTACAGAGCAAATACTCTCGTGAGCTCATGTTCTGTAACGATCATATTCGGATCACCATGCAAATCTACTCTACAATATTCACAGCATTATACTGCCTCGTCTTCCTCATGTCATCCCCCGGAGTCTCTCCTGCAAGCGCTGGTCGGATCAGGGTCGACACCGTCAACGGGCCACGGCTGTTCAACGCTCTGTTGCTGCGATCATTTCCAGCAAACGATCGACGCCTT
>JAABUX010007655.1_pt1 | contig 12619 bp, 11 predicted proteins | sample 5561851 | NCBI WGS metagenome assembly JAABUX01 (sample SAMN10711883, study PRJNA513361) | rock metagenome | isolation source: Antarctica rocks | place: Antarctica: Victoria Land, Richard Nunatak red sandstone | collected 2016-01-03 | reverse complement strand
TCCTTCGTGACCGAACTCGACCAGAGCCAGGGCAACGTCGACGTCTACCTCGATGACCTGACCAACAAGCTGACCACCGTGAGCGAGTACACAAGCGGCAGCCGGGTAGGCCAGCAGGCGCCCTACAACATTGACACCCTGTCGAATGGGCCGCACACGCTTAAGTTGTGCAAGGCTAGTGGCCAGTGGATGACCATCGACGCCGTGACGTATCAGCAGTGATCAGGGTAGAAGATGAGGGTGGGTCCCATGGCAGGCCATCGGATGGCGCCGGACCGAGCATACCGCCAGGATAGGAGTACAGGTCAATGCCTCTCACCCTTAGAGACCTGACACGTCGCCACGTCCATCTCGACTTCCATACCTCTCCGCTCATCCCGGACGTAGGCCGCGATTTCGACCCGGATCGCTTTGCGGACACCCTGGCGCGGGCGCGCGTCCAGGCCGTCAACCTGTTCGCGAAGTGCCACCACGGCTACTCCTACTATCCGACCGAGGTCGGGACGATGCATCCCCACCTCGACCGCGACCTGCTGGGCGAGCAGGTCACGGCCTGCCAGGCGCGCGGCCTGCGCACCGTGGCCTATACCACCGTGGTGTGGGACGAACTCGCCGCCGCGCAACACGCCGACTGGCTGCAGGTCGACCGCGACGGACGCCTCGTCGGCCGCCCTCCGCTGGGCGCGGGGGAAGGGGGGGCCGGCTGGCGCAACCTGTGCATGAACAGCCCCTACGTCGATCACCTGCTCGCGCACACCGAGGAGTTTTGCCGCCGCTACCCGCTGCAGGGGGTGTGGTTCGACATCGTGTGGCAGACCAACCCCGGCTGCCTCTGCAACCATTGCCTCCCGGCCATGCAACGCCTGGGGCTCGATCCGGCCAGCGACGCCGACCTGGCGCGGCACTCGCGCCTCATCAGCCGCGCGTTCCTCCGGCGGGCCTCGGCCCTCGTGCGGAGCATCAACCCGGAGGCCAGCCTGTTCTACAACGGGCGCCTCGTGATCGCCGCCGATGAGGAGGGCATCCGGCCCGAGTTAGCCGACCTGACGCACGTCGAGATCGAATCCGTCCCCAGCGGCGGCTGGGGCTACAACCACTTCCCCGTCTTCGCGCGCTATGTCCAGACCATCGACCGGCCGCTGGTCGGCATGACCACGGCCTTCCACAAGGAGTGGGGCGACTTCGGGACGGTCAAGAACGCGGCCGCGCTGGCCTATGAGGCGAACCGGGTCGTGGCGGCGGGGGCGGCCATCTCGATCGGCGACCAGTTGCACCCGCGCGGCGTGTTGGCCCCGGCGACCTACGAGCGCATCGGGGCCGTGTTCGGGGCGCTGGACGCGGTCGAGCCGTGGCGCGACGGCGCCGTCGCGCGGGCGGAGGTCGGGGTGCTTGTCCCGGACGAGTCCACCTGGGGGCACGGGGCGCTGTCCGCGACCCTGGAGGGCGTGATGCGCGCCTTCACCGAGACCGCCATCCAGTTCCACCTGCTCGACTGGCAGGCCGACCTCGCTCCCTACACGGTGCTCGTCGCGCCCGACAGCGTGACGCTCGACGCGGGGCGTGCCGCGCGCATCGCCGCGTACCTGGAGCAGGGAGGGGCGCTCCTCCTGACGGGGGACGCCGGGCTGCGACCGGGCGGGGCGGGCTTCGCCCTCGACCTCTTCGGCGTCGAGGACCACAGACCCTCGGCCTTCGCCCCCGAGTACCTCCGCTGGGTGGCAACGGGCGACGCGGAAGACGCGTCGCTCGCGGCGATGGACCACGTGCTCTACGAGCAGGGGCGCGCCGTCACGCCCCGTGCCGGGGCCACGATCCTGGCCGCCGTCGTCCACCCCTACTTCAACCGAAGCTGGGACCATTATTCCTCGCATCGCCAGACGCCGCCCGACCCGACGCCGCCCGCGTATGCGGCCGCCGTGAGCGCCGCGGGCGGCAAGGTCATCTATTGCGCCCATCCCCTCTTCCGCATGTACCGACGGCACGGGTACCGGGCGCATCGGCAGGTGCTGACGGCGTGCCTCCGGCGCCTGTTGGCGACGCCGCTCGTCCGCTTCGACGGCCCGACGACGGCCGGGGTCACCGTGCTGCGCCAGTCCCGGCAGCGCCGGACGGTCTGCCACCTGCTGCACTACGCGCCGCAACGGCGGGCCGACGGCCTCGATGTGCTTGAAGACATCATCCCGCTGCACGACCGGACGTTGTGGCTACGGACGGACCGGCCGCCGGCGCGGGCGTATCTCGCGCCGCAGGGGACGGACCTGGAGGTGCGCTGGGAACCGCCGTATGCCCGTGCTCATATCCCGGTGATCGAGGGGCGCCAGCTTGTCGTCTTCGAGGACGAGACGTGAGGCGCGGCCGAGTAGGCGCGCATACGTGTCCTGTTTACCGACGTCGAGGCGCCGGCCCGTACTGGACCGCTGGAGGATGGCCAGGCGACCGGCAATCCGTTCGCGCGCTGCAACGGGCTGCGGGGATCGCGACGGTTCGCTCCGCTGCCCGGGGGACATGCCTCCCTCCTAAACAACGCAAAAAGTAGCGCGCCCGTCCGCATCACCATCATCGACAGGCCCGCGGGCGTGTATCAGGTGAGCCGCGTGGCCAGGATGACGGTCATGCGCGGCGTCGTCAGAACCTCAGTGGCGGCTAGCCGCGCATCGTTGAGCCAGAACTCGCGCAGTGGGTCGGGCCGTCCGCGCCACTCCTCGGGCCAATACTCTTGCGGCGATAGGTCATCCATCACGATCAGGCCGCCGACGCGCGTGGCGTGCACGATCTGCTCCATCTCCCGATTGGCGCCCTCGCCCGGAGACGCCTTGGCGGGCGCCGCGTCGACGAACAGCAGATCGAAAGGGCCGTGCTCCAGGATAGCGTGCCAATCGCCCTGGATCACCCGCGCGTTGGGGACGGGTTGCAGCAGCTCCTGGACGGCCATGGCCCGCGGCGCATCCAGTTCCACGGTCACGAAGCGAGCGGTGGGCGCGAGGCCGCTGACCATCCAGGCCGCGGCCACGCCCGTTCCCGTGCCGATCTCCCCTATCACGCCGTCCCGCACGCTGCTCGCCAGCACCCGCAGCAGGCGGCCGACCTCCTCAAGACATGAGTGCGCGAAACCCATGTGCTCGGCCAGCGCCAGGGCGTCTTGCACGAGCGCGGGAACGTACGTGGCCGATCGGTATGTGGACAATGACAGCCTCCCATCATCTTTCGTCGATGTGCGCGCTCTATACGTCCGCACGCTTGCACTCAGAGCGCAACTGTTTGGCGCGCCGGTTTCCCCTCGCGCGACGGTTCCTCGAATCCGATGACTAGCTTAAGGTTAAGAGCATGGGCAATCCGTAGCAGAGTCGTCAGGCTCGTCCTGTGGCGACCGCTCTCAATACGTGCAATGTGGGTCGAGCTTGTGCCAACCCGATCGGCCAACTCCTGCTGGGTCAACTCGTGATCCATACGATACTTAATCAGCAGCCACGCGACCTCACGGAACTCTGTCCCCGCTTCCCATCGCGCACGGAAGGCGGGGTCCTGCGCACCTCTACGGTGAATATCGTCTGTGACGGATGTGCCTATCGGGCTGATCGCTTCCGTCGTCTCTTGCCGAGCTGTTATACATCACCTCCATGTTCCGAGGGCAGCCCATCGAGATATTCCTTGACAGGTTCGTTGCCACTCTGGGCACGGTAGTAGACTGCCTGCATTTTACCTCTCCCTACTGCCCGCTCACGTCGTCCGGCACGTTGGCGCGCAGCTCGTCCAGCCAGGGTGCGGCCTCGGAGTCGCTGGGCGCGCGCCAGTCGCCGCGCGGCGAGAGTGAGCCGCCCGACCCGACCTTGGGCCCGTTGGGCAGCGCCGAGCGCTTGAACTGGCTGATCTGGAAGAAGCGAAACAGGAACACCTCCAGCCAGCTCTTGATCGTGGCCAGATCGTACGCGCGCTTCTCGGCCTCGGGAAAGTCGCCCGGCCAGGGTCCCGCCGCCCAGTCGCGCCAGGCGTGGTGACTGAGGAAGGCCACCTTGCTGGGACGGAAGCCGAAGCGCGTGATGTAGTAGAGGTTGAAATCCTGCAGCTCGTAGGGACCGATCTTGGCCTGCGTGCTCTGCGCCGGCGCGTCGCGCGCGTCGCCCGTGTGCGGCACCAGTTCCGGCGAGATCTCCGTGTCCAGGATCGACTGCAGCGTCGCGTCGGCGTCGGCTCCGAATTGACGCGAGGCGATGACCCAGCGGATAAGGTACTGGATCAGCGTCTTGGGCACCGACGCATTGACGTTGTAGTGGGACATCTGGTCGCCCACCCCGTAGGTGGCCCAGCCCAGCGCCAGCTCGCTGAGGTCGCCGGTGCCGACCACCAACCCGTTGTGATGATTGGCCAGCCGGAACAGGTGCGAGGTGCGCTCGCCCGCCTGCACGTTCTCGAAGGTCACATCGTAGAGCGCCTGGCCCTCGGCGAAGGGATGGCGCAGGTCGCGCAGCATCTGCAGGCACGACGGCCGGATGTCGATCTCCTCGCTGCTGGCGCCCAGCGAGCGCATCAGGGCGTGCGCGTTGGCCAGCGTCACCGTGCTGGTGGCGAAGCCCGGCATGGTGTAGGCCAGGATGTTGGCGCGCGGCAGCCCCAGGCTGTCCATGGCCCTGGCGCAGACGATCAGGGCGTGCGTCGAGTCGAGACCTCCTGAGACGCCGATGACGACGCGCTCGATGCCGGTGCTGGTCAGGCGCTTCATCAGCCCGTGCACCTGGATATTGTAGGCCTCGTAGCAGCGCGCGTCGCGCTCGGCGCCGCCGGCCGGCACGTAGGGGAAGCGTTCCACGTCGCGCCGCAGCGGGACGGCGCCCTCGGGCGTCTCGAAGGCGAACCCCACCTGCCGCACGGCGCGCAACTGCTCGCGGTACTGCCCCACGGTGTCGTTGAAGCTGGTCAGGCGCATGCGCTCCTGCGACAGGCGCTCCAGGTCGATGTCGGCGGTGATGACCTGCTCCTCGGCGGAGAAGCGGCCGGCCTCGGCCAGCCGCTCGCCGTTCTCGTAGATCAGCGCCTGGCCGTCCCAGGCCAGATCGGTCGTCGACTCGCCCGGCCCAGCCGCCGAATAGAGGTAGGCCGCGACGCAGCGGCCCGACTGCGCCGCGCATAGCAGATGCCGATAGTCAGCCTTGCCCACGGTGATGTTGCTCGCCGAGAGGTTGGTCAGCACGGTGGCGCCGGCCAGGGCGGCGTAGGTGCTGGGCGGGATAGGCGTCCACACATCCTCGCAGATCTCGGCGTGCAGCGCGAATCCGGGCATGTTGTCCGCGCTAAAGATCATGTCGGCGCCGAAGGGGACCTGTTGCCCCAGGAAGGGGACCTCACGGGTGATGGCGTCGCGGCCCGAGGTAAACTGGCGCTTCTCGTAGAACTCGCGGTAGCCGGGCAGGTAGGTCTTGGGGATGATGCCCAGCACACGCCCCCGGTAGACGGCGACCGCGCAGTTGAACAGCTTGTGCTCGAAGCGCAGCGCCGCGCCGACGAGCAGGACCGGCGTCAGGGCGTGGCTCTCCTCGACGATGCGCGCCACGGCCGCCTCGGTCGCGGCGAGCAGGGCGTCTTGCTGAAACAGGTCGTCGTTTGTATAGGCGCAGAGGCCCATTTCCGGGAACAGGGCCACGGCGGCGTTGGCCTGCGAGGCGCGGCGAGCCAGGCCCAGCGTCCGCTCGGCATTATAGGCGGGGTCGGAAACGCGCACGTAGGGGACGCACACGGCCGCGCGGATAAAGCCGTGGCTATAGAGCGAGTTAAACGGCCGCGGCATGGTAATGCACCACTTAGGAGACAGCGAAGGTTGTTTGAGCGACACTGAGACCGCGCACGATAACGACGACTTCCGCAGTCCCTTTGGACCCGTGTGGAACTGAGAAAGTATAGATGTCATGGCCCGTGGGACCGGATTGCTGCGGCCCAAAAATCTGGTGTTCTCCGTTGGCGTACACGATGACGATGGTTACCTGGCGGCCGGGCGTGGTGCTGACGTCTACTGTCTGCTGCCCGCCAGCGTGGACAATCGCACTCGCTAGAACGATGGTGGGCGCAGGCACAGGCGAAGCGCCCGACACTACAAGCATCGGGGTACTCACGTAGTAATCGCCGGAAGAACTCGCGGAGTGGCGCACGAACGTGATGACGCGGCGCCCCGCGAAGCGCACCGTCTGGTGCCGCGCCGTGGCCGGGTTGCCGAAGTCGATGGTAACAAGCGTCTTCCCATCGCCGAGGACGCGGATGCCGTTCCCCGCATCGGCTGGGCCATTGGAGTTGTCGACATCGAACGTGACCGCGTTGTAGCCCGAGTAGCGGCTGGTATCGAACGAGACACGCGCATCAGACTCGCCGAAATCGAGCCGCAGGTTGCTGCTACTATCCGACCCCATGCTCACATTGACGGCGTTGTAGAAGTCGCTCTGCACGAGTGGGCGGGAACCCTTCGCCTGAGCGACAGATGCCGATGTTCCGTAGATGAGCAGCGTGGCCATCCCGAACACCACGAGCGAACGTGCCGATATCCATCCCATACCATTCTCCCTTGTCGCACAGTCAAACGACGATAGCCATATATTCAATACTACAACAGACTCACTGTTGTCAAACTGCTGCGCCGGGCGCGCCGCCCCGCCTAAACCTGCGACAATGAGCGGTAGACGACACGAACGGATGCCAACAGATAGGTAGGGGAGAAACAGCGCAACACCATGGATACAACCGCGACGGCCATCGAGAGCTTCAAGACCGGCCCCCTGGACAACAACGTGTACGTCCTGATCGACGAAGACACGGGCCGCTGCGCCGTGGTCGACCCCGGCATCGATAGCGACCACATCCTGCAGGCGCTCCAGGGGCGCGGCCTGACGGTCGCCGCGGTCGTCAATACGCACGGCCACTTCGACCACGTGGCGGGCAATGCCCTCTTCCTGCGCGCGGCAGAGGTGAGGTCAGGGTCGGAGGCGCCGCTCTACCGTCACCGGCTCGACGAAGAAATGTCCTTGCGGGCGGATGCCATCGGAGCCAGCCTGGGTATCCCCGTCGAGGCCTCGCCGCCGGCCACGCACACTCTGGAGGAGGGGGACACCTTCGCGTTCGGACCGCATCGCTTCAGGGTGCTGCACGTACCCGGCCACAGCCCCGGCTCGGTCGTGCTGGTCGGCGACGGCCTGCTGATCGGCGGCGATGTGCTGTTCCGCGGCTCCATCGGGCGCACCGACCTGACGGGCGGATCGCTCCCGCAACTGCTGTCGGGTATCCGCGCCAAGATCCTGCCGCTGCCCGACGATACGCACGTCCTGCCCGGCCACGGCCCCGAGACGACAGTGGGACGCGAGCGCCGCGCCAACCCGTTCCTTGAACGCTGAGCAGGTTGCCGCGCGGCCCCGTGAATCAGTCGTCCGACAAGGCCATTCAGTTCTCGCGGTAGGACGGCAGACCGAGGTAGGGGCGTATTGCATACGCCCGGTGGCGGCGCGATCCGGGCGTATGCAATACGCCCCTACCCACCGGGAATCGCCCACGAGATCGAGAACTACGTGACCCTGATCGTCTGGTTCGTGGCGCGCCCCCACACCTGCGCCATGATAGCGGTGATCAGCGCGCGCCGGGGCGCTTGCGAATGAGAAAGCTGCTCCGTCCGAACGTCCTGATCCCGGTCATTTTTGTCGCGGCGCTGCTCGCGGCCCTCGTGGGCTTGACCGATGTTAAGCGCATTAGCGAGCTGATCGTCGGGTTCGACCGGGTCGACCTGCTCTACTTTTTCCTGCTGATGGTTGCCTACGAGGCGGTGCGCGGCCTGCAGTGGCATCTCTTGCTGCGGGCGCTGGGCGTACGCGCGCCACTGCGCACGCAGATCTTCACCTTCCTGGGCGGCGAGATTGCCAAGACGCTGCCCATCGGCAACTACTTCCAGAACTATCTGCTCCAACAGTCCGATGGCACGGACTTCGGCCTCTCCTCGGCCGCCACCACACTCATCATCTGGCTCGAGGTGACCGTCTCGCTGGTCGCCCTGCTTATCCTGGGCATAGACGGATGGCCATGGCTGCGGCCAGCTATCGTCGGCGGCGTGGCGGCCTTCGGTCTGTTGGTGTGGGCGCTCTACACGCTGGGCCGCTCCGCGCGGCTACCCCGTTGGATGATGGAGCACAAGACATCGCGCGCCCTCGTCGAGGGGCTGAGGCGCTTCCGCGCTGGCGCGGCCACCCTGTTGCATCCGCGCCTGCTGCTGATGGCAACGGGGCTCTGCGCCATCTACCTGGTCATCGCGGGGGTCGGGCTCCACGTCATCATGCACGGTCTGGGCCTGGGCGGCGTGACCCTCGGACAGGCGCTGGCGGTATACTTCTTCAGCCTGGCCATCGGCCTGATCATCCCTATCCCCGTGGACATCGGTCTGACCGAGCTCGGCGGCGTGGGCGCGCTGCTGGTCATCGGCGCCAACAGGAACACCGCGGTCGGCGTCATGCTGCTCAACCGCGTGCTCAGCATCGTCGCCGCCTTCCTGATCGCCCTGGTCGCGGCGGCCTTTTTGCGCGATGAGTTGCGGGCCGTGCTGCGCAATCGCCCGCGCCGCGCGCCACGGCCGCGCGAGGGCGCCGAACAGGCCTGAACGTTTTACATTCATAGGCGACCCTCGCCCGCGACCCAGCCGGACCGCGGCTGGCCACAGCCGGGAGAGGAGGGCGTGAGGTGAGGGCTACTCGTCCATGGAAAGTCGTTGGTGCGGCGATGGGAGAAGCATTTCCTGAGAGCGCGGGCGCTCGCTACGCTGCACGCCCGCGCCCCCGGGACGACCGTGCACAGGCCCTTACTCGCCGGCGCTCATATGGCCGCTACCTTGCTGCTGGCGGTTGCGTTGCGGCGGCCGGATCAGGATAGCCAGTACGATGACCGGGATCGTGATGATCGCGGTCAGGTAGTAAATGTCCTGGTAGCCCAGCGCGGCGGCCTGCGTGCCGAGCTGTCGTTGCAGAATACTGATGGCCTGGCGTCCCGCCTGCGCGGCCGGCGTCCCGTTATGAACGAGGCTTGCCACGAGATTGTTGTAGGTTAGCGCGTTCACTGGGTTGGTCAGCGTGAAGGTGCTAGCCAGGTTGAAGCGGTGGGTGGTGATCTGGTTCTGCAGGATATTCAGCAGCGTGGCGATAGAGAGCGAGGCCACCACGTTGCGCCCGACCACGTTGAGCGTCGTCGCACCGGGCAACGCCCGACCGGTGATCCCATCCAGCGCCGCGGTGTTGGCCGACTGCAGGAAGAACGGCAGGCCGACGCCGCGGACGAACAGGAACCAGGGCAGCGCGCTGTAGGGCGAGTCAACCGTAGACCAACCGGCCAATAGCCAGCTTGAGATGATGGTCAGGCTGGCGCCGATGATGATCAGCGCCCGCGCGCCGATGCGATTGAAGAGCTGTCCGGCCACGATGGTGCCAACCACCGTGCCCACGCCGGCGGTGAACAGCAGCACGCCCGACGGGAAGGGGTCCAGGCCGCGCAGGTTCTGCAGGTATTGCGGCAGCAAAAAGGCCGGCCCGAAGATGCCGATCGTGCCCAGAGAGGTGATGATGTTGCCAGCCCAATAGTTGCGCCGCTTGAACAGGCGCAAATCAAGCAGCGGTTGCTTCACGCGCAACTCGACGGCGATCCAGATGATCAGCAGGACCACCGCGATGGCGATGGGACCGGAAACGGTGCTGGTGCTCTTGAAGCCGTCATAGGCTAGATTGGAGAGGCCATAGAGCAACAGGCCGAAGCCCAACGCGGCAAATACGAAGCCCGGTATGTCGAAGCGCAGTCCCGGCCGCGGCGCCACCTCCCGTAGGACAGCCCGCCCCACCAGGATGCCGACGATGCCGATGGGTACGTTGACGTAGAAGATCCAGCGCCAGTCAAAGTATTGCACGAGATAGCCGCCGACGGTAGGGCCAATCGCCGGGGCGAACAGCACGGGGATACCGAAGAAGCCATTGGCGCGGCCGCGCTCCTCGGGCGGGAAGACCGAGAACAGGATGGCGAAGGACAGCGGGAACAAGGCGGCACCGCCGGCCCCTTGCAGCACGCGGAAAAAGATCATCGCCGCCGTGCTGGGCGCCAGGCCGCACAGGGCCGACCCGATGGTGAAGAGAGTCAGCGAACCCAGGTAGATGCGCTTGATGCCGAAGCGGGCGGCCAGGAAGGCCGTGGCCGGGACCACCACGCCCTGGGCCAGGGTGTAGCCGGTGGCCACATAGGAGATCTGGTGCGTATCGGCCCCGAAGACGGCCTGCAGCTTGGGGATGGCCGTGTTGACGATGGTATTGTCCAGGATGCTGACGAACGCGCCGAAGACGACGGTGATCAGCACCCACCATTTATAGTTGCCCGCCGCCCTGGCGCTCTGCCCGGCGGGAGCCGCGGCCCCGCTGCTCTCTCCACCGGGGGCCGCAGCCCCCGCGCCCGGTCTCATGGCCACTTGACTCATCGATCGCTCTCTTTCCGTGTCCCGCACCTGAACCGCTGGCCTGGAGCCGCGATGACCCAGCGGCGTAACGTGGGGCAGATCCGGCCAAACGTGTCGCGTCTCCCTTGTATAGGATGCCAGATTCTTGGTCGGGTCCGTTTGGAACAGTATCTCACGGACTCGAAGGGCTATTCGCGCAGGCCCTCGAGTTGGCCGCGCGGATCGGGGACGAGGGTAATAGGGCGTAACCGCTGTAGCGGATCGCCCGGCGAGGCGTGGTCAACGATCCCTCATTCCGCCACATCCCACGCCGCCGGCACGGCCTCGTCGAGCCACCACGTCCAGAACTGCCGCCGCTTGTCCACGTCGGAGGAGGACGATCGGACGGGGCCGCGCGCGCACGCGATGGCAGCGAAGTAGGCGGCATCGCTCTGGTAGGGATCGACGGCGCCATCGCCCACGTCGTAATCGATCCGCGCCGGGTCGAACAACTCATCGCGCAACGCCGCGTTGAGGGTGGAGATCGCGCTGTACCCCGCACACGAGAGCACTTTGATATCAGCATCGCCGTGCCCCAACTTCTCAAGGCGATCCCAGAAGCGGTCACGGCTCGTGCGCGCCGCCTCCCTTGGGTGTGTGCCCTGCAACACACCCTGCGCGGCGTCGAGGATGCGGTGCGGCGTGCGGTCGTCCGGCCATGTGCCCTCCCACGACGGTAGCACGTGGCGGGCGGTGAGCGTGGCGAGGGCGACGCGCCGTTTTGTTCCCGCCGTCGGCGTCAGGGTCACCGGGTCCATGGGTGGCCCGAAGACAGCCCAGATGGCGCGCCGATAGCCCAGGTTCAGATTGTGTCGCGGGCGCCCGGCGACGGCCGCGCGCGCGTCGTCCACGACAGAGCGTAGGGACTGCGGCAATGTTTCCGATAAAGACATCGGCTTAACTCCTCGTCCGCTTAACGATGGCGCAGGGTGACCGTCACGCCACCCGGCACGAAGATGAACGTCTTGCTCGGGTCTCTGACGATCAGAGGGGTGTTGCGGTAGTCGGCGAGTCTCTGGAAATAGCCCTGGCAATCCTCGCACATCTCGCGCGAAACGGCGATAGGCTGGTCGCGGGCCAACTCCGCCACCTGTTTCTCCGCGTGCGACGCGTGATACTGGCCGTCGAACGCGTCGTCGAATGGATGCGGTTCCAACTGGTGGCGGATCTCCACGGCACGGATGCGCACGGCATCCGTCATCTGCGGGTAATCCCGCTCGTGGCCCCAGCCGCTCAAACCCACTGTCCCATCCGCCGTGGCCGCGACGACTTTGCCTTCGAGCGGCCCTATCGGCTCGAATAGATGCCGCTTCGCCTCGTCAGCCCGCACGATCTCCTGCGCGTACACCGCTTCGATAACCTGTCTCAAGTCGGGTGGACGCATCTGGTCGCTATCTACACTCCTTATTGATCTACATTGATCTACGGAGAGAGCGCACAAAGGCGATGGGGCAGGGCCCCGCTCAACGCACGCCCCTGAGTCGCTCGCTTACCGCTGCTTCTACCGATCTGACGGGTTTCGCGGCGTCCCAGTGCGTGGTGACGGGACCCTGCCCCATCGCCTACGCGCAGTATATCATGTAGGTACGGAGGACTTCCATGACGGACGATCGACAGACAACCAGTACGACGGCCGGCGAACGCATCCGGCGCGAGGTGGCGAACTGGCCCGGCGTGACGGTCGCGCCACACCGCTTTGGCGGGGTCGAGTTCCTGCTGGGCCAGCGCGAACTTGGACACCTACACGGCGACCGCCTGGCCGACCTGCCGTTCCCGAGGCCCGTGCGGGACGAGCTGGTGCGCGAGGGCCGGGCGCGGGCCCACCACATCCTGCCCGACACCGGCTGGGTCAGCTACCCCATTCATGGCGAGGAGGGCATCCGCGGCGCGCTCGACCTCTTCCGCCTCGCCTACGACCGAGCCGTGGCTCAGCGAGGACTTCCAGCTATTCCCCGGGGATAAGGAGCCGGCGCCAGGCGGGGAAGAAGGTGCAGACGAAGGCGAGGGCCAGGACCGCGGCGAGCGTGCTCGGACCTCGCTTGTAGCTGAAGGCGGCCCAGGCCAGCACGATCCAGAACATCATATTGCCCGAGGCCACGGCATAGACCCAGGTGGCAAACTTGTGCTGGTCCCCAAAGA
>JAABUX010007654.1_pt1 | contig 12619 bp, 13 predicted proteins | sample 5561851 | NCBI WGS metagenome assembly JAABUX01 (sample SAMN10711883, study PRJNA513361) | rock metagenome | isolation source: Antarctica rocks | place: Antarctica: Victoria Land, Richard Nunatak red sandstone | collected 2016-01-03 | reverse complement strand
CGGCTCAAGGGCGGCGGCAGCTATCATAACAGCAGGCTCCTGGGGTGAGGCACAGAGTGGTATCTATGACTCTGCCTGGGAGCCTACGTGCTGTCAAACGCCACGTTATGTTAAAGCCGACCCTCCCTCATTGGAGCGAAACCTCGATAGCCGTTGTCTGTCGCGAACCGGAAGACAGTTCCTTGCCCGCCGGATGCTCGTTGTTCCGGTGGCGCGCTGGCACGGGTGCGCCCCGAGGTTGTAAGGGCGTCAGTCACAGCGGGCGCGTCCAATCGGTGCGTGCCGCCAGGGATGCGTGGGGCCGGGACGGCGTTCAGAGGTGGTGGCGGCGGAGGGAGGCGGCGGTACGGGCGGGCTGCTCCAGGGAGCGGGGACCAGGGAGCGGCGGCGCGTCCCCGGCGGGGACGACGCCGGGCGCGGGCACGCGGCGGGGACGACGCCGGGGGCAGAGCCGCGGCCGCTCGCGCAGCGGATGGCGCGCCCAGAAGGCGGCGCAGTGGCCCGAGGCGCGCACGGCGCGCAGAGTGGCGACAGCCTGGGCGCCAGCCCGCGTTCAGCGCATCCCGGCCCCCTTTTCGCGTGCCTCGATCAGGGTCTTGCAGAGGCTTTCCACCGCGCCCGAGCCGATGGGCAGTTGCGCGGCGACGTAGCGCGGATAGTCCATGCGCGGGGCGTTGTCCGCAAAATAGGCGCGTTCGCGGCGCAGCGCCTCCGCGGGGGCGGGAGTGGGCGGCGGGAGACAAAGAGGCGGCTCATCGAGCCACGCGCGCTCACAAAGAGACGACCACCTTCTTGGCGGACACGCCTTTCCTTTGCGCATCGAGCCCGGCTTGGACGTACTCGAGACCCGTCCCGATGACATAGGGATCCGGGGCGGCGACGTAGCGACCATCGGCGAGGGCCTGAGGCAGGAAATCCTCGTAGATGACTTTGCTGACCTCGTTGTTCTTCAAGGTGGTGCCGAAGATGAACTTCGTGCGAATGTGCCTTGTCCGGCACTTCACCTGCAGCGACACGTTTGACGATACGAGCTTTAGGACCAGTTGGACGGTCATGCCAGACTCAAACGAGACGGACGGGCTGGCCATGGAGATGAACTTGGCGCCGTTGCAGGCGTGGACGATGTCCGCACAGGGCTCGGCCGACCCTTTTCCGATGGCAAGCGCACCGGCGAGCATCTTCCCCTGGAAAGCCGCGATGATGTCTTTCACGACGGTCGTGCTGTTGTAGTCGAAGACCTGGCGTGCTCCGAGCCCTTTCACGTAGTCGAAATTTCGTGGTGATGACGTGGTGATGACCTCGTATCCGGCGGCAACGGCGAGCTGAATGGCATTGCTGCCGACGCTCGTTGAGCCTCCCCAGACGAGAAGCGTCTGACCCGTGGGTGTCGGGGTCGCGGAGGGATGTTGAAGCGCCAGGTGGTCTTTCTGGAAGAGGCCGCAGGCCGCGGTGGACAGGGCCAGGGGGAGAACGGCAGCGTTTTCGTACGGCATGGTTCTAGGGATTGGCGCTGCCATGTTGGCAAGGAGGACGGTATAGGTCTGGAAGGCGCCCTCCGCTGAGGAGTTGCTATCTTTGTCCGTCCCGACGGCATGACCGAGCACACGGTCGCCCACCTTGAAACGCGTGACAGCGTTGCCAACCTCGACGACCTCGCCCGCGACATCCGAGCCTAGCACGAAGGGATAGGTGATCCAGCGGTACACGCTGGCGACCTGGATGATCCAATCGATAGGGTTGATGGCCACCGCGTGGTTCTTGACGACGATCTCGTCCGCGCGTGGGCGCGTGTAGGGCGCGGGCTTGACCTCGAGTTTGGCCTTCTTCGCTCCAAGCCACGCGGCTGTATTCGTTGGCATGTTTGGCATGTGTTGCTCATCCTCTTTTCTCTTCTTGTTAAAATTCAGGTTGCGCTGAAAGGTGGGAGGTCCGCCGGTGGACACCGCTGCTCTGGTCCTCGGACGTGTCCTAGCCACGATCCGACGACGCACGGTCCTGGTCGATGAGGAACGCGCCGCCGACCGCCTCGGCCAGTTCTGGCCCGAAGAGGGCGCCGGGGGTGTGCGCTCCTGGCCGGCCGTCGCCCCTGAGCAGGCGGTGCGCAACCTCCGCTGCGACGTCTGCCGTGAAGGTGTGGGCGTCGCCGGCGCGGAGCCAGCCTTCGCGGACTGTTCCGGATGACCATTCCGCGCGAGCGTGCCCCCACGAATGGGGTCGAGGCCGGTCCTGTGCCCGCAGCTTGACCTGCGCCAGCCTGCTGGCCGCGAAACCGGTGACGCCCGGGATGCGAAAGACAAAGATGACGGCGGGCATCATCAGTCGGACAACAGCGCCGGTCGGCGCCACGCTGGAGGCGGCCACGACGACGTCCGCCTGACTGGCCCGCCACGCGGCCAGCAATTCGCCGCTGGGAAGGCTTGCCGTGGCGACCGCGTCGCCATCTGGGGTCATCAGCCGCGTCGGTTCCCCGAAAACGGGAGCCGGCGCCAGGCGTCCGCGCCGCACCTCCCAGCCGCCAGACGGAATGCCGTCCACGATGCTGTGGGCCAGGGCGGAGCCGATGACGCCGGGTTCGGTGGCGAGGGACGCCAGCGCGTCGACGCGCACCCGTGTCGCCGGTGGGTGCCCTGCGCACAGGCGCAGCAGCACGCTCTCGGTCGCGAGCACGCCGAAGCCCGCGCCGGTCACGAACACGCGCCCCGTGTCCGCGGCCTGCCGGTCGAGATCCAGTATCTTCTGGACGGCCTGAAGCTCGTTCGCAATGTCGACGTAGTGGGTTCCAGGAGGGCACGCCCGTGCGACGTCGACGGCGGTGGTCGTGAATGGGCCGACGGTATTGACCACCACGGCCGGCGCCTGCCGAGCAAGCGCGGCGAGGGCTGAGGTGAGCGAGCCCACCAGGAGCCGCGGTGCGCCGCCGAGCTCGGCGACGACGCCGTCGAGACGTGCGCGGTCCCGCCCGACGAGCACGAGCGTGACGCCCGCCTCGTGCAGCCGCGTTGCGACCGCGCGCCCTGTCCGGCCGGTCGCGCCCAACACCCACACCTCGTTCGTCATCCCGTCGCTCCCTTCATCTCATCCCTGGTTGTCGCGTCGCCAGCTTGACGGCACGTCGTGTCATTACTATCCTACTTGATGACACGCCATGTTGTCAAGTAGACTAGTGATAAGGAGTATGTGCTATGAGTAGATGGGAACCTAACGCGCGGGACCGGTTGGAGCGCGCCGCCGTCGAGCTGTTCATCGACCAGGGCTTCGCGGAGACGACCGTCCCCCAGATCACGGCGCGCGCCGGCCTCACGACGCGCACGTTCTTCCGTCACTTCGCCGACAAGCGCGCGGTGCTCTTTGCACGCGACGAGGAACTCCCCGCGCTGGTCGCACGACTCGCGGCCGACGCCCCGGCGTCGCTGAGCCCGATGAGGGTGATCGCCCACGCACTCGAGACGGTCGCGGCGACCCGGCTCGAAGGCCAGCGCGCGTACCTGAGGACACGGCGCACCGTCATTCAGGCGGACGAGGGCCTGCGCGAGCGCGAGCTGCGGAAACTCTCCGCGCTGTCGGACGCCATCAACCAGGGGTTCCGGGATCGCGGCGTCGACGAGTTGACCTCGCTCCTCGCCGCCCAGCTCGCCGTGACCGTCTTCAGCGTCACGATCAGCCGGTGGCTCGACCAAGACGAAGACGAAGACGGCGAGCAACCCCTGTCCGCACTCGTCCACGACACGCTGCGTGCCCTCCGCTCAGTCACCGCGGATCCCGCCGAGCACCCGCACGGCGCGTAGCCCCGCGTCCCGACCACGCCCGGCCCGTCTCATCACGGACACCGCTGCCACCCGTCCCGTCTCGACACACGGACAGGGGATGTCCGCGGCCCATTCTCAGTGAAGGACACCGCTACAGAACGCTGCGCGTCACACGCGGCAGCGTCATGATCCCAATCGCGCGGCGAATCGCTAGCCCTACCCCTGTGCCACGGCACAGATAGGCTTCTAGAGCGGCGGCTGTATGAGCTAAGGAACAATCGCACATGGCCCATTTTTACACGAAGCCCGATGTCTTGGCGACATGTCAGAAGATGAAATGCCACGTGGCCAAGGGGGAGCGGACAGCCGTATTTCGGCGGAATCGTTGTAATGGGCCATGATGAGCCGCGCCGCCGTCGCGGAGTTGCTGGACGGCGCGTCGCGCCGGCCCTGTAGCCGGGGGTGCGGCCAGCTGGCGACGGTCGAGTGGCAGCCCACGCACGCCGGCGCCCCGGCCCCAGCACAACGCGACATTTAATGCGCCAATTTCAACGATATAGAGCGATCCGAGCGCCAGCGCGGCCGGGCTCCCGCCGTCGTAGGCCCACTACAACGATTCGTGCGAAAATGGGCCATGTGGCTTGTTACCGGCTCAGTTGTCTTACCGGCTCGGTTTTTGACGGGATAGCAGCCTCGACTGCGCCGGTAACAGCACCCTATCAATGATGACGTCGATCACCGTCAGCCACGCTCGGTCAGACGTGGGGTGACCCCTGCGTGCCGTAGCCGGTTGGACGAATTGTTGCCCTACTGAACTGCCCGGTCAGCTCTGTCGCCCGTACAAGCGTCGGGAGGGTCCCCTCCCGTGGCTGTTTTTCGTCCAACCGGCGATGAGACGTCTGTGTGACGGCATCCCTTTGACTGAGCGTGCGCGGCCCTGTCAGTTGGTGAAATAGTGGCCCTGGTCGAGATCGTCGATGAGCCCGGGATGCGTGGGCTGCCAGTCCAGCAGCGCGCGGGTCAGGGCGCTTGAGGCCGGACTGTCGACCCCGAGGAAGGTGGCCAGGAACCCGAAGTGCGCGCCGGCGTCCTCCGCTGAGATGGAGACCACCGGCACGTTTAGATGCCGCCCGATCACCTCGGCGATGGCACGGACCGGCACGCCCTCGTCCGCGACCGCGTGCAGCACCGATCCCGCTGGGGCCTGCTCCAGTGCCAGGCGGAAGAGGCGCGCGGCATCGAGCCGATGCACGGCCGGCCAGCGGCTGGACCCGTCGCCGATGTAGCCGGAGACGCCCTTGGCGCGGGCGATGCCGATCAGGATGGCCATGAAGCCGTTGTCTCCGTCGCCGTGCACCGTTGGAGGAAGGCGCATCACGGACGAGCGGACGCGGCGGGACGCGAGGGAGAGCGTGAGCTGCGCCGTGCCCAGCCGGGTCCCCGGACCGCCCAGAGCGACCATAGCTGGGTCGGGATTCTGCCCGTCCCGTTCGGTCGCCACGCGCCCCGGCGCGATCCCGAATGTCCCGGAGGCGATGACGAACGGTCGATCAGACCCTGCGAGCGCCTCGCCGACCGTCTCGACGGCACGGCGATCGGCATCGGCCGCGCCCTGGAAGTCCCCCGAGAAGGCGATGTCGTGCTTGAACGCGAGGTGAATGACGCCATCCGCCGCCGCCGCTGCGCTGCGCAGGCCGTCAAGATCGTCAAGCGTGCCGCGCTGGACCTCTGCCCCGGCACTGGCGAGGGCAGCGGCCGAGGCATCCGAGCGGGCGAGGCCGACGACCTGATGGCCCGCGCTAATGAGCTCAGGAACGACGGCGGAGCCGATCCAGCCGGACGCGCCGGTAACGAAAACGCGCATAGGACAGTCCCTCCCTAGAGACAATGGTGGTGATCGCGACGGCCGATCCAGGGTCGTGTCGGCTCGTCGATGTCAGACACTGACACCACCACTATACCAGATGATGACAGTCGCCGACATGAACAAGACGAAGAGGTAGAATAACGGCATGAGTCGATGGGAACCAGACGGGCGCGGCAGGCTTGAGCAGGCAGCCCTTGCGCTCTATGCCGAGCGCGGGTTCGACACCACCACGGTCGCGGAGATCGCCGAGCGGGCGGGGGTGACGGAGCGGACCTTCTTCCGGCACTTCGCCGACAAACGCGAGGTGCTCTTCGCGGGCGCGGGCGCCCTGCAGGAGCTCATGGTGAGCGCCGTCGCCCAGGCGCCCGCGTCTCTGGCGCCCATCGACGCGGTCGCCGTGGGCCTTGAGGCCGCAGATGCTCCCTTTGGGGAGTACCGGGCCACCGTGCGTCAGCGCGCGGCCATTATTGCCGCGACCCCCGAGCTCCGCGAACGTGAGTTGATCAAGCTTGCCTCCTTATCCGCGGCGCTTGCTGACACGCTGCGCGGGCGCGGTCTCGGCGATCCCGCCGCGCGCCTCATGGCCGATGTCGCGATCGCTGTCTTCAGACTCGCGTTCGACCGCTGGATCGAGGACACCGACGACCGCGCCTTTGCGCAGCTCGTCCGCGAGGCGCTTGACCAGCTCAAAGCCGTAACCGCAGGCGTCTGACCGCTGGTAGCTTGCCAACGCTCCTGCACGTTGGTGTGGGCCCTCATGAGGCGAGGCGCGCGACGGCCCGCCCACGCAGGTCCACACAGGCCAGGTGTGGTAAAAGACGGGTAGGCTACCTGCGCCGGTAAGTGGTCTTATCGGCGCAGTTCCCTGCATCAACGACCCTGTTACCGGTCCAGTCGAGCCTCTTATCGCGCTAAGAGCTGGTCCGGTAAGACACCTGAGCCGGTAACAGGCCACATGGCCCATTTTTACATCAATCGTTGTAGTGGGCCGTGTTGGCGCGATGGCAGGACGGCGGGACGGTCCTCACCCCTGATGCCCTGGCGCCCGCTTAGGCCCCCGAAGAGGACCGGTGGCCGCGGCGGCGTGCGACTCGCCCCTTGACGCCTCGACCAGGTACGCCGCGGCCCACTCGTTCATCTGATGGAGCAGCGGCTCCATAGTCCGCCCAAGCGCGGTCAGGGAATACTCCACCTTCGGCGGCACCTCCCGGTACACCTCGCGATGGACGAGCCCGTCGCGCTCCAGTTCACGCAAGTGCTGGGTCAGCATCCGCTGGCTGACCTGCGGTACCAGGCGGCGGAACTCGCTGAAGCGGCGGGTCCCGCCCATCAGGTGATACAGGATGACCGGCTTCCAGCGGCCGCCAATCGCCCCCATAAGCGCCTCCACCGGGCACCCGTAGCCCTTCGGGCGCCCGTCGCCCGTCCCCGTCGCCATGTCATCCATTCGCCCCCCCGCCGCACCGACCGTCGCCTATGGTTACTTTTTGTAAGTATAGCACAAAATACTGCGTACTTGTGCCCCCGATGCCTACGCGCTATAGTGGTTGTAGCGGCGCCCGGCGCCGGCGCCGCGATCGTGCGACGGACATACGTCATAAAAGGAGCCATCATGGATACCGCGACTCCTGACACCAGCCGGACCGCGCGCCTGCTCACGCTCATGAAGAAGGGCGACGACGCCTTCAACGCTCACGACTTCACAGCGATGAACGCGGTCCACCACCCAGACATGATCGCGCACCTCCCAGGGAGCGTAGAGCCGCTGCACGGACGGGCCGCGCACGCCACGGCGATGGGGCAGTTCTTTCGCACCTTCCCCGATGTCCATGTGGACAACGACCCCTACCAAATCCAGTTTGGAAGCGGTGACTGGATCACCGTCGTCGGCCGCACCACAGGCACCTTCACCGGGGAGATGATCCTGCCCGACGGCAAGGTGGTCGCCCCCACAGGAAAAGCGTTCGACCTCGACTTCGGCCAGATCGTCAAGTGGGACGGCGACCTGCTCATCGAGATTTTCGCCTTCTGGGACTCCGCTCTGCTGGCGCAGCAGGTCGGCCTCGGCTCGTAGCGAGGGATATCGGCCGGCTCGCGAGATCCGATCGCCGCGAGCTGGCCAACTTCTCTCGAACTCGGGAGCATGGAGGTAGGAATTCAGGACCGGACGCAGGACGCTTCGTGACTGGCCGCCCGCGGCTGCGAACCAGTATCAAGCAGGCTTCGGTGTACTAGGCCATGGTCCGGAGCGTTGTCCGACCGCACCGATAGTCGGTACTTGAGAGTGAACGCGGAATGAGGAGGCGAAGATGGACACTCGGCTGCTTCGCAATCGGCCACCCTATACGCTCGACCGTGAGACGGCCCCGGCCATGTGGCTGGTCGGTACGCTGTGGCAGATCCAGGCGACCGGAATCCAGACGAACAACCGGTGCTCGTTCCTTGAGCAGGTCATGCCCGGTGGTTTGGGGCCACCAACGCACCGCCACCCGCTCTCGATCGAGGGTTTCTACGTCGTTGAAGGTACGATGAACTTCCACGTCGATGGCAAAATCATCCGCGCGGAAGCGGGAACGCTGGTCCACCTTCCTCGCATGATCCCCCACACGTTCACGGTGACGAGCGAGGAGACGCGGGTGCTGAATTGGTACGCTCCCGCCGGCAACGAGATTCAGGTGATCTCGCTCGCGCGTCCGGCCGAGGAACGACGCCGGCCGACGATGGAAGAAGGCCCTGCGCCGAAAAGCGACGAGTTCAACCAGATCGTATCGCGCCTCTACGGTTCAGTCGCGGTCACGGCGCTGCCGTTCAGCGTGCCGCCTAGCGAAGAGTTGCTGGTGACGCAACCGGGTGTGTGGTGTGCCGGCACGCTGAAGATAGCGCGGGCGAAGGATGGGCCACTCTTCGAGGCGTTTGGGCTCACGTGGCGGCTTCTCGCCGCCGGATCGGACACCGAGGACGAGTACGACTTGTTCGAGGTTGTCGCCGCTCCCCAAGCGGGAATGCCGCCCCGGATTCTGGGGGCCGACGAAGCGATCTACGTCCTTGAGGGCTCGATCAGCCTCGAGAGCAACGGCGAAGCGACAACCGCCAAAGTCGGCGCGTTCAGCTACGTTCCCGCCGGTACAATGCTGCGCTGGCAAGCCTCGGAGGACGCGCGGCTCCTCGCCTTTCATTTTCCGGGCGGTTTCGACCGCGCCCTCGCCGGCAGCCGGGGCCAGGACGCGCTTGCCGCCGCGTGGCTGGAGGCCCGAGGCACGCGTTTTCTGGAAGCCTTGCCGCTCGACACAAAGGGTCTGGATGGGTCAACGCCCGAAGGTGTCCTGCCCGCCACCGCCGCACCCGCCTTATCCTGCGAAAGGAACTCTTCATGACAACCGCGTCCAAACCGGCTGCGGCGCACAACGCGTCGGAGACCGGCGCGTGCCTCACAGCCCTCGACCCGGATGCCGGCTACGTCACAATCATCAACACCTATGAGGTCGCCCCCGACCGCGCCGAGGCGCTGCTGGATACGCTCGTGCGTTCGACGGTTGAGACGTTGCGGTATGTACCTGGGTTCGTTTCCGCCAACGTCCACGTGAGTTCCGACCGCACTCAAGTGGTCAACGACGCCCAGTGGCGGAGCCGCGAGGCGATCGCGGCCGCTGGCGCCGACGCCGGAGTCGCAGCGCGCATACGCGAAGCCGCCCAGATCGCGGACAGTTTCAAGCCGATCCACTACGAGTTGCGGCACGCCGTGACGGCGCCCGGCGCCGCTGGCCGTTCTATCTGATCGGGCGTGAGTGCGCCTGGACCGGTCACGCACCAAGAAAGCTCGTTCTAGAATTTACTCGCTGTTCCCACCTGGATTCTCAAAGGAGATCTCAATGATCGCTGTCAACGCCCTCCGTACGCCTGACGATCGCTTTGCTGATCTTCAGGACTTCCCATTTCCGCCACACTATGTGGACAATTTGCCCGGGTACGACGGACTGCGAGCACACTATCTGGATGTGGGGCCGAGGGACGCCGAACGTACATTCTTATGTCTTCATGGTGAACCGACCTGGAGCTATCTTTATCGCAAAATGATCCCTGTGATGCTGGAAAGTGGTGCGCGGGTTATTGCCCCCGACTTCTTCGGCTTCGGTCGTTCCGACAAGCCCGTGCAGGACTCGACATACACCTTTCACTTCCATCGAGAGTTTCTCCTGCGTTTCGTTGAGCACGTCGCCCTGCGCACTATCACCTTGGTCGTTCAGGATTGGGGAGGGACGCTAGGGCTCACCTTGCCCGTGGATCTTGGCTTCCGTTCCAAATTGGACAGACTGTTTGTGATGAACACAGTTCTTCCCATCGGCAAGCCGCTCGGTCCGCATTTCTATGAGTGGAGATCACTGGTCCGCAACACGCCTGATTTGCCGGTGGGGCAATGGATCCGTGACACAGCGCCACAGCTCACCGATCAGGAGATGGCTGCCTACGATGCTCCTTTTCCCGATAGTCGCTTCCAGGCTGGAGCGCGAACGTTTCCGGACCTGGCCATGGTTGAGCCTGAGATGGAAGGAGTCGCCGAAGCTGCGGCGGCTCTCAGGTTCTGGACAGAAGAATGGTCGGGTCAGTCTTTCATGGCTATTGGCGCGAAGGATCCGGACGTGGAAACGATGAAAGCGCTGCGCAACCAGATCCGAGGTTGTCCGGAACCGCTGGTTGTCACAGATGCAGGCCACTTTGTACAAGAGTGGGGCGAGCCGGTTGCACGGGCCGCGTTACGCTCCTTCGGTGATCTCTGATTCCATAGTAGCCATGGACCCACTCTGGCCAGATCAATTCATTAGCGCGCATCCATGAGGGCAGACGGTCGCCGCGCTCGACGAGCCTCAGGCGACGACGGACCTCAACCGCGAAAAGGGTGATGTCGCGATACCGCTCCTGTTCGATCCAGGACGAGAGTTCCTTTATGGCTACTCCAACCCACCCGCCCGACCGCGCCGCCCACGTTCTGTCCCTCATGAGGGCGGGCGACGACGCGTTCGAGAGCACTAAAAACTCGGGGGTATCAGGCTGCTACTTGTGACGCGGTTCCCAGCGTCCGCACAGGGCGGAAACCTGGATACCAGGCCTGGAACGTGTCGTCCCACTCGTCGTTGAGTACCTGCGTTCGCACCTGTAGGAGCAAGTGGGCTCCCTCGGGCGTCCAAGGACACGCCGTTAGGGGGTAGTGTTACGCAAGCTGCCGCCAAGTGCAAAGTAGACCTGGCGGTATGGACATCGCGAGCGGGACCATCAACCTATACACCGCAACACACCGCGTCAAAGGAGGGGGTCTCCCGCAGAGTTGGTGAACCGAAATAGCCGTTTCCTGAGCGCCAACAAGGGCTAACGGGCTCGGGAGATCGTGTCCTTAGGGCTCGCTAAACAATTACTTCCCGTTTTCGGGAGCACGCTCATGGCTGCTTTGCCCGACGGCGGCGGGAAGTTATTCCTTGACGACTCCTTAGATGGATGGGGTACGAGGCTGGTAACCGTTGTTAGGACAGGGATTCCATCGGATTGGCATTCACCAAGCCTGCGGGAGACTCCCCCTCCTTTGACGCGGTGTACACTGCAACCACCCCAACCGGCGAACCGAGCGGAACCCCGCCCCGGATCGCCACCTGTGGATTGGAGTCAGAGCAGGCTGACGAAGGCGTCCGCCACGCTCTCGGGGTGGGTCAGCAGCGCCATGTGGCTCCCGGGGACCAGCAGCGGCTCGACGCCGAGCCGGGCCGCGAATTCGGCGCCCGGCCGGGCGAGGGAGCGGTCATCGACGCCCAGGACGTAGGCCGCGTCGAGCCCGATCTCCGTGACTGCGGGCACGTCGAGGGCGTCGACCATGTAGCCGCCCGGCGTGGGGAGCATCATCGCGAAGACGAGGTGCTGCAGCTCGGTGGGCGCGTCTTGCATGAGGACCATGCGGACGGCGTCGAGCGGGAACGGGACGGTCCCCTCGGGCGAGGCCGCGATCGACGCGCGGACGAACTGGCCGATCTCCGCGTTCTCGTCGGCCATCGACACACCCCGCGCCGGGACCACCGCGTTGTAGTAGATGACGTGCGAAACGCGGTCGGCCACCCTGTGCGCCGCCCCCGTGGCCGGGTAGCCCCCCAAGCTGTGGCCCACGAGGACGACGTCGCGGAGGTCGCGGCGCTCCACCTCGCCCGCGACGAAGTCGACCGCGTCGGCCAGCCGGAGCCCGGCGGGGGAGCTGCCGTAGGACAACCCCGGGAGGGTGGGCGTCACCACCCGGTAGCCGCGCGCGCGGAGCAGGCGGGCGACCGGGTACCAGGACCATCCCCCCAAACTAGCCCCCGGTACGAGCACAAAGGTCTTTCCGAAGTCAGCCTCAGACACGTCGATCCTCCCCTCTCGACGCCGCGCCCACCACCGAGAGCGGCATCCCTGCACGTCAACACTCAACACGAGCGACCACCCAGTCTAACATGGCCACGGCTCGCGAGGCTGACGGTTCCCTGCTACATGAAAGGGGCGAACTGCCGCTTGTTGCCGTGGAGTTGGCACTCCGGCCGTGTGGATAGCCCTGTTGTCACCGTGCCGCGCGCGGCATACACTCGTCGCAACCGGAGAGGCGCTTTTTTCAACGACGGCGGTATGCGGCAGTTAGTGCCGTCGTGCCGAAGTCCCACATGTTGTCGGCGACGTTGATCGTGACCCCCGGGGGACGATCTCGTCGATGCGGTCGAGCACATCGCCTGACAGGTCGATCCCGTCGGCGGCGAGGTAGCCGTCCAGGTGCTCCGTGGTGCGCGGACCGATGATCGCGGAGGTGACCGCCGGGTGGCGGGTCGCGAACGCGATCGCCATCTGGATGAGGGTCAATCCGGCCTCGTCGGCCAACGCGCCGAGCGCGTCGGCGGCGTCGAGCTTCGCGGCGTTTGACGGGTCGCTCGCGTCATAGCGCGCGGGGAGGCCCCGCAGCCGCGCGGCGGAGCCCGGCCCACTGACCTCCTGGCCCTTGCGGTAC
>JAABUX010007650.1_pt1 | contig 12622 bp, 9 predicted proteins | sample 5561851 | NCBI WGS metagenome assembly JAABUX01 (sample SAMN10711883, study PRJNA513361) | rock metagenome | isolation source: Antarctica rocks | place: Antarctica: Victoria Land, Richard Nunatak red sandstone | collected 2016-01-03 | reverse complement strand
TTTGCGACCTGCGCCTTCTACCTGGCCCAGGCGCGGCCCGCCGCCCGTGCGTCGCCGCGCCGCGCGCCGCGCCGCGCCCCTGAGGCAACGCGGGCGCACAGGTGGCGAGCGGGGCGCCGCCGGGGACCACCGTGCTGCCCATGGTCAGCTGGCCGGCGATGGCAGCGTCCGTGATTGTGGGCACCACGACGGCGGCGGTGCTGTTCTGCAGGCGCGCCGCCCGCCTGTTCTCGGATTGCTTGCGTGCATGCCGGGCGCGCGCTGACGCCGCCCCACGCCCGCGCAGCCACTTCCACCAGGTGGCGGGCGACCGCGCGGCGCGCAAGCTGTCCCCGGTCGTGCGGCTCGGCACCGACCGGGCCATGCAGGCACGCCCACTGTGCTGCCATTACCCGCGCCAACGCGCTTGCGCCGCGCGTGCTGACGCGCGCCCCCGCAGGTGCTCACCGGGGCGGTCGCCTGGGTGTACGCGGTGGCGGCCGCGTGCGTCAGCTGCCGCATCCTGCCCCTGGCCAGCGGCCTGCTGCTGGTGCTGTCGCTGCCCCTGGTGCGCCCCACGCGCGCGCCGACGGCCCGCGCCCCTCCCGGACGCTGCCTGGCGCGGAGCGCGGGGGCGGCCGCGGCCGAGCGCGCGCGGCGCGCAGGCGGTGGACCTGCTCAGCTTTGGCTGGCGGACGCACGGCGACCCGGCGCGCGTCTGGCCGCTGAAGCTGTACGCGCTCAGCTGGCACACCGGCGTCGGCCTGGCGGTGGCCGCAGGGCTGTGCCTCTGCCGCATGCCGCCGCCCGCGCTGCCGGCCGTCGTGCTCAGCGCGCGCGACCAACTGGTCAGCCTGTGGCAGACCCACATGCGCCCGCTGCCCAAGCTGCCGCCGCCCGCGCTGGCGGGGCCGCCCGCGCCGCCGCCGCCGCCATTGCCTCAGCCGCCCGCGCTGCCGGCGGCCTGACGCGCGCTCGAACCGGCCGGCTTTTGCCGGCGCGGGGCTGTGCGAGGGAGCGCCCGCACGCCGGGCTGCGTGCGTTTGGGGGCTTGAACCGTCCGCTTGTGTAAACTGCGACCGTGTGAACCGTCTCCCCTCCTGAGTGTTGCCGTCGGCCTGGCGCCCTCTCCCCGTGTTATTTTTTTTGGTGCGCGCCGAGCTTGCGCGCTTGTAGGAGGACAACTTTGTGCCGGCGGGGCGCCTGCGGGCGCTGCTGTGTCACTGTAACTCACCCTTGACGTGGCGGCGTTCAGCAGGCCCAGCGTGCATGCCCAGCCGTGCTGCACCCAGCGCTCGCATGCTCACATGCTGGATGAGCTTGTTGCAAGCTGTCTGCATAGCGCCTGGCGTGGCAGGACACGCGGCGCATGCACATGCACCAACACTGCCGCGCACGTGCCGACCAGCCTGAGTGCATGCATATGCCTCGGCGCCGCGTGCCACGAGCTGGGCCGGCAGCGTGATAGCTGTGCATGGACCAGGCCTGGACACAGGGCAGGGGCCCGGACAGAGTCAGAGCAGAAGGAATAAAATACAACTGTGTATCAGCCAACTAACAGCTTACAACAGCCAACAGAGCGCACGGGCCATGGCACAGTCGACACGACCCCTTGTCTGACTCATGCTTCACCCCGCACGCATGTCCTACTCTGGCTCATCGGGCTCACCGTCACCAAAGTCACCATGCATCAGACTGCATCAGATCCTACCCTATGCATCACACAGCGCAAAACCCACAGCCTGCAAGGCGCCCCTGAACCTCTGGCTGTCCTCGTGCTCCGCGCCCGTGACAAGGCTGTTGTCCGCCCACAGCACGTCTGCGCGCCCGTGCTGCAGCAGCGCAATCGCAAAGCCCAGGAATGCCTGGCAAGACGGGCCACAGGTGGGGTACGACGTCTCCAGCTCCAGGCAGCGCAGGCGGGGGTGCGCGGCGGCAGCCGGGAAGCTCGGGCCGAACAGCACGCTGCAGTTCATGAAGCAGAGGTGGCGCAGGGCTGGAAAGCCGGCCAGGCTGCTCAGGGCCCGGACGTCCAGGGCGCCCCCGGTATCCATGGCATCCGCAGAGTGCCGCCCGAGAGACAGCTTTTGGAGGTCAGTGAGAGCGCTCACGCCCTCCGGCAGCTGCGCAAGCAGTTGTGGGACAGGTCGAGGTGCGTCAGGCGCGTCGCGGCCAGGACGCATGCAGGCCAGGTGGGCATGTTGTGCCCCAACAAGGTGAGGTTGGTCAAGGAGGCCGCGCAGGCTGACGCGCACGCGGGAAGTCTCCAGACTGGCAGCTCGTCGCGCGGCGCCTCGCCCCACAGGCAGTGGGCGAGGCGGCGCAGCTGCGCGAGGCGCCACAGAGACGTGGGAAGCACATGCAGGCCGTTGGTATTCCACAGCTCCAGGCTGGTCAGGGACGCCAGCGCGTCCATGCCCGGCAGCGCCTCCTCGCCGTCGCAGGCAAAGACGCAGTTCTCAAACTCCAGGCACACGAGCGCCGGCAGGCGCGCCCAGCCGGGCGCGCAGCGCAGGCCGCAAAGGCCAGACAGATACAGGGATGTCAGCTGAACCAGGCGCGACACGCAGGCAGGCAGCGTGGCGTCCCCGCAGACATTGTCCAGGGTCAGGGTCAGCGTGCGCAGCTGCAGCAGGCCAGCCAAGCCTGTGAGCACGTGTGGCGCGCTCGCTTTGGCTGATCCGGCGCTCACGCCAGCCATGTCCGACCAGATGGTCAGCTTGAGGTGCTCGAGCGCGCGCGCTTCAGCCAGGTACTGCCAGACTGTCCCAGGCACCCGATCTGCCCGCTTGCCAGCCAGTTCGATACGCAGATCCAGGCGCCGCAGGCACAAGCAGCGCCCTATGGCACGTGCGGCCCCAGCCAGGAAGTTTGGGACAGCTGCCGCAGCAGCGCCGGAACGCGCTTGCAGAGTGAGCGCGCTGGGTGCCCAAGCGTGGATCCCGCTGATCGACGCCAGCGCAGGCAGGCTAGTCAGCAAGGTTGAGAGCCGCTCGGCGTCCGCGTCGACCACGACCAGGCCGCAGATGCGCGTCACGGTGACGCCTTGCTTCTGGAGCCACCGCCAGGCACACGCGCCGGCGGGCGTGCCTGCGGCAGCCCGGGGTGTCAGTGCAGAGGACGCCACGCCTGAGCAGGGCCTGCCTTGGTGTTGAGAGCGGAGGCGCGAAGCGCACTCGGGCCGTGCACGGCACGACACAGAGACACTGGGACGCGAGCGGGGCAGGGAGCGCACTGGGCTGTCCTAGTGCCCGCCACACTCTGCCTGTGACGTCAGGGTGCAGCGTCGTCCAGAACGGCGCCTCGAGCGCCTGCCTGAACCGCCTGTCGCCCCGGGCACGCTCCCAGCTCAGCTCCCCCGCGCTCTCTCGAGTGGCCTCTTTTCCGTCGATGTGCAGAGCGCACCTGCAGACTGTCTGCAGCGCAAAGGCCTGTTTCCCGCCCTCGCACGAGTGGGCAGAATGCTTGATGACTTGGACGACGCACGCCTGCAGGACCTGCACAGGCCGGCCAGCGATACTCAAGCAAGGCTTTCAGTCCCAAGCGTGCGCAGTGGAGGTGGTCCTGCTGTCTAACAGAGTGCCCATACCTCTGCAGGGAGCTCGTCCAGGCGCGTAGTACTTGACCGAGCTGCCACGCTGGCGGCGGACGAGCGCGTATCCATTTTGCGCCGCGGCGCAAAGCGCTGGAGGGCTACAGGCGGCGCTTTTCCTCTGCGGCTAGAAAACTCGCCACCTGTTGCAGGCCAGGACAGCGCAGCCAAGCTTTACGCGTGTTTGTGGGGCTCCAGCCTGGGATGGTCAGTCGCATACGGGCTGCTCAGGCGTGCGCTCCTCCAAGCTACGCCTGTCTTGTCCAAGAGAGGCTAGAGTTCATATGACACCCTGGTAGCTCTGCGCAGTCTACCAGTATTGTCAAGGCTCGCCGCCTAGGCAGCCAGAGCTTGGCCGGTTAAAGGCTTCCACCTTGTGCATCATCACGCGCTGTTCCTACAGCCACATGCGACGTGTTTGTCCCCTGCGGCAATTGTATATAAAGTAGGCCTCGGCGCACTATGGGCGCGGTCGAGCCCCACGCCGACGGAGCAGCCGAGCCTGCAGCCATCCGCCTGGACGAGCTCCCCGCAGAGGTGCGCGCGAAGAGCTTGCGCCCTGCCTGTCGCCGCCAGGGCTGCGGCGCCAAGCGCGCACCGACCTCGCGGCGCACCCAACGTGCGCTGCGCGGCCGCTGCAGGTCCTGCAGGCGTGCGCGGTCCAGCTTGCGTCGTTATCCCGGTCCAGCTCCCGTCGTTATCCAGCCTGGAAACAAGCTTTTGCCCTGCAGTTGGTTTGCAGGTGCGCACCGCCTCTGACCTGTAGAAGAAGCAGGCGGCAGGAGCTGCACATGCGACCCGATCCATGCGGCAGGCGGTTCAAGGAGGCGCTCGAACAGCCGTTCTGGAGCACGCTGGACAGGACCTTTGGCGGCGTGCTGTGCCAGGCGCTTAAACAGCCCGGCGCGCGTCCCCCTTTTCTTTCTGTGACAGCGTCAAAGATTTCAACATGCAGTGGTGCCACATGCGGGTGCACGAGAGCGCAGCCTGTGGCTGCCCACTGTCGCGCCTCAACCATGTCAACCAAGCACGGAAGCTGGACCCGCGCGGCGTGTGACCAGCTCTCCCTGGCCGCCGCAGGGACGCCCAAGGAAGCGAGCGCCTGGCGGTGGCTCCGGGTGCAGGGCGCTGCTGTCAAGTGCCTGAGCGGCTTCATCGTCAGTCCGGGAGAGGAATCGGATGCACCAGATGGACGCGACCTGGAGGCCGGGCAGCTGTCGGCCCTGCTGGCCAGCCTGCCCGCGCTGACGTCCATCCGCTTGGACCTGCGTGCGGACCTGCACCACAGGCCTCCTGCGGCAGCCGTGCGCGCCTTTTTAGCCGGGGCCGCGCGCGCCATAGGGAGCTGCTCGGGCCTGCAGACCCTGTACCTGAAAGTCACCCTGCTCGGCGGGCTGGCGGACCAGCTCCCCGAGGCGCTGCTGCGCGAGCTGGCCAGTGCGCGTGCACTGGAAGAGGTCACCCTGTGGTTTAAGGCCTGCAGGGCCGACAGGCCCGACTGGCCGGCCACGTTTAGCCTCGCGCACCTGGTGGCGGGCCTGGCCGGCCTGCCGCGGCTGCGCGCGCTGGCAGTGATGGTTGGGAATATTGACATGGACGCCACGCTGCCCGCCTGCGTGTCGCGCCTGGCGCAGCTGACCTCCCTGCGCCTGTGCGGGTTTGACGGGCTGCGGTGCGCGCCCGGCTGGGCGCGCCTGCCGGCGCTCGTGTCTCTCGAGTTTGAGGAGTGCGTGTTTGCGGGCGACGGCGAGGCCGCGCTGCCGGGCACGGATGCGCTGGTGGCCCTGACCAGCTTTACTTTGTGGAAGTGCCCCAGCCTGCGGCTGCTCCCCGCGTCGCTGTGGCGGCTGCCTCAGCTGCTCCGCCTCAGCCACCTTTTGCAAGACCCAGACGTGGGTGGCGTGCCGCGCGGCGCGCTGCCGGTCGCAGGCGTGCCCGCAGGCGGCGCGCCTTGCTTTGCATCTCTGACGCACCTGACCCTGTCGGGGCACAACCTTGCAGTTTTCCCACCAGGCATCCTGGCCGCTGTGCGCCTGGCCCACCTCGACCTGTCCCTCTGCTGCTTTGAGCAGCTGCCCGTGGGCGTGAGCGCGCTCACCGCCCTCACGGAGCTGCGCCTTGGGCGCCACGCTGCGGGTGGACTGTTGATCGGGGGCCGCTTGGACGCCCGCCCCCTGGGCAACCTGGCCTGCTTGCCGAAGCTGCGCATCCTGAGCTTTGCAAACTGCAGCGTGCTTTTTGCTTCAGACTTCCAGGCCGCGGCCGCGCACTCCCGCTTGGAGCGCCTGGAGCTCGAAACGTCATATCCTGCCCTCGGCCCGTCGTGCATGGCGTTCCTGGGCTTTGTGTATGACCTGCTGCAGCAGGGGCGGCCAGACGTGCTTGAGCTGATCTTTGCTGCTGTTCAGGGCGTGGGCGCGGGGCGGCGGGAAAGCCACAGGTTCCGCGCCGCCCTGGAGGCCGTGGGGTCCACGCTGGACGATGGCGCCCTCAGCGATGACAGCGATGAGGACGAGTAGGCTGTGTGCGCTGGGCGCAGGCACGGGGGTTTGTGCATAACATGAACGGTGGCGGCAGCGGGGTCCGAGCGCGTGCTGGTTGTCAGGTCTATTGTGGGCACACACAACCTTTGGGAACATGTGTGCTATATCTGTTTGCGTTGTGGGCACCTGTTTCGATAGCGGGCACCAGGTGTGCCTGCGATGCTCTGGCGTGTGTGTCCTGCTACGGTGTTGGCGCAGGGGTTGGCACCTGCCCAGGCGCCTGTGCAAGCCACTCCGAGCCTCTCCTCGTGCGCCTGAAAGAGCGGTAAGAGAGCCTGGTGACGTAGAAAGTTCAAAGCAGCAGCCAGGGGGTCACACATCGTCCCCCGCTCGGCGAGTCGCGTGTTCTCCGCACGCGAGGCCAGACCGGCATCGCGCCGCAGGTGACAGGCGCGGCCTCCGACGCCAAGCACGCCATATTTCTGGCTGCGCCCCTGGCCGCTCGGCGGGGCGCCTGGAGTGCCTCATTGCGTGCTCACCACTGCGCAGACGTTGCTGCGCGAGGGCTTTGACGCTGAGTGTGGTCCAACCACGCTGTGCTCGGGCGGCGGCCACAGCTCCCTGGCTGGCTGATCAACGCTTCTACCTTGCGCACCAACACTCGCTGTTTTCACAGCTACAGCCGGCGCGCGCCTTTGCTGCGCCACGTGCAGATCTCCTTCGCACCGCACGCCACAGCGCAGCATGAGCGCGCGCGCGCCCAATGCCGACGAAATAGCTGGGCCTTCGGCTCTGCGCCTGGACCAGCTCCCCGCAGAGGTGCATGCATAGGAGCCAGCGCCCTGCTTGTCGAAGCAGGGGCCGCGGCGCTCTGCGTGCTGGGGTGTCGCTGCGCCACCAGCAAAAACAAGTGCTGCCTGGTCGCTGCAGGTCCTGCAGGCGTGCGCGGTCCATGTTGCCACGGACCGCTGGTGCAGGCCACAAGCCTTGAAGCAAGCTCTCCTGCTGCCGACGGTCTGCAGGTGCGCGCTGTCTGCTGATCAGCAAACAGGCAAGCCCGCAGGATCTGTGGTCGCATCTAATCAAGCGCGACAGGCGCATCAAGGAAGCGCTCGAGCAGCCATTCTGGAGCACGCTGGAATGGGATCTCGTTGCCATGCTGTGGCGGGCGCTCGGGCGGCCCGGTGCGCCACGTCCTCTGAAGAGCATCACTGTGCAGAGTGGATGCACAAAAGCACGCAGCCTGTCTACTGGGCGCCCCACCTGCTCTGTTGACGGGCGCGTTATTTTTGTTATTGCGCTTAGCAGGCCCCCTTGGTGCACTCTGTACTACTCCCTCCCCTTTGGTGCACTCTGCGTGGCCGCCGCAGGTACGCCCGAGGAAGCCGGCGCCCGGCGGTGGCTCCACGTGCAGGGCGGCGCCGTCAAGTGCGTGCACGGCTTGTACGTCGACGTGGAACCAGGAGTGGATGTGCCCGGACGCGCCCTGGCCGCTGGGCGACTGGCGGCCCTGCTGGCCGGCCTGCCTGCGCTGACGTCCATCGAGTTGACCCTGCGCGCGCACCTGCACCGCAGACCCACCGCAGCCATCCGGGCCTTTCTGGCCGGGGCTCTGCGCGCCATAACGTGCTGCTCGAGCCTGCAGATCCCTGTGCCTGCACCTCACCCTGCTTGGCGGGCTGGACCAGCTCCTCGAGGCGCTGGTGCGGGAGCTGGTCGGTATGCGCTCACTGGAAGATGTGTCCCTGAGCTTTTCTGGTTACGAGGCCAACAGGCTCGACTGGCCGGTCCTCCCGAGCATAGCAGACCTGACGGCAGACTTGGCCGGCCTGCCGCGACTGCGCGCGCTGAGCCTGGCGGTGGAAAACGTGGGCATGGCGGCCACGCTGCCCGCCAGCATGTCGCGCCTGGCGCAGCTGACCTCACTGAGCCTGCACGGGTTTGATGGCCTGCGCGGCGCGCGCGGCTGGGCGCGCCTGCCGGCGCTCGTGTGCCTGGACTTTGAGGACTGCGTGTTTGCGGGCGACGGCGAGGCCGCGCTGCCCGGCATGGACGCGCTGGGCGCCCTGACCTGCTTTGCTTTGTGGGGCTGCCCCAGCATGCGGGTGCTCCCCGCGTCCCTGTGGCGGCTGCCGCAGCTGTCCTGCGTTCACCACCAGGCTGACAAGGAGGCAGTAGCCGATGCGGCCCGCAGCGCGCTGCCGGTCGCGGGCCTGCCCCAGAGCGCGCCCTGCTTTGCTTCTATGCTTGGCTTGAGCCTGGGGCGGCACAACCTGCCGGCCTTTCCTGTGGGAATTCTGTGCATGCCGCGCTTGGAGCACCTCGACCTGTCCTACAGCTGCTCCTTTGAGGCGCTGCCCCAGGGCGTGAGCGCGCTCACCGCACTCACAGAGCTGCGCCTCGGGCGGCATTCCGCCGACGCTATGGAGGTCGGGGGCGCCTTTGACGCCCGCGCGCTGGGCAGCCTGGCCGGCTTCCCGGTCCTGCGCGAGCTGTGCTTTACAAACTGCAGCGTGCTGACCTGCCCCGGCTTTCAGGCCGCGGCCGCACACCCCCGCCTGGAGCGCCTGCACCTGGACACCTCGCACCCCGCCCCCGGCCCGTCGTGCATGGCGTTTTTGGGCTTTGTGTATGGCCTGCTGCAGCGCGGGCGCCCGGAAGTGCTGGAGCTGGCTGACAGCGTCGTCGAGGGCGCGGGCCGGCGGGACAGCCGCGACTTCCGGGCCGCCCTGCGGGCTGTGGGGTACCCGCTGAGCGACGCAGACTCCACCGACCTGGTGTGAGGCGGGGGCGGCGTGCTGGTGTGATGTTGAGGCGGCGGGCGGGGCCTACACGCATGCTGCTGTCCAGAAATTTTTCGTATCAAGCCGGCCTGCAAAACAACAGAATGTGTTTCTGTGTTGGGAATGCCTCGAGTGTTGAGAGCATTTGTGCACCTACGTGCGCCATGCAGGTTGTCAACCGTAAGCTGTGTTCCATCACCAGCTACCTCAGCCCGCTCCTGTCCAGGCGCGGCACCGCATATCCACAGCGAGCAGAGCACATTGCTGCAAATTGATGGTTTAGGACAGCGCTCGGTATAAAGAATAGGGCGGGCTTGACACCCAGCACGCCGCCGCCCGCCCCGGTCCTGCGCGGCACTCCAAAGGGAGCCTGTGGGGCGAGGTGGCCCTGAACGGGCGTACGCAGCCGCCAGAGGCGCGTCTGTGTCCACGCCCATGCGCGGCCGGTGGGTCTACAGGCGTCCTTCGCCTACTGCGCACCAGGCCGCCCAGGTCGCCGCCCGCCGGGCGCCCGGCGTGACTTGCAGGCGCAGGGAGCGTAGAGGGCAGGTACTGCCAAGACTATGTGTCTTTCTACTGCGCACGTCCAACCACACCGACTCTGTGAACGCGCGATGTAGCTCACTCAGCGCACCAAAGGCCGACACGCTGGCGCAGGCCTGGCTGCTGCGCTGGCAACGGGTGCTCGCCCCGCCGTGCGCTTGGCGCCTCCGCGCGGGCACCGCTCTGGTGTACAAGGGATTTGGTTGTCCAAGTCTTGGCATATGCTTGATATGTATGGACGTAACAGACCGGGGGAACCTGGCTTCTTGTTTCTATGCCTGCTGGCGTTAGGATACCCTGCAGAGTCCCCACAGCAGGGAGGCCTTGCCTCGGAAGCTCGAGTCTGTCACTTGCCCTGGAGGAACAGCCTGCCTGTCGCAGGAAGCGCTTTTTACGTTGCGCCGGCCAGCCACGCTGCGCCCACGCTCTCCGCGCGCCGGTGCCTCTGGCGCGCACAGCTCGGTGACCCCTCCATAGGCGCAGGCGCGCTGCGCCCGCTTGCGTTTGGGTGCCTCCTTCCCTCTTTAGGCACCGAGGCTGCTGTTGTTTGTGTGTGTGCAGAAGATTGCAAAAGGCCAAGCACGCCCAGAAACATTCAAGGCCCCTGTGGCAGAAGGTGTCTTGCGCCCAGGTTGTGCAAACATGCAGCCTTCGGCGCAGTCTGTTTACCAGCAGCTGAGTGTTCACCAGCGCACCTGCGCACTGTCAAGGCTGGACAAGAGCTGGTTGCTCAAGCGAGGCCTGCTGCATGCTGCGCAGGGCTAGCGGCAGCTCATCGCGTCGCTGCTGACCAGGCCCGGCGGCGAGCTGCGGCAGGAAAAGGACTCCCAAGGAGGGCAGCGCCGCGAGCGCCTTGGAGCAGGCGCGCACCTGTCTACGCCTGAGGTGATACAAAGTCTCAGGGCCGTGCTGCGTATCAACTGGCTGAGGTAAGCGTGATGAGGTGACAGAGCTGTTGGTTGTGAGTAGGGCGGAGAAGAGTGTGGTTGGTGCCATCTGCGTTGTAGTTGCCTTGTTGGAGGGCGTGTCACTGTGACACCATACTTGGTGCAGAGGAGTTGTACACGGTGTATCGCACCCCAGACCTCCGGTACTTGTCCGCAGGCAGACCTCGGCATGGCGCGCCATGGAGCTGGTGTGCATAGCGCCAAGGAGGTGCGGCGCTTTGTCACAAGTACGCGCAGCAAAAGTGCTGTGGTCACAGGTACAAGGTGCAGCAGCGCACCGCAGGCATGACGCCAGGTCCTGTCCTCTACCCAGCTGCGCTCAGAACTGGCCCACTGCCTCGCCACGCACAACGCTGCCGTAAGTATGTGTGCCGCGCCCAAGGGCCCTGCCGTTTGCGCAGGCGTTCATCCTCATGCTGCCCGACGAGCTGCTGGGCAGGATCCTGCTGCGCGCCTGGGCGGACAGGCCGCAATGGCGTGCAGCGGCGGAGGTGCGCCGCGCGGCCGACCTGGCGTCCATGTGCCGCCGCTGGCGCAAGCTGCTGCGCGCGCAGCCGCTGCCGCTCGCGCTCGACTTTAGCGCGGCGCGCCTGAGCGACGCCCAGCGCCGCTGGCTGCTCGAGCCGGCGCAGGCCGGCCGCGTGGAGGCGGCCAACTTCTTTCTCAATGTTGAGGAGGGAGCTGAGGACGCTCTGTGGGAGCAGCCGGTGCTTGAGCGCTTCCTGGCCCGGCACGGCGGCACGCTGCTGCACCTGTCCGGCATGCCGCTGCGGCTTGTGGCTTCTGTGAGCCAGGCAGAGCGGCCCGACCTGGACCTGAGCGGCCTGCGCCTGACCAAGCTGGGCGTCGATTGCTTTCATGATTACGTTGTGCGGCGTGGAAGGCGCAGCCCGTGGCTGTGGCCAGAGTTCCTGCCAGGTACCCTGGAGGAACTGGAGCTGCTCGGCCTGAACGATAAGCAGTTGGGGAAGCTGGCATGGGCGCCGCGTCCGGGCTCAGGGTTGGCAGGGCGGCTGCCGCGGCTGCACACCCTCCGAGTGACGCGCGTGAGAGGGAAAACACTGACAATCAACGAAATTCCCCTCCTGGACGGCTTTTGTAGCCTGCTGGCCTTTGAGGTGGACGGGTCGGGTGCGTCCATACATGTCCGTGTCCACGACCTGTTTTGCAGGGTCGGGTGTGTGCGCGTCGTGGCTGGTGGCCACACTATGTTCTGGGACGTCCTTAGAAATCTTGAACCGGCCACGTTCGTGGACCGCCTCTGCCCCGCGGGCATGCAGGCTGCGGAGCTGTGCGCTGAGGACTGCATTGACATGGGCCTTAGTGATACACGCCTTTACGAGGTCGTGCGCGACATGATCAGCAAGTATGGCGACCGCTTTGCCGTCGAGGTGGGCGCTTTCGAACAGCTTCACGAGGACAATGGGGAGTACTGGGACAAGGGCAAGCTGCGCCGCCTGGCCTGGCGGCGCTGGCCAGGCCCCGGCGCGCCCGGCCTGCCGGCTGCCAGGGCGGCGCACGAGGACGCCCGCGCTGTGGCAGCTGAGGTCGAGCAGTGGGAGGATCAGTGGGAATAGCAGGACATGGTTTGACAGGAAGCACAAGCTGTAGTATCGGCAGCAGGGCAAAAGACCCTGCATTCTATAGCTGCGGGGCGCAACGCCAAGGCAGGCAGGGGGGTGCACTGCCTTACAATCGTACTGTGTATGCTGCTAGGTGCTTGTGGGGGGAGCATGCGCAGAGCAAGGAGATGCCTCGGACTTCAGTACGCATTTTGGTGTCGATCGCTGCCTGTGTGTATCATCACTGCATGCCAGTTTTACGTGCTTGACATCAGTGTGTGACCAGATTGCCCTGTGCTCGCTCACAGGAATCCCATGCAAGCTGGCATCTGATTGCGCTACCTCTCATAAGCGACACGGCTCACCCAGCGCTTGAAAACACTGACACTTTGCCTGGAAGGCAGCCAGGAGTGCGCTTCAAAAAAGAAACGCCGCGCACCTGCTGACGCGGGCTGTGGCTGCAGCGGCGGCGTTAGCTGGTCCCCACGCCGTGCGCCTGGCGCCTCCAGGTTCACCTTGATTTCAGCTGAGGTCGTCGGACACGCACCAAGAGCAATATATAGGGTTAGGTAGGGTATAGGGTATAGGGACAGGGCAGGGTATAGGGTAGGTAGGGTTAGGCAGGGTATAGGGTTAGGTAGGGTACAGGTACTGGGTATAGGGTATATAGGGTATAGGGTAGGGTAGGTTAGGGTTAGGGTAGGGTATAGGGTATAGGGTAGGTTAGGGTTAG
>JAABUX010001161.1_pt1 | contig 12622 bp, 9 predicted proteins | sample 5561851 | NCBI WGS metagenome assembly JAABUX01 (sample SAMN10711883, study PRJNA513361) | rock metagenome | isolation source: Antarctica rocks | place: Antarctica: Victoria Land, Richard Nunatak red sandstone | collected 2016-01-03 | reverse complement strand
GAAGCTTGTCGTCGGGCTTGGAGGCGAGCAGTTGGGTGAGTTGCCGCAGTTCCTCTTCGATGCGGGGACGGAGCACTTCAAAGAGGCGATCGGCTTCGGCGGCTTGGTCGGCGGTCAGGTCGAGATCGAGCTTGGACATCGGGCCACCTTCTGGACATCCGGTCATGATTTTTGGTCAACCCATCGAATCCCTCTGTTGTACAAAATTTTCCACCCACTTTCGAGACGCTCACCCCTTCGGTGCGCGAACGACCGATTTCAGTTGTTTGACGACCAATGATCGACTAGGCTAGGGGCGTGCAATCCTTCCGCCGAGGCGTTCGCGGCCTTTCGCCTCGCTCCCCCCGCAGACCAGATGGCCGTCCCCTGGCCCTTTTGAGATTCTTGATGCCCTCTCGTCGAATCCGTTACATCGGAAGTCGCGAGCTCCATCGCGACTTGCCCAAGGTCCTTGACACGCTCGAAGATCGCAACGCTCGCGTTGTCTTGACCGTGCATAGTAAACCTAAAGCGGTCTTGATTGGCGCCGAAGCCTTTCAAGCCTTGCTTTCCCGGTCAACCCCCGAGGATCGCTTGCTGGCCCTGCAGTTGGGGGCCTTGGTGCGAGGGTTGGAGCCTTGCGACGACTCGCGACCGGTGGGTGGCGAAGCTCACCAACCCGTCCAGGAACCCCCCAGTGACAACCGAAGACCGGCCTTGGGGGTTTGACTCCGGCCCCTTCGCCGGTCGATTCGTCCTGACAGATGAGGATACCGCGGTTTGGGTCACTTTGTTTCGCACTAGACCGCGGTTTCTCGCGTATTTTTTCCAAGGGGTTCTCACCCCGAGGTCCCCTCGAAGGTTTGCAACGATCGAGACGGCTCGGGTATGCTATGAAGGGTGACCCGGCGTTGAGTTGGGTGGCCGGCCCACCCGATCCTCTTAGCGAAGGGGGCCGACGGACTTCCGACTCATCGAGCTTGGCGACGACCTTGGGTTCGCCCCGAGTCGGGCCGTTCGAGGGGGTTCGATCCGTCGCGTCAGGCCCTCAGCGCCCGAGGACTGCCGAGGTGATGAATGTCGAGCCGGCCGTTCGTGCATCTGCATTGCCACAGCCATTACAGCCTCCTGGACGGGGCGAGCAAGATCCCCTCGCTGGTCAAGCGGGCCAAGGAACTGGGGATGCCCGCGCTGGCGGTGACCGACCACGGCAACCTCCACGGCGCCGTGGAATTTCTTAGGGAAGCCAAGGCGGCCGACTTCAAGCCGATCCTGGGGATGGAAGCCTACGTCGCGCCGCATCACCGGACGAGCAAGACCGGCGGCGGCCACTCGGGCAACGAGCATAACTTCCACCTGACGTTGCTCGCCAAGAACTCGGAAGGGTTCCGCAACCTGCTCCGGTTGTCGTCGATGGCGTTCCTCGAAGGGTTCTATTACAAGCCCCGGATCGACAAAGAGATCCTCGAGCGCCATTCCGAGGGGCTGATCTGCCTGTCGGGCTGCGTCTCGTCGGAGTTCTCCGACCACATCCTCCACGACAAGTTCGCCGAGGCCGAGAAGCTCTGCGCCTGGTACCAAAAAATCTTCGGCGAAGAAAACTTCTTCGTCGAGATCCAGAACAACAACGTCCAGATCCAGCGCGATCACGAGGGGGTCGCCACCGACTTCGCCCGTCGGATGGGCCTGCCGATGGTCGCCACCAGCGACGCCCACTATCTCCTCCAGGAAGACCACAGCGTCCACGACATCCTCCTGTGCATCAACACGGGTCGGACGGTCGACGACCCGACCCGGATGAAGTTCGAGTCGCACGAGTTCCACGTCCGGTCGCCCGAAGAGATGTACGCTGCGATGCCCGGCCATGAGGAAGCCCTGGCCAACACCGCCCGGATCGCCGAGGGGGTCGAGGAGCATTACAAGAGCTTCAACCTCGGCAAGCGCCAGTTCCCCTCGTTCCAACCCCCATCGGGCAAGACCCCCGAAGCTTACCTTCGAGAGCTTTGCGTCCAAGGGCTGAAAGACCGCTACGGCGACCACCCAAGCCAGGCCGCCGTCGACCGGATGGATCACGAGCTGGGGATCATCAACGGGATGGGGTTCGCGTCCTACTTCCTGATCGTCTGGGACTTCGTCCGTTATGCCCGAGAGCAGAACATCCCCAACTCGGCCCGAGGCTCGGCCTGTGGCGCCTTGGTCAGCTACCTCCTCTACTTCAGCCACGTCGACCCGTTGACCTATGACCTCCTGTTCGAGCGGTTCCTCGACCCGAACCGGTCCGAGGCGCCGGACATCGACATCGACTTGTGCAAAGACCGCCGAGGCGAGGTCATCGCCTACGTCCGCCAGAAGTACGGTCACGCCAACGTCGCCCAGATCGGGACGTTCGGGACGATGGCGGCGAAGGCGGCGCTCAAGGACGTGGGCCGGGCCTTGAATCTGCCGTTCGCCCTGGTCGAGTCGGTCACCAAGCTGATCCCGACCCGGCTGAATATCACCTTGGAAGAGGCCCTGGCCGAGGAACCGCAACTGAGGCGGTTGACCGAGGAAGACCCCGACGTCAAGAAGCTTTACGACTATGCCCGGAGGCTCGAAGGGACCGCCCGGAACGTCGGGACCCACGCCGCCGGGGTCGTGATCGCCGACCGACCGCTCCAAGACATGGTCCCGCTCCAGCGGTTGCCGAACAAGGACAAAGACAAGGAAGTCGTCAGCACGCAGTGGGAGATGGGCGACGTCGAGAAGGCGGGCTTGCTCAAGATGGACTTCTTGGGCTTGAGGAACCTGACCTCGCTCGACGCCGCCGTGCGGATGATCGAGGCCCGCCACCCCGGCGAGTTGCCCGCCGACCTCAACAAGCTCCCGCTCGACGACCCGGAAACTTATGCCCTGCTCCAGCGAGGCGAGGCCAAGGGGATCTTTCAATTGGACGGCGTGGACATCCGCCGCCTCCTGGTCCAGATGAAGGCCGACCGCTTTGCCGACCTGATCGCCATCCTGGCACTTTATCGCCCAGGTCCGCTCAACGGCGGGATGGTCGACGAGTACGTCAACGTCAAACGTGGGCGGAAGCAGCCGAGCTACCCGCACCCGGTGATGAAGGAGGTCCTCGAAGAGACCTACGGGGTGATGGTCTACCAGGAACAGGTCATGCGGATCTTGAACCGCCTCGGCGGGATCGAGTTGTCGCAAGCCTACGCCTGCATCAAGGCCATCTCCAAGAAGAAGATGGAAGTCATCGCCCAGGGGCGGAAGCAATTCTGCGATGGGGCCGTCACGCGAGGGTTGGATCGGAAGAAGGCCGAGGAAATCTTCGGCCTGATCGAGTTCTTCGGCGGCTACGGCTTCAACAAGTCGCACACTTGCGCTTACGCCCTGGTCTCTTACCAGACCGCCTGGCTCAAGACGCACTACCCCAGCGAGTTCATGGCCGCCCTGCTCTCCTCCGAGATGGACGGGGCCGAGCGCGATAAGTTTTTCGTCGATCACATCGAAGATTGCCGGCGGATGAAGCTCGAGGTTCGCAAGCCGAACGTCAACGCGGGCGAGTGCGAGTTCAGCGTCCCCGAAGACGGCGTGATCGAGTTCGGCCTGGGGGCGATCAAGGGGGTCGGCACCAAGGCGGTCGAGGCGATCGTCAAGGAGCGGAAAGACAACGGCCCGTTCCGCGACCTGGGCGACTTCTTCGAGCGCATCCCCACCTCGGTTTGCAGCCAGGGGACCGTCGAAACCCTCATCAAGGCCGGGGCGTTCGACTGCTTCGGGGCGAAACGAAGCCAACTCGTCGCCATCCTGCCCCGGGCGGTCCAAGGCGGGCAGGCGCTCCAGAAGGTCAAGCGGGACACCCGGCAAGGGCACATGTTCGACATGTTCGAGTCGTCGACCGCCACCGCCGTCGCCGAACCGGCCGCCTTCACCCTGGTCTTGCCCGACATTGAGGAATACCCCGAAATCCAGCGCCTGGCCGACGAGAAGAAGGCGCTCGGCTTCTACATGACCTCCCACCCGCTGACCCGCCACGCCGAGATGCTCCAGGCCCTCTCGACCCACCAGGTCGCCGACCTCGGCAACGTCGGCGAGAAGCAGGAAGTCACCCTGGGCGGGATGATCGTCAATTTGCAGGTCAAGAACGTCAAGAACAGCCGAGACGGCCTGACCCGGATGGGCAAGATGGCGTTCGAGGACCTGAGCGGGTCGACCCCGGCGATGATGTGGCCGTCGGATTTCGCCAAGTTCGAGTCGATCCTCACCGACGACTTCATCGGCTACGTCAAAGGCACCTTGAACCGCCAGCGCGACCCCGCCGAGTTGATCGTCACCAAGATCATCCCCCTCGAAAAAGGCCCTTCCGAACTCTCCAAGGGGGTCGTCGTCCGGCTCCACAAGGGGAGCACCAAGGCGACCGACGTCGACCGCCTCCTCCGGACGATCCGGGCCTACCCCGGCAACCTCGACTTCTACCTGGAAATCCTCGGCCTGGCCAAGATTCGCCGGGCGATCTACAAGGCGGGGGCGAACCTCAAGATCCGCCACGACGACCAGCTCCTCCATGAGATCGAGTCCGCCTTCGGCCCGGACAACGTCCGACTGATCGGCCACCGAGGGTCCGCTCCCCGCGAAACGTCCAAACCCCACCTCATGCCGACCGCCGCCCTCGCCTCGGTTGATCCGGCCAACCCAATGGACGAGCGTGGCCTCGACGAGGATTTGGACTGAATCCCGAGAAATTATTTTGGGTTGGTCGATCGCCAAATAGCCCGAAATAGCGTGTCAGCTTGGATAAATGCGACGTTTCAATCAGAATCTCACCTGGCCTTCATTAAATTTTAACAAAGCCGTCCTATGATTGGTGGTGGGCTTCCAAGACTAAACGTGTCGCGTGGAAAGGTTGCATCAAGTTATGACTTCGTCGCGGAACGTAACTGGGCGTCGGGGTTTCACCCTGATCGAGCTTCTTGTCGTCATCGCCATCATCGCGGTCCTGATCGCGCTCCTGCTCCCCGCCGTGCAAGCGGCCCGCGAAGCGGCCCGCCGCACCCAATGCGTCAACAACTTGAAGCAGATGGGCTTGGCCCTCCACAACTACGAGAGCAGCAACACCTGCTTCCCCCCCGGTGGTGAGTCGACCAACTTCAGCACATCGCCTCCCGTTACTCAGTTTGTTGACGGCAACTACAGCACGCTCGCCCGCCTCCTCCAGTATCTGGAAGGGACGACGATCTACAACACCGTCAATTTCAATTTTGAATACAACTACACCGGTGGCGCGAACACCACCGGGTTCGCGACGGTCATGAATGCGTTCCTTTGCCCCAGCGCGACTCGTCAACCGAATGGGGGCCGCGAAGGATCGAGCCAGCAAGCCGATTCCGAAGCCAACTTGGTCGGTGGTTATGGCGTGACCGACTACGGTCCCACTGTTTACACCGACATCAATCCCCTCGGCGTAGCCGTGAACGATCCGAGTGCTCCGTTGACTCCTTACCGCCTCAAGGCGTCACGGGCCAACGGGCTGCTTAAGCAAGGCAAAACGTCGATCGCCGAGAACACCGACGGGACTAGCAACACCATCGCCATTGCCGAGGATGCGGGGCGTGATCCCCGGTCGCAAAGCCCTTATGTTCGAGGCACCGCTCCCGCGACTGTTGGTGTGGGCTACAACATCTACCTGCCTACTGATAATGGTTTGTCGCTCCGCTTTTGGCGCTGGGCCGAGGCTGATGGCGGTTTTGGCGTCTCGGGTCCGATCAACAATTCTAACACTGCTTATCAGTACTGCTCTTCGGCTTGGCAGGCTCCGGGTTGCACTGGTGGTCCAAACGCCGTGGTGGTCCAAGGCAACAACGCCGGCAACAACGACGAGATTTACAGCTTCCACCCTGGTGGTGCCAACTGCCTGTTTGGTGATGGCAGCGTCAAGTTCATGAAGGCGACGATCAATCTCGTCGTCCTCAGAAGCGTCGTGACGTTGGCTGGCGGCGAAGTGGTCTCGGCTGACCAGTATTGACCCGTTGCCCGACACCTTCGATCAGTTCAAGCGAAAAGGCTTCGAGGTCAACGACCTTGAAGCCTTTTTTGTTGATCTGATTACTCGTTGGTTCAGAGCGTCTTGAGGTATTCGATCAGGTCACTCCGGGCACCGTCGTTCAAGGAGTCGCCGTAGGTGTGGCCGCCGTTGCCGAGGCCGAACCTTGAGGCGTCGAACAGCGAGTGCGACCTTTCGATCGGGACCGAAGGGTCGAGGGGTTCGGTCGGTCGGTCGAACTTCCAGCCGACATTGGCTTGGTCGTAGTTCTCGAACCCGGTGGACGGGGGCCGGTAGAACCTCGAAGGCCGATCGGAGCTTTTCAAGAGACCTGCCAGGGTGGGGACCGACCCGTTGTGGAGGTAAGGGGCGCTGGCCCAGATCCCGTCGAGCGGCGGGGCCTGGTATCCGTTCATCGTGAGGTCGACCGGCGACCCCTCGCCGAACCAGGTCGCGTTGTAGTGGGCCACGAACCGGGGGGCGATCCCGAGCGCCCGGGCCCGGTCGGTCTTGATCTCGTCGAGGGCGACGATCCGGTTGGGGTACTCGGACTTCTCACCGTAAGTCCCGTGGCACTTGACGCACGACTTGGTGAACACCTCGCGGCCACGCTCGGCCTTGGCCTGGTCGATGGGGAACGGGTATTTGGGCGGTTCGAGGCTGAGGAAATAGGTCCGGACGTCGCGGAACGTCGGTTCGAGCGCCTTGAACTCGTCGAGGGTCTTCTCCCCCAGGAGGAACTGCATGTTGGTCCGAACCGACTCGGCGTCGGTCCGGCCGTCGTAGTACATCGTCGCCTTCTTCTTGAGCAGCCACCAAGGCGGGGTGTCGATCTCGGGGAGGCTCGCCCCGGTCAGGAGCGGGAACTTGCGGAACGACAGGTCGGTGTTCCGCAGGCTGAGCAAGATCACCGAGAACATCCCGGCGTTGACGGTCCCCCTCGACGAGTTGACCACGAACGTGCTGGGCGGCACCCGCTTCCCTTCGGCTTTCATCATCTCGTTGAAGAACAGCTTCAAATCCAGTTGCGAGTTGCCGATCCCGACATAGCTCGTCCCGCCGACCGAACTGCCGTGGCAGGTCAGGCAGTCGATGCTGATGCCCGTCTTGGTCCCGTCGGGGTTGACGCCTCGCTTGAGGCCCATCGGCAGGCCGTCGTTGGGGTAAGGAGCGGGCGCGAACCCGTAGCGGCGGCGGAAGGCGGCGGCGTAGCCTTCGGGGTCGACGTCGGGGTCGGGGGCGGGCACCCCCCAGAGCTTGCTGACGTTCTTGTAGGTTTCGGTCAACCAGGCGGGTTTCAGGTGCCCGACCGTCGTCACGGCGATTCGCCCGCGCTCGACGGCTTCGGGGTCGAGTGGCGTATCTGCCGCGCCCGCGAGGCGAGAACTTGCGGAAATGATCGCGATCCCGACCATCGCGGCGATCGCGGTTTGGTTGCTTCGACCCATGAGCGTCGATTCCTGTTTGGAGGTTGCCGCGAGCGCGACAAATAACGAAGTTGGCACCTTCATTTGTAGGCGAATCCCGGACCCTCGGGAATGCCCCCACCCTTCGCTTCCGCCGGACTCAAGGAGGGTCGTACCCGCCGGGATTCCAGGGATGGCAGCGCGAGAACCGCCGGACCCCCTTGGCGACCCCTCGGATCAGCCCATACTTTTCGACGGCGGCGATCATGTACCGGCTGCAACTCGGCTCGAACCGGCAAGCGGGTCCGAGGAGCGGGCTGACCGTCCACTGGTAGACCCGGATCACCGCGATCAGGCTCTTCGACATCCCTTGTTCGATCGACCCGAACACTCGTCGAAGCGTCATGGCGGGGCCGCCCGGGTCGGCCTGGGGGACGGCGGGGCCAGACGGCGGGCGACCCCCTGGGCCAGCGCCGGGAGCGACCGACGGGCCTGGTCGAAGGTGAGCCGGGCACCTCGGGGGACGACGATCAGGTCGACCCCGACGGGAAGCTCGGCCTTGGACAACCGGAAGGCTTCGCGGACGAATCGCTTGAACTCGTTGCGGTCGCAAGCTTTCCGAATCCGACGCTTCGACGCCGAGATTCCCAGCCTGGCGTGATCTTTGCCGTTCTCCAGGCCGTAGACGATCAGCCAGGGGTCGCTCGCCGACTTCTTCCGGTCGAAGGCTCGCTTGAAAATGGCGGGGTCGTTGATCCGCTCGTGGGGCCGAAATCGCTCGTCGGTCATCGGAAGTCGGCATCCGTCTCCGACCCTTCGGCGTCGAGGTCGGCCAAGGCTCGGAGGTTCCGGGCCAGGCGGTCGAGGTGGCCTTGGGCATCGTCGATCTGGTCGCGGAGCCGGAGGATCACCTCGACCCCGGCCAGGTTGATCCCGAGGTCGCGCTGGAAGGTGACGATCGTCCAGAGCCGACGGACCTCGACCGGCCCGTAGCCGACGACTTCGACCGAGCCGTCTTGGGGGTTCCGCGAGGCGTGGACCAGCCCTCGACTTTCGTAGCGGAGGAGGGTCGCGGTGGAGATCGCCAACCGCGAGGCGACCAGCTCGCGCGAGTAAAACGGTTCGCTCATGGCTCGGCTGTCCTCCCGAACTGGCCTGACCTCGACTTTCGCCGGCGGATCACCAAAGCCCCTGGCGAGGGTCCGACGGGTTTCGGGCCGCGAACTGCTCGATCAACCGGCGGCTCTCGTCGTCGACCGACGCCGGGACGACGACCTTGATGACCAGGTAAAGGTCGCCCTCCGGGGCGGTCTTCGAGGCGGGGACGCCTTGGCCCCGGACCTTGAGCCGGCGGCCGCCGCTGGTCCCCGCCGGGATGGGGAGCGACTTCGACCCGCCGAGCGTCGGGACCTCGACCTTGGCCCCGAGGATCGCCTCGGAAACGGTGATCGGGACCTCGACGGCGAGGTCGCGGCCGTTCCGGGTGAAGTAGGGGTGCGGGTCGACGCTGACGCTCAGGATCAGGTCGATCGCCCCGGACGGGTCGCCCTGCCCTTTGAGCCGGAGCTTGGCCCCCGACTCCAACCCCGGGGGAATCCGCACGACCTTGGTTTCGCGGCGACCGCCTTCCCGCTCCAGCTCGATCGTCGTTTCCCCCCCCTGGACGGCGGTCAGGAACGGGATCGTGATCGCGGCCTCGGCGGCTTCGGGGGCACGGTTTTGCGGCTTCCGGCGACCGGACCGATCGCCGCGCATCCGGGTGAGGATCTCGTCGAAGATCCCGCCCCCCTGCTCCTCTTCCGCCGGGCCGGCGCCGGGTCGGACGTTGAAGAACTGGCTGAAATCCATGTTCTGACCGGGACCACCGCCCCCGCCCGCCCCGGCCCGAGCGGCCCACTCCGAGGCGCTCGATCGGGGTCCGTTCGACCCAAACCCCTCGAACCCGGCGTGGCCGAACTGGTCGTAGCGGGTTTTCTTTTCGGGTTCGGAGAGGATGTCGTAGGCGTTCTGGACTTCCTTGAACTTGGCTTCGGCGGTCTTGTCGCCGGGGTTGGCGTCGGGGTGATGCTTCCGGGCCAGCCCCCGGTAGGCTTTTTTGATCTGGTCGGCCGAGGCGTCGCGCTTGACGCCCAAGACTTCGTAGTAATCACGATCCGCCATGCCTGTTCACCGCCCCGCTCGACGCGACCAACCCGCGTCGTCCTCCCCCACCCGGCGGCAAGGAACCGTTCCGACCGCGACATCCCAGTGTAAGCGGATCACCAGGGCGAGTTCAAGGAACGTCGAGTTTGCCACGAAAACGGACTGCGAGCCGTGTTCGAAGGATCAGCGGAGGCGACCGATCGCGAAGCCCGGATCGGGCCGAGTTTCCTTGTCGAGCCGGCGTCGGGGATTCGCGATTGCTTGTCGAAACGTCTCAGTCGTTGAAGTGGTGTGAGAGATGATATCGGAGTTTTTCGAGAGACTTGGCTTCAATCTGACGCACTCGCTCCCGGGTCAAACCAAGGGTCTGAGCGATCTGCTCCAAAGTTCGCGGGCCTGACCCGTCAAGCCCGAACCGCAGTCGAATGATCGTGGCGGAACGCTCCTTCAAACGAGTCAGGGCGGTGTCGATCGCACTCGTCCGGACGTCGACATCCTGGCGGTCGATCGAGTCGACCCAGCGATCATCGATCAAGCTCTCCTCCCAATCCTGGATGTCGCCGACGATCGCCAACGACTTCCGACCTTGGCCGCTCCCGGGGGGATTTGGTGGAGGCTCCATCGCGGGGCGCACGGGCGAGCGGTGGAAATTGATCCAACGGAGAATATCCTGCCTGATGCGGACTTGCGCATGCCACGAGAAACGATGTGTCCCGGTCATGTCCATCAAGTCGATCGCTCGGAAAATGCTCAAAGCCGACTCTTGGAATAATTCGTCTGACTCGTCCTGATCCTTGGCGTGTTTCCGCGATAAATAAGAGCATGAATAGAGGTTGTGACTGATTAGTCGATCGCGCAACTGTTGAAAACGGGATTCGTTGCCGGCCAAAGGAACCCGCACTCGCTTGGTTCGCTTACCTCGTCGAGTGGTCCGGCACCATGACACCGAAGCGATCTCTTCCAAGATCGACCGCTCTTGATCCATGGTCAGTCGGGGGTAATCGCGCTCCACCAACTCCAAGGGTATACCTCGTCGACCCTGTCGCGGTGCCTTGGGTGTCTGAGGAGGGCGGGGGCGGTCCACCGACGGCGGGGGGACTTTGTCGAGTTGGGTTCGAGCCTCCGACGGCGGGGGGACTTTGTCGAGTTGGGTTCGAGGCGGCAATCCGAACCGAAGTCCCGGTGAGAACAGGAATTTCCGAATTTCCGGGTAGAGGGGGTATGAAGGCCCCGGTGCCTGAGGGCCTGATCGAAGGACGGGGTCGGAAGACCCTTGCCGCTCGGAGAACTCCCGATCCCTGGGAACGCTAGGTCTAATTTCGGGCCGGTTCACCGTGAAGGCGTCGTCGTAGGAGGCTAGGAGATCGGAGAGGCCGAGCGGACGACCGTCGCGATCCGAAGTGCCGAGTTTGCTCAAGAAAAGGCTTTGCCGACGGTTTCCCTTGCGGAAGTGCCCCGATCGATGACGGACGGGCGGGTTGGCCACACCCATCGAGTCCGGCGATTCGGGTTGATAGACAATCGACCAGCCTGGCTCGTCGGCACTCTCGATCAACCAAGCGACGAGGTGACGCTGTCGGCCGAACAGCGAACCGAGTTGTTCGAAGGGTAGAGAGCGTTTGCTCACATTCTTCACTTTGAGATGGACAAAGATCACGTCATCGTAGCTTGCGAAGAGACGGATTTCGATCAGGCCGCGCCGCGTTGTCGGATCAATCGCGGAGACCGGGCGAGGTTCGTCTCGACGCTCGTAACCCAGAATTTCCCAGAAAATTCGTTTGATTTGATGCAAGCTGTAGGCCGATCCAAGCGCCCGTTCGACCTCGGCCCGGAGATCATGTGGTGATTCGGGAACTCGATCGATGAAAACCGGCGCCGTGGACATCAAGGACCTCGATTCAGGCCAAAACTGGCGATAAACTCTCAAGGGGTTTTGGGCGGCTGATCAAATCGAGCCGATTTACCACTGTAATTTATAGGGCGTTTCACCACTGATTCCAAGGGATAATTCTTGAGTTTCCCGAGCCGTCTCCTCTTCGGTGTCGTGCCGATCGTTGCCGATCGTATAATATAGGTAACGGCCCGGACCATCGGTCGCGACGATCCAAGATGGGCATGGCTCGAGCCGGTCGTAGGTGAGGCCTGCGATTCGGCCTCGGAGAAGCGAGGCTCGTCCCTCGATCCAGTCCCCATTCCCCCGGACCGTTGGGCAATCCGTCGAGAAGAAGGGTTGTCTGTTAGGACGCCCGACCGCGAGCGTTGCCGCCGTGCCAACCTCGATCATCGTCCACGAACGAGTCGCCGAGTGGGTTGGGCACCTTCGCCCTCGGTTCGAGTCGGACTCGGACCTCCGTTGGGTCGAGTCGCGGTCGGTGGGCGACCTGACCTCGGTCGCGAGGGGGCCTTCCGACCCGATCGCCTTGATCAACCTGGCGGCTCGACCTTACTGGGGGCTTGAAGGCTTGGACGCTTTAATCCAGACCACCCCCAACGCTTTGACACTCGTGATCGACCCCCAGTCCATCCCCGGCCTCCCCATCATCGCCCGGGAGTTGGGAGCCACGCTCGTCTGGTCCGGCGTCGTCGTCCCTCCTCGCGTGGAAACTTTGTTCCGACGCTGGCTGACCTTGCTCGAACAACGCCGTGTCGGCTTTCGTTTATTGAATTGAAATGATGGCCTTGGACCTCCGATCAAACGTCTGGACTGTTCCTCCTCGGTTCCCTCAAAAGGATGTTCGATGTTCGGCAAGAAAGACGCGGTTCTCACCGAAGGGGATGTCCTGGCCGCCCTGAAGGGGGTCAAGGACCCCGACATCCAGCGCGACCTGGTCGACCTCGGGATGATCAAGGACATCCGGATCGACGGGTCGTCGATCACCTTGACCGTCAACCTCACCACCCCGGCCTGCCCGCTCAAGGCCAAGATCGAGGCCGACGTCCGCCAGGCGCTCGGGTCTCGACTCGGCGACGGTTTCTCGATCACGATCAACATGACCGCCGACGTCCGAGGCAAGGGGATCGCCGAGAAGGGGGACATCCCCAACGTCAAGAACGTGATCGCCGTCGGCTC
>JAABUX010007647.1_pt1 | contig 12624 bp, 15 predicted proteins | sample 5561851 | NCBI WGS metagenome assembly JAABUX01 (sample SAMN10711883, study PRJNA513361) | rock metagenome | isolation source: Antarctica rocks | place: Antarctica: Victoria Land, Richard Nunatak red sandstone | collected 2016-01-03 | reverse complement strand
TGGACCCTAGGCACCCCCTTGAGACCAGCGTTGCAAAAGCTATTAGGGTCTATACTTTCAATCGAGCAAACAGAGAGCGCCACCGAGGCCCAGCGTGCCGTCAGCACCTCAGCATTTGCAACGGGAGCACTTGGAGGACTTGGAGCAATTAGAAGCACTCTGCACGCCTCGCGTTGGTTTAAACGCATGCACCATGCCACTCGAACGCTCACCTGGCGCTGCCTGTTCCCGCTGAGGCGGTGCAGATGCTGCAGGGCGCCCGACCTGCAAGCGGCCTTCCGGCACTCCAGGAGGCCTGCTCGGATAGCGTGCTGTGACAGCAAAGTGCGCTCCAAGTGAGACTGCATGTGCGTCTTGCATGTGTCTGTCCTTGGTGCTGCCTGTGCCTTGTATTTCCTGTGTTTGGCGCCTGTACGACTGACAGCAGTGGGCTGTGTCGGCAGAGCACCCACGGTACCACAGCCCGGGACAATCGCGAGTATGCACAGCGCCTGAAGCAGGCCTTGGCAGGCGACACCTGGGCCCTGCAGCGCCTGAAGGACGCAGCCACCTTATACAGGTGTGCTCTTTCCTGACTAGCTTTGCAGCATGTGGTAAATTTCTAGCTTTATGCTTAAACAGCAAGCCTGTGAGCAGCCCCGCGTCTGCGGCCCTGTGAGCAGCCCCGCGTCTGCGGCGCCCGGTGTCAAAAGTTGTATCAGAGCTCGTGCCGGACTGAGCCTGGCCCGGTCGCCCAGGTCCGGCGGGCTGTCTGTGGACGAGCTCCGGGAGGACTTTGCGCGCGCTCTCGACGGCGCCGCAGCGCCGCAGCTGTTTGCCGACCTGGCGGCGCTGCTGCCGCAGGGTGCGCAGCGCGTCGAGATACGCGCGGCCGCGGCGCGCGCGGGCTGGGGCGCCAGCCCTGACCCTACCACCAGCCCCAGCAACGACTCTGCGCAAGCGCTGCCCCGCGCAAGCGCGTCTGCTCAGGCCGGCCAGGCCTACTCCACTTACGCTGGCGGCGCTGGCGCCGGCGGCGCAGAGGATGCTGCGGCGCCTGCAAGCGCAGCGCCGCCGCAGGGCGAGGAGTCCGCGGGGACGGGCTGGGTGCCGCTGGAGCGCTCGCGCATCGCTGAGCGCGCAGACCAGCTGGCCAGCGAGCTCGCCGGCGGGCCACACGGCGGGGTCGCAGTTGAGGATGCCGGCAGCGAAGCCGCGCGCCGCAGTACGGGCATGTCGCAGGCCCCCGGCGCAGCGGAAGAGCAGCGCGCCGGCGACGCAGCACGTGCCGGCGCCGACACTGTGCGCAGCAGCGCTCCTGGCAGCGCAGCTGCAGCCGCAGTTACGCCCGCGGAGCGCGAGGCAGCTGCGCTGGAGGCCGCGGGGCTGAATGAGTGGGGGAGCCCCGCGCGGTCCTCCAAGCGGCCCCGGCGGGGCCGCGGCGGCGGCGCGCTCGGCGGCGCGGCCGCGGCTGCGGGCGGCGCGGCCGGCGCTGCCGGCGCGCCAGGCGCGGGTGCTGGCGCGCGGCCCAACGTGCTGTTCTGGCTGCGCCAGGAGCTGCGGCTGCACGACAATCCGGCGCTGTCGGCAGCCGCGGCCGAGGCCGCGCGCTGCGGCGGCGTCCTGACCTGCATGTATGTGCACTCGCCGGAGGAGGACGGCGACGCCCTGCACGGCGGCGCGCGCCCTGGCCCAGAGGGTTTTGTGCATGGACGGGAGGCTGACCGATTGCCGCCGGCGCTCACCCCGCCCGCAGCCAGCCGGGGTTGGCGCGTTCAGCTGAGTGTGTGTCCAGTGACTGTGTCATGCCGCATGGCAGATGCACGTGTACATGGGTGGTCATGCATCTGCACGTGTACACTTGCATCGCGCCGCATTGTGTGCTGCTCGATGCCTTGTGGCAGGTGGTCGGCAGGAGCTGGTTTCAGCTGCAAGAGGCAGCGCGCCCTGGATGCAGTCTGCGAAAAGGCGCCTTGCAGAAGAGACCGCTGCACACACGGCTGTCACGCCCAGGGCGCCGCGGCGCCGCGGGGCTGCTGAGCGGCGCGGCCGCGCGCGCGCGCAGAGGGCGCCTCGTGGCGGCCGGCCGGCGCGACCGTGTTCTGGCTGCAGGAGGCGCTGCGCTCGCTGGACGGCGACCTGCGCGCGCGCTTCGGCGCGGGCGCGGGCATCGCGTTCTGGCGCCGCCCGTACCTGGCGGCGCTGCAGGGCGCGGCTGCGGAGCTGGGCGCCGGGGCCGTCTTCATGGGCCGCAGGTGGGTCGCGCCCGTCACTGTCCTGTGTATGTTTGCCTGTGCTGACTGTCATGCTGTGGGTTGACAAGTGGCTCGAAGCGGGGTGTGCTGGTTTTGCTGGTGTTGCGTTTGCAGCAGACATGCACGCAGGAGGCGCAGAGCGTGTGACGTGATAAGCAGGCACCGTGTGAGTCCCTGTCTGGCGCACGCGCACATGTGCTACTATCGCTCAGGCCCCAAGGATCCTGGAGATGGTGTTTGAGGCAACAGTGTATGGTCAACGGCGAACAAGCAACTCGGCCTTTCGTGCATGTATTAGTTTGTGACAGTTGCCTGTTCGAGTCCTTGTGGCAAGGCGGCGCTGCGCATGTGTCAGCAGGTACCCTACTGCCCAAGCACGCCCACATGCTGACACATGCGTGCGCCAGGTACGAGCCGGCCATGCTGGCGACGGACGCGGCTGTGACCGCGGGCCTGGAGGCGGGCGGCCTGGCCGTGCACAGCTTCAACACGCTGCTGCTGCGCGAGCCGGGCGCGGTGCAGGTCGACATGGCGCGCTACAACGGGCACTTTGGCACGCTCATGCCCTTTGTCAGGCGCGCCGCCATGCCGCCATGACGGGCAGCGCTGCGGCACTGCTGGTTGCATCCCGCTGCCGCAAGGCTCCCATGCTGTAGACCGAGTGCGTGCACGCATGGACTGTGAGCGGCCTGTTCGTTTCCGCTATGCGTTTCAGCTGTGATGCAACCGATCGCGCGGCTGCCCGCGGGCAGGGCGACGGACCGGCTGCCCAAGCTGGCCAAGTCGCTGCCGCCGCCGCAGCGCTTGCCTGTCGCCGCCCAGGCGCCAGAAGGCAGGCCCTGCCCAGTGCCTCCTGCGGCCCTGCTTGCTGCCAAGCAATTGCCAGGCACTTCTTTCTTCCTTTTGCAGCGCTGCCTGGTTGCAAGGGCGCGGCTCCCACTCAGCCTTTGGCTGATAGGCACTTCTCATTGGGCTAGCATGACGCTACTGTGGCAGCCAGCTTGACACTACACGCCAGACAGCCAGCAGCTGGAGAGACTGTCAAGCTCACATGCAGAAGGCTCGACTTCTAGGAGCAGTGATGAGTTGCATGACTTGCGAGAGCCGCTCAGCGTCATGCGCCAGGCCTGACGCTGGACGAGTTGGGGCTGGCGCCGATGCCCGCGCGCGCGGACGGCTCCGCCGTGGACTGGACGGCCGGCATCCGCGGCGCGTGGGACATCAGCGAGGCGGGCGCGCTGCGCCAGATGGCCGTGTTCCTGGATGCCGGTGCGCCAGGGCGGCTTCAGATGCCTGTTTGTGCACTTGTCTATGCAAGAATCAGGTGCGGGACTGTTGCGCAAAAGCTGTGTGCTGGCAAGGATGTCCAGCTTGCCAGGTACAGCCTACCACCCTGGGCGGTATGTCCTCTGCAGCTGGCGATCTGCAAGCATCCTGCTGGCATGTAGCGGCTTTCGGCAGCACGGCAGTCCCAGGCTGAGGTTCTGAGATTCTGAGGTTCTGAGGTTCTGTGGCATGCTGTCACTGAGTCACTATGAAAGCATCACTCATGCCTGCCAAGTGTGACAGCTGCTGCATCCTCTGGTTAGGCAACGCGCATGCGCAGTATGGCACGCGCCCACATTTGCAAGGCCATGTCCGGCGCGCGCAGGCTTCCCGCGGTACGAGGCGCAGCGGCAGTTTGCGGACGCGCGCGCAGTGTCGCGCCTGTCGCCGTACCTGCACTTTGGGCAGCTGAGTGCGCGCGTGCTGACCGAGGAGACGCGCGCGCGCGGCGGGCCGGCGGTCAGCAAGACGTTCAGCCGGCGCCTGGCGTGGCGCGACCTGGCCAGCTGGCAGCTGCTGCACTGGCCGCGCATGGCGGCGGAGCCCATCCGGCCGCACTACGCGCGCCAGGCGCGCTCGCGCGCTTGATGTGCCGCGACCCAGTGTGCGACAGGGCGCTGGGCTGATGCGCATTTTGTGCCGGATGCGGCGACCGTTTGCGCATGCATGCGACAAGAGATATATGGTTAATATGGTGTGCAGCCCGCATTTCATTTCAATTCGCATGTTGGCTCCATGTGGTCCACTAGTGCGCGTAGCGCACTGAGATGTGACGTGGGTGGTGAACAAGGCGTGCGGCACGTCACGCGCAGGCCTGGCGCGACGCGCCCGCGGAGCTGCGCGCGTGGCAGCGCGGGCGAACCGGCTTCCCGCTGGTGGATGCGGGCATGCGCGAGCTGTGGGCGACCGGCTGGATGCAGCAGAGCGTGCGCATGGTCTGCGCGGCCTTCCTGGTCGAGTACCTGAGCCTGCACTGGGTGCACGGCTGCCGGCGCGCCCCGGCCCCTGCGTCGGGCTCCGTTGGGCTGCGCGTTGGCTCTGTTGGGGCTGCGCTTCGAGGGCACAGAGAGCCTCACCAGGCTCGTAGGCGCGCGCGCCCGGCGTGCGGCTCGCACGCTGCGTGCCTTGGGTGCGCCCCACGCGACGACGGCTTTGTGGCATCACTGGGCGCGGAGGCACATGGCGCAGTGGTGCGCGATGCGAGTGCGCGTGAGCCACAGACGTCATGGAAGGCTGTGGCGGTTGCTGGTGCAAGTCCTTTGGGGCTGCGGCGGAAGCAGTGAGCAGGCATGCCCGAGTGTGCCAGGGTTGCCAGCCAGCGGCCTTATAAGTCTTGTCAAAGGCGTGCTGGGCAAAGGTGTGCCGAGCCTTCATACGCGCGCGCAGGTGGTTCCACTACACGCTGGTGGACGCGGATCTCGCCATCAACTCGATGATGTGGTGCGTCTTGGCTTGGTCGCCCCTGGCTTGCTTGCCTCCCGCCTACCAGCTTGTGAGGACCTGTGGTGTGAGTGTGTGTGATTGTCTGTGTGTGTTCTTTCTTGACCAGAAACTGGCTTGTCTGTGTCGAGCACAGGCCTGACTCCTGACCGCGCGATGCACTCATCCACCCGGCCGCTGAACAGGCAGAACGCCGGCAAGAGCGGGCTGGACCAGTGGAACTTTACGCTGCTGCCGACGAGCGCGTCGCAGGCGCGCGCGCACGCGCCCGCCGCGCACCTCGTCCTGAAGGTTGCTTGGTGGGCTCGCAAGGAAGGTTTTGGCGCAACATCGGAGGGGAAGCAGAAGGGTATGAGATGGCACTGCATTGAAATTTTCCAGCATGGGAGACATCTGTTTGGCGGACGCGCAGGACCCCGACGCCTCCTACGTCACACGCTGGGTGCCTGAACTGGCGCGCCTGCCGCGCAAGTGGGTGCGCACGCCGTGGGCCGCGCCGGCGGCGGTGCTGGAGGCTGCGGGCGTAGCCCTGGGCGAGACGTATCCGCACCGCATCACAACGGGCGACCTGCGGGTGCGCCTCCTACTCGCTCCCCTGCCCAGGCGTGCCTGTAAGGGTAGGCGCTTGCTTGTGGGGGCGAGCTGCCACAGGCTACAAACGAGATTGGACCCGCACTGCATCGTGACCTGTGACATGGAACTTTCTTCTGTACAATTTTGATACAGTTCCACCTCTGTTTGACCTCGCAGCCCATGCGCAGCATGCACGGCATTTGATGTCCTTTGCGACGCATGCCTGGCATCCCACTGCAATCCTAGTTACAGCTGGGCAGACAATGACCGGGCATGTCATCGGCCAGGGTGGCTGCTCCATTGACTCTGACAGACCTTGATGACACACGCAGAGCCATGCAAGGGTGAGATGGTAGTCACAAACTTGGCGCAGGCCCTGAGGGAGGCGAACGCGGAGGCCATAGCTGCGGCACGGCATGCAACACCACACCTGGTCGATCAAAACGGCTATGACATGATCGAGGTGCTGCACCGTCCGCTTGCTTCCAGATCCCATCAGCCTCATGACCTGTGCTGCCAATATGTGCGCAGCGGGCACTGGCGAGCTTCAAGGTGCCTTTGAAAGCAACACCCTGTCTTTAATTTGTTGCGAGGAAAAGCTGTCACAGCTTAGCTGTGTCTGCATGCATTGCAACGCTTCGCGCATTGCGGCATCAACGTCTTGGTCCAGTGCTGTGACGCGCCGCGCAGATACCCAAGGGCGCGACGAGCGGCCAGGACGGCCGGATGATGCGCGTCTTCACAAAGCCGGAGTACAGGAAGCTGTGGAAGGCGTGAGGGTGGCGGCGCGCTGCATGTTGCAGTGCGCGGCTGTCTCGCATGTAAGCAGCAGTCTGGATCCGAGGCGGCGAACCATCACAGCACCTACTTGTGGCCGGTCAAAGAATGTGCAAAAGGTGTGCAAAGCGAGGCAAAAGGGTGAACAGGTGATCAGCTTACAACAACACGTTGCCAAGTACAAGGGCGGCCCGACTGGCATGGCCTACATGTCGATGCGGCAGCGAGCATGGTTCAAGCCAGCTGGTCTGCTCACATAACCCTTTGTGGCAGGAGCATGTAGCCTGTAGCCAGACTCCTGGCCACAGGAGAGGAACAAAGCACAACAAAACCCGCAAGTACGCGGCATGGAAGCGAAGCAGTATGCAGGACCATGCTGCGAAACGCTAGTATCCAGCGTCAAGCACAAGCGGCGTTCATAACACGCAGACATGCCAGATGCCTATGGTGCCTCCATCATTGAGGTTTTTCCGCGCCGCCTTCGCTGTGAAAGGTTCAACCTCTCACGTGCTGAACAGGACAGAATGCAAAGCAGACACCACTTCTGTACCACAGGTAGCTAGCAACAACACGCCGACTTCGACGAGCACTGAGATGAGCCTCGTCCCGCCCCTGCCACGGTTATCCTCGACAACGGCCGCAAGCCTGCTTACAGATCTTTTGGCGGCCAAAGAAGCAACCCCAACCAGGCCCTTTTCCAACACGCGGCCCCAACAGAGGGACTCCGGGGGACCTAACGGCCTGTCCTCATGTCCTGCGCGGGCCGCGTCCCGCCAGTCCCCTCGGAGCTCCCTCCGTGGCCAGCACGCACAGATCCTGAAACCCCCAGGTTCACGAGACGCATGCGCACGCACCCTACCCGGCGCACACGCACGCCACCGCATCAACCCCGCAGCACGAGCACGGCTTGCCTGCATGCGCCGCACGCAATGCTGGTGTGGCCACAGTCAGCTCCACGGCCGCCCCGGCACGGACAGGAGCCCTGCTTCACGCTGGGCCGCCGGGAGGCGCCCTCCGCGCAGCCGCGCGCGCCGCAGCCTTCGTCTGCATCTCCTCCAGCACGCGGCCGGCCTTCATGCGCGGATCGAAGTTGGTGCTCGGCCGGCCCAGCACCGCATTTGGCGAGGCCGGCGCGCCTGGTGCGGTCGCAGCCCCCGGCATGCCCGCCCCCGGCATGTCCTGGCCAGTCCCAGGGTCGGACGCGCGGCTGATGCGCTGCGCGAACGCCTGCCGGCCGCGCGCCGGCGGCGCCTCGCCCGGCTCGCGCGCGGACGCGCCGCCCGCGCGCAGGCCCGCCCCCGCGCCCGCGTGCGCGTCCGAGGCGGGGCAGTCCGCGAACGGGCCTCGGCTCGTGGCCGCGCCGGAGCCCGCAGGCTGCATCGCGCCCAAGCTGTTGGTGAACGCTGGGCCCGCAGCCGCGCCGCCCAGGGCGCCAGCTTCCCGGGGGCTTCCTGCGGCGCTCTCGCGCGGCGCAATACCCTCACCCGGACCCTCCGCACCCGCAGGCCCGCGCGGCTCCGCGCCGAGCGCCGCCTCGGCGGCCAGCGGCGTGGGCGGGGCCGTCGGCGTCGCCGGCGCGGGCGCCGCCGGCGCGGGCGCGGCCTGCGCGGGCGCCTGCGGCGCACTGGACGCCTTGACTAGGCGCAGCTGCTCCAGGCGGAGCACCACCTCGCTCGCGCTGGGCCGCCGCTCGGGCTCGCGCTCGATGCACTGCCGGAACAGGTCGACCGCCTGCTGCGGGCACTCGCCCGGCACGCTGCGCGCGGCGCAGGGGGCGGCGCTCTCAGCTCTGCAGCCTGCGGGGGGGGCCGTGTGCGTGCGCAGCCCCGCTGCAGCGGCGGGGAGTGCATGCGCGGTGCGCGGCTCCTCTGCCGCCTCCGCGCACGCGCCTTGGCTCCTTGTTGGAGCAGTTGCGAGCCTGATGCTGCAGCCCCTTGACGCGCTATGTGCCACGGCCGACTGCGCACTGGCAAAGCCACATTCGCTGGGCGGGTGAAACTCCAGGGTTGCGCATTCCGCGGTGGCGCTCAGCAAGCACACGCCTTTGTGACACGTGTCAGTCGCACTCAGCTCTCAGCCACATGTGGACCGCAGCAGTACTGCGCGCTGCGCATGCCTGCCTACCCTGTAGGGGGGTTGATGAGTAGGGCTGCTGGACGGACGGGGAGTGCACCTCGGGGGCCGGAGCCCATAGCGCTTGCTCGGGGCCTCGCCCGTAATGATCTCCGCCAGCAGCACCCCCAAGCTGCGCGCCACACAGCTAATCACATGCCTCCACGTACGCGCACCCACGGACAGGGTGCCATGCATGCATATCCCGCAAGGCAGATTGCTCGCACGGCCAAAAAAAAGCCCTTTTCTGCCCGGCAAGGTGTGCTGCGGGAGCGCATATCAGGTGCATGTTACAGAAGGAGCAAATTTAGCCCTGACTTTATTCAAACACGGGACTCACAGCTCAGACGAGCAGGAAACAGGGTGAGGCAGGAGGCCAGGGGCGTTGGGCGGCACCTGTAGATGTCCACCTTGTTGGTACACTTTTCGGAGCTGTAGCCATACAGCTCCGGGGCCAGGTAGCTCTCTGTGCCCCTGCAGCAGGCAGCATGCGACTTTGTTACCGTCCGCACCAGCACCAGGAGACGTCAGGGGTTTCAAGCGGCGGCAGCAGGCGCATAGCTTCATTGACTGCAGCGCTGAGGCCTGACCAAGAAAACAAACACACGTGCAATTGTCGTTGGACAGAGGTGCTTCTGCGTGCAGCCTGGTCTCCTGTCCCTGGGGCGCATGGAGACTGGCTCTTTTTCGAAGCCTGGCCTATGTGCCCTGGCCCCAACCGCAGCAGTCAAGCCCGCGCGCCGCGCGCGCGCCGCGCGCCGCCGCGCGGCCCCGCACCGCATGGTCTGCGAGACGGCCGAGCCGCGCGAGATCTTGGACAGGCCGACGTCCGCGATCTTGGCGGTCAGGCCCGCGCGGTCCAGCAGCACGTTGGAGCTCTTAATGTCGAAGTGGATGATTTTGTGCGCGTGCAGGTACGCCAGCCCGGTGGCCACGCCGTGCGCGAGCAGCCGGCCGCGGCCGTACCAGCCGAAGCGCCGCGGCGCGCCGTCCATGCCGTCGGCCGCCAGCTTGGCCATGAGCGTGCCGCCGGCCGCGTACTCCATCACCACCATTTGCTGCGCGCGCGCGCCGCCGGGTTAAGAGTTAGGGCTAGGGTCGGCCGCGGCGGCCGGGAGGGCGGGGCCCCGCCTGCGCCCCGGCTTTGCGCCGAGGGGCAAAGCGGGCTGCGGCGGCGCAGCGCGCCAGCCAGCCAGCTCGCGACCAAGCGCCTGTCAGCGCGCGGTCTGCCGCACGAGCTCGTTGCGGTTATGCGCTGCGCGCGCGGCGTGGCGCGCAGGTGCACAGACAGCAGAGGGCAGCCGCGCAGCGCCTGCATGCGACGGGTCCCGAGGCGCGGCGGCTGCGCACCTGCTCGCCCGGCACGAGGCTGGCGCCCAGGTACATGACCACGTTGGGGTGGCGCAGCGCGCGCAGCAGCTCCGCCTCTGCCGGCCCGGCGGCCGCCGCGCGTGAGCGCCGGTGCCAGCAAATACAGCAGACGCGACGCATGTGCGCCCTTTGCCTGCCTTGACACATGCGCAAGCGCCCGTGGCCCTTCCGCCATTAGCGGCCCGAGTAGCGACTGCAGGCTGCATGACTGTGCCGCACCTAAGTTCCACGCTTGACTACTTGGTCAAGGCGGCGTGCGATGTTGCAAATCTTGGCAAAGACGCCTTAGCATAACTCAGGAACACAGCACTTTCAGGTTTTGGATGGTCACCCTCCAGTGGATCCTCTAAGTGATCTCACACGGCGCGCTCGCCACCTTGGCAGGCTATGCCCAAGGTGGCATAGCCTGCCATAAAGCTTACACCCTGCAACAAAAGGTCAGTTCCAAAACCGTATGTGCGGGCGCCGCACCCCGGCGGAAGTCCTCCTGCTGCCGCACGTCCCCGCCCGTGTACAGCACCTTGACGGCGACCTCCGTGAAGTGCCACCGCGCCAGGTACACCTGGCAGGCGCTTGCTCGCGTTTGCGGGCGATGCTGGTCTCCCGACACGCCCACCCCCATCCCCTCCCAACCCCTCAAAACCCGCAACAATGAACAAACACGCCGCAGTGCCCTTACGCAAGACCAGCATTGCTCAAGATGTACGAAACCCTAGTCAGATGCGCGTCTAACGCCTGGACACGGCATCACCACACGCGGCCCGGCCTACACCGCGAGTCGCCGGGTTCAAGACCACACGCGCCAGACACGCAGCACATCGCGCCCGCGTCCCCGGGGCGCACCTCGCCGAACGCGCCCTTGCCAAGCAGCAGCGGCTGGCCGTCCATGCCGGGCGTGAACTCGATGTCCTCAGGCCGCAGCGGCCGCTCTGACAGCAAGCGCTCAGACGCCGCACGCTCCTCGGCGGCCGCGGCCGCCGCGGCCGCCGCCTCCTCCGAGCCGCCTGACGGCGCGCCGCTGAGCCGGCTACTGCTGCCCGCCTGGCTCCGCTTGCTGGGCACCTCCTGCACGGAGGGCACATCGCTTTGGGTCCAGCGCCCCCGGCTTGAAATGACTCACACCTGGACACTTTGCCAGCAAGTACGCAGACATGCGTCTGCTGCAGCCGCGCCCTCTCTCTGAGCCCACACGTGCGTGCGGGCGGCCGCTGAGCAGGCCGCTGCCCCCCGCGTGGCTGCGCATGCTGTTCAGGCCCCTGTTTGGGTGGGTGCAGCGCTCTGGGGAAGGGTCTGCAGCACTTGCGCTTTGCAGGAGACGGAGGCATGACTGCAGAGGCGGGCTCGTCAGGTCTGAGCGGACAGCCAAGCAGAGCTGTCACTGCTGCACTGGCTTCAGTGGCTGCAACTACAACATACCTCAGGCCAAAACGGGCAGCGCACCTCCAGGCGCGACCCGCGGCGCTCGGCGGGCTGCCAGCCCTCGGCGCTGTCCTTGTCGGGGGGCAACGGGCGGCCGTTGACGGGCGCGCCGCCAGGCGCGCCGCCGGCCACCAACGGCAGGCCGGCCGCCTTGTTGCCCTTGCCCGCGCCGCGCAGGCGCCGCCGCCGCCGCCGCAGCAGGACGAACGCTGCGAGCGAGGCGAGCGCCAGCAGCACCGCACCGCAGACTGCGCCGGCAATCACCCCCGCGACGGGCGCGCCCCCCGACGCCGCCTGCGCGGCCGCCGGCGCCCTGCGCACGCGCGCGCGCTGAGATGCAGCCTCTTTCTGGGCTGACTATGACTTCGGAGGCGGGTTGTCGGCCGCAGCACCACTTGCAGCCGCACTCGGCGGGCACGCCTGCGTGCTCGCAGGCGCGGGCCTTGCGAGCACTGTCAGATGGGCTTATGCATGCCTCAGAGCCTGCACGAAGAGACGGTTACAGACTGCCGTTACAATGCAAACAGTGTGTCTTTCCCATTTGAGGGACCAAGTTTTTAACACTGCAAGCAATGCAAGTGGCGCGCAAACTGTGCGCACGTGGGGGCAGGCACGCACCCTGAGCAGCTCCTGTTGAAGCTCGCGAACGCAGGGCCGTCAGGGTATATCTTCGCTGGCACGTTGGCGGGCACCGACCCGCACAGCTGCTCGTTGCCTGAGCGCATGCAAGGCACAGTGTCAGATCACCCTATCCCTTCCCACAAGCTCTTCGCTCCCTGCATGGCTTCGCAAGTGGAAGACGACTCTCCGCGTAAGGCAGTACATACGATTTGGCGTAGGATCCAGTGCGGTTGGCAGTTCTGGTGCGTTCACAGGTGTTTGCAGGCGCCAGCCCTGTACTCGCATGCGTTGGTGCTATGTGGGCGGCGCGGCTTGGTTGTCGATCCCGGGGGGGGAGGGGGGGGGGGGGGGGCGCACCGCCCAGCCCGAGGAGGTATGCATTTCCTAGCGGCGCAAAGCTCGACCCCCAGGAGGGCGGGATGCTGCCGGACAGCAGGTTGCTGTGGAAGTTGATGAAGTACAGGGAGGTCAGGCTGCCGTTGGAGCCCCTGCGCGGCCGGGGTCCAGGTAGGGTTTGTAAAAGCACCCAACTGAGTCAGCAGTATCCAAAGGCGCGTTTAGGCCTGCATTGAGACCGTGCGCTGGAGGGCAACAGGGCCACGGTTGCTGTCGAGCGCGCGCGCTAAGAGGGCAGGCCCTGCCGCAACATGCTGGGGCAGCGCGCGGCAGCAACAGACGCATGGGGCACTGCTGATGCGCCGCGCGCGCACCAGGCCGCCGGCAGCGTCCCTGTGCGCACCCATGGCACACC
>JAABUX010007645.1_pt1 | contig 12627 bp, 26 predicted proteins | sample 5561851 | NCBI WGS metagenome assembly JAABUX01 (sample SAMN10711883, study PRJNA513361) | rock metagenome | isolation source: Antarctica rocks | place: Antarctica: Victoria Land, Richard Nunatak red sandstone | collected 2016-01-03 | reverse complement strand
AACGCCAGCCGGCAGGGGTAGCGCTGCCTCTGATTCCCCCGTTACCGCATCATCACACAAAGGCAGCACTGACAGCATCATGTGAGGACAACGTAGGGTAATGGTGGGGATTCAAGACCAGGGTCCAGGTCCAGGCCCGGGACCTTGGCGAAGGCATGGAACTCGAACACGCCGTTGGGGCTGTCAGCGTTAGTTTCATGTTTAGAGTTAGAGTTAGGATTAGGATTAGGCCAGAGGAGTAGGGTCAGGATTCAAAGGGCGCGGACCTTGGCGAAGGCGGGGAACTCGAAGACGCCGGCGGGGCCGTTCCAGACGACGGTCTTGGCGTCGGACAGGGCGTCCTCGATCAGCTTGATCGAGTCGGGGCCGATGTCCAGGCCCTGCAGCGAAGCCACACGTAGAATCCAAGGTCTGGAAGGCACAGAGTACGGTGTCCGTGCACAACTCATGGACGACACAAGGGCATCGCTTGACACTGCACATTGGTCGCGCGTCACACAGTGTGCCACCGCATGCAACTGAACACTGACTGCCTAAGGAAGCAAACAGCCCGTTCGGGGCCTCAACGCCGGGAGACGCCTGTATATTGTGTATGATGCGCGGGCAGGCTGATTAGCAGCAGCACCATGGGTAAGCCGAGCTACATGTTACTCCCTATAGCATCTCGCTGCTCCCAATAGTATCTCGCTACTTTTCTGTCAGGAGGTTTCCGTCCGTCGCCAACAGCTTCCAGTGCAGCACACCAGCCAGCCGTCGGGAATCTCGCCCGACTTGACGACCTTGGTCTCGGCGTCCTCGGCGAACTTGTCGGCGATGACGACGTCCGTGGGGATGATGATCTTGCCGCCGGACTCAGCCTCCAGCTTCTTGGCCTACGAATAGCAGGAAACTTGTTATTATATTTGTTATTATATATCTTAGAACGGGGCTAATCCGGCTTACCCAACGGCTGTCGTGGCGCCCTTGGGCTGCGCGCTCGGGCCCACACAGCCCGCAACCCAGCACGGGGTGAATATAATTTCTATGATTATGATGATAAATTGATTTTCCCATCTGAAACGCGATGATATCTCATTATTGTAATCGCTTAAACCCATCAACTATTGAATGTACCAACATATCTCAGAGTACGTGCTCAGGATGACGGTCGCAGCATGGCTGACGGCATCGGGTTACGGCTGTTTGTGAGCTCGACTCCTCCGTGGCCAGCGCAGCGATTGAAACGAGGCGCAACCAGGATTCGGAGCGTCACGAGCAAGTGACAAGGACCTGTCTTCTGAGTCTTGCAGCACACCAAGTCGGGCAATTTTGGTCAGGGCTGCTGCGGTTGTAGTGCAACAAAAACAGCCATCAAGTCCCTGTATTCAGTATGCACTCCGCAGGAAGGTGCATCATGTACGCAGTCAGTTCGAGAGTGGAAGTGTACCAGCTCCATCTTGTCGTCCTCCACAAGCGACGCGCCGATGGCGAGGCCCTTGCTCTTGTCGAAGGTGAACACCATGCCGCCCCTGGAGCAGAGCGCTGAATGTTTCAAGAGTTGCATGACTTTTCACTGGCACGCCTGCTTGTCTCCGGTCATACGCACGAATTGATCCTACGCGGTGAGCAGATGTTGCACACTACGTGTAGCAGCAGGTGATGAAGCAAAATTCGCAAAGCAACTACCGTGACACACCACGTGGCAACGAGGCAGGGTTTCTGCTTGCGTCCGCTTGACGGTGTCATGAACGACCTTCAACGTGGGACATCTCGCTGTCACTTGACTAAACTGGGCAAGAGATAGGGCATGAGGGGTGTCTGTATCAGCGCGGAGTCACTCACACGATGATGACCTTGTCGGCCTTCTCCAGGAGGCTCTCGATGACGCCGATCTTGGAGGAGACCTTGGAGCCGCCCACGATGGCGACGAATGGCCGCTTCGGCTCCTTGACAGCGCCATCAAGGTAGTCCAGCTCCTTCTGCAGCAGGAAGCCCGCCACGCTGCGCGAGTTGGGGAAAAACAATTATAATTTTGTCTTCCTTTTTTAGGGTTTGCCATATAAAATTTGGTTTTCCACTGTCGTCTTTGTTCAGGCTATTGTTGTCCTGATATCCTTGTGCAGCGAACCCGCCACGCTACGCGGGCACGCAGATCATATGCCGACACACAGTACGAGCCGCCACGCTGCGCACGTGGGGCCGCAGCGTCAGCGGTCACTGGACAACACTCATAGCTTTGACATGATGCTGGCTCCTTGCCTCAGCCGCACTGGCTCGCAGCAGCTCCAAGTCAGATTCATGGCATGGGGTCATGATTATGACCCTGACATCAGAAGCCCGCCATGCTGCGCAGGCACGGCGGGCACGGTGTGGGCTTGCATCGGAAACGGTCACTGTCCGGATCCGTCAGGAGCTGTGAACCAACTACACACACTACTATCTGTGTCAACATTACCAGGACTCCTCGCTGCATGGCAGGCTATGCATCTCCTCAGAGCATCTCCACAGGCCAAAGAGGAGCAACGCGACTTGATGCACACGCGGCAGGCCCCGCTTCTGGAGCTTGTCGACATGAACCTGGGCCACGGCGAATCTGCACTGCACTGTTGCCATTGCTGGTGTTCGCAGGCCCAGGATCACGTCAACCAACTCCAGGAACGGGACCTATCAACTGGACATGATCTTGTGATCCAGCCTTGTGCCGTCTGTGCATTCGCAGCAGATGGCGGACCTCCTGGTCACTGCATGCGATTGCATCAACTCGTTGCCTCGCGCAATGGATGCAAAAGACTGCTAGTTTCGCGTTGTCTGGCCTCGGAGCTGTCAGACAGACCCTCACCTGGGCTGCAGATACTTGGTGACGCCCTCGGTGGAGGCGTGCGCGCGATGAGCCGTGCCGAACGCATCGTTAACGAAGATGTCGGCGTTGGCGGCCAGCTGCGCAATGCAGGCGACCGGATGAGCGAAAGCGCGCACCATAGCAGTGTCGTGGACTCGGCTATCTGTCCGTCGCTACCTCGCTTGAGGATGCCACTGGTTCAACCACGCCGAGACGTGGGGACCGTGCTCAAGGGTGCAGCGCCCTGAGCCTGGCTGCAGACGTGATGCTCTCATTCTCTCTGCAGCCGCGTGCTGTCTGACAGGCATCGGTGTGTGTCGAGGGTTGGCGGCCCCGCATGCAGCATATGCGGCAGCATGTTGAGCGAAGCCGAAAGGCATGGCAAGCCCACGCACGTCCTTAGCGAACACGATGTCGTTCTTCTCCTCCTCCTTGTAGAACCGCACGTTCTCCAGCAACAGCACCTGCGCATCATCCCCATCAACCAGGTCAGCGCATCATCGTGCTCAGTCTTTTGCAGACGGTGGACTGTCAGCGAGGCTGGCTGTCTGATGACGCGCGATGTTTGAAGCGGCAGGTTGGGAGGACCCACGCGGGCTCAAGAACGGTGACGAACGGAGGGTCCGGGTGTGCGGGAGGCAAGGTCGCGGTGCGCCGAAGAAGAGGCTTCAGGGGGGACGAAATAGGCACCTCGCCGTTCTGAAGCTCGTCGACCATCTTCTTCACCTCCGGCCCTATGCAGTCACCGGCCATCTTCACCTGTGACACGGCACCGGCGAGCATGATCAGCGGCCGTGCACATGCATGTGCTATCGGCGGCTGTCGAGCGCACGCTGGCCGACTGTTCAGACCACCAGCGTCGCCACTCGCAGCACGCGTGGTCGCAAGATATGATGTCCATTACACTGACAGGCAGCGCGTGGCGGCACGCTTGAACCGAATCGGTCGGAGGTTGGCGCACCTCGCTGCCGAGGCACTCCGAGAGGCGCGGCACCACCTGCTTCAGGCTGAACTTGTCCTCTGGTCCGTCCTTGGGCCGCCCCTGCGGCGATCACGGCTGGGCTGTGTTAAAGATCCCCGCCGTGCGCAGGGCACCGTGCGAGACATCACGGACGGGGCGGTGTCGTGATCACTGTGGCATGCGCGTCGGTATGCGGCGGCGCAGACAGCGTGTGAGGAGCTGCAGCGTAGCTCCGGAAGCTGTGCTTTTGGTGGATTGTCTGGCATGCATGGGGAGGAGGGTGGAGGGGGGGTGCTCGGGACCGCTCGGCCGCACCAGGTGAGACGTGAGCAGCACGCGGGCGCCGTTGTCCACCAGGTACTTCAGCGTCGGGATCGCCGCCCTGACGCGGGTGTCGTCCGTGATGTTGCCGTCCTTCAGCGGCACGTTGAGGTCCGCGCGCACCAGCACACGCTTCCCCTCCAGCTGCGATTTATCCAGATCGCCGACGGACAGCTTTCGTGCCATGGACACGATCCGGCGGGCGGCCCGCCTGCTGGACGCTGTCATGCGTGCTGACTGGAGGCTGGCGCACTGCTGGAACATGTTGCTGTCGCGGATGACGGCCACGCGATCGCCGGCGAGGCCAGAGAACGCAGCCAACCGCATAGGCGCGGGGGCCGACCGGCGAGCAGATGCCCGGATCTGGGCACGGCCGCCGGGAGCTTGTGCTCGCATGCTCATCGTCATTGCCACCATTTTGACCTGAGGAACCAGGCGCCGAGATCACAACTCGAAGCCCGCTCCTACCTAATCCTGGCTGTGCCTCTCATTCCTGTCGGCGTTTCGCGGCACGATCGGCATGCATGTACAGGATGCAGGTCGCCATGGCGAAACTTGACGGTGACGCATGAGCAGCGACGCCACGTCCTCGGACGAGGAGAACCTCGCAGCATACGCCGGCGTCGCCGTCAGTGGGGAAACCGTGAAGGCGCACGCTGTCACAGCGGGCGAGAAAGCCGCGAAGGTGTGGTCCAGCCCACCCCCCCCTTCTTCCGGAGAGTGTCCCCACGCCCCCTCTGGTTCTTGGTCTGCCATACAATGGCCGCCTCGTTGCGGTTTCGCTACGTCTTGCCGACGCGAGCTGCTGTCCTGCGCTCAGCGGCAGCGGACAGGCGCCAGCCATCGTTCTGAGACTGTACCAGCAGGCAAGGAGCTCGGACGTACCGAGAACAAGGTGACGCTGCAAACAAGCCACTAAACACGGTGTTACGAGAATGCTGCCGACGCAACGTTGGATTTCTTTGCGGCCGCTGTGTGGCTTGCGATCTTGTCTCCACTGCTTCGTGCTGAGGCCGCAACACAGAGACCTCTGGTGCTGCCGCAGCTGTGGGAGGCCCTCGAGAAGCGACTGGACCGCGAGCTCGCCGACGACGCGGCCAGCAGCAGCGGCAGTAGCAGCAGCGACGGCGATGCTAGCGACAGCGGCGGCGAAGACGATGGCTCAGACATCACTGATGACGGCAGAGGAGGCAACGAGGCTGCCCCACAACAGGGCCAGCAGCCCGAAGCCGGCTTCCAGCTGTTCGGGTGTGAGCCTCATGCTATTGGTGATCGTCCAGGGAGTGCCTTCGCACGATCCACACGCGAGTGCCAGGCTGTTCGCACTCTGTGGCCTCTTGCCTGAGCGTCATCAGTGTGGATGGTCACCGGTCAGAGCATGTTCATATGCTGCATTGCAGGGGCAGCAAGAGGCGAAAAGCGCAGCCCAGCGCAGCAGCACTGCGGTCAGCGACGGCCGCAGGCCTGCAACCCGCGGCCCCGCAGCCCGCCGACAGCCCAGGCGACAATGCAGCGGCCGGGGCGGCGGGACCGCGGATTGCCGCGTCCCTGGCGGGGCCGGAAGCCGGCAGGAAGCGGACCCACGAGGAGCTGGTTCAGCTGATGGGCGACGATGCGCCGCGGGCGCCGAACCGCAAGAAACGGCGGCTGGAGCTGCAGGTGAACTTGGACCAGACCTTGATTCCTAGCCCTGACCCTAACCTCGGAATGTGACATTGCGCCGCCACACAGATCTCGCCGTCGACATCGCTGGATCGTCAAAGCCACACCAATTGACATGACTTGAAGTCTGCAACGCAAGAAGTCGGTGAATCTATGCAACTGTCTTATATTCCACTCGTGACGCCATGACGCCAGCCTGACGCAGCATCTGCACAGAGGATGTGGGGACGGCGGTCAAGAGCCGCAGCGGTTGCGGCTTCGAAATCCCTCAGGAGTGCAGCCCGAATGCTCACTCACTCAAGCAGCTCTGACCCCTGCCCGGGTCGGTGCGCCTGACGCCAGGGGCCACAGAGGCTGAAACGGCAGAAGAAGCTGGAGAGGATCGCCAAGGCGCCGGCCGACTCGAAGGCGGCGCTGATGGAGGACCTGCTCGGCGACAAGGCCCGCGCCAAGCTGGCGCGCAAGCAGGCGCGGCACGAGCGCAGCAAGGCCAAGCTGGAGAAGCGGCGCCGGCGGAAGGCCATGAAGGTACTAGTCCGCCCTCTTGAGATGTAGACCTGGACACTCGATGACCAGGTGTGCCGAGGTCATCCGCAACAAGCACACAGACTACCGCGCAGCGTATGTGTGCCCAATGCGGCTGACCCTGTGCCTCAAACCGAGCACGCTCATCTCGCTGCCCTACCATGTGCTGCAACCCTTGCGTAGATGTTCGATTAGCTGGACGCTGGTGCGATAGACAAGCTCTTTGACTGTGTGGCTCCCACGAGCCGGCTCGTGACCGACGCCGCAGGTCGCAGAGGAGGAGAGCCGCATCAGGCGGGGACTGCCGCGGAAGGCACCGCCCAGCGCACAGCCAGACGGCGCCCCGCAGAAGCGCAAGAAGGGCGCGGTCAAGCGCGGCAAGTTCAGCACCCGGCGCGCGAACGGCGTCAGCAAGGAGCAGCGACAGGCCAAATACAACAAGAACAAAGACAGGAACAAGGCTGCCGCCGCCGCCGCCGGCAAGGCGACTGCTCAGCAGACTTAGCCGTATTACACTCGGCCACCCTGATCAGTTAGGAGACGCAGGCTGGTGATTGAGGGCTTCACAAGTGTGTCGGCTCCGTAAGGGCGATCATGTTTCTGTATGATGGTGGCGCTTACAGAGCGGTCTTACCCAGGGGATTGCGGCGCTAGGACAGCGTCGGAGCCCATGAAGTAGACTCGCTGCGTTCAAGTGACGAGTGCACTTGCGAGAGCAGTGTCCTGTGCAAGCGGCACTAATGCTCTGGCATGTGCAGATCTCACGCGGCGCTGCGAGTGCACTTCAATGGCACGACGCTGGGAAAGCACCGGGGCGCAGACAACAGCCTCTCATAGACAAGGCCTGTGCCTGTCCACGAAGGTCTGCCACACTCAACAGAGCATGCAGGCGTGACTCTTGCCGCACAAATGGCCCGTGATTTACAAAGTCTACATCGCAGTCCAGACGGTGCTACGCCGACTTCTGGTCATGCGCTGCAATGCAGCTCACAAAATCACAGTCTGAGCAGCCGCGGCATCACGCGCTCAACGCGACGGACAGTGAGCGAGACACGTTCGCCCGGCCGCACGAGCTCAGCCCCGCGCCGCATGCCGCATGCATGCGCATTGCAGACTGTGTCATCAATGACGTCAGTGGACACCTGCGGCAACGTTACTGCGGATGAGCACAGGTTTGAGTTGTCATGATTACTGAGAATGCGAAATGAAGGCGGATGTCGTTGGGCATGGCCACGCACCTGGTCAATACCGTGGAGATGCGAGGTGTACGCCTCGTCACCGAAGAACAGCAGCGAGCGCGGCTGCAAGACGACCGAGGTCACGACGTCACCGGGCTTTGCTCCGCCTGGCGGCATCAGAGCTGCCATTTTGACAGCTGGTGATCAAATGCTACGCAGGAGAACATCGTCATGGTCTTCCAACAGGTCGTCCCAGCGCATTGTAGGGAATGGCAGCATGACGCCGCGCGGCCGCATGCCCATGTGGGCAGGGTCTATGCACGGCCGGACGGCGTCCAGGCACCATTCCAAACAATACGCACGGCCGACTATCAATACGACATCTGACGTGTGTGCTGTTGAAGCCACAACCGAGGACCTTATACGCTGTCCACGCATGATGGGAGCAAGACTGCCGCCAAACTGAGAGCGCCATAACGCGGCGCAGATGCAGTTTGGCATGACTGGTGCTCAACCTGCCTACAGCGCACCAGTGGCGCCTTCGCCAGTGGCCTTGCTGCGAAATCGCATCATCGCCGTGGCCCCCAGCGAGACAATGCAGACCCCAGGCCAATACGCGGGCCCGTCCTGGTGCGCCTGCAGCCCTACGACTGCTTGATGTAAGTCTCGAGCACCCTATCATCGTCCGCAGATATCATTCACATGCATGCTCCAGTGCGCCGCCGCCGCTGCCGTGCGCAACTCCGATGTGATCATGCATGCGGTGACCCCTGCTGTGGAAGCTGGTCCTGACATGTGTGCGCTGTTCACCATGCCGTGCATTGCCCTGAATGCCGGCCGGGCCGGCAAAGATCTACATAACAGCAGAAACATCATTATAATGGACTTTAGAAAACAACTTTCATTCGGTCACGTCGTTCTGTGTTTGTCCCTCTTATCAGCAAGGAAGTTTTAGTTTTGACTATGGAAGACTTTCAGCCGGCGCGCACCATGATCCCCTGCTCCGCCGTGTACGCGTTGATGAGCACGTGGTTGGGCTCAAGCGGCCGGCCATCCTTGTCAGCGATGCCAAACGCGGCGGTGTCCGCGGCGAGGCGACGGGCCAGGCGGGCGAGCCACGCAGGCAGCGGCGTCTGTAACAGGCCCTTGCTCTCGTGGACGGTGCCGCCGTGGGTCTGCAGACGCCGGCCGGACACCTGCGGTTCAGGGTCCAGGTCAGCGCTTAGGTTGAGGTTCGGTTGCACCCATCGAGCGCTTCAGGCAAATTGTGTCTCCTGGTATTGGCGAGGGCTGCTGAAGTGCGCTGGGTGGAGCTTGGTGCACGGCGAAGGTTCAGCGGACGCAATCAAAGGCGGTATGACGCAGGCCTTCATCCTCTGCCCTGCAGTGCTGCTGGTCATGGGTGCGAACGGCGACGAACGCCGCCTACTGGAGAGGCTGTGTCATCACCTCTTACTTGATGTTCTCCAGCGCCTCTATGCTAGTATGGCACACATATTTGCACGCTCTGCCAAACAGCTGCACGTTGAGTCGATGCACCGCCGCAAGGCGCCGCACCTCCGTCCACCGCCGGGTGCTGCGGATCTCACGCAGCAGCGATGCCTCTTCGGCGGCTGTTAAGTAATCCGGCACGTAGGCGATGATGGGCAGAGGGCCGACTGAGAAAGCAGGGAGCGCTGATGGAGAGAGCTCCAGCACGGCAGCAAGGGGTGAACTCTCCCCACCCAGTGTCGATGCGGCAGGGGGCGATCAAAGGAACGTCGAGGCAATCTGCGTATTCATCGAGTTTCTGTCCGAAAGCACTGACGGAAAAGGGAACGAAGCCAAAACCCTGCGAATGGATGAGACTAGGCACTGCGGGCCACAAAAGGGCAACATATCAGAAGAAGCTAGTGACTATGGCGGCGATGACTACCCCAGTGCCCTGCAAGGTAAGAGGCGGGTTCGCCGACCTGGCCTCCGCCCCCTCGATCTGACACAGCCGGCTCCGCATGCTGACCTCATGTGCGATGCGTGCAGGCCTCTGCTCCGGTGCAGCTCAACTCCAGGTGCGAACGCCCAGCCGGTTTCGGCCAGCGAACACCGCTATTCGGTTGGCAACTTGCCGACGTCGCTGATGGGTAACCTGACGGGTTGTTTGCACGCCGCAGCTTCCTGGGCCAGCGGGTGTCCAGCTCGCGAGTTCCCGTCCGCCTGCCGTCCAACGTGCGCCGAACCCCGGCCCTCGTACTTTGCCTCGCTTCGGCAGCCTCAGCGGGATCTCAGCCCGGCGCCAGCCCCGACCCTAGCTCGTGCGCATGACAATTTTCCCGTTGGTGCCCCCGCAGGCCCGCAATGGCTCCACGACGGTCATGCGCCAAGTCGTCAGGCGCCCGGACCAGAAGAGCCAGAAGGGACGGTGGAAGGGCATGGACGCGGACCAGGACTTCTCCGATGACCAGGTGCGCACCCGCCAGGGAACTGATACCTAGAGATCTGATTGCCAAAGATCTAGAAGAAATGAACTCGCGAGTGGCTGCTTGTTGTGTTACCGAGAGACAGTCGTAGCAAGGTAATCGTAGCAGACCCTGCTGCGCTCGGGTTGACTTCTGTTTTGCTGGGACGAGAAAACGGTTATTACATCAGGGTGACCGCAGCGACGCCATCAGCCTCAGCATCAGGGTCAGGCCCGGGGCGAAGTTGGGGCAGGGGTAGTGTCTACAGAGATTTGAGCTACGTGCGCTGCATCGGTGTAGTCTGAGCACCATGTGCAAAAGCGCAACGCCGTCTTGCGGTTGCTGTGTGACTGCTGCGACAGAATGCCAACACGCGGCAAGCTTAACGTGGCAGCGTTTCAACATAGGAAGTGCAGGGCCTGAGCGCTGTCTAGACCATTTGCGCGCACAGCACGGCTGTGTCGCAGCTTACTGTTTGCGGGCTACTCGGTCAGAGGGCAAACCTGCTGTGGAGCACTAGCATCATGTCAGAGAATCGACCCGACGGCACGCTGTCTGTGGAGGACCGTGCTGACGCGCTGCGCTCTGTGTTGTGCCCCGCAGCAAGACATCCACCGCGGCAAGGGCATGGTGGACTCCCTGTTCCAGGGCTTCCAGGGGGGTGGCACCCAGAACGTGACCCTCAGCAGCTCGGAGTACCTGTCCACGGCGGCGCGCACGCTGAACAACATCGAGGTGCTTGGCTGAACAAACTTTCTTCAGTTGTGGACTGATGACATCCCGTTGTTAGCTTCAAATATGTATTTTGCCACTATCTCAAGATAGTGGTGTCCCCTGATGCAAGCATTTAAGCAAGTATTCGAAAGGAGGTCCCATGCCTGCTCGTCTGTGCTGGGTCACATATCGGTGGGTAACGTAGCATGGCAGAGCCTGACCCTCGGTCCCTCTCGACAGGCAGCCTTTCATGCTTCACAAAGCTCATCCCTCTGCATATGCAATCCACATGCGTGCTTTGAAAACATGTCGTGACAATGCCTCGCTTTATATGGTGAGAGGCACCAGTTTGCAACCCACAATTCGGCAGCTCAGCTCAGAGCACAGGAAGCGCGTGGTGCTGCCCCTCAGTATGCCTGACCGAGCGGCAGCTGCAGCTGCAGTAATCATCATGCGGCTGCCACAGGAAAGAGCCAGTGGAGCTGCTTTTAGACGCTCCCTGCCATGATGCATGATGACAAGCGGGACTGGGTGTCTGGCAACCCTCGTCACGAACCCTGACCCATGCCAGAACCCTAAACCCTGCACGGCTGCCTGGCGCACAGGACGGCTTCTACATCTCCCCGGCGTTCCTGGACAAGCTGTCCATCCACGTGGCCAAGAACTTCCTTGAGCTGCCCAAGATCAAGGTCCCCCTGATTCTCGGCATCTGGGGTGGCAAGGGCCAGGGCAAGACCTTCCAGGTGCGGTTGCTAGCTGGAGGGGTTGTAATCATGCTTCCAAAACTCTGTGTCGCCGCACGCTCTGATGTCGCTGACGCAGATGGCCGAACGTTTGACATGGCAGTTGCACTGCATTTCTGGCATCGCTGTACTTCACTTGGGCTGCTCGGTGGCGAACACCCGTCGTCGGCAGTGCAGAAATCGCTGCAGCATGCTCGGGTGCAGCAGCGTCGCATCTGACGACCATACGGCTCGTTGACCTCTTGCACCGCGCGACTCGCAGTGCAACTGCCTTTGGCCAAAAAGCTTTTAGACAAACTTATAGCTGTTACCAACGACTGGCTAAGTTATCTGTTAGTAACAGCAACAAAACCTGACTTGTTGGTATCAGTACCCGTTGGCAAGGTAGTAGGATAATGAAGTTAGCGCGCCTCGCAGTGCAACCTGGCGTTCAAGAAGCTGGGCATCAACCCTACCCTCACCCAACCCTGACTCTAACCCTAAACGTAACCCTAAAGTTGATCCTCGCAGTGCAACCTGGCGTTCAAGAAGCTGGGCATCAACCCCATCGTCATGTCCGCCGGTGAGCTGGAGTCCGGCAACGCCGGCGAGCCCGCCAAGCTCATCCGCCAGGTGCCTGCCTTATAATCCATAGGTGCTGAACCGGATATCTCACTCGGATTCCCACGAGTGCAGAAGAGGTCTGCTAGAGTTACCAAGGATTTGCTCTGTCTTTCAACTACTCAGTCCAATCGTTTCTTCTGGCGTTCAGCAGTAAGATTCAATGCTCTGCTCGTTGTGCCACAGCGTTACCGCGAGGCGTCCGACATCATCAAAAAGGGCAAGCTGTGCTCCCTGTTCATCAACGATCTCGATGCCGGTACGGCTCGTGGCCCTTATCACCCATGTCGCTCTCTGCGCCGTGACCTCTGTATGGGGTTGCACTATCGCAGGCAGCTTTGACTGCCTGACAGAACATTTGCGAACTCAGAGTGCTCTTGTGTTTATGAGTCTGCCAGCCTGTACCACCGTCACGTGCAATGTAGCCCATCATGCGGATCAAGTGTTGAGGGGCACGGCTTTGGCGCTCAGCCATGTGCTGCTATGATGACAGAGCTGCAATATCACGGGAAGCAAAGCAGAAGTGTCTCGTAAGTTGAGCGAAGTTGATTCCATGGTCACTGAGGTCTCATATTTGTCGCCCTATCTTGGCGCTCGGTCACGCTCCAATGTGATGACAGGTTGCAACGAGGTTGAGTCAAGCAGAGATATGTCTATTGGTATACTCGGC
>JAABUX010007643.1_pt1 | contig 12629 bp, 10 predicted proteins | sample 5561851 | NCBI WGS metagenome assembly JAABUX01 (sample SAMN10711883, study PRJNA513361) | rock metagenome | isolation source: Antarctica rocks | place: Antarctica: Victoria Land, Richard Nunatak red sandstone | collected 2016-01-03 | reverse complement strand
TGGCGACATACGGGGCGAAGGCCGTCGCCGGGTTCGGCGTGGCCGGGCGGATCGAGAGCCTGTCGATGGTGGCGTTCTTCGCGCTGTCGGCGGTGATGAACCCGTTTGCCGGGCAGAACGCCGGGGCAGGACGGCTGGACCGGGTGCATGCGGCGATCCGGGCCAGTTTCGGCTTCTGCCTGGCGCTGGGAGCAGTGGCAGCGGTGGGGCTGTGGTTCGCGGGTCCATGGATCGGGGCGCGGTTCAGCGCGGACGCGGAAGTGTCGGCCGCAACGGCGGCGTACCTGGCCATCGTGCCGATCAGTTACGGGATGGCGGGGATCATCGCGGTGGCGAACTCGGCGTTCAACGGGCTGAACCGGCCCGGCGCCGCGGTGCTGATCTCTGTGGCGCGGACGTTGGGCGTGAACGTGCCGGTAGCCTGGCTGGGCGGGCGGCTGTTCGGGGCAGATGGGGTGTTCCTCGGCGTGTGCGTTGCCAACGTCGTGGTGGGCATCGGGGCCGCCTGGTGGATTTGGCGGGCGACGGCGCCGGCCGTGCAGCCATCGGCCGCCCTGGTGCGTTAGCGGCCCCTCAACCCGGGGGGCCACCATGTCTATTGCCGTGATCTTTGATGTCGATGGGACGCTGGTCGATATCTTTGATGTCGATGGGACGCTGGTCGATTCCGTCGATGCCCACGCCGAGGCCTGGCACCGTGTGCTGGCTGAGTTCGGCCACGACGTTCCGGTTGAGCGCACCCGCGCGCAGATCGGCAAGGGCGGGGACGAGCTGATGAAGGAGTTCCTGTCCCCGCAGGAGATCGAGCAGAACGGCGAGGCCATCGACAAGCGCCGGTCCGAGATGTTCAAGGCGGACTACTTGGAGAATGTGCAGCCCTTTCCGGGCGTGCGTGCCCTGTTCGAGCGCCTGCTTGCGGAGGGGCACAAGCTTGCCCTGGGCACTTCCGGAAACGAGAACGACGTGGCGCACTACAAGAAGCTGCTCGGGATCGAGGACCTCAACCTTGTGCAGACCACGTCGCAGGACGCGGAACGGTCGAAGCCGCATCCGGACATCTTCCAGGCGGCATTGGACAAGCTGGGGGTGGAAGCGGGCGAGGCGGTTGCTGTGGGCGACACGCCTTATGACGCTATTGCTGCCGTGAAGGCGGGGATGGGCGCCGTGGGCGTACTATGCGGCGGATTCCCAGTCGACGATCTGCGCGGCGCCGGATGCATGGCGCTGTTCGATGGCCCGGCGGACCTGTTGGCGCGGTATGCGGGGTCGCCGCTGGACCGCTGACCCCCTTACTGCCACCCTCACTAGGCTGATAAGCTCAAGGTGGACAGCAGGAGGCGAAATCGATGTCGGACGACCCTGACAGTCTCGTGCTGCGGCTGCTTCGCCGAATGGACGAGAAGATAGATCGCATCGGAGCCGACGTCGCCGACCTAAAGGTGCGGATAACGTCTGTCGAGGCGAACTTGGCCGCCTTGAATGGTCGGATGGACCGCCTTGATGCTCGCGTTGAGAGGATCGAGCGCCGCCTCGACCTGGTCGATACGCACTGACCCGACGCGGCGGCGCCTCCCCTGCAGCACCGCATCGAAAGGCTGGCAGGGTTCGACGCGGTGACGGGTTCGCCTTCCGGCGGATTGAGGCAACCCTTCCGATGGCGCTGCCGGCAGCCGCTCCTTTTGCGTGTGCTTACACTCCGTAACGCCGGGGTAGTCTGGCCGTTACACGACTGGCTCATACTCTTCTCCGCATTAGGAGGGTGGCTATGTTCAACCAGAAGTTGAGATCGCTGGTCTTCTTCCATATCGCCAAAACAGGGGGCACCAGCGCGACCGCAGCCCTGCGCCAGGTGTTCCCCACCGCCATCACCAGCAACGGCAACCTCGCCAATGCTTGTTGGGCAAGCTGCCCGGCCGCCGGCGACCCTCGGCGAGGCGACATTCTGTATCATGGCCACCCCGAACACGGCGTCGCATGGAACGTGCCGCGTGGCGCAATCACCGCAACCGTGCTGCGTGAGCCGGAGGAGCATGCGGTGTCGAGCTACTTTCACCTGCTGCGCAACCCGCACCTGCCGCTGCATGGCATGGCGGTCCGGCTGGGGTTCGCCGGCCTGATGGCGGCGCACTGGCCGTTGCTGGCGTTCCAGGCGATCTCGCTGGACGTGGCGATCTCCCAGACGCCGATCGACACGCCGGAGCGGTTCTTCTCCCGTTTGCCGGGCATCCGGCGCTTCCTGAAGCGCATCCATGTGGTCGGCTGTCTCGATCAGCTTGACACCGTGCTGCAGGCCGCCGCGCAGCGCACCGGCCGGGCCCCGCCGCCTGCGGCCCCGTGCCTCAACACCACGGCCGAGTTCGGTGCGGGGCGGCGTGAGATGGCACAGCTCCGGGCGGATTACTGCAACCTGGCCGATGCGCCGCTGCTGCGGCAGGTCATGGCGGCCGAGACGATGCTGGTTGCTCAGGCAAGACGGCGCGGCGCCAGCCGCTCGGGCTTCTGGCCGCTGCCATTCGGCGCGCTCCATGGATGGCGGCGGGAGGCCCCGCCGGTATCGATCTAACCCTGCGTCGGATTTTGCGCCGGGCCATGCGCCCGCAGCCGTGCTGGACCGCGCACCATCCTGAGCACAAGCGGGACCCCCTCGACGCGCCGGGCTGCCATCGCCACCTTAGCAGCCATGTCATCAACCCTCGCCCGCAAGCTCGCCGACGCCGCCCCTGTCACCTTCGAGCCGAAGAAGCAGGCTCCGAAGACCGGCGGCAAGCCGTTGCGCGTGGTGTCCAGCTACGAGCCTGCCGGAGACCAGCCGACCGCCATCCGCGACCTGACTGGCGGGCTGCTGGCCGGGGAACGCGACCAGGTGCTGCTGGGCGTCACCGGCTCGGGCAAGACGTTCAGCATGGCCAAGGTGATCGAGGCCATCCAGCGCCCGACCCTAGTGCTGGCGCCGAACAAGACCCTGGCGGCACAATTATACGCCGAGATGAAGGGATTTTTCCCCGACAACGCCGTCGAGTACTTCGTCTCGTACTACGACTACTACCAGCCGGAGGCCTACGTCCCCCGCACCGACACCTACATCGAGAAAGACAGCCAGATCAACGAGGCCATCGACCGCATGCGCCACAGCGCCACCCAGGCCCTGCTGGAGCGCAACGACGTCGTCATCGTGGCCTCTGTGTCCTGCATCTACGGCATCGGCTCGGTCGAGACCTATGGCCGCATGGTGGTGAAGCTGGAGGCCGGCGGCCGCATCGACCGCGACACCCTGGCCCGTGCGCTGGTCGAACTGCAGTACCGCCGCAACGACACCGCCTTCCAGCGCGGCAACTTCCGCCTGCGTGGCGAGACGGTGGACGTATGGCCCAGCCACCTGGAGGACCGCGCCTGGCGCGTCACCCTGTTCGGCGACGAGATCGAGAGCCTGCGCGAGTTCGACCCCCTGACCGGCGACGTGATGGCGACGGCGGAGGAGTTCCACATCTATGCCAACAGCCACTACGTCACGCCGCGCCCGACGCTGCAGCAGGCGGTCAAGGACATCAAGGTCGAGCTGCGCGACCGCATCGACGAGTTCACCGCGATGGGCCGCCTGCTGGAGGCCGAGCGCATCCAGCAGCGCTGCACCTTCGACATCGAGATGATGGAGACCACCGGCTCCTGCAAAAGCATCGAAAACTATTCGCGCTACCTCTCCGGCCGCAAGCCCGGCGAGCCCCCGCCGACCCTGTTCGAGTACCTGCCGGAGAACGCCCTGCTGATCGTGGACGAAAGCCACGTCACCGTCCCGCAGATCGGCGGCATGGCAAGAGGCGACGCCGCACGCAAAGGCACCCTATCAGAGTTCGGCTTCCGCCTGCCGAGCTGCCTGGACAACCGCCCGCTGCGCTTCGAGGAGTGGGACAGCTTCCGCCCGCAGACGGTGTTCGTCAGCGCGACGCCGGGCGCGTGGGAGATGGAGCGCACCGGCGGCGCCTTCGCCGAGCAGGTCATCCGCCCCACCGGCCTGATCGACCCGGTGACCGAGGTCCGCCCCGTCGAGCGCCAGGTGGACGACCTGCTGGCCGAAAGCCGCATCGTCATCGGCCGCGGCGGGCGCATCCTGGTGACGACGCTCACCAAGCGCATGGCCGAGGACCTGACGGAGTATATGACGGAGAACGGCATCAAGGTCCGCTACCTCCACTCCGACGTGGACACCCTGGAGCGCATCGAGATCATCCGCGACCTGCGGCTCGGGGTGTTCGACGTGCTGGTAGGGATCAACCTGCTGCGCGAGGGCCTGGACATCCCGGAATGCGCCCTTGTGGCGATCCTGGACGCCGACAAGGAGGGGTTCCTGCGCAGCCAGACCGCCCTGGTGCAGACCATCGGGCGCGCGGCGCGCAACGTCGATGGCCGGGTGATCCTGTATGCCGACGTGATGACCCGCAGCCTGCGCGCCGCCATCGAGGAGACCGACCGCCGGCGCACCAAGCAGGGCGAGTGGAACACGGCCAACGGCATCACCCCCGTCAGCGTCCGCAGCAGCATCGGCGAGGCGCTGCAATCGGTGTTCGAGCAGGACTACGTCACCGTCGCCCCGGTGAAGGACACGGGCGTGACGGACTTCGTCGGCAAGGACCTGAAGTCCGCCATCGCCGACCTGGAGAAGCGGATGCGGACCGCCGCCGCCGACCTGGAGTTCGAGACCGCGGCCCGGCTGCGCGACGAGATCCGCCGGCTGGAGGCGCTGGACCTGGGCCTGCCGCCGCCGCCCGCCAGCAGCGCCGCCTTTGGCCGGGCGAAGCGGGACCCGACGCCGGAGCCGCTGGGTCCGGGTGGCGGAGGCTACGACCCGGAAAAGCGGAAGGGACGGAAGCGGGGACGTTAGCAGGTCTTCCCCCCTCTCCTTCGGGAGAGACCTGGGGTCACATGCGCTAACTCAGGCCGGCATGTGCTCCGAACGCAGCCGTCAGTGCCGCCGTCATTGCGAGGAGTGCTTGCGACGCGGCAATCCAGGGCCGGACGGACTGCGCTGGCAATCCCTGGATTGCTGTACCGCAAGTTCGGCTCGCAATGAAAATACCGGCATGCCCGGTTAAGGCACCCCGCACCTGACCAAGTCAGCGCCCATGAGGGGTGGGGTAAGCGAGTCTTGCGGCAAGCGCATCCTTTGCCCGCGAAGGACCTGCCTCATGCCTCCCGACCGTGCGGTGGTGCTGGCTGCAAGGCCCCCTCACCCCAGCCTGCTTCACGGCCCAGGTACTCCCGCCAGAACGTCACCGACGTGAGCCGCGGCCCCTCGGCTCGCCAGGCCTGGCGCAGCGCCGGCGCCTCACGGTGCAGCCGCCGCACTGCCGCCAGCCCCGTCCGCAGTAGCATTCTAAATGCCACCCGGTCCCGCCGATAAGTCGGCAGGTCGCGGTCCCAATGTGTGTCCACGGCCAGGCTATCCGACCCCTGCACCCGGAACCACACCAGGTTGACCGCATCCAGCAACCGCGGCCCGCCCGGCTGGACAGGCCGCCGCCAGTTGCGCAGGACGGCCCGGCCCAACGCCAGCAAGAAGCCGGGCCGCCACCGTGGCGACCGGCCCACCGGCGCGAGCGGCAGCACCTGCTCACGCGGGGTCCAGGCGTCGGGGTAGGCGGTCCGCAGCGCCCCAAGCGCCGCGTGCAGCGGCCGGGGGTCGCGGTCCAGCACCCCCGGCCCCTGCATGAAGTCCTGCATCGCCTGCACGATCAGCGCAGCGTTGTAGTAGCGGTAGGTCAGCAGGTGGATCAGCAGCCGCTTCACCATCAGCACCACGACCCGGCGCGGCTCGAACCCCTCATGCAGCGCGGCGCAGATCAGGGCGTTGCGCACCTCGTAATACAACTGCCAGCCGCCGAGCTTGAGGTAGAACGGCTCGTGCCAGATACCGACGCCCGGCAGCGGCACCGTGGGGATGCCCTGGTTGTGCAGCCGCAGGCCGAACTCCACGTCGTCGCCACGTATGAAGCAGGGCAGCGGCATCCCGGCCTGCAGCAGCAGCCGCTTCGGCAGGCCGCACATCCACCAGCCGTTGTAATGCATGGGCGCCACGTCCAGCAGCGCCTCCAGCGACTCGGCGTCGGCGACGTCCAGCAAGGGGTTCACCGGCCGCAACGCCCAGTTCGGCAGCACGACGGCGCCGGCCTCGTAGAGCAGGGTCGGCTTCACGCTGTCCAGCATATGGCCGCCCAGCAGCAGGTCGCGGCGGGCCAGGCTGAAGAAGGTGGCCATGCGCGCCAGGCTCTCCGGCTCCAGCCGCACGTCGTCGTCCAGCAGGCAGGCGTGGGTGACGGCCGCGTCGTCCAGCGTCTCCAGCAGGCCGCGGCCGAAACCGCCGGCGCCGCCGAAGTTGCCCTGCTCCACGACATGCAGACGGCTCCCCAGCAGGGCGGCGGCGGGGGCGATGCCCGGCTGCCGCACCAGGCCGGGCCGCCCCTGGTTGACGACGATCACCCGTGCGACCGCACCCAGCCCGGCGTCCCCGGCGATGGCCCGCAACACCCGCGCCAGCTCCGCTTCCCGGTTGAAGGTGCAGATCACGACGCCGAGGCCGACCGGGTCAGGCGCCAGGTCCAGCGCATGCCAGGCGGCGCCCCGCAGCGTCGCGCCGCCCGGCCCGGCCATGATCTCGAACCACAGCAGGCCCGCCTGGCGGAAGTGCGGCGCATCCTGGGCCAGCACCACCTCTGCCGTGCCGGACACCGTGGCCTCGTGCAGCAGCGTGCATCCGACATCCGGGGTCCGGCGCCACACCCGCAGCAGCGCCTCGCCTTGCAGGTCCAGCCGCAAGGCGATCTGCCCGACGCGGGTGTAAAGGCGCCAATGGTGTTCGAACAGGGCGTTGAAGTAGGTGTCAAAGGCCGCCAACGCCCCAGGCTGAAGACGCAGGCCGCCCTCGCTGGGGACGACGCCCGGCAGGTGCTGCGCCGGCAAACGGTGCTCGCGCCAATAGAGCGGACGCAGGCTGTCGGAGCGGTCCAGCAGCACGCGAGCCAGCACCGAACTGGGAGTACGCTCCCCCTGGCTGGACAGTACGGCGGCAGGCACTGCGTCCAGCATTCGGGAGGACCTCGTGTTGAAAGTTTGCGTGTGCGCCTCAACCCGACGTAACCCACGTCACATCAAGGGGGTATAGGAGAGCCAATGGGCGTGGACCAACACCGGATTGCCGCTGCCGCGTCAAGGTGCTTCGCATCTGCGCCGGCGCAGATCGGCGTCGCTGCCGTCATCGTCACGCGCGACCGGCCCGTGTTGCTGCGGCAGTGCCTGGACGCGATCCTGATGCAGGACCCGCCGCCGGCCCGGATCGTGGTGGTGGACAACGCCAGCGGACCGCAGACGCAGGCGGTGATCCGCGCCTATCCGGAGGTGACGTGTGTCGCACTGCCGCAGAACCTTGGAGGGGCCGGCGGCTTCCGGGCCGGCATCCAGGCCGGGTTGGCGACGGGCGCGGAGTGGCTGTGGCTGATGGACGACGACGGCCGCCCTGCTGGCGCGGACTGCCTGGCCATCCTGCTGGACACCGCCAGCCGCAGCGGGGCGGAGCTGGTGGGTCCGCTGGTGATCGACGTGGACGCGCCGGACCGCCTGTCGTTTCCGGTCCGCCTGGCCGGGCGCACGGTGTTCGATGTGCAGACCATGGTGCGGCATGGGCCGGTGCCCGGGTTTGCCCACCTGTTCAACGGCGCGCTGATCGCCACCGGGCTGTTCCGGCGCATCGGCCTGCCCGACCCACGGTTCTTCATCCGCGGCGACGAGGTCGAGTTCCTGTTCCGCGCCCGCCGGGCTGGGGCGGGGGTGATGCTGGCGACCGCGGCAGGGTTCCTGCATCCCGGGTCGGCGCCAGAGATCCACCCGATCATGGGCGGCCGGTTCTATGCCGTGATGCCCGGGACGGAGATGAAGCGGCAATGCCAGTTCCGCAACCGCGGCTACATCTTTCGCGCCTACGGCATGTGGGGGTGGCTGGCGGCGGACGTGGTGCGGTATGGCTGGTATTTCCTGATCGGGCGCCGTGGCGACGTGCGGGGCCTGGTGCGTTGGGCTGCGGCCACGGTGCGCGGCGTGCGCGGCCGGTTCATGCGTGGCCCGGCGCCTCCCTGAGGCTTGCCTGCTGCCCCGTCCTCATGAAGGGCAGCGGGCACAGGCCTGATCTTGGACCGGGCGGTGGACGGCTTTACGGCGCCAGCCGGGCCGGGTAGGCAGCGGCATGGACCTTCCCTCCAACGTACCCCGGGTTGCGCTTGTCACCGGCGGCGCCGTCCGGCTGGGCCGGGCCATCGTGCTGGCGCTGGCCGGCGCCGGCTTCGGTGTTGCCATCCACTGCAACCACAGCCGGGCCGAAGCGGACGGCCTGGCCGCCGAGATCGCCCTTGCCGGCGGCCGGGCCGCCGTGCTGCAGGCGGACCTGGCCAACGAGACCGCCGTCGCCGCCCTGATGCCCGATGCTGCGGCTGCGCTCGGCCCGGTGGGCGTCCTGGTCAACAACGCCAGCGTGTTCGAGCGTGACGAGTGGGACGACGCCACCCGCGCGACCTGGGACCGCCACCTGGAACCGAACCTGCGGGCGCCGTTCGTGCTGATCCAGGCGCTCGCCCGCGCCCTGCCCGGCGGCGCCGAAGGGGTGGTGGTCAACCTGCTGGACCAGCGCGTTTGGTCGCTGACCCCGCACTTCATGTCCTATACCGTGTCCAAGGCGGCCCTGTGGGCGCTGACGCAGCAGATGGCACTCGCCCTGGCGCCGCGCATCCGGGTGAACGCAGTCGGCCCTGGCCCGGCGCTGCCCAACGTCCGCCAGACCGCCGAGCAGTTCGCCCGGCAGTGCAGGTCCATGCCGCTACGCCGCGGCACCAGTCCGGAGGAGGTCGGGCGGGCGGTGCTGGCCATCCTGTCGCTGCCGGCGATGACGGGGCAGATGATCGCGCTGGATGGCGGGCAGCACCTGCAATGGGGCCCAGACTTGGCGGGACTCGGCCGGGGCGCCGAGGAATGAGGCAGCCTGGCATGGCCGACGCCGGCCGGCATGTCCGCCATGTCTTCCTGCGCGACATGGTGCTGCAGGCCAGCATCGGCATCTATCAGCACGAACACGCCGTGCTGCAACGCGTCCAGATCAACGTTGACCTGGCCGTGGATGAAGGAGACGCGGCTGACGCAGTGGACAGCCTGCATCGCGTCGTGAGCTATGAGGTGGTGGCCAACATGGTGCGCCGCATCGTCGGTAATGGGCACATCAAGCTGGTCGAAACCCTGGCGGAGCACATCGCCGAGGCCTGCTTGACCGATGGGCGCGTCCTGTTGGCGCGGGTCCAGGTTGAAAAGCTGGACGTGTTCCCGGATGCTGTTTCGGGCGGCGTCGTCGTCGAACGGGCGCGGCGTTGACGCCACACCGGACAGCGGTCGTGCGTTTTGTCCACGACGGTTGTTGACTCCCAATGTTTGCAGGGACATGCGGGTTTCCGCTGAGGGAATGGACTCGAACACCGCTACTTCATGTGCAATAACAAGCACTTAACCACGCTGCCCAAAACATGTGCAATCCCGAACAAACCGCGGAAATCCGCCAATGCACGGTTGCTGCCCACCGTTGGTCCACAGAGTTATCCACAGATTCGGTGGATGGAATCCGATGTGCCCCTTCCCCATCTGCATAGAACATGGATGACCTGAGTCAACTGCCCGGCGCTGGCGGCATCACCCTTCCCGTCCTGGCCCCAACGGCCCCCAAGGGCGTCGCCGTCATCGAGCAGGCGCTGCTGACGATGCCGCTCAGTCCCGGCGTTTACCGGATGCTGGACGCCCGCGGCGAGGCGCTTTACGTCGGCAAGGCCAAAAGCCTGAAGAAGCGGGTGTACTCCTACACCCAGGTCAGCCGGCTGAACGAGCGGTTGCGGCGCATGGTGTCCGAAACCGTCACGATGGAGATCGTGACCACCCATACCGAGGCCGAGGCGCTGCTGCTGGAGGCCAACCTCATCAAGCGGCTGAAGCCGCGCTTCAACATCGTCCTGCGCGACGACAAGAGCTATCCGTGGCTGGTGCTGACCGAGGACCACGCTTTCCCGCAAATCGCCAAGCACCGCGGCGCACGGACGCGCAAGGGCAGCTACTACGGGCCGTTCGCCTCGGTCTGGAGTGTGAACCAAACGGTGAACGCCATGCAGCGGGTGTTCCTGCTGCGGTCCTGCCAGGACACGGTGTTCGCCAACCGCAGCCGGCCCTGCCTGCTGCACCAGATCAGGCGGTGCTCGGCGCCGTGCACCGGGCGGATCGGCCACGACGAGTATGCCGAACTGGTCGCGCAAGCCCGCGCCTTCCTGGGCGGCAAGGCCGGGGCCGTGCAGAAGCAGTTGGCTGCGGAGATGGAGGCGGCGGCGGAGGCGCTGGAGTTCGAGCGTGCGGCGGCCATCCGCGACCGCATCCGTGGGTTGACGGCCGTGCAGGGCACCGCGGTCATCAACCCGGCCAGCCTGAACGACGCTGACGTGATCGCCATCCACGGCATCGGCGGCCAGACCTGCGTGCAGGTGTTCTTCATCCGTGGCGGGCGGAACAACGGCAACCGGGCATTCTTTCCGGCGCACTCGGCGGACCTCGAGGTGGATGCCGTGCTGTCCGCCTTCGTGCTGCAGTTCTACGACGACAAGCCGCCCCCCGTGGCAGTGCTGCTGAACCTGCCGCTGCCAGAGGCCGAGCTGGTCGCGGAGGCATTGGCGATTAAGGCCGGTCGCCGGGTGGAGGTGTCGGTGCCGGCGCGTGGCGAGAAGCGTGCCGTAGTGCTGCATGCCGAGACCAATGCCCGTGAGGCGCTAGAGCGCAAGCTCGCGGAGTCGGCCGGGCAGACCAAGCTGCTGGAGGGGGTGGCCGCCCTGTTCAACCTTCCTGCCGTGCCGGACCGCATCGAGTGCTATGACAACAGCCACATCATGGGCACCGCCGCGTATGGCGTGATGGTGGTGGCGGGTCCGGAAGGTTTTCGCAAGTCAGCGTATCGCAAGTACAGCATCCGCGGATCCATCGCTCCTGGCGACGACTTTGCGATGATGCGGGAGGTGCTGGAACGCCGCTTCGGCCGAGCGTTGAAGGAGCAGGCTGCCAGCGAGGAGGGCGGTGCTGAAGCGCCGATCCTGCCGGAGCTGGTGCTGATCGACGGCGGCGCCGGGCAGTTGTCGGCAGTGCGTGGGGTGATGCAGGATTTGGGGATGCATGGCATTCCGGTGGTGGCCATCGCCAAGGGGCCGGACCGGGATGCCGGGCGGGAGTGGTTCCACATCGACGGTCGGTCGCCGTTCCAATTGCCGCCACGCGATCCCGTGCTGTACTATTTGCAGCGCGTTCGGGACGAGACGCACCGGTTCGCCATCACGACTCATCGCGCAGGACGCAGCAAGGCGCTGGTGGGAAGCGAGCTGGACGAGGTCCCCGGTGTCGGCGCAGCCCGCAAGCGCGCACTGCTGAACCACTTTGGCAGTGCCCGTGGGGTCAAGGCGGCAGGGCTGGTTGACCTGGAGGCGGCGCCGGGCATCAACCGCGAAACGGCAAGGCGGATTTACGAGTATTTTCATCCCGGGGCGTTGCTTCCAGGAGGATAGGCACGTTTTAGCCCGGCTTGACCGGGGTACGGTGTGCTATTGGTGGACGGGGTAAACAACCGGCGAAGTGAACAGGCGGTCGGTGGTGACCTGGACGGGACGCGGTGCATGGAGATAGCGTCCTAAGAGGGGGACACATGAATCAACTGGATTTGCACGGTCGCACGGCGGTCGTCACCGGCGGGGCACGGGGCATCGGCCGGGCCATCGCGGAACGCATGTTGGCCTCAGGCGCCGCGGTCGCGATCTGGGACTTGGATGCCGCTGCGATGGACGCTGCCGCGGCAGTACTATCGAGCCAGGGCGTCGTCAGCACGCATCAAGCCGAGCTGACCGACGAGACCGCTGTTCGCGCGGCTGCTGCGGCGACCATGGCCCGGCACGGTGCAATTGACATCCTGGTCAACAATGCGGGTATCACAGGCGGCAATGCGCCCACCTGGGATTTGCCGTCCGAGGGCTGGCGGCGAGTGGTCGACGTGAACTTGGTCGGACCCTACTTGGCCTGCGCGGCGGTGCTGCCTGGGATGGTGGAGCGGGGGTATGGCCGGGTTATCAACATCGCCTCGGTTGCCGGGAAGGAGGGCAATCCAAATGCCTCGCACTACAGCGCCAGTAAGGCGGGATTGATTGCGCTGACCAAGTCGCTCGGCAAGGAATTGGCCGGCAAGGGCGTCTTGGTCAATTGCGTCACACCAGCGGCGGCGCAGACCGACATTTTCGCCCAGATGAGTCCAGATCAGATCAGCTACATGCTAGCTAAGATCCCAATGGGGCGCTTCGTAGAGGTCGCCGAGATTGCGGCACTGGCTTCATGGCTAGCGACGGAAGACTGCTCATTTAGCACAGGGGCTATTTTCGACATCTCCGGCGGACGGGCGACCTATTGACCCGAAAACCAGGTTGCGGGGACAGGATTTGAACCTGTGACCTTCAGGTTATGAGCCTGACGAGCTACCGGGCTGCTCCACCCCGCGTCACTGTTGCGCTGCCATGCGGACACGTTGGCCTGTGTCGTGT
>JAABUX010007642.1_pt1 | contig 12630 bp, 20 predicted proteins | sample 5561851 | NCBI WGS metagenome assembly JAABUX01 (sample SAMN10711883, study PRJNA513361) | rock metagenome | isolation source: Antarctica rocks | place: Antarctica: Victoria Land, Richard Nunatak red sandstone | collected 2016-01-03 | reverse complement strand
GATTCGATGCTTGGTTGGCCGAGGTGTTCGACGTGACAACTACGAGAATTGAGCTATCTAACTCAACCATTGTGGAGAAATATATTCCTTAATGCCTGCTGCATCAACTTCAAACTGACCCACTACCTTCTCGCGGGCTGCGCGGACGAGTCGCACCAAGCTCCGGTCACGACGTCATTCCGCGGCTCCGGCCCGGGCGAGACCGAGCCGGAGCCGGTCAACAGCCTGCCCCGTGGCGCGGCGGTGGATGCGCCGTTGACCAGCCGTGTCGGCGACATCGGCAGCACGCGGGTCGGCCCGGCCGTGCGTGGCGTCGCACCCTCGGCGCCGACCGTCAGCAGCCGCTACTAGGCTTGCCGCTGGCGTGGCCCGGTCCGCCGGGCCACGCTGCTGGAGCAGACTTGGTTCGGATGGTGCGCCGGGCGGCAGGTTCGGCAGTGCCAGGCTCCCCCATTCCTGCCGCTGGGCCGTGGCCGCACTGGCCCAGCCCCGCGGGACAGGCAGTTTGATTGCGAACGGCGGCAGTGCAGGCAGCCCGGCATCTGCGGGCAGGACACCGAGGCCGGGCGGAACCGTGGACGCCAGCCGCGCCGTGACTGCGAGGCCGTTGCGCATTATGGCCGTCGCCGCTTCGAGGCCGCCATCCTCGAACGCCGTCCCTCATCCCCGGCCGTGGTCATGCAGGGCCGCCAGCACCGCAGGGCGCCAGTATGGGGCGCGGGTGTGAAGGCGGTGGTGCAGGCGGCGAAACCGGGCCGGCGTTTGTGCGGCGACACCGCGGCTGTAAGTCATCCTGCATGTCGGGATGGAGGTTGGACATGCGATGCTGGGCTGTTGCCGCCGCGCTTCTGACGGCTGGGCTGGCGGCAGGCTGCACGGAGTTTGGTCCGCCTGGGTCATCCGCCACCGTCGAGGGCGTGCAGGGTGTCGTCCTCCCGGGATGGCCGCGTGCTGTCGAGCGTCATATCGCGCGCACCTGCTATCCCGGCCCCGGCCCGGCCGGTGGCGCCTTGCTGGACGTTGGCGTGGACATCTTCGGCTTCGTGCGCGTCGTCGGGCCGGCCATCCCGCAGGAGGCGGGACCGTTTGGCGCCCAGGCCGCCCATGTCCTGCTGTCCTCGAACTGCGGGCACTTCTCGGCCCCGGAAACCCCGGTTCGCGCGCTGATACGCATCTACCCGAGTCCGTAGGGGAGGCGAACGTCGCGCCGCTGATCCCGATGGCCACGCTGGCGCCTGCGAGGGGGCTGGAACCGGTCGCGGCCGATGCCGGCTGGTCTTAATGGCCTGCTAACCCGCATGGCCTAGCGTGCCCTGCATGATCTCCTCCACGTCGCTGACCGCATTCTCCGGCACGGTTGCCCCGCTTGGCAGCCCGGGTGCGGTGCGGCCGGTTCGGGACATCGGGCCATCGCCGGCCCAGGCTGCCCCGGCGCCGCGCCCGCTGCAGCCCGGACTGGCGCCGCCCGGGAACACGCCGCGGGGATCGCTGCTTAATTTGCAGGTTTAGCCTCCAACCCCCCTGCGTAGGCCTTGAACCCTGACGCAGGGCAGCGCACGCTACGCCCATGCCCGCGTTCACCAAGCGCATTCCGCCTGACGACTCGCATCCGCGCGACGTCTGCGACACATGCGGGTATGTTGCCTACCAGAATCCCAAGGTCGTCGTCGGCTCCGTCATCGTGCATGACGGCCAGGTGCTGCTGTGCCGCCGGGCCATCGAACCGCGGCGTGGCTTCTGGACCATCCCCGCCGGTTATCTGGAACTCGATGAGACCGTGGCGGAGGGCGCGCAGCGCGAGGCCTACGAAGAGGCTAGCGCCCGCATCAGCATCGACGGCACGCTGGCGCTGTTCAGCATCAGCCGCATCGGACAGGTGCAAGTGATTTTTCGTGCCGGGTTTGCGGACGGCCCTGCCGCGGCGCCGGTCTTCGCCCCGGGCGTCGAAAGCCTGGACGTGCAAATGTTCAGTTGGGACGACATCCCATGGGGCGAACTGGCTTTTCCGTCGGTGCACTGGTCGCTGCACGCCTGGCGCCGGGCCGGCACGGGACCGCTGGGCGCCCCGGCCACCAACCCGCCCGACGATCCCCGCGGCCGCTCGCCCGAGATACCGGCCGAGGCGGCGGCATGAGGGCGCTGCTGGCGGTCGTGCTGGCTACGCCGCTGCTGGCGCCGGCCGCCGAGGCGCAGACCTCGCGCGGGCTGTTTCTGCAGGCGCAGCCGGACGGCTCCCCCCTGCCGCCGCTGCCGCCCGCACGTCCTGGCGTGCCAGCGGACCCGCGCGTCTTCCAGCCGGCGCCGACGCCGAACCGCGACCTGTATGCCCCGCTCGGCCCCCGCGCCAGCAATGCACCGGAGTTCGGGCCGGAGGTGTACACCCGCAAGGACACCTATCGCGGCGAGGGCTTAACCCAGGGGTCCTCGAATCAGACCTCGGTGGACCGGCGGGCGAGGCCTGCCCCTGGGTTCAGCCTGCGCATGCCGCTGCAACAAGAATAGGATGCTGCGCCCGCTGACGACGCTGCTGCTTTGCCAGTTCGTTGGCGAGGTCATCGGGCACGCCCTGGACCTGCCGTTGCCCGGCCCGGTGATCGGCCTGGTGCTGCTGCTGGGCCTGCTGGTCGTCCGCCATGGCCCCGACGACGCCATGCGCTCCACCTCGAACGGGCTGCTGCGGCATCTTTCGCTGCTGTTCGTGCCGGCCGGGGTCGGCGTGGTGACGCAGCTTGACGCGCTGGCGCAGGACTGGGTGGCGATCAGCGGGGCCGTGCTGGTCTCGACCGCGCTGGGACTGGTGGTGACCGGGGTGGTGATGCAATCCCTATCGCGATAAGCCCTCGCATCGGCGTCATCTGGGTTTACCTGGAATCGACGCCGCTGCTGGGGCTGGTGCTGACCCTGGTGGCCTGGCAGGTGGCCGTCACCGTCAGCCGCCTGCTGGGCGACCGGCCGCTGGCCAATCCGGTGCTGATTGCCATCGTCCTGTTGGTTGGACTGCTGCTGGCGACGGGGACCTCGTATGCCAGCTACTTCCAGGGGGCGCAGTACGTGCATTTCCTGCTGGGGCCGGCGACGGTGGCGCTCGCGGTGCCGATGCATGCCGCGCTGCCCAGCATACGGCGCAACGCGCACGCCATCCTGCCGGCGATCCTGGCCGGCTCGGCCGTGGCGGCCGGCAGCGCCATGCTGGTCGGGCGCTGGCTGGGCGGGTCGCGCCAGGTGATCCTGTCGCTGGCGCCGAAGTCCGTCACCACGCCGATCGCCATGGGCGTCGCCGAGCAGATCGGCGGCAACCCGTCGCTGACGGCGGTGTTCGTGCTGACCGCGGGGCTGACCGGCATCGTGCTCGGCCCGCCGTTGCTGGCGCTGGTGCGGGTGACGGACTGGCGCGCGCGCGGCCTGGCGGCGGGAACGGCGGCGCACGGGCTGGCGACGGCCCGCATCCTGTTGCTGAACGAGACGGCGGGGGCGTTCGGCGGGCTGGCGATCGGCCTGAACGGGATCATCACCGCCGTCATCGTGCCGCCGCTAGCGCGGTGGCTGATCGGCTGATTGCTGCGCTGCACAAATCGTCGTGTGGGCGGCAGCCGGATGGTTTGCGTCACGTTGTGTTTTTCAAGACCTGGGCGCCCTCAAGAACCTGGGCATCCTCCAGGACTTGGCTTGATGGAGGCTGCATTGCGCGACCCCGGTGTTGATGACGACGAAGCTACGCCGCTCGATCCGTTGGCGCTGACGCTGGCTGTCTGGCTTGGGTTGATGGTGTCCGTTGCCGGGCTGGTCCGGCTGGCGACGAACATGCCGGCTCCGGCCATGGGTGTTGACGCGACGATGCCGATGGCGCTGGGTGGCTTCTAGGGAACGGGCGCCGCAACCGGCACGACGCTGACGCTGTTGTAGGGGCTGCCGCCGGGGGTGAGCGCCTGGGTGGACCATACGAGGTAAACCAGCGTGCGCTTGGCCGGGTCCCACATCCGGGAGACGCGGATTTCCTTGAACAGCCAGTTGGCGGAGGCGCCGAACACGACCTCATTGTCCGGCAGGCGATCGGGTACGCCGACGGGGCCGGTGGCACGGCAGGCGATGCTGAACCGGCTGGGGTCGGTTGCCAGGCCGATGGTGCCCTTGATGCCGCCGGTCTCGGCGCGGGACAGATAGCAGCTCACGCCGGACACCTTGGGATCGTCGTAACGGTCCACCACAATGCGGTCGTTGCGGCCGAGGACGTGGAAGGTCGTGCTCACGTCACCGACGCGCGTCGGGTCGTCGCTGGCGGCCAGGGCGGCTCCGCCGCAGGTGGTGAGCAGGGTGGCCAGGCAGGCACGGTGGATGGCGGTCATGGCGGCCTCCGATGGGGCCGGCGGTTCAGCCGGATGGTTCAGTGGGGCGGGCATACGTGTGGTATAACCGCTTCACAAGACGCGGCATGATACCTCCCCATCCATCAGAGGGTGAACCCGCCACAGATGTGCCACATATAGTGGGGATCAGAGGACGCCGATGGCCGAGAGCACGCCACCTATGACCGATCCTGCCTCCTCCCGCCCCGCTGCGCCGTGGGGGTTAACCCTGTTCAGCCTGGCTTTTCGGGGATTGGTGTCTTGAACGGCGTCGAGGTGTTCGATGCCGACCGGCTTTCCCCAGCCGCACCGGCCCGGCGGCTGCTGGTTGCGGTGGTGGCGCGGGATGCGGTGCGCCATGCCGACCTTTCAGCTCGGGTCGCGCTGGCCGGGCACACCGCCGTTCGGGCGGAAGATGCACGGGGCATCGCCGACGTCATCCTGGCCATCACCGAGTTGCCGACCCTGCAGTTGGCCGGGCGCGGCGACGACCCCGGCAGCACCCTGCCAACCGGCCTGTCGGCGGTGCAGCTTGACGCCGCGCTCCGTGCCGCCGCTGCCGGCCTGCGCGTCAGCCTGCCGGGCGAACCCGTCAGCGCCGATGACGCCGCCCGCCCGGCCCTGACGCCGCGGGAGCAGGATGTACTGACCTGCCTGGGCGAGGGGCTGAGCAACAAGGCCGTCGCCCGCCGGCTGGGCATCAGCGCACACACCGTGAAGTTCCACCTGGAGGCAGTGTTCATCAAGCTCGGCGCGACCAGCCGGGCGGAGGCGGTGGCCAAGGGCCTGCGAGGCGGATTGATCCTGCTGTGAAGCCTGCCGCAACCGGGGGAGCCCGGGTCGTCGCCGTCGCGCGCAGCGGCGTGCATGGGTTCAGCAAGGACCTGCAGCCTGGGATCGTGCTGGAGACCGGGCTCGGGGTGCAGGGCGACGCGCACCGCGGCGTGACGGTCAAGCATCGCTCCCGCGTGAAGCAGGACCCGACCCAGCCCAACCTGCGCCAGGTACACCTGATCCATGCGGAACTGCATCATGAGCTGGCCGCCGCGGGCTTTGAGGTCGCGCCGGGCAGCATGGGGGAGAACGTGACGACGCAGGGACTGGACCTGCTGGGCCTGCCACGCGGCGCCCGCCTGCGGCTGGGCGGGTCAGCCGTGGTGGAGGTGACGGGCCTGCGCAATCCCTGCGCCCAACTGGACCGCCACCAGCGCGGGTTGATGGCGGCCACCCTGGACCGTGCGCCCGATGGCAGCCTGGTGCGCAAGGCCGGCGTCATGGCCGTGGTGGTGGCGGACGGGCCGGTGGAGCCGGGCGATGCGATCACCGTCGAGCTGCCGCCGCTGCCGCATCACCGGCTGGACAAGGTTTAGTAGCGTCCAGCCACCAGTGCCGCGATGATGGCGATGACCACCAGCACGAATGAGCCGACGATGGTCCACAGCGCCGGAAACCCGGGGGTGGACAGGGTGGCCCCCTGCTCGCGCGGCTGCGGCGCCTTGCGCTTCAGCACGCGCGCATTGGCTGCCCGCTCCGGCGAGCCAACCGGGGCGGCCGAGGCGATGGTCTCCGGCCCGCCGGTCCGCACAGTGGCGTCCTGTGGGGTGTTCTTTGGCATGTTTGTCTGGGGCATATTTGTCTGGGGCATGTCTGTCTGGGCCATGGGGGTCTCCTGCTGGCTTCGCTGAGGCTGACGCACCGGCCCACGAAAGGCTGCGCCGGAACCCGGGCTGGTGCTGCTGCGCTATGCCCTGCATAGCAGAGCCGTTGCCGCCATGCTTCCTCTCTCTGCGGGAGGGTCAGCCAGCCGTTCGACGCCTGACTGCTTTGCTCATACCGATAAGGAGCTTCCATGTCTGATAACCCGCTTGAGATGACGCCCGAGCGCCAGGGCCGCATCGACGCCCGCGCCACGCAGCTTTGGGAGACCGACGGCAGCCCGCCGGGCCGCATGGCGGAGTATAAGGAGCGGGCCGACGAACTGATCCGCATGGAGGACGCCGGGAACCCCGGGCAGAGGGCCAACCCGATGACGCTGAACGAGCCGGTCCCGGGCGTGGTCGTCGAGGAGTCGAAGCTGCAGGAGAACCTGGGTGAGTTCCCGGGCGCCTCCGGCGTTGCTGACGAGGGTGAATGGCGGCAATCACCGATGACCCGCGAGGAATTGCGGCATGGCGACCAGAATCCGCCGGACCGTCCCGAGGGCGTCTAGACCGGCGTTAAGCCTTCTGGCGCAGGGCGGCCTGCACCAGCGTGTCCAAGGCCGACAAGAAGCGGGACCGGTCGGCCTTGGTCAGCGCCGGGTTGTTGCCGCCGCCCGCGCCGATCTCCCGTAGGTGCCGTGCCACCTCGCGCCCGGCCAGCGCGGAGCCGATGTTGTCCTGGGTCCAGACATGGCCGGTATGGGATAGCGTGCGGGCGCCGCGGGCCAGGCAGCGCGAGGCCAGCGGGATATCGGCTGTCACGCAGACGTCTGCGGGTCCGATGCGTTCGGCGATCCAGTCATCCGCCTCGTCCGGGGCGCCGCCGACCGTCACCATCTGCACGTTCGGCAGCCCCGGCGGGCGGATCGGGCGGGAGCCGTTCGACACCACGAACACCCGCAGACCGAGCCGGGCGGCGACGCGGAACGCCTCCTCCCGCACCGGGCAGGCGTCGGCATCGATGTAGAGGGCGGTCGGCGGCAGGGCCGTCAAGCGCCCAGCCGCTCCAACTCCCGCAGCACGCTCTCGCCCATGACGGAGGTGCCGACCTTCGCGGTGCCCGGCCCCATCACGTCGGCCGTGCGCAGCCCGCTTGCCAGCACGTTGGTGCAGGCACGCTCGATCAGCGCCGCGTCCTCCTCCATATCGAACGAGTAGCGCAGCAGCATGGCGAAGCTCAGCATCTGCGCCATCGGGTTGGCGATGCCCTTGCCGGCGATGTCCGGGGCGCTGCCGTGGATCGGTTCGTATAATGCATGCCGCCGTCCGCTGGCGTCTGGTGCGCCCAGGGTGGCGGAGGGCAGCATTCCCAGGCTGCCCGTCAGCATGGACGCGAGGTCGGACAGCAGGTCGCCGAACAGGTTGGTGGTGACGATCACGTCGAACTGCTTGGGGTTGCGGACCAACTGCATGGCGCAGTTGTCGGCATACATGTGGGTCAGGATCACGTCCTGGTACTCGCGCTCATGCAGGGCCGTCACGACCTGGCGCCAGAGCAGGCCGCTCTCCATGACGTTGGCCTTCTCGACGCTGCACAGCCGGTTCTGCCGCTTGCGCGCCAGGTCGAAGCCGACGCGGGCGACGCGCTCGATCTCGTGCGTGGAGTAGCTTTCGGTGTTGAAGGCACGCTGCTGGCCGTCGGGCAGGGTTTCGACGCCGCGCGGCTCGCCGAAGTAGATGCCGCCGGTGCTTTCGCGCACGATCATCAGGTCCAGGCCACGCACGATCTCGGGCTTGAGGGTGCTGGCGTCCACCAGGGGGTCGAGCACGATGGCCGGGCGCAGGTTGGCGAACAGGCCGAGTTCGCGCCGCAGCGTCAGGATGCTGATCTCCGGCCGCATGTCGAAGCCCAGCTTGTCCCATCGTGGCCCGCCGACGCTGCCGAACAGCACGGCGTCTGCGGCCCTGGCGCGCTCGACGGTCTCGGGGGAGATCGGGGTGCCGCGGATGTCGAGCGATGCGCCGCCAACCAGGTCCTCGGTGATATTGAACGAAACGTGGCGGCGGCGGTCCATCCAATCGATGACGCGGCGGACCTCGCGCATCACCTCCGGTCCTACGCCGTCGCCGGGCAGGACGAGGAGTTGCTTGTTGGCAGCCATACCTTTTTCCTAGGTGACGCTGATGCCGGGCATCCAGGAGGCTTGCCGGCCCTCATAGGCGTCGATGTCGGCCGTTTGTTGCAGCGTTTGGCCGATGTCGTCCAGCCCTAGAAGCATTAGGTTTTTGCGGAAAGCGTCAATTGTGAAGGGGATCGCCTCGCCGTTCGGGCGGATCACCACCTGCCGGGCTAGGTCGATGGTGATGCGGGCGTTGCCGCCCATTGCGGCGTCCTGCATCAGTTGGTCGCAGACCTCGCGCGGCAAGGCGACGGGGAGGATGCCGTTCTTGAAGCAGTTGGTGTGGAAGATGTCGGCGAAGCTGGGGGCGATGACGCAGCGGATGCCGAAGTCTAGCAGGGCCCAGGGTGCGTGTTCGCGCGACGAGCCGCAGCCGAAGTTCTCGTGCGCGATCAGGATTTCGGCATGGCGGTACGGCTCCTGGTTCAGCACGAAGTCCGGCCGCTCCTGCCCGGCGTTGTCGTAGCGCAGGGTGTGCATCAGGTGGACGCCGAGGCCGGTGCGCTTGATGGTTTTGAGGAACTGCGCGGGGATGATCTTGTCGGTGTCCACGTTGGCCAGCGGCAGCGGGGCCGCGACGCCGGTGAGAGTGGTGAACGCCTGCATCAGTGCAGTCCTCGCACGTCGGTCAGCCGGCCCGTGACGGCGGCGGCGGCGGCCATGGCGGGGGACAGCAGGTGCGTGCGGCCGCCGGGGCCTTGGCGGCCCTCGAAGTTGCGGTTGCTGGTGCTGGCGCAGCGTTGGCCCGGCGACAGCTTGTCCGGGTTCATGCCCAGGCACATGCTGCATCCGGCCTCGCGCCACTCGAACCCGGCGTCGAGGAATACTTGGTCCAGGCCCTCCGCCTCGGCCTGCTGCTTTACGATGCCGCTGCCGGGCACCACCATGGCGCGGACTCCCGGCGCGACGTGGCGGCCGCGGGCGATGGCGGCGGCGGCGCGCATGTCCTCCATGCGGCCGTTGGTGCAGCTTCCGATGAACACGACATCGACGGGGATGTCGGTCAGCTTCTCGCCGGGGGTCAGCGCCATGTAGTCGAGCATACGGACCATCTGGGCGCGGGCGGCCCCGTCCTGCACGGAGGCCGGGTCGGGCACGATGCCGGTGATGGGCAGCACGGCATCAGGGCTGGTGCCCCAGCTCACCATCGGAGCGATCTCGTCGGCGTGCAGGGTCACCACGCGGTCGTACTGCGCGCCGGGGTCGCTGGGCAGGGTGCGCCAGTACTCGACGGCGCGGTCGAACGCCTCGTTCTGCGGGGCGTAGGGGCGGCCTCTGATCCAGTCGAACGTGGTGTCGTCGGGGGCGATCATGCCGGCGCGCGCCCCGGCCTCGATGCTCATGTTGCAGATCGTCATGCGGCCGGCCATGTCGAGCGCGCGGATGACCTCGCCCGCGTACTCGATGACGTGGCCGTTGCCGCCGGCGGTGCCGATCTTGCCGATCACCGCCAACACCACGTCCTTGGCCGTGACGCCCGGGGCGAGCACGCCGTCCACCTGCACGAGCATGTTCTTGGCGGGTTTTTGCAGCAGGGTCTGCGTGGCCAGCACATGCTCCACCTCCGACGTGCCGATGCCGAACGCCAGTGCGCCCAGGGCGCCGTGCGTGCTGGTGTGGCTGTCGCCGCAGACGATGGTGAAGCCGGGCAGGCTGATGCCTTGCTCGGGGCCGATGATGTGCACGATGCCCTGGCGGGCATCCAGCACCGGGAAGTAGGGCACGCCGAACTCGGCGACGTTGCGCTCCAGGGTTTCGACCTGCAGGCGGCTTTCGGGTTCGGCGATGCCTACGGTGCGGTCGCTGGTCTGGATGTTGTGGTCCACGACGGCGATGGTCGCATCCGGGCGGCGGACGCGGCGGCCGGCCATGCGCAGGCCCTCAAAAGCCTGCGGGCTGGTGACCTCGTGCACGAGGTGGCGGTCGATGTAGAGGATGCACGTCCCGTCCGGCATCTGCTGGACCACGTGCGCGGCCCACACCTTGTCGAACAACGTGCGCGGGGACTGGGACATGGAAAGACTCCTGGGCTTCATGCTCCTGCTGGCCTGGGCAACCCGGGCCAGCAGAGGACCGTCATTGCGAGCCGCCGTTGCGGCTTGGCAATTTGGGGGCCGCACGCACAGGCAATCCTTGCGGCCCCTGGATCGCCACGTCGCTCCACTCGTCGTGATGACGAGGGATGTGGGGCTGGCTACTCCGCGACGGCAGAGGCTGGGGTTGCCGTGCCGGTCACGGGGACCACCACGTCGCGCGCGCGCTCTGCGATGCGGGCGGACTTGCCGCTGCGGCCGCGCAGGTAATACAGCTTGGCCCGGCGCACGTCGCCGCGGCGCACCACCTGGATCTCGGCGATGGTCGGCGCATACAGCGGGAACACACGCTCCACACCCTCGCCGTAGCTGATCTTGCGGACGGTGAAGTTGCTGTTCAGGCCCTTATTGCTGCGCGCGATGCAAACGCCCTCATAGGCCTGGACGCGGGAGCGCTCGCCCTCGACGACCTTCACCATGACCTTGAGGGTGTCGCCGGGCTGGAACTCGGGCACGGGGCGGGCGGCGGTGAGCTTGGCGATCTGCTCCGCCTCGAACTGCTGGATGATGTTCATGGGGGTGGTCCTTTCTTGCGGGTCTGTTACGGCGCGCGGGGGGCGCTGTCCATTGCGTTGGCCGGGGCGGAGCGGTGCGCCTGCCACAAGTCGGGGCGGCGGGCGCGGGTGGCGGCCTCGGCCTGGTCCTGGCGCCAGGCGGCTATGGCGGCGTGGTGGCCGGAGAGCAGGACTTCGGGGACGCGGCGGCCCTGCCAGTCGGCGGGGCGGGTGTAGTGAGGGTATTCGAGGAGGGTGGTGGAGAAGCTTTCCTCGGCGGCGCTGGCGTCGGCGCCCATGACGCCGGGGAGCAGGCGGACGCAGGCGTCGAGCAGCACCAGCGCGGGCAGTTCGCCGCCGGACAGCACGTAGTCGCCGATGCTGACTTCTTCCACGTTGCGGGCGTCTAGGACGCGCTGGTCCACGCCCTCGTAGCGGCCGCAGATCAGGGTGGCGCCGGGGCCGGCGGCCAGGGCGCGGACGCGGGATTGCTGGAGGGGTTGGCCGCGGGGGGTCAAGTAGAGGAGAGGGCGGCCGTCGTCCTTGCCGATGGCAGCGTCGAGCACGTCCGGGCGCATCACCATGCCGGCGCCGCCGCCGAACGGGGTGTCGTCCACAGTGCGGTGGCGGTCGGTGGCGGCGTCTCGGATATCGCGCACGTCGAGGCGCCAGAGGCGGGCGGTCAGCGCGCGGCCGGCGAGCGAGTGTCCTAGCGGGCCGGGGAACATGGCGGGGAACAAGGTCAGGACGGTGGCGTGCCAAGTCATGCGGGCCGCCATCGTAGAGGGAGAAGGAAGCAGGTTGGCATTACTCGGCCGCCTCTGCCGTGTCTTCGACCAGGATCTCGTCGGGTTCGGCGACCACCAGCGTGCCTGCCGCGGGATCGACGTGGGGCACGCAGGCGTGGGTGAAGGGCACGAGCAGCGGGGCGGCGCCGGGGCGCTCGATTTCCAGGCTGGCGCCGGCGCCGTAATCGTGCACCACCGCTACCTGGCCGATGGACTGCCCGGATGGGTCCAGCGCCGCCATGCCGACTAGGTCGGCGAGGTAGAACTCCCCATCCTTCGCGGGCGGCAGGCGGTCACGGTCGAGCCATAGCTTGGTGTTCACCAGCCGCTCCGCTGCGTCGCGTCCGGCTGTAGGCTGGCCGTCGGCGCCGCGCAGCTCCGCGATGCCGGAGCCGCGCCAGGCCAGGGTCCAGGCCCGGCCGGCGTCGTCCTGCAACGGGCCGTAGCCGGCCAGGTCCGCCGGGTCGGCGGTGTAGCTGTGCACGCGCACGAGCCCCCGCACGCCATGCGGACGGCCGACCACGCCCATCAGGATGCGGCGCTCAGGCATGGGATTAGGCGGCGGCCTTGGCGGCGCGCTCCTGGGCCTTCTTCTTCGGCGCGGACTGGATGGGCTGCTCGCGATACGTCGGCATCGGGGCCAGGCCGGCGTGGCCGAGGAACTTGGCGACGCGGTCGGTCGGCAGGGCGCCCTGGCTCATCCAGTGCTGGATGCGCTCGGCCTGCAGGCGGATGCGCTCCTCGTGCTCGGCGGGGAGCATCGGGTTGTAGCTGCCGACCTTCTCCAGGAAGCGGCCGTCGCGGGGGCTGCGGCTGTCGGCGACGACGATGTGGTAGTATGGGCGCTTTTTCGCGCCGGCGCGGGAGAGGCGGATTTTTAGGGACATGCTTGGTTCTTTCTAAGACGGTTGAACTTGGTGCTGGCGGCTTCCCTCACCCCGGCCCTCTCCCGGAGGGAGAGGGGGCAGGAAGATCAGTGCCTTCGTTGCTGCTGGTGGGGCTTGGGCATCAGGGCGCCCATGCCTTGGCGCATCAGGCCCTTCTGGCCCATCTTGGTCATGCGCTTCATCATCGTGCTCATGTCGTCGAACT